>Ga0371490_1001419_pt1 | contig 12459 bp, 7 predicted proteins | sample MB2SIPfraction_FD_207959 | JGI IMG/M metagenome (GOLD analysis project Ga0371490, IMG submission 207959) | Lab enriched peat soil microbial communities from McLean, Ithaca, NY, United States - MB28FN SIP fraction | ecosystem: Environmental > Terrestrial > Soil > Wetlands > Peat | place: USA... | reverse complement strand
CATCCTGCAGTCTCGCCATTCGTGCAAACAATCAGTAAAGAAGATACTTCGCGCGCACGGTTTCAAAACTCTTCAGCGCATCCTGCCAATCCTCGGCAATGCGGCGCGGATCTTCGCCGGCCGTGACCGCATCGAGCGTCGCCTTGTTGCGCATCAACCCGTCGATACCGGCGACCTTGAAATCATTGGGATATAAATGCTCGAGCGCGGCCGCAATCTCCAACCCCAGCTCGGGTGCATCCAGCGCTTCGCGGTTGGTCACGACGATGTTCACGCCGCCGCAGGATTGGTTTGCGTAATTCGAGGCACTGGGCGTGAAATTCACCGGCACAAAGCGTACGCCGTCAATCTCCCGCGCGTTCAGGTAGCCGGCGAGCGCCGCGGCGTCGATCCACGGCGCGCCCACGAGCTCAAACGGCGTATCGGTGCCGCGGCCGACCGAGATGTTGGCGCCTTCGATCATGCCGATGCCGGGATACAGCTCGGCTTCCGTCAGGCTGCGCATGTTCGGAGAGGGATTGATCCACACTCTGCCGGTGGAATCGAACCAGTCGCCGCGCAACCAGCCTTCCATGTGCACCACCGAAAGTTTTGCGCCGATCGACCGCTCGCTGTTGAACAAGCGCGCCAGCTCGCCCACCGTCATACCATGGCGCACGGGAGTCCGCCAGTAGCCGACGAACGATTCGCGCCCCGCATCGAGCATCGGTCCCTGCACGTACGCGCCGCCAATGGGATTCGGCCGATCCAGTACTACGATCTCCTTGCCGGCTTTCGCGGCCGCTTCAAGAAAGTAGCCGAGCGTGCTCTCGTAGGTGTAAAACCGCGCGCCCATGTCCTGGATGTCGTAGACAATCGCATCCACGCCGGCCATCTCTTCGTCCGTGGGCCGCCGCTTCGCATCCGAGTCGCCGTAAACGCTGTAAATCGGTGCGCCCGTGGCGGCGTCGCGCGAGTTGGCGATAGCCGTGGTGTCGAGAACTCCAGCAATGCCGTGCTCCGGCGAGAAAATCGCCACCAGCTTGATGCCCGGCGCGTGCGCCAGCACATCGGCCGTGCGCTGCCCGTGCGCATCGACCGCAGTCTGATTGGTCACGAGGCCAATTCTCACCGGGTGGTCTCGATCCGGATGCAGCTCGCGGAACCCGTTCGCTTCCAGAACATCGATCCCTGTCTTCACCTCGCCGATACGTGCGGTCACGCGCCGCTCGGCCATCATGGTCTCGTTGTACCCGGTGATGCGCGCTACCCGCATCTCTTCTTCTTCGGCAACGGTCAGGTGCAGCGTTTGCACTACGGCATTGGCCAGGCGCGCGCGCAACGCAATCACCGATCCCTTGCCGTTGGGATGCACCGCATTGGTCAGCAAGATGATGTACGTATTGCTCACGGGATCGATCCACAGCGAAGTGCCTGTGAAACCCGTGTGCCCGAAGGAGCCGACGGGCAGCAGTTCGCCGCGATTGCTGGAAAAGGGCGAATCGATATCCCACCCCAACCCGCGCAACGTTGCGGCCGTCGCCGGCTGCTGCGGCGTCGACATCTTCTCGATGGCTTCGCGCGTGAGAATCTTCGGGCTATCGCTCAGCAGCTCCTGCGCGAACTTCGCCAGATCGTCCGCCGTCGAGAACAATCCCGCGTGCCCCGCGACGCCGCCCATCCTTCGCGCCGTGGGATCGTGCACCACGCCGCGCAGCATCTTTCCGTTCTCGTCGTATTGCGTGGGCGCAATGCGCGGTATCCAGCTGGCCGGCGGAAGAAACGTCGTTTCCGTCATTCCCAAGGGTGCAAAAATATGGACGCTCGTGTACTCGTTCAGCGGCATGCCAGAAATCTTCTCGACCAGGAATCCGAGCACCTCAAAATTGATGTCGCTATAAAGGAACCGCGTGCCGGGCGGATACATCGGCCGAGACTGCATAGCCATGTTGTACGCGGTGTCGTGGCCCTGCCACGCTATCTTCAAATCCAGATCCGGCGGCAGCCCGGAAAAATGCGTCAGCAGCTCGCGCACCGTGATTTGCCCTTTTCCGTTCTGCGCAAAATCCGGTAAATACGCCGCCACGGGCTCGTTGAGCCGGATGCGTCCCTCATCGAGCAATTGCATCACCGACGTGGTCGTGGCAATCACCTTGGTCAGCGAGGCCAGGTCGAAGATCGTGTCCACCGTCATGGCTTCGTGCGCCGGCTCCAGCGAGCGCGAACCGAAGGCCTTGCGATACACCACCGCGCCATTGTGGCCGATGATCACCACGCCGCCGGGCATGGTTCCTTTGGCCACAGCTGCCTGCATGAGCGCGTCGATGGCGTCAAAGTCATGCGCGCCAGGCCCGCCCGTCGCAGCGTCCTGCGCGGCCAGCCCTCGCTGCCCGCACGCAATCGCTCCCATCGCCAACAGGAAAGCCAGCCCGCGCCGGAACCCGATCCTTTTCAAAACACTCCCCATGTCAACCTTCAATGGCTCGACGAACATTGCCTTTGGCCCGGCGCAGACGCCGCGCGGATTCCGCCTTGCCGGTGCCCGTCTTCAACATCACCAGCGCCAGCGGAACGCTCCTTCCCGCTTTTTCAAGTGTCGCCGCAGCCCGTGTCCGATCCACCTTTGCCAGCTCCTCGAGGATCGTGGTGCCGCGCTGTACCAGCTTTTTGTTGGTCAGATGCAGATTGACCATCAGGTTGCTGTATACGTATCCCAGCCGCGACATGGCCCCGGTCGTCAGCATGTTGCAGATCAGCTTCTCCGCGGTGCCGGCCTTCAGCCGCGACGAGCCCGCAAGCACCTCCGGCCCGACCTCGACTTCGATGCGCAGATCCGCTACCTTCCCCAGCGGGGTATTGCGATTGCACGCGATGGCCACCGTCGCCGCGCCTTTAGCCCGCGCATGCTCCAGCGCGCTGATGGTATACGGCGTGTATCCGCTGGCCGCAATTCCCACTACCACGTCATGCATGCCGGGCCTTCGCGCCGCAATGTCCCTGCGTCCCATTTCCGCGGAATCCTCGCTGGCCTCCGCGGCCTTGACCAGCGCGTTCTCGCCGCCGGCAATCACAAACTGCACTTTTTTGGCGCTTACGCCGAAGGTCGGGGGACACTCCGATGCATCCAACGCGCCGATGCGGCCGCTGGTGCCGCTGCCCACGTAAATCAGACGCCCGCCCTCCGCCAGGCGTTGCGCGACCAGTTCCACCGCCCTGGCAATGTCCGGCAACACTTTGCGGATGGCGCGCGGCACCTTCGCGTCTTCGCGGTTCATCGCCGTAACCATTTCAAGCGCGCTCATCCGGTCCAGATTCTCGGTGGCCGGATTGCGGCGCTCCGTTGTCAACTTACGCACTTGCATTTCCCATCCCTAGAACTCGTTCGATGTTTTCTGCCCCATGGCGAGGCTCGCGGCATAACCCACGGCGAACGTCGTCACGCTGCCCAGCACCACGTACCACGTGAACGCCACGCCGGTGAAGAGCCAGAGGTAGAGGTTTAACGCCAATCCACAGATCATGCCCACCATGGCGCCATTCTCCGAGGCCCGGCGCGTGAGCACGCCTAACAAAAACACGCCCAGCATGCCTCCATAGGCGACGGACGCGATCGTCAACCCCACTTCGATCACCCTGCCGCCGTGCCGCGCCAGCAGCGCGAGGCCGAACAGCACCAGCGCCCAAACCACCATCGCCGCCCGTGACAGCCAGATGCGGCGGATTTCCGACGAAAGCGGGCGAAGGCGCATGTAGAAATCGACCATGGATGTGGAGGAGAGCGAATTGAGCGCCGCACTCAGGTTCGACATCGCCGCCGCCAGGATGGCGGCAATCAGCAACCCGCTTACGCCGTGCGGCATATGACTCACGATGAAGACGGGAAAGATCGTATCCGTTCGCGTAAACGCAGCCGCCGGCGGATAGATGCGGTAAAACACGTACAGCATCGCCCCAATCATCAGAAAGAGCGAAAACTGGAAGAAAATCACCACGCCGCTCGAGAGCAGTGCGGTCTGCGCCTGCCGCTGGCCGCGCGCCGCCAGCAGCCGTTGCACAATCAGCTGATCGGTTCCGTGGCTGGCCGTGGTCAGAAACGCTCCGCCAATCACTCCCGACCACAAGGTGTATTTGGTGGTCCAGTCGAATGTGAGATCGAAGACCCGGAACTTGCCCGCCGCGCCCGCCATCTCGCGCACCGTCGTCCACCCGCCGGGCACAAGATGCAGGATGGTCACAAGACCGACGATGGTTCCCGCGACATATACCGTCTGCTGCATCACATCCGTCCAGATGGCCGCTTTCAGGCCGCCCTTCAGCGTGTAGAGAAGCGTCAGCACGGTGACGATGGCGATTGCCACCAGGTCGCGCTGGAAGTCGCTTACACCTGTCAGCAGGCCGCCCAGCGCCACGCGCACCACGATGGCCACCGCAAACACGCGTACGCCTTCGGCGGCAGCCCGCGTGACCAGAAAGACTCCGGCTGTCAAGGTGCGCAGCCGTTGGCCGAATCGCCGTTCGATCAATTGATAGGCCGTGACCAGCTCGCCCCGAAAGTATTGCGGGATGAGCACAAAACTCACCACGACGCGGCCGATCAGGTAGCCCATCACCAATTGCAGAAAGCTGAAGTCCTTGTCGTATGCCAGGCCCGGCACGCTGATGACCGTCAGCGTACTGGTCTCCGCGGCCACGATGGAGAGTGAAATCGCCCACCAGGGAATCGCGTTATCGGCGAGGAAATATCCTTTCAGCGTCTGCTGCCCGCTGCGGAAGCGCAAGCCGAAGAGCGTCACGCCGGCCAGATAGCAACCGATGACCACCAGATCCAGCGTGTTCAATCCCATTGCGGCGTTCCTGCTTCGGCGGCACGGCCAAATCCATCAGTTTTGCATGGGAGCAGAGCCCTGCCCGCCTGTTCCCTTTTTCAAAAGGAAACAAGCGGGCCGAGCCGGTTTTTTCGTTCAAGTTAGAAGGTGAACCTGCCGGCGAACTGCATGATGCGCATGTCACGGTAACTCGTAACTTCGCCAAACGATGAAGACGTCGCAGTAACCCCGATTCCATTCACGTTCACGTGGTTCACCGCGTTGAACGCTTCGGCGCGGAACTGGAAGCTCATCCTCTCCGTGATCTTGAAGTTCCGGTGAACGCCAAGATCGACCCGGTTGAATCCAGGACCCTGCACCGTGCCGCGCTTGGCCGTGCCCGGAACCACGCTGGTAGGCGGGGGGGCGGCGAAGGCACCGGAGTAGAACCACGGTAGACTTGAGTTCGCATAGTTCTTGTTGTGAATCTTCGTCAGGTTGCCTGCCCCGTTGGGATCGCCGATCTGGTTAATGCGCAGGCTGGTGGAAGTGGGCCCGGAGATGTGCAGGCCGGCGTTGTCACTCACGGTGCCGCCATTCACCTGGTTGTTGTAGATGCTGGGCACGCCAGCGCCAAGGTTGTAGACCACCTGGCTGCCTGCGCTGGCGGAAATCGTCGAGGGCAGTCCCGAATCGATGGTGTAGATAAAGCTCAACTCCCATCCACCCAGCGCGCGTCCCACGAGGTCTTTTTGCTCGCGGAACCATGGCTCTTCAAAGACGCCGTCGAAGTTGAACACCTTGTTGCGGTCCAGTGAAGCACGGCCATAGTCGCCGTTGATGTTGTAGGCGTTCTGGATGAACCCGGAGTAATCTGCCGGGGCGTTGGTCAGGTCGCGCGACCAAGTGACATTGGCGTCCACGTATGTGGAGCCACTGAAGCGCTTAGTCACCTTGGCCTGCAGCGAGTTATAGTTCGAGTTGAAGATCGTCCGCAGCGCGTCGATGTCGCCGTATCCCAGATACGGTTCAATCTGGTTGAGTACCCGGGTGCAGGTTGAGCTGATAAACGCGGCTACGCCGTTGATCGTGCATCCCGAACTGGCCGACAATGGCGATACCACGCCTACAAACGCACCCGGCTTCGGCTCATCGATATTCAAAGCGCCCAGGAGGTGGGTTCCGTGGTCGCCAAAGTAGCCCAGGTCCATCATGAACTTCGGCGCCAATTCCTGCTGAATGTCGAGCGAGAACTGCTGCACATACGGCGTTTGGAAGGTGATCGGCAACGCCTGGATGCGTCCGGGCGTGGTGGAAAGCGTTGTTAGTCCGCCGCCTGTCGGAGTATCAAGCACAGCCTGACCCACCGTATACGTCGCCACGGCCGGAGGATTATTGAAGACCGTGGTTTCGTAGTAGCTTACCTCGGCATTGTCATACGACCAGCCGTAGCCGCCGCGAACCGAGGTTTTGCCGTTGCCGAAGAGGTCGTAAGCAAAACCGAAACGCGGCGCGAGGTTGATCTTCTGCGCAGCCCCGACCTTGTTCCCATACGGCGAACTCTGGTTGTTGTTGGCTGCGTTCGGCCCGTTGTAGATGATGCCGTCGATGTAATTGATGCCCACGATGTCCTGCGTCGGATTGGGGGATGTGGACAGGCCGGCGTTGCTGCCGGTCTGGAGGCAAGAACCGGCGGCGCCGGTGTTACAAATGAACCCCTGATAGTTGATGGTCGGCGCTCCCGCTGCGGTGTACGTCGCGGGATCGAAGTTGCTCAGCAGTCCATTGGCATCCCAGGGCTGGCCGTAATAGCCATAGCGCACGCCAAGGTTCAGCGTCATACGCGGCATTACCTTCCAGTTGTCCTGAGCGAAGCCCTCGTACAGTGAGAACTTCATGTCCGTGACCGGATCCCTCGAGAGCTGGCTAAAGCCGCCGTTGGCATTGCCGATCAGGAAGTTCGCAAATCCCTGCGCCTCGTTTGCGCCGGAGTTGTTGTTCAAGGTTACGCAACCGGGAGGAAAAGGCGGCGACGACGGGCAAGCATAGGCAGCATCGTTAGCGAAGGTGAACCCGCCCTGCGTGCCGGTGGTGTTGTTCTCGAGCTTCTGGTAGTGGTTGTACGACAAGCCGAAGATCAGCGTGTGATTGTGCAGGGTTTTGGTCAGATCGCCATACGCCTGGTGGTCGGTGCCGTGGTCGATGTAGGCCACGCTGCCGCTCAACGCGGTCATGCCGGCGATGGAAAGGTTCGGGATCAGTCCCACGGTGTTCGGGTAGGCGAGCGTGGGCTTTACGTCAGGCGACTGCGCAGAAGCCAGGAAGCCGGACGGCGTGCTCACGATATTGCCGTTGGAGAACGAATAACCCACGTTCAGCAGCATCGTCGGGTTGAAGACATAGGTTATATGCGCAAGGTGCTGCGTGCCGGGATTCACCACCGTGGTCGTGTTCGCGCCGGCGATGTACACCGTCGTGAACTGGCCCTGCGGCAGGGTCTCCGGGAACGTATCGTGCAGATAGCGGTAGAAGACGCTCAGCTTCTGGCCGAACTGCTGGTCGATTCTCACCACGGAATCGGTGTTGTTGAAGATGTCTTTGAAGTTGGTGTAAATGGTATGCGGGTCTGCGTTATGCGCAATGTTGAAGGCCACATTCGGGACTGGCACATTGGCAAACACGTCCTTCATGTACGCCTGCGCCGTCGGTGAAAGACCTGACGTAACAGACGTCCCCGCAGCCGTACAGTTATTCACCTGGCTCGCGGGAACATTTGTGTATGCAGTACATACTGTCACCGGAGCCGTAGTCCACACGCCGCCAATCTTCTGGCCGGACTGGGTGAAGTCGCCCGCGCGCTCCGAGGCCTGCGGCACAAGGGCCGTTGCGGCCGACAGCACCTGGACAATGCGCTGGAACTCTTCTGAAACGAAGAAGAATGTCTTGTCCTTACCGTTATAGATCTTGGGAATGATCACCGGAGCGCCGGCCGAGAAGCCGAATACGTTGTAGCGATAAACAGGAGTCGCAAACGTCGCCGCCGCCGCCGGTCCGCCGTTAAAGTCATTTGTGTAGGTGTTGGCGTCGAAGTAGTTGTTGCGCAGATACTCGTAGGCGCTGCCGTGCAGTGAATTCGTGCCCGACTTGGTGACCACGTCGATCTGCCCCGAAGCATTGCGTCCGAACTGCGCACTGTACTGGCCGCGCATGTTCTTGAATTCGGCAATCGCGTCCGGGCTGGGATAGGTGTAAAGCGTCAGGTTGGCGCCGCGGTCCAGGTTGTCGGCGCCGTCGATCGTCCAGCCGTTCGATGTATTGCGGCCGCCGTTCACTGAGAACGACACCGTGCTCGACGCGCCGCTCAGGCCGGCAGGGCCGCGCGTCAGGTCGTCGGTAGCGCCGCCGAATACGACACCTGGCTGCAGGTTCATCAGCGTTTCGTAGTTGCGCGTGACCAGCGGCATTTCGGTCATTTGCTCGCCGTTGATCAGTCCGGCCGAGGTCGCGTCTTCCAGATTGACATTGACCAGGTTGTCGGTGGTGCTCACCGTAACCACTTCGTTGGCGCCGCCCGGCGTCAGCGCCCGGTCGACGGTCAGTTCGTCGGCGGCGTGCAGCACAAGGCCGGTCACGACCTCTGTCTTGAAGTGAGAAGCCACAATCGTTACCTTGTAGGCTCCCAGCGGCAGAGATTCAGCTGTGAAGAATCCCGCCCCATTGGTCTTGGTAACGCGAATGTCTTCGCCGCGGTCCGTGTTCGTCACAGTTACGGTGGCGCCCGTAATCACGGCGCCCGTCGCATCGGTCACTGTTCCGCTGATGCTGCCGGAAACGGCGTTCTGCGCGGCTGCGTAATTGACGGTGAACGCCAACCCTATTGCGGTCAACAGGGCAAAAATGCATTTTGCGAGTTTGTGCGACATAGCAGTTGATTGCCTCCTAGATGTTTCTCGTTCTGCTGATGAAGGGCATTCCCTGCGGATTTACCCAGCGTCAGCCTCACAGGTTGAGGGGTACAGAATGGAGACGCCGGTCCGATAAACGATCGAAAACCATGCCGGCGAAGCTTGCGTTGAGCAATGCAGGTGAACCCGCTTCAGTGATAAGGAAGTGCCTCTTCTGGCGATGCGAGAGGTTTTCCTGTGCAACCTGGATTCGGCAACACAAAGACACGTTGTCTTCAGCCACCAGACCGGAGCGTGCATGGAGTGTCTGCGCCTTCCCGACGGTAGGTGCAGGAATCGAAGGTGATTCCTGGAACCGCAGTCCGGGAGGAGAACATGTTTCAGCGGAAGGGGCAACAGAGCGTTCATTACGTGCCAATCGCGCCAGAAAATCCAACAACCGGCCAAGTCATATAGATGACTGGATGTATGCAAAACTAGCTAGGGTCAAACCAATTGTCAATGAAATTCTTGTAAAGAACGCATATTCCGGTGGATTTCTTCACGAGATACCGTTTTCCGGGGCGGAGAACGCGTGCCGGAGAACCCGGAGCAGGCGCCTTTCCGGAAATCGTGCGGCACTCATGCTCAGCGCACGGTTCTCTGCCAGCGGATGAACCACATGACAGGCAAACCGCTTAAAATCAGCGCAGTACCAATCAACGAGCCCTTCAAATTCCCGGCATAGCTCGCCACCAGAACCACGGCGGCTGACCCCACGAAGATCGCAGGCAGCACCGGATAGCCCCACACGCGGTAGGGCCGTGCCGCGTCCGGCAATTTGCGGCGGTACACAAAGACCGTGCTGGCCGCCATGGCATAAAACAGCCATTCGGCAAACACCGTCAGTTCGAACAGCTGCTGAAAATGGCTCAAGAATAGGAGCAGGATCGTCGACAGCAGTCCCTGCGCCAGCAGCGAAGTGGAAGGGGAGCGAAAATGCGGATGGACGTGCCCGAAGCGGCGGAAAAACAGCCCGTCGAGAGCGGCGGCATAAGGTACCCGCGCGCCCGACATGACCGTTCCATTGAGCGCCACCAGGATGCTGACCGCCATGGCCGCAGCCACGATGCCTGCCCCGCGCGTTCCGGCTACAACCCTCAGCGCCGCCACCGCCGGCCATTCTGAGCCGGCAATCGCCTGGGCGGGAAGAATGTACTGAATCGCCGCGTTGGTGGCCATGTAGAGAAAGGCGACCGCCAGCAGGCCTCCGATCAACGCCAGGGGAAGATTGCGTTCGGGACGCCGCACCTCACCCGCCACCATGCTCAAATCGCTCCAGCCGTCATAGGCCCATAATGTGGCGATCAGCGCCAGCATGAAGCCGGTCCAGCCGCCCACCGCATGCGGCAATCGGGTCAGGAAGTGGCTCCACGACCCGCTTGGGGACTGAAAGCAGAGCGCCACCACAGCCAGAATCAGAACCGCCTTCAGCACCGTAAAGACCAGCTGAAAATCTCCCGCCTTTTTGATGCCCAGGTAGTTCAGCCCGGTCATCAGCCACGTGACGGCGATGGCAAACACCTGCGACCAGTAGACCGGGAACGGTAGGCCGGGAATCGCATCGGACAGGCGGGAAAAGACGGGGAAGAACTCGAGCGTGCGTGCCAGGCCCACGGCCACGGTGGCAATCGAACCGGGCTTGGCCACCGTAAACCAGGTCCACATGTAGAGGAAGCCCGCGGTGTCTCCGTAGGCGCCGCGCAGGTAGACATATTCCCCGCCTGCGTACGGCATCATGGTGGCCAGTTCAGCGTAGGTCATGGCTCCGAAGAGCGACAGCAATCCACCCACGATCCACGCCAGGTACACCAGCAGCGAGGAGCCGGTGTCGCGCATCATCTCGCTGGGAATGAGAAAAATCCCGCTGCCGATCACCGTCCCGATTACGATCGCAATGGCTTCGCCCGCGCCCAGAACGCGCGGCAGGCCGAGGGAAGAACCATCCTTCGATGCGTGCAGAGATTTCTCCATGCGTGATTGCGAGAATAACAGGATAGGTGGACTGCAAAAAGTCCGCCTATACGGCGACAAATTGAAAGTTTTTGGGCCGCTTATAGCGCGACATTCTGAGCGGAAGAATCAATCTTGCAGAGAGTGTCCTCTTATAAGCGGACATATTTGTGCGAAATGACCAGTTAGAGGCGTACCGATCCTTGAAAAATGACCGCCTGGAATCCTACGAAAAATTGAAAAAGTGCCACTAAAACGGCGTTCAGGGCACGCTTTTTGCACGTTTTGGCACACATTTACGCAGCTTCGGCGAGGGGTCGCTGCCGCAGCGCATCCTCGCCCGGCGCCCTTCGGTTGTATCGATAATATACAGTCGAGCGGCCGGCCAACCGACCGGAAGGCGGTGAATCATCCTCTGAGTCGGTGTCCTCGGCACTTTTCCGACTTCTTCGGTGTCTAAGATTATTAAGTCTCCTTGCCCCGGCGATAAGCCTCGCGCTGAATTCCTTGACCACGAGGGTGATGGTCACACAATGCCTTGAATGGAGGTAGGGATGCTGCGTCGGAACATGCTTCTGGTGAACTTTATTGTTCTCCCTGCCGGCCTCTTAGCCTTTCAGGCTGGAACTTCTCAAAGTCCCGAGACGGTTCCTCAACATTCGCCGACTGCGACAGTAGATCCAATTCGCGCGTCGCTCGTGCTGGAATTGGATCGAGCCGTTTTTGTCCTGAAGCGAGGATTAAAGGAAAATTGGGCAACTCGCGATCAATATCTCTCTGCATTTGAGAAGACACCGAACACAGACCGGACAGGCCGACCGGTGACGGATGCAAAGCAATATGTCGAATGCCTAATTAGCGAACATCTCCGAACTCATCAGATGTGGGATGAGGGTCTCCCCATCGGAGTTGAGGTGCAGCGAACGATAACCGGGTTGATTGAGCGGCGAGAAGGTCAATTCGATGGATTCCAGCTCTCCTACTGCGCTGTCTCACCGCCGCGGAAAGTCGTGGTTTCAGCCGGCGTAGCGCTGCGGATGCTCAAGACCAATGTAGTTCCTGTCTATCCCGCCGAGGTATTTAAGAATCATGTCTCCGGCACGGTCGTTCTTCATGCCACGATTAGCACCAAGGGCAGAGTGGAAGCGCTCCGCGTTATCAGCGGCCCCGCGTCGCTGCAGCAAGCCGCGCTGGACGCCGTCCGGCAGTGGACCTACCGGCCGTACCTGCTGAACAACACGCCGGTCGAAGTCGAGACCACCATCAACGTTGTCTTCGCGCCGAGTCGTTAGCTATGGGCCCTGTTTGTGAGAGATCCTGAAGTGCCTGGGTTTCGCACTACTCGTGCGCCGGCGCTGGGGGCGGCGCGGTGGAAGGCGGCACCGGTTTGCCGTCGGCGGTTTGCGCTTCCATCAGTTCTACGCGCGTTCCATCCGGATCGTAGAGATTCACCTGGCGCTTGCCGTTCTTCCCCACCTGCACCGTGAGCGGCTTCGCATGGGTCAGGTAGTCCTGGTACGCGGGCCGGGATTCGATCTCCGCCACTGCTTTCTGCACATTGGGAACCAGGAGCGACACATGGTTCTTGGTCCCGAACCCCGACGGCGTTTTGTCGTAGAGCATCAACTCGATGTAATCCTTGCCGTCGGGCACGCGCAGATTCACCCAGCTCAGCTGTTGTCCGTTGCTGCTGCCGCGCCAGGTCTCCGTAAAGCCCAATACGCCCTCATAAAACGCCAGCGACTTGTCCAGATTCCCCACCAGAAAACCCACGTGAT
>Ga0371490_1001418_pt1 | contig 12463 bp, 11 predicted proteins | sample MB2SIPfraction_FD_207959 | JGI IMG/M metagenome (GOLD analysis project Ga0371490, IMG submission 207959) | Lab enriched peat soil microbial communities from McLean, Ithaca, NY, United States - MB28FN SIP fraction | ecosystem: Environmental > Terrestrial > Soil > Wetlands > Peat | place: USA... | reverse complement strand
GGCGCCGAGTACATGCGGCAGCTCGATGAACTGCTGCTGATTGCCAACCAGAAAGCTTACCGCAACTTCCATCACATCTTCGAGATCGGCCGCATCTTCCGCGGTTATCCCGAACTTGCCAACGACGCACTCGCGTTCCTCTTCACCGTGGACGGTAAAGTACCCACGCCCATGCTGAAGGGATTGCTCAGCACGGTGCGCAAACATGCAAGCTACGGCCAGTTGGCGGCCGACGGCTGGAAAGCGTTTCGTGCCCTATGACGATCAAAAAGTTCAGTCCGGAAGAGTTGCTCGCCCTGGACAAGTTCGCCGTGGACGAAGGCACGCCTCACATCCTGGTGGATAACAAGTACTGCGCCAAGTGCGAAGTCAAGCCCTGTCTGCTGGTGTGCCCGGCGCGCTGCTATCGCCTCAAGGAGAATGCAGTCAGCTTTGAGTACGCCGGCTGCCTGGAGTGCGGAACCTGCCGCGTCGTCTGCAAGGATGGCGGCGTCACCAGCTGGAATTATCCCCGCGCCACTTTTGGCGTGACGTTCCGTTGCAGTTAAACAGTTCATCGCCGCCTGTGCTTTGCAGGCGGCATTTCTAAAAGGAGAGCAATCATGTCTACCACAGCGGTTCCTACCTTTGCAGTTGGACAGACCTGCACTTATACCCAGTTGATCGACGACAAACTGGTCCATGGCTTTGCCGATCTGACCGGCGACCACAACAAGATCCACCTGGACGACGATTTCGCCAAGAAGACCAAGTTCGGCCAGCGCATCGCGCACGGCGGCATCCTGTTCGGCATCATCAGCAAGGTGCTGGGCATGGATATGCCGGGCGTCGGCACGGTGTACCTCAGCCAGCTGGTGAACTTCAAGATGCCGGTCTTCATTGGCGACACCGTCACCCTGGTAGCCACCATCACCGAGATCCGCCCCAAGGCCATCGCCAAGATCGACTGCGTCATCACGAAGCAGACTGGCGACGTCGTCATGGACGGCTATGCGGAAGTGAAACTGCCCGGCTGGCTGACCAAGATTTAACTTTTTCCCGGTTTTTCGCCTCCCACTTGCCCGGGAGGTGGAAACGCCGCCCACAAGGTGGTGCCGGGCGGTGAGAGGCGGGGTGTGCAGCGCAAGCGCGAGCGCATACCCGCCTCCGCCTCCTTCCAGCGTGGAATCCCTGGCCGTGCCTGGTGCACGCACCTAGCTCCGCCGAGAAGGCTGCCGCTCTGACCGGGCTACGCCCATAGTTAACTCCCTCAGGAGGGATTCATGAGTTTCGTTATTTGTCTATTCGCACTCTTTTTTCTGATGTTTGTTGCATACAGGGGATTCAGCGTCATTCTTTTCGCTCCTATTGCTGCCCTGTTGGCCGTACTGCTTACCAGTCCTCATTCCGTGCTTCCCGTGTACAGCAACATGTTCATGGAGAGCATGGTGGTCTTTGTCAAAAACTACTTCCCGGTCTTCATGCTGGGCGCCATCTTCGGCAAGCTGATTGAAATTTCCGGCTTTGCCAAGTCCATCGTGCACTCGGTGGTCAAGCTGCTGGGCCCGTCGCGCGCCATGCTTTCGATCGTGGCGGTTTGCGCGCTGCTCACCTACGGTGGCGTCTCGCTGTTCGTGGTGGTCTTCGCCGTGTACCCGTTCGCGGTCGAGCTCTTCCGTGAAGTCAACATCCCCAAGCGCCTCATCCCGGCCACCATCGCCATGGGCGCCTTCACCTTCACCATGGATTCGCTGCCGGGCACGCCGCAGATCCAGAACATCATCCCCACCACGTTCTTCAAGACCAACGCCTTTGCTGCTCCCATCCTGGGCTCTTTGGGCGCACTGTTTATCCTGGCGCTGGGCATGACCTTCCTCGACTGGCGTCGCCGCGCGGCCGCAAAGGCCGGCGAGGGCTACGGCACCGGGCACCTGAATGAGCCCGAGCCGATCGAACTGACGCAGTTGTGCAATCCGTTCATCGCCATCTCGCCGTTGTTCGTCGTCGGCATCATGAACATGGTGATCACCCGCTGGGTCATTCCGCACTTCTATGGCGACTCAACCACGATTCAGCTCACTGCCTCGGCAAAGCCTATCGTCGTCCCGGTTGCCAAGATGGTCGGTATCTGGTCGGTGGAGGCAGCACTGGTGCTGGGCATCCTTACCGTTGTCGTCTTTGGCTGGAAGAAGGTAAGCGAAAAGTTCGCCGAGAGCACCAAGGCCGCTATCGGCGGCGCCCTGCTGGCTTCGCTGAACACGGCCAGCGAGTACGGCTTCGGCTCGGTCATCGCCGCGCTGCCGGGCTTCCTGCTGATCCGCGACGCCCTGGGTCATGTGCCCAACCCGCTGGTCAAGGAAGCGGTGAGCGTGAACGTGCTGGCCGGCATCACCGGTTCGGCCTCGGGCGGTATGAGCATTGCCCTGGCCGCCATGAGCGACCAGTTCATCGCCGCTGCCAACGCCGCGCACATCCCCATGGAAGTACTGCACCGCGTGGCCGCCATGGCCTCGGGCGGCATGGATACCCTGCCGCACAACGGCGCGGTCATCACCCTGCTGGCTGTGACCGGCTTGACCCACCGGCAGTCCTACAAGGACATTTTTGCCATCACCTGCATTAAAACCAGTGCGGTGTTCGTGGTGATTGCACTGTTCTACCTGACTCACCTGGTTTAAACGGTTGCACGCATCCTCGGGAGCGTGCAATCTGGCGAAAGCAGCGTCGGCTTGGAGCGAGCCGGCGCTGTTTTTTGCTGTGATATAATCCCGCTGTCTTCCGAGGATTTTTTCGCATGGAATTGCGACTGTTTCGCTACTTTGTGGCGGTGGCCGAAGAGTTGAACGTAACTCGGGCAGCCGAACAGTTGCATACCGCTCAGCCCTCGCTCAGCCAGCAGATTCGCCAGCTGGAGAGCATCGTCGGCACCCCGCTCTTTCTGCGTGACAAGCACCGCCTGCATTTGACTGATGCCGGCCGCGTGCTGCTGCCCGCCGCCAAGTCCGTGCTCAGCGCCACCGAGGACGCCCTGGCCGCGGCCCGCGCCGTCGCCCGCAGCACGGAGTGGACCATCTCACTCGGAATGGTGCCGGGGCCTGAAGGTAAGATCTTCTCCTACATCCTGCCCATCCTGCTGCGCAACCATCCCGACCTGCAACTGCTGCTCAAGACGATGACCGCGCCCGAGCAGATTCACGCCCTGCAGCGGCGGGAGATCAGCGCCGGCTTTTTGCGCGGCCCCATCAACTCGCCGGATATCGCCAGCGAGATATACATGCGCGAGGAGGTTGTCGCGGTCATCCCACAGTCCTCACCACTGGCGGAGTACGATCGCATCCCGGTGGAGGAGCTGGCGAAACTGAAGCTCATCTCCATCTCGGCGGAGATTGCCCCGGCCGTGCACAATGTGGCGGAGGAGATTGAGCGCCGCGCCGGCGTCAAGTTCACGCGCGGCTTCAATACGGAGAACCTGATGACCTCGCTGAACGCGGTGGCATCCGGCTTCGGCTTCTGCTTCTTCTCTGTGTATGTGGATGAGATTGTGCCCAAGGGCGTGGTGACGCGGCCACTGGAGATGGATCCTCCGCCGCTGCTGGACCTGCTGTTTGCCTATCGCTCTGACAACACAATGCCGGCCTTGGCGAGGGTCGTCAGCCTGGTGCGCGACAACTCGCCCTTCCACCTGGAAGGAACCACCCTCTCGCGGCCGCGGGTACGGCCGCACGTCATCTCGCTTTAGCGCGCACTGCCCTGTTACACCCGCGTCAGCGAGTGCCCCATCTTCTGCTTCTTGGTCAGCATATAACGTTCGGCACTGGGCCGCGGTGTGACCTCGCAAGGCACACGCTCCTGCACCTTGATGCCGGACGCTGCCACCGCCGCACTCTTCGCCGGATTGTTGGTCAACAGTCGCAGACGTTGCACACCCAGCCGCCGCAGCATGGCCACCGGCAGGGCAAAGTCGCGCAAATCGGATGGATACCCCAGGTGCTCGTTGGCCTCCACCGTATCCAGGCCGCCATCCTGCAGGCTGTAGGCGCGCAGCTTGGACATCAACCCGATGCCGCGCCCCTCCTGTTTCTCGTAAATCAGCACACCCGTGCCTTCGGCGGCGATAAGCTGCATCGCCAGTTCCAGCTGCGCGCCGCAATCGCAGCGCTCTGAGCCGAAGACATCGCCGGTCAGGCATTGCGAGTGGATGCGCACCAGCGGCGCGCCCTCCCTCGGATTGCCCATCACCAGCGCCACTGCCTCTTCCACACCGCGCTTGGTGTCGCGTTCAAAGCCCAGCATGCGGAACTCGCCCCAACGTGTGGGCAACCGCGTAGCGGCCACCTGGCGCACGCCACGTTCTTCATTCAAAGCAAACACTTCCTGCTCCAGAGCTCTCATCGTCCCGCCTCGGTAATGTAGTCGGCCAGCTCGGCAATGCTGAGGATGACCATGTCGTGACGGGCCGCAAAGCGGGTGATCTCATCCCCCTTGGCCATGGTGCCGTCGGGGTTGGTCAGTTCGCAGAGCACGGCCGCAGGCTGCAATCCGGCCAGCCGCGCCATCTCCACCGAACCCTCGGTGTGGCCGCGCCGCTCCAGCAAACCACCGGCGGCGGCGCGCAGAGGAAAGACGTGTCCGGGGCTGACCAGGTCCTCGGGCTGCGCGTTTTCCGCGATGGCCGTAAGAATGGTGGTGACGCGGTCGGCGGCTGAGACACCGGTGGTCACGCCCTCGCGCGCCTCAATGCTGACGGTGAAGGCCGTGCGATAGCGGCTCTCGTTGTTGGTCACCATCAGCGGCAGGCGCAGGCGATCCAGTTCCGCGCCCGGCATGCACAGGCAGACGATGCCGCTGCACTCGCGGATCAGCATGGCCATGCTGGATGAGGTGAGCTTTTCGGCGGCCACGATGAGGTCCGCCTCGTTCTCGCGGTCGAAGTCGTCCACCAGCAGCACGGGATGACCGCGCCGCATGTCGGCGATGGCACGTTGCAAACGATGTGAGAAGTGATTGACCGCAGGCTGCGGCAGAACATCAATGGCAGATATGGACGACATTTGAAACGCTCCTCGTTAAATGATTCGACGAAAAACGTTTCAGGGCTTGCGATTCGCACCAAGGGGATCCGCGCGGAGATATACCTCCACACGCTCAACTTTGGCGGTCTTCTTTCATCCGGACTATAACCGTCGGCCCCGGAGTTTCACCGGATCTGCTGACCCTGCTTACGCAGGCGCTCGCGGGCTTTCACCGCCGGTGGGGAGTTACACCCCGCCCTGAAGACGTACGCCTCTTGCAGTTATTATTCTACTCCGGTTTTACAAAAGCTGAACATCCGAAGATCATACTTCTTTTGTATCAAGCCATATGCCGCAAGCATGAACACCCGCATGCGCTACAGCAGATGCACCGTAACTTCTTCTCCTGCAACAAATTCCTCACGCTCGGGCGGCAGCACGGCCACCGCGTTGGCCTCCACCATGGTGCGCACCAGACCTGTCTCCTGTTTGCCGGCGCTGAAGGCCAGGTAGCGGCCGTCCACGGATTCCAGTCGTATGCGCATCAGCACCGTATAACCCCCGGCCTTGTGTATCGGCGCTTGCAGTTCAGCGGTAAAGAGTCGGCGTACGCACTCTCGCTCGCCCATCATGCGGCGCAGCGCCGGCGCCACAAACTCCTCAAAGGTCAGCATGGACGACACCGGATTGCCGGGCAGCGCAAACACCGGACACCCTTCGCGCACACCGAAGGCCATCGCCTTGCCCGGCCTCACCTTGACGCGGTGAAAGAGCATGCGCACGCCCAGCGACTTCAGCACCTCGCTCACCAGGTCGCGGTCGCCCATGCTGATGCCCGCCGAGGTTATCAGCGCATCGTAACCGAGGCCCGCGGCAAATTTTTCGCGATGGCTCTCCTGGGTGTCACGCGCAATGCCCAGCAGGATGGCTTCGGCTCCCAGTTCATGCACGGCGGCCGCCAGCGAGTAGGCGTTGCTGTTGATGATCTGCCCCGCGCCCGGCACCGTGCCCAGCTCCACCAGCTCGTCGCCGGTAGACACAATGGCCACCCGCGGCTTCCGCACCACCGTCACCCGCGACTGGCCGAGATTGGCCAGCATGTTGATCTCATAGGGGCGCACCATGCGGCCAGCATCCAGCACTGTCTCGCCCTCGGCCACGTCCTCGCCTTTCAGGCGGATATGCTGCCTGCGTTTGATTGCGGCTGAGAAGCGAACCTGTCCATCGCGCTCCTCGGCCACCTCGACGGGCACCACGCTGTCACAGCCCTCGGGTACCATGGCGCCGGTCATGATCTTGATGGCTGTACCTTTCTCCACGCGGCGGGTGGGCAACTGCCCGGCAGGAACAAACTCCAACACCTGCAGCCAGCGGCCTTCCGAGCAATCCTCGGCGCGCACGGCATAGCCATCCATGGCGGAGTTGCTGAAGCGCGGCAGCGGCCACGGCGCGCGCACTTCCTGGGCCAGCACGCGGCCAAGTGAGTCCGGCAGCGCAACCGTCTCCGCAGAAAGTGGCACGACCGACTCCAGAATGATCTGCCGCGCCTCCTCAAAGCTTGGAGTGTTCACGCCGGAAGCGTTCTCAGTGCCCATGCAATTCCCCTCTGCCTGCTTCATTTTCCTGCCGCGCGCAGGCGCTCCTGCTCATCGCGCAGCTCCTGCGGAGTGTTCACATTCTTCCATCCATCGGCCAGCGCCGCCGGAGGAGCGACCAGCAGTGTCTGCGGCAAATCCAGCAGCTGCGCCGGACGCGCATCGCGCCTGCCATCCTGGCAGGCCTGCCGCTCCACCACTTCCAGCGCCTGCGGCTCGTACAGCGCCAGCATCGGGCAGGGATGGCCATCTGCCTGGCGCGGCACCACGGCCCACACGCCCGGACGGCGCTGCGCGGACAGCCATTGAATGTGTTCGGCGCGCAGGTGAGGATGATCGCAGGCGGCAACGATCCACGCCACTCCGGGTGCCCAGCGATGCGCGGCAATCAAGGCCGCGCCGGGCCCTTCAAATCCCGGAGCGTCGGCCAACCTTGGCAATGCCTTCAGCGATTCCGGCAGCTCTCCGGCTCCCAGCGCAACGGACTCCGCGTCGCCTGTGTTGCCTTTGAGGCCATCGCGCAGTGCCACGGCAGCTATCTCGCCCAGTGTGTGCCCGCCAAACTCGACCAATTGCTTAGGCCGACCCATGCGTGAGCTGTGTCCGCCAATCAATAATCCACCGTACAGTTGCCGCCCGCTCCACGCGCGGGGCAGCCACTCTCGGACAAAATCGCGGAAGGCTGCGCGCCGGTCGCCATCCCAGGGCAGCACGCGCAACACGTTCGCAACCTCCGCGGGCGGAGCGCTCTCCCCTTTGGCACATAGCCAAATCTTTTGCAGCGCCACGTCCTTGTGGCCTTCCACCAGCAGCAGGTCGTGAGACGCACCGAGCTGGCGCAGCATCAAGTCCAAGGGTAGTAGCGCATGTTGCCCGCGCCGCTCAAACTGTTCCTCTGGACCGCGCAGGCTCACCGTCGCTCCAGCGCGAAAAAGGCGGTCGCTGTCCTTGCCCTCGCAATCCACCTGGAAGCCGTGCGCATCGTGCTTGATGGCCGCAACCCGCAGCCCGCTGGCGACGAGCTCGGTGATGGCCGCCTCCAGCAGTGTCGTTTTGCCGCTGCCGGAATAACCGCAGACGGCCAGCACCGGTGCACCGCACTCCCACCGCAGGGAACTAGCCGGATTGCCAACCGGATTGTTGGACGCGCTGCTCATGACCCATCAGTCTCTACGTTTTATCCGCGCCATGCAACTTATGACGTGCGCGCGACGCCGACGCCATCTTGCGGAATACGACAGCGCACTTGAGGCACTGCGCCCGCATCGCGGATAATAGGTGCCGATGATTTCACTTTTGTCCTCGCGCCTCCAGCGCCCAGCACAATGGATGCTTCTTTTGGCACTCGTGCTGCCCGCACCGTTGTGCGCGGCAGACCGGGCTACCGCACCCGCCGCTCCGGCCAACGACACTCTGCGCCACGCCATACAGGCTGAAAAAAGCACCGACGCCAGGGATGGCTACTACGTTTGGACCGACCGCCTGCAAAAGCCGCGCGGCTCGGTGACCAAGCTGATGGTGAGCACTCCCGTGGGCATCCTCAGCCGGACCGTGGCCATCAACGACCGCCCACTCACCGCCGACGAGCGCAAGCTGGACGACGACCGCATTAACCGCCTGCTGGACCCCGCCAAGATGCAGGAGAAGGCCAAGCACCAGAAGGATGACGAACTGCACATCGAGCGCCTGCTCAGCGCCTTGCCCGATGCCTTCCGCTGCGAGTACAACACCGGCCAGCACGACGACCGCAACCTGCACCTGGACTGCGAGCCCAATCCCGGCTTTTCGCCCAAGAACTTTGAATCGCAGATTCTGCAGGGCATGAAGGCCACCATCCTCATTGACCGCGAAGATGGACGACTGGCGCACATCGACGGCACCCTCTTCAAGGATGTCAGCTTCGGAATGGGAATCCTGGGACGCCTCAGCCGGGGACACATTGAGATCGTGCAGGCCCGCGTGGTGGGCAAGCACTGGGGCATCCAGCATCTGGCGCTCAGCTTCGATGGCCGCATCATCGTGGTCAAACCCGTCCACATTGACGAGACCGAGACCAGTTGGGATTACCGCTCGGTGCCGGCCATGACCGTCGCCCAGGCTCTCGACTACCTGCGCAGCGCGCCCTACAAACCCGCGCACTAAACGCGCATCGCCACTGGCGAATCGTCATTCAATAAATCATGCGCACAAAAGCCCGGCCGCAAAGCCGGGCTTTCTGTTATTACTTTTGAACCTTTAACAAACCTACTTCCGCTTCGGACGGTAGAGGTCGGTCGAAGTTCCGTAGAAGATCTCGCTGGCCTCCATGATGGTCTCCGATAGCGTGGGATGCGGGTGGATGGTGTGGCCAATGTCGTAAGCCGTCGCCGCCATCTCAATGGCCAGCACAATCTCTGCAATCATGTCTCCCGCTCCGGGACCAACGATGGCGCCGCCCAACACGCGCTCGGTCTTCTTGTCGATGAGCAGCTTGGTCAGCCCCTCAGTGCGATCGAGCGTTACTGCGCGTCCACTGGCGGCCCAGGGGAACTTCACGATCTCCACGTCAATGCCCTTGGCCTCGGCCTCGGCCTGCGTCAAACCGGCCCAGGCAATTTCGGGATCGGTGAAGACGACGGCGGGAATCGCGTAGGGCGCGAACTCCACCTTGTGTCCCAGGATGTGCTCAATGGCCGTGCGGCCTTCGTGCGCGGCCTTGTGCGCCAGCATCGGATCGCCGGCCACGTCGCCAACCGCGTAGATCGCAGGATCGTCGGTCTGCAACTGCTTGTTCACCGCGATGAAGCCGCGCTCGTTGACCTTGACCTTCGTCGTCTCCAACCCGGGAACCTTGCTGTTGGGGCGGCGTCCCACGCTGACCAGAACCTTGTCGTAGCTCTTTTCCTCCACCGTGCCGTCAGCCAGCTTGAAGGTCACCTTCACCTTGCTGATCTCATCCTTCAGCGCGGTCACGGCCGTGTTCAGCATGATCTTGTTGAAGAGCTTTTCCAGCCGCTTCTGCAACGGTGGAACCAGGTCGCGGTCGGCGCCCGGCAGCAGCCCGGGAGTCATTTCGACCACATCCACCTTGCTGCCCAGCGTGGCGTACACCGTGCCCAGCTCCAGTCCAATGTAGCCGCCGCCGATGACGAGGAAGGTCTTCGGCACGTCCTTCAAATCCAGCGCGCCGGTGGAATCCAGAATGTTCGCGCCGGTGGCTGCCAGCGGTCCCGGTCGCGCAGGAGACGAACCGGTGGCGATGATGATCTTGTCGAACTTCAGCATATCCTCGCCGCCCGCCGTCTTCTTCACCTTCAGGGTATTCGAGTTGACGAAGCTGGCCTCGCCCTGGATGTAGGTGACCTTGCGCTGCTTGCTCATCATGCCCAAGCCGCCGGTCAGCTTGGCCACCACGCCATCTTTGAATGCGCGCAGCTTGGCCAGATCAATCTTGGGCTCGGCAAACTCCACGCCCCAGGCCGCGGCGTGCTTGCTCTCGTTGATAAGCGCCGCCACGTGCAGCAGTGCCTTGGAAGGAATGCAGCCGCAGTACAGGCAAACGCCGCCGGGATTCTTGTCCAGGTTAATCAGTGTCACGTCAAGGCCGAGGTCGGCTCCAAGGAATGCCGCGGCGTAGCCTCCCGGCCCGCCGCCAATCACTGCAACTTTCTGGTTCGTATTTGCCATAATCTCGCTTCCCACATGAAGTTGGCTGCCACTTCGGATGCAGCCTGCCTGTTTCCCTTAGCCCTGCACCGAGAGCAGGAATGGCTGCTCCAGCGCGTCTACAATCCAGCGCACAAAGCGCGCCGCGTCCGCACCGTCGATGATGCGATGATCATACGACAGCGAAAGCGGCAGCATGGAGCGCGGTTCAAACTTGCCGTTGATCCACACCGGCTCCAGGCGCGCGCGCGACATACCCAGGATGGCCACCTCGGGGTGGTTGACGATGGGTGTGAAGGCCGTTCCGCCGACACCGCCCAGGTTGGTGATGGTGAAGGTGCCGCCCTCCATGTCTTCGGCGGAGAGCTTTTTGTCCCGCGCCTTTTTGCTGATGGCCGATAGCTCCACCGCCAGCTCGATGATGTTCTTCTTGTCCACATCACGCATTACCGGGACCAGCAGTCCGCGGTCGGTGTCCACGGCCACGCCGATGTGCACATACTTCTTGTAGATGATCTCTTCGCCCACGGTGTCAATGCTGGCGTTGAACTGCGGAAAAGCCTTGAGCGCCGAGGCCACCACCTTCAGCGCAATGGCCGTCATCGTCATTTTGCCGCCGGCGGCCTCCGCCTTGGGAGCGAAGCGCTTGCGCAGCTCTTCCAGGTCGGTCACGTCGGCCTTGTCGAACTGCGTCACGTGGGGAATGACGTTCCAGGCCACGGCCAGGTGCTCAGCGGTCTTGCGGCGCACGCCGCGCAGCGGCTGCTTGTCGATCTTGCCCCAGCGGCTGAAGTCCGGCAGCTTGACCACCACCTTGCCCGCGCCGGAGCCGCTCACCTGCACGTTGCCCGCCGGGTCGGCCATGCGCGCGAAGGTCGCCTTGGCAAAGGCCTTCACATCATCCTCGCTGATGCGTCCGCCCGGCCCACTGCCCTTCACCATGTAAATGTCCACGCCAATTTCTCGCGCCAGTCGGCGCACAACCGGCGCTGCGGGAACGTTACGCTGATCCTTCAGCGGGCCGCGCTTGGTCTCAGCGGCGGCGCGGGCGCGCAGTTGGCTCTCGCTGGGAATGTCCGGCGGCAGCGCCTGCTCTTCGCTCTTGCCTTCCATGGTGCGCGCTGAGCGGAAGGTGTGGCGCGCCATCGCCATCGAATCCTGATCGGCGGCATGCTTCACCGGTGCTTCGGGCTCCGCCTCGGCGGCTTCAACGGGCTCGGCTTCGGCAATCACGGCAGCCATGGTCATGATGACCTCGCCCACCTTGAGGCGCTGCCCCACCGCGACCTTGATCTCCTTGACCTCGCCATTGAACGCGCTCGGCACCTCAACCACGGCCTTGTCGGTCTCCAACTCAATCACGCTCTGCCCTGCCACAATCTGGTCGCCGCTCTTCACCGCCACGCGAACCACATCGCCGGCCTCGATGTTCTCTCCCAGCTCCGGCAGCTTGAACTCCACGAGCTCCGCCTTGCCGGCCGCAGTGGACTTCTTCTCCGCCTTCGCGGGCTTGGTCTTCGCAGTTTCATTCGCTGTGGACGCAGGTTCGGGTGTTGTCTCCGCGGACTTCGCTGCCGCAGTCTCAGCCGACGGCGCTGCGCTGTAGGTAAACAGCACGTCTCCCACCTTGAGGCGCTGGCCGTTGGCGACCTTCACCTCTTCGACCGTGCCATCCACCTCGGCCGGAACCTCAACGACCGCCTTGTCGGTCTCCAACTCGACGACCGTCTGCCCCTTCTTCACCGATTCGCCCGGCGTGATGGCCACGCGCACTACGTCGCCGGCCTCAATGTTCTCGCCCAGTTCCGGAAGCTTGAATTCCTGTGCCACAGTGTTTCCTTTCCCTCGCTCTAGCCACTCCATGGTTGCAGCCACTCCATGGCCGCAGCCATATGCCCGTTGCAATCCTTACGGCCGTAGCCTATGCGATGAACGGGTCCGGGTTCTCCGGGTTGATGCCCAATTCCTTGATCGCCGCCTTGACCTCGGCTGGCTTCAGCTTGCCTTCGTGCAGCAGCCCGGTCAGCGCCGCCAGCACAATGTGCTTGGCGTCCACGTTAAAGTAGTCACGCAAGCTGGCGCGGCTCTCCGAGCGGCCATAGCCATCGGTACCCAGTGCAATCAGCGGACGCGGCATCCACTGGCTCACCGACTCCGGCAAGGCCTTCACGTAATCGCTCGCAGCCACCAGCACGCCGTCGGCGTCCTTCAGCTGCTCAGCCACCCACGGCA
>Ga0371490_1001411_pt1 | contig 12513 bp, 10 predicted proteins | sample MB2SIPfraction_FD_207959 | JGI IMG/M metagenome (GOLD analysis project Ga0371490, IMG submission 207959) | Lab enriched peat soil microbial communities from McLean, Ithaca, NY, United States - MB28FN SIP fraction | ecosystem: Environmental > Terrestrial > Soil > Wetlands > Peat | place: USA... | reverse complement strand
CCTCTCTGTTTACGGCAAGGAAGGCATTCGCGAGCTGGCGGAGCAGAACCTGTCGAAGGCGCACTACGCCGCCGGGAAACTGTCCCAGGTCCCGGGCGTAACGCAGTTATTTACCGCCGCGCCGCGCTTCCACGAGTTCGTGCTCAAAACCGACGAGCCGGTGGCGGAGTGGAGCGAACGGCTGATGGCGGGCAAGATCGTGGGAGGCATCCCGCTCACCCGCTGGTATCCGGAGATGGAGGGCTGCACGCTGTGGTGCGCGACGGAAGTCAATACCAAAGCCCAGATCGACGCAGCCGCCAAGCTGCTGGCCAAGGCTAAGTAAGAAAAGCGCCGCTCAGACCGACGGCGCAGCGTTTGCTTTGTAACAAGCGCATTTCATTCCTCAAATCGGCGGCCATCCGAGGCCGTCAGTTCTTGGCCAAAATGATGGTAATATTAAGTGTGACAAGGTAACACCTTGGAGCGTCCGCTATGTCCACTCCGTCCACCACTAGCCTCAAACTTGATTCCAGCCTGAAAGAACGAGTTCGCCAGCTAGCGGCGGCACGCCGCCGTACCCCGCACTGGATCATGCGCGAGGCCGTGGAGCAGTATGTGAGCCGCGAGGAGCAGCGCGAACAACTGCGACAGGATGCGCTGACGGCCTGGAATCACTACCAGACCACCGGCCTGCACCTGACTGCGGAAGAAGCCGATGCGTGGCTGGCTAAACTGGAAAGCGGCCAATCGGCTGAGGCAGCGGAATGCCATCGTTGAAGTGGTCGGTCCCAGCTGTCCGTGACCTCGAACGACTTCACGCTTTCCTCGCCGCCAAAAGCCCAGATGCCGCACGCCGTGCCATTCAAGCGATCCGCGAAGGCGTGCGCGCGCTGGCAACCCACCCGGAGATTGGCCGCCCGATGGACGAACTTCCGCCCGAGTTCCGCGAATGGATCATTGAATTTGGCAGCGGAGCTTACCTCGTGCTCTACCGCTACGATGGCCGCGAGGTGGTCCTGCTGGCCATCCGCCATGGCCGCGAAGCCGAATACGGAAGTAGACCAGCGTTGATTTAAAATGCTCGCCATCCGCAAATAAGCGAGATAGAAATGCCTTGCGTGGCATAGGAACGGAGATGAGATGTTGCAAAGGACGTATGAACTGGCTCCGAATCCTCCCAAAGCCATGGAATGGAAGACATATGAGGAGAAAGTTCTGCAAGAGTGGTCGACAATTCTGAATTCTGAAGACTGCGACGAACGGCGCGTCCATGAGTTTCTTGTACAACACCCATCCATGATTCCTGGCGCACATAGCATAACTGGGCCATCCGGTCATAGCCCGTTCCCATTGGCCGTTTTGTCGGAATCTCCTTTGAGCGGTGTGGGTATAAGAATTCCAGATTTTTTATGGTTGGCAAGCGATTCTGCAGATTTCAACCCCGTATTCATTGAAATTGAGAGTCCTCGAAAACGCTGGTTCACGAAAGCAGAAGAGCCAACTCATGCGTTGACGCAAGCTGTAAATCAGTTAGCTCAATGGCGTTCATGGCTGAATCAGCCCGAAAATGTATTGACATTTTATACATCTTTCGAGATCCCCGATTACCTGCGCAACTATCACACATTTCGTCCCGAATTCGTTCTGATTTATGGTCGCAGGCAGGAATTTGTTGATCGCCCTCAACTTCGAAGACTTCGCAATCAATTCGAACAGTTTGGGCAAGTCGTAATGACATTTGATCGCCTGCGTCCAGATAAGGATTGCAGTGATTTCATAGCCGCGACAAAAAGAAATGGACCGTATCGCGCGTTGGCGGTACCCGCCACAATCACTCTAGGTCCGTGGGTTGCAGAAGATTTTGCTCGTATTGGAGGTTTAGCTGAAGCAATCAATAAGAATACCTGGCTCACCGAAAATCGCCGCAAATTCCTGATAGGGCGACTTCCGTACTGGAATGCCTGGGCAAAGAAACCCTCAAAAGGTTTCATTAACTCGGGCGATTGGGAATGAACCGCAGTTGTCGGGTCACTCAGCCATTGCAATCGTGCCAGGTTTCGCTTTTTGAGACCTGGCGCGCCCACCGAACGCGCAGTCCCGCTGCTAAACTAAGACCTCATGATTCTCCCGTTTGTCCGCGAAGTTTTTGCGGAGCTGGAGCAGGCGCCGGGCTTTGAACGCGTGCGCAGGCATCTGAGCCTTGCCACGGGGCGTCGCCGTGTCTCCGGGCTCACCCGTACGGCGCGGGCGCTGTATATTCCGCTCATTGCCCGCGCCGCCCGGCAAACGGTCATCGTCCTTACCGCCGACAACAAGGCCGCCGAGGCTCTGGAGGCCATGGTGCGCGCCGGAGCAGAGCTGACCGGCGCCGTCGATCCGGCACGCATTGTGCGCCTGCCCGCCTACGACGTGCTGCCCTTTGAGAACCTCTCGCCGCACCCCGACGTGCAGGAGCAGCGCGCTGCGGCGCTGTGGAAGCTGGCCAGCTCCGCCGCCGACATTCTGATTGCGCCCGCCGAAGCCGCCGCGCTGCGCCTCTTCGACCGCGACTTCTACGCCGCGCTGGCCGTTACTTTGCGCCGCGGCGAAGAGGTGGACCTGGAAACCCTCACCACGCACCTGAGCTCGGTGGGCTACACGCAGATGGACCTGGTGGAGATGCCCGGGCAGTTTACGCGCCGCGGCGGCATTCTCGACGTCTACTCGCCGGAGGCCGACCGGCCGGTGCGTATCGAGTTCTTCGGCGACGAGATTGACACTATCCGCCGCTTCGATCCCGAAACCCAGCGCTCGCTCTCCTCGCTGGACGAAGCGCTGTTGATGCCGCTTACCGAGACACCGGTTTCCGAACCGCTGCTGGCCGCAATCAACGCGCGGCTCAGCAAAGGCCGGGTGCATGTGGAGGGCGACGACGAGGGCGGCGAGCAAGACGACGAGCAGGACGACACCGCTCGGACGCTGGCGATTGAAGCTGCGGCCGCCGGCGGCGTCAGTGTTTTTCCCGGCTGGGAGTTCTTCTCACCGGTTGCCGGCGCGGAAAAATCGCTGCTCACGCTGGCTCCGCGCGCGGTGCTGCTGGTGGACGAGCCGGCCATGGTGCGCAACCAGATCGACCGCTGGTGGAACAAGGTGGAGCAGCGCCACGAACGCTCCGGGATCGGCTCGCTCATCCTGCCGGAAGACGTCTACATCCGCCCGGAGATTCTGCTGGCGCAACTCGGCTCGCACATGGGCCTGGACCTGGATCAACTGGGCGCGGTGGACGTGCTGGAAGACGACGCCACGCTGGGCGAGATCGAAATTCCAACCCGGCCCACGCTGCGCTTCCACGGGTCCATACCGGCGCTCACCGAGCAGTTGCGCAACCTGATTGCCGCCGAGAACCGCATTGTGCTGGCCGCGCCCAATCAGGGCGATGTGGAGCGGCTGGCCACGGTGCTGCGCGATTATCAGATTCCCTATCGCCTGGGCAGCCGCGCCACGCGCCCCGGCGAAACCATCAACGACGAAGGCAGCTACTCCACCGGCGATCTTCGCGTGCCCACCATCGTGCGCACTCCGCTGGCCGCGGGCGTCAGCTTTGCCGATCTCAATCTGATTCTCTTCGGCGCCAACGACCTCTCCGACGAGGCCGACATTGCCGCGCGGCCCGAGCCCAAGCGTTCCAAGACCGCGGCCTTCGTCTCCGACTTCCGCGACCTGACCATCGGCGACTACGTGGTCCATGTGGAACACGGCATTGCGCAGTATCAGGGCCTGAAGGAGATTGAGCAAGACGGACTCTCGGTTGAATTCATGATTTTGGAATTCGCCGATCAAGCAAGGCTCTATGTTCCGCTCACGCGACTGGATTTAATTCAAAAATACCGCTCCACCGATGCCGGCCCCGCGCCGGTGCTGAACAAGCTGGGCTCGCAGCAATGGGCCAAGACCAAGACGCGGGTGCGCAAGGCCATGCAGGACATGGCCGGCGAGCTGATCAAGCTCTATGCCGAGCGCTCGGCCGCGCAGGGCACGGCGTTTTCGCCCGACAACCAGTTTCAGCGCGAGTTCGAAGATTCTTTCGATTACACCGAGACCGACGATCAGCTGTCTGCGATTCGCGCCATCAAGTACGACATGGAGTCCACGCGGCCCATGGACCGGCTGCTGTGCGGCGACGTGGGCTACGGCAAGACGGAAGTGGCCATGCGCGCCGCCTTCAAGGCCGTGCAGGACGGCAAGCAGGTGGCCGTGCTCACCCCCACCACGGTGCTCAGCTTCCAGCACTTTGAGACCTTCAAGAAGCGCTTTGCGCAGTTCCCCATCAACGTGGAGATGCTCTCCCGCTTCCGCACCACGAAGGAGCAGAAGGAGATTGTGGAACGCGTGGAAGCGGGCAAGATCGACATCCTGATCGGCACGCATCGCCTGCTCTCCAAGGACATCCACTTCCAGGATCTGGGCCTGCTGGTGGTGGACGAAGAGCAGCGCTTTGGCGTGCGCCACAAGGAGCGGCTCAAACAGATCCGCAAGCAGATCGATGTGCTGGCGATGAGCGCCACGCCCATTCCGCGCACCCTGCACATGTCGCTGGTGGGGCTGCGCGATATGAGCGTGATCGAGACGCCGCCCAAGGATCGCATGGCGATCCAGACGGTGGTAGCCAAGTTCGACGAAAAGATTATTCGTTCCGCCGTCGAGGTGGAGCTGGAACGCGGCGGACAGATTTATCTGGTGCACAATCGCGTGGAGTCCATCTACGAGCTGGCCGCGCGGGTGCAGGAACTGGTGCCGACGGCTCGGGTCATCGTGGCCCACGGACAGATGGGCGAGAGCGAACTGGAACGCGTGATGCTGGCCTTCATGCATCACGAGTACGACGTGCTGGTTGCCACCTCGATCATCGAGAATGGCCTGGACATTCCGCTGGCCAACACCATCCTCATCAACCGCGCCGACCGTCACGGATTGAGCGAGCTCTACCAGCTGCGCGGGCGCGTGGGCCGCTCCAATCGCCGCGCCTACGCGTATCTACTGATTCCGCCGGAAAAAGAGCTCACAGAGATTGCACGCCGCCGGCTGGCCGCGCTCAAGGAGTTCAGCGACCTGGGCGCGGGCTTCAAGATTGCCGCACTCGACCTGGAACTGCGCGGCGCAGGCAACATGCTGGGCGGCGAACAGAGCGGTCACATTGAGGCCGTGGGCTTTGAGCTCTACACCTCGATGCTGGAAGAGGAAGTGAAGAAGTTCAAGGGCGAGTCGACCGCAGAGCACGTGACTACCGCGCTCAACCTGGGCATCGCACTGCGCATCGATGAGCACTACGTGCCGGAAGAGAATCAGCGGCTGCGGCTGTACAAGAAAATCGCCGGAGCGCTGACCGAGACCGCCATCGTCGAAGTGCGCTCGGAGATCGAGGACCGCTATGGCGCGCCGCCCGATGCAACGGTGTACCTGCTGGAAGCAGCGCTGTTGCGCCTGAAGTGCGAGTCCATCGGCATTGCGCAGGTGGACCGCAAGCGCAACGAGTTGCAGATCCGCTTCATGGAAAAGGCCCACGTGGACCCGCAGCGGCTGATGCGGCTGGTGGCGCGTAACGCTAAGCGGGGCGCGCAGTTTACGCCGCAGGGCGTGCTCAAATTCCCCATCGCTGCCACCAAGCCCGACGAAACTATTCTCGAGATCCACGACCTGCTGGATCAGCTGGCTGCGCAAGAGTAGACCCGCTTCCTCTGCGGCTGGCGCCGGGCGCGCTGCAGCAAACGAAAAAAAGCCGTGGCTTCGGCCGCTGCCGTCGCAGTGCGCGAACACCGTTTTTTCCAGCGTTCAGCGGTCTTTTCCGAGCTTCCGCCGCACCGATTCACGCCCCTGGCTCGTCTACACTGAGGGGCGGGGGAAGCAGCGATGAGAGGCTTTGTGGGGGCGATGATTCTGGGGGCCGCGGTGGCGGCCGGCGCGCAATCCGGACAGCAGACCGGGCAGCAGGGCGATCAGCCAACCGGGCAGCAAACCGGCCAGCAGAACAACGCCGCGAGCGAGCATGGCAAGCCCCTGGAGCTCAAGCCCGATCCTCCCGGTACGCACCGCAATCACCGGCTCATCCTGAAGGATGGCAGCTACCAGCTGGTGCGCGAATACCAGACGGTGGGCAATCGGGTGCGCTATGTCTCCGTGGAGCGGGGCGGCGATTGGGAAGAGCTGCCCGTTGACCTGGTCGACTGGGAAGCCACGCGCAAGTGGGAGCTGGAGCACTCCGCCAATGCCTCCGACGCGGAGCTCTCGCCGGCCATGAAGGAGGCGCGGGCGCTAGACCAGGAGGAGGCCGAGGAGCGCGACAACGCCAAAGCGCGCATGCCCCAAGTGGCCGAGGGCCTGGAGCTGCCCGACGAGGAAGGCGTCTTTGTGCTGGACAACTACCGCGGCACGCCAGCGCTGGTTGAGCTCGAGCCCGCGGAGCTGAACATCAACCAGAAAACCCGCCACGGCGTGGAGGTGCTGAACCCGCTGGCCGGGCAGCGCGCCTCGCTGGAGCTGGAGGGCGCGCACGCGGCGGTGCATCTGCACGTGAACGCACCCGCGATCTACATCTCGCTGGCCGTGGGCGATGAGAAGGAGCCGGTGCTGACGCGTCCCTTTACCGTGAGCACGGCGGGCACACGCGCCGCCGCTAACGGCAAGCACGGAGCGCACTCGCCACAGTCGGGCTTTGCCATTGTGCATGTGGACGAGCGCCGCGAAGTGCGCCTGGTGGGCGCAATTCACGTGAGCGCGACCGGCACGGTCACCCAGGATGAAAACGTGATTGCGGCCAAGGTGGAGCTGCTGGAAGGCAAGCACTGGCTCAAGCTGACGCCCGCGGAAAACCTGCTGGTGGGCGAGTACGCGCTGGTGGAGATCCTGTCGCCTGCGGAGATCAACCAGACGGTCTGGGACTTCCGCGTGGACCCGCGCATGGGCGACAATCCCGGCTCGCTCACGCCCATCCTGAACGAACCCAAACGCTGAACAGGCGCGGAGCCGGCAGCCATGCCGCAGGCCCCGGCCGTCCTGCGTCTACTTGATCTGCACTAGGGTTTCGCCGGCGGTGGTGTGCGGGCCGGGTGAGACCATGCGGGTCTGCGGGGCGCGCCAGTAATCGATGTGGCTGATGCGATGCACGCAACCGATGGTGCAGTTGGGCGAGCAGTCCTTGCCGGTGGTAAATTCGCGCTTGACGTCGGCGGTGGTGTACTCGGCCAGCGGCACGCCAGGATAACCGCGCTGCTGCGAACAGTAGTGCACCAAGCCGTCCTCGCAAATGTAGATGTAGCGCGAGCCGGCACGGCAACGCCACTTGTTCGGCAGCCCCTTCACGATGGCTTCCTGGAAAGCGTCGAACTGCGCGTAGTTGGTCTTCTTGCGGTTGGTCATCTGGTGATAGACCGCCGCTTCTTCCGGCTTGAGGGGCTTCAACTGGCCGCCGCCATCGTGGATGATGCCGATGGTGGACTCAAAGCCGAGTTCCAGGGCGCGGCGGCCCACCACCAGCGCGTCATGTGGGTCGCGGATGCCGCCGCCCACCACGGAGTTGATGTTCACGTGGAATTCGGCGTAGTCGGCCAGCATCTGCAGCTTCTTGTCCAGCACCTTCAGGCTCTTTTTCGACACCGCGTCGGGCTGGATGTTGTCGATGGAGATCTGCATGTGGTCCAGCCCGGCGCGGTTCAGGCGCTCAATACGGTCGGGCATGAGCAGATAGCCGTTGGTGATCATGCCGGCGATCATGCCGTGGTGGCGGATGCGGCGGATGATCTCGTCCAGATCCGGATGGGTCAGGGGTTCGCCGCCGCTGATGCCCACCATGGCCGTGCCCAGACGCGCCAGATGGTCCACGCGGCGCAGCATCTCGTCGGTGGGGACCGGGGGCGAGACCTTGTCGTACTCATTGCAGTACTCGCAGCTCAGGTTGCAGAAACGGGCAGGCACAATCTGCACCAGAACCGGGTGCGCGGTGTGAGCCAAGGCCCGCACCACCATGCTGTATTCTCTGAATTTTCGCTTCGCTGTGACCCAACGGCCGTGCAGCGTCGATCTCCGGGGAGTTGCCATCTCTCTTATTGAATCACAGCCGCCACCCTGTGGCACAGACGCATGCGGGGCGGAGAGCCTGGCTCCCCGCCCCGCTAGTTTTTCCAATTCGATGTCCGAGCTGAACCGGTTGCGGAAAGAGGCGTGCGCATGCCCTATTCCCGAAGAAAGTTCCGCAGGGGCTGAAGCCCCGGTCTTTCTTCTGCAGCATTTGCGGCACGACTGAAGTCGTGCCCTGTTACAAGGCCTCGCCTCCGGGAAGTCTTTCCGCAGCCTGTGAAGCCCGTACCCTGCAGTTAGCGCGCAATCCACACGTGCGCTCGCCCCGCGTCTGCCTCCCGGCACGATTCGATCAACCGTGGCGCTTGGAATCCACCGCGAGCGTCACCGTCTGCTGTTTCTTGTCGCGCAGTATGGTGACTTGCACGTTCCGGCCCAAGTTGGACCGCATGGCGCGATCCCAACCGGACAGGGTGGATACCGGTTCGTTGCCAACCTTCAAAATCACGTCCAGCGCCTTGAGCCCGGCAGCCGAAGCGGCGCTGCGATGCGTAACCTGCTTGATCATCAGGCCGTTCCTGATGCCCAGCACGTCGGCCATCTGCTGAGTGAGGGGCTCAACCAGCACGCCCACATTCAGGCTGGGGCCGAAGAAGGGGATGTGCCAGCCGCTGGAGGGGGGTGCATCGCCCGCGCCGGCGCCGCCGGGCAAAATGCCCATGCCGGGACCGGGATAGGTGAGGTCGCCGCCATTGTCGATGTGGTTCCAGGCATCGTGCTCCACCACCTTGCGGTCGGCCAGCTCCACGGCCAGGGTCTGGGTGTTGCCGTCGCGGCTGACCAGCAGGCTCACCTTGCGCCCGGGGGGCGTTTCGCGCAGCATGCGGCGCAACTGCTCGGCGCCCTCCACCGGCTGGCCGTTCATCTCCAGCACTACGTCGTTGACGCGCAGGCCCATCTTGCCGGCCGGGGCGTCGTGGTCAATCAGGGTGATGAGCGCGCCGCGCACATCTTTCAGCTTGAGCGCCTGGGCCTTCTGGGCATCCACGTCGCCCAGGTCAACGCCCAGGTAGCCCTGCGAGTTGCCCAGCAGCATGGGCTCGTCCACTGCCGCGCGCAGCCCCGCACCCTGCGCGCCAGCGCCCAGAGCACAGGCCGCCAGCAGAGCGGCGGACAGCCATCCCTTCCGTAGCGAAATTGGCCTCAACACGTGCATCATGATCCTTCTCCGTGCTTCTCTCGGGGTTGAGCGCTCTGGTTGTGCGGCGCTGCAGCCCGTTCCCACAAGTTGCTACTGAATCTCTGGCACGCGGTTCAACATCTGGCGCGAGACGTCGCGAATCTGGGGGTTTTCGTCCTGGGTGGAGATGGTGTACAGCACCTCGCGGACGCTGGTATCGCCCTCCACCGGACCCAATACGTTGATGGAAATGGTGCGGATACGCGGGTCCGAATCATTCATCAGAGTTTCCAGAATGGCGTTGCGTACCCGGACGTCGTCGGCCACCAGCGGCTGCAGGCCTTCCAGGGCCTTCTCGCGCACTTCCTCGTCCTGGTCGTAGCGCAGGGCCATCATGAGGGCGTTGCGCACGCCGGGCTCGTTACAGCCACGTCCGGCACGGCACTCGGCGGCCAGCAGGCCCACGCTGTCGTCGCGCACCCCAACCGTGGCGGCGCGCTGGCTGGCCAGCGAAAGCAAGCGCTGAATGGAGGGATCGTCGAGCGAGCCGCGCACCTGCTGCGGCACCATCTGGTTGTAGCGAACCTCCACCATGCGGCTGTTGGGCTCCTGGATCACCGCAGAGATGTTGGCCACCTTGTCCATCTCCGGCGACGAGGCTGACGGGGTCTGCCTGGCCACGGGGGATGCTTCCGGCGTCCTGGCTGCCACCTGCGCGGCCGCCGGCTGCGCCTGCACGCCCGGCGCGGCGCGATGTGCGGCCAACTGGTACCCGCCCAGCCCGCCGCCGCAAACACCAAGGGCCAGCAGCAGAGCCGCCGCCAACGGGGCCGCGCGGAGGCCGTTGAATCCACCGCCCATGCTGGCCAGCTGACGCTTCAGCCAGCTCTTGGCCGGCAGTGCGTCCAGCGCCTCGTCCAGGCGAAGACGGGCTCGGGCCACCAGATTGGCATCGGGTTCCGTGACGGCATAGGCGCTGGCCAGCGTCTGCAATGCCTTCACCTGCTCCCGTTCGCGCCCGCATTCGGGGCAAATGGCCAGGTGCCGTTCCAATTCGTGCACCTGCTCGTCCGCAAGCTCGCCCCAGACGGCCAGCACGATCCGTTCATGTGCCACTTCACAGTTCATCGGGTTACGTCCTTCCAGCCTCAGTCCAAAAAGTCCTGCAGTCGGGGTTCAACTTTATTCCAAGTCAACATGGCCCTCGGGCCAGGAAACATCACCGCAACTCAGCCAACTGGGCGCGCAGCTTTTTGGTGGCACGGAACAGCGTATTTTTCGCCGTTTCTTCGGTCGTATTCAACATTTCGCCGATGGTGCGCAGCCGCAGACCCTGATAATGCTTGAGTTCAAAAACCATCTTTTCCCGCGGCGTCAGCTTGCCGAGCGCCGCCTGAATCCGCTCGCCCAGCGCCTTGCGCTCCAGCTCGCGGGCAGGATTGGAGAAGGAACGGTTGTCGCTGACCGCGGCCAACACGTCAATCTCATCCCCGGAGTGATCCACCACCACGGCAGCGTCTTCGCGCCGCGTCTTCCTGCGCCGCATCTGGTCCAGACACAGGTTGGTGACGATCCGGTAGATCCACGTATAGAACGAGCACTCAAACCGGAAGTTGCCCAGATAGCGGAAGGCCTTCAGGAAGGCCTCCTGATAAATGTCCTCGGCCTCATGCTCGTTGCCGGTCAGATGCAGCGCCAGGCGCAACACCTGATGCTCGTACTGGCGCACCAGAGCGTCAAAGGCCGCACGCGAGCCGGCCTGCGCGGCGCGGATCAATTCCGCCTCCTGCGCGCGCGTTTCCAGCCGCTCCCGTTCTTCGGCGCTCAACTTGCCACCGGCTTCATCCATCGCTCTCGTCGCTGCCATACCTGCAGAGGATTCTACCCTCCGGCGAGGCCACACGATAGATGCCGGCGTCTGCACCGCGGAAATCAGGCAACCTGACCCATCCGTAGCCATTGCGTTTCCTGCTCCCCGAGCTCGAGAGGCCCTGTGTTCCCATAGACGAGCGCTCTTCCCGTTGGTGAGCCGGGAAGACAGCTTCCAGCTTTTAGCTGCTCGCCCCTAGCCCCTAGTGTGGTGAGTCGGAAGTTGGTTGAAGAACAACTGCCGATCCTTCGACTCACCAGCATTGCATGCAGCAGACGCGGCATTGCATGCTGCAGATGCGCTGCGCGCAGGGGTATGGAGGGGCAGAAATTCACCGAAAGACAACAGCAGATCCTTCGACTCACCACCCCCAGGCTGAAGAGTGCGCCTGGGGCCCCGTTCGCTCAGGATGACAGCCGATTTGGGGCTGCGTATTGCTGACTCAGGACCTAGCACCTAGAACCTGCTCTGATCCTTCGTTCCCTCGTTCCCTACTCCCTGCTCCCTGCTCCCTGCCTTTACACTGGAAAGCGATGACTCCCACGCTTTTCGACGCTTCTCCCTCAGGCTCCGCATCCGACTGGCATACCGCCCACTGCGACGGAGGCTCGCGCGGCAACCCCGGCCCTTCCGGCTTTGGCGCTGTGGTTCAGGACCCGGAAGGCCGTACCGTAGCCCGGCTGAACGAGTTCCTGGGCATCCAGACCAACAACTTTGCCGAGTACTCCGGGCTGCTGGCGGTGCTGCGCTGGGCCATTGAGAACAACGCCCGGCAGGTACGCGTGGTCTCCGACTCCGAACTGATGGTGAAGCAGTTACAGGGCAAGTACAAGGTCTCCAGCCCGGCCATCCGGCCGCTCTACGACGAGGCCAAGAAGCTGGTCCGCCAGCTGGAGGGCTTTGAGATCCGCCACACCCTGCGCGCCGGCAACAAGGAAGCCGACCAACTGGCCAACGAAGCCATGGACAGGGGAATGGGGAAGAGCCGAGAACAGGGAACAAGGGGGCAAGGGGGCGAGGGAACAAGGAATCAGGCGGCCGGCACGCTCCGCGCTCCGGCGGCGCGGCCCTACGGCAAGCTCGAAACCACTGGCCCGGCACAAGACCGGCCGGCCACGCACGACCAGCCGAAGAAGCAGATTCTGGAGGGTTACGTAAAGGGCGGCGTGGTGCATCTGCTCAACGGCGAACTGCCCGACGGCATTTTTGTGAAGATTGTGCGGGAATAGCCGATAACGGCTTTCAGAACGGTTTGCCCTAGCGTGTGCAGGGTGAACCCAACACGATTGTCGCCATGATGACGCCAGCAGAGCTCGAAGCGGCTTACAACCTCCAGGTGAACCATGCCTTCCCGACAGAGGATTGCCGGTACCTGAAGAAAGCCTGCGCCCGATCCACCAAGGACCTTGCCGCGGACCTGCAGCAGTATTTT
>Ga0371490_1001406_pt1 | contig 12579 bp, 11 predicted proteins | sample MB2SIPfraction_FD_207959 | JGI IMG/M metagenome (GOLD analysis project Ga0371490, IMG submission 207959) | Lab enriched peat soil microbial communities from McLean, Ithaca, NY, United States - MB28FN SIP fraction | ecosystem: Environmental > Terrestrial > Soil > Wetlands > Peat | place: USA... | reverse complement strand
TACGCGCGCAATTTTCTTTTGCCGCACAAATTGGCCATTGAGGCCACGCCCGGCAACATGAAGGCGCTCGAACGCATTCGCGGCGCGCTGGCAAAAAAGACCGCGACGGAACTGGACTCCGCGAAGAAGCAGGCAGAGCTGCTGGCGGGCGTTTCGGTGAAGTTCGCTCGGAAGACCGGGGAGAACGACCAGATGTTCGGCTCGGTCACGACCGGCGATATAGCCGATGGATTGAAGGCGCAGGGCTTTGGCATCGATAAGCGCCAGGTGCAACTGGCGGACCCGATCAAGACGCTGGGCGAATTCCCGGTCACGATCAAGGTGTTCCGCGACGTGACCACCGAGATCAAGGTTTTGGTCGAAAAAGAAGCATAAAAGGTTTCACGCCATCGATTGGTTCTCTGGGGCGCGAGTTCTCGTGCCCCTTTTCTTTGCTTTTCAGTCCTCAATTACAGGTAGTAGGCCAGTTTACAATTGGCGGACTGCTCCTCCAAGTGACCGATGGGAAGTCGGGCCCGAGGGTAACTTCCGATTCGCCGACTTCTCGCCCGGAGGGATGCTCAAGCGTTAGGACAGGCAGTCTTCAACGGGGATTCAAGGGCTTCCCGACGGCGAAGCATGGTTTCGCGCAGGCGCGTTAGGGACTCTTTTTCTGCAGCGCGGAGGCATCGATCAAGAAACGCAAAATCTTCGGCCAACTGTCAGCCTGCGCTAGAGCTGTACTTTCGGGAGTGCCTCCGATCATGAGCTTCATCTTGTGCCGCTCTCCCGCAGTTGGAAGATATTCGCAGGGAATCCAATGACCGACGCCGTCGTATGACAGATGTTGATCTGCGTAGGGGTGACCGTGCCGCCGGAGCTTCTCCATCAGCCGCGTGGCCATCATGGACGACGGCCATATTTGATCGTCTTTTCCAGACACCAGCAAAATGGGCCCGTGAATGCTCTCGACCGGAATCTCGGCACTGGCTGTATCGCCGAAGATTTCCAAATCGTGAAGAAACAGCGGAGTCTGCCGAACCGGATCTCCCGCTACAGAATCCCACACATATTCCGCGGCAAACCACAAAGGGATGCGGATGGGAATATAGGTCAGCGGTTTGCCTCGCCAGGTCCAGGCTGGGCCCCCAGGAAGTTGCCTCGCTGTGGCGCCTTCCCATCGAACATAGCTCGGGGATCGTGCGACAACAGCCGACACATCGGAATACGTCGCGGCGAACTGCAGAGCCGCTTCCGCACCCCGAGATACACCAAACACTGCAACGAAATGGGAGTCTGTCTCGGGTCGCGCACGCATCCACTCAAGGGCCTTCCCGAGGTAATCAACCGGGATGTTCTGAAGCGTTGGCGGAAGACCCTTGGCGCCGAAATATGCGAGCGACATTGTCGTAAACCCGTGGGACGCCAACAGCAGGGTCGTGTCGGGCGGGCCGGGTCCTCCTTCGGAACCGCCGAGAACCATGACACCGGGATGTCGGTGACCATCTCCCGGATCACATAAAATGCCGTCAAGCCCATTCTCTGCGATGACGTTGCAGCGAACTCCCGGCTTGGCAAAGCGGCGTTCAATCACTACAGATCCAAGTGCCTGGCCTGCATCTGCGGCCTCAATTTCGGTAAAAATGGGCCGGAACCAATCGGTGATTGCGAAGAACCCATGATTCCCGCTCCTCGTATCCGCGTCGGGCTTCATCGACCAGAAAAGTCCCATTCCGTCTACGCCTCGGTAGGCGCCGGAAACCGGAGCTTGCGTCTCAACATTAATCGCGCCTTGCGGCCCGGTGTTGAAAACAGCCTCGCTCCGCCACCAGAGCTGGTCCTGCGCTTTCGATTTGGCCTTGAGGGTAATCAGCCGGTTCGGCGGCAGCCCTGACATTGAGATGCTGAGCCGGTCATCCATCAACGGCGGTGCGGGGGCGACCACGAATGTGACGCGTGGGCCTTGATTGGCTGCTGCAATCCAGGCGCACAGGAGAAGCGGCAGACCGCTCAAATACTTGATCGCGAGGCGTCTCATACGGTCCGGGAACAACCTTCGATAATACTCGAATTGGATGATCATCAAGCATGTGACGTGAAAGAGGTGCACCAATGTGGCAGGCACAATGGAAATCAGGCTGAACAACCTCTTGAGAACAGCTTCTGAGGTCCGGAGTTAGAAGCAATGAGTGTTCAGCCATCGCTGCCAACTCTGTCCCCGCACGATTGGCCCCAAGTGACGGCGCACTCGGAAGCAATCCACATGGCGCGGTAACGGGAAGCTGACCCACTACCCAAGCACAAGCGATCTTGCCAAGCCGGGTTCCAGCCCTTCGCAGCTCAGGGTGAATAGTGCTGGACCCCTACGCGGAATGGCCGTTGACCACGACACGCCGCGAAAAAGTTTTGCAACGATTTCCGAAGCGATGCACAGGCACGTGGATTGACGCGCGGGGAGGATGCGCGCAGAATCCGTTCACACGCTCCAAGACGCGGGGTGGTTCCGAGAGGGATGACGGTTGCACTTGTCATACACCCCGAAAAGTGCTATTTATTACAGAGGAATAGCGAAGTAAAAGCGAAGTATATACTAGTACTCTTTGTCCCCTATGCCCGCTGATTCCACTCTCGAACGCCCCATGCCCAGCAATCTGGACGCGGAGCGCTCCATCCTGGGCGCCATCCTGCTGGACAACAACGCGCTGAACACCGCGATCGAAGCGCTGAAGGCCGACGATTTTTTCATTCCACAGCATCGCAGCATCTTCAACCAGATGATTGCGCTGGGAGAGGCGCAGCACGCCATCGACCTGGTGACGCTCACGGAGGAATTGCACCGGCGCGGGGAACTGGAGTCTTCGGGCGGCGCGCCCTATCTGGCCTCGCTGGTGGACGGTGTGCCGCGGGTTTCCAACGTGGAGCACTACGCGCGCATCGTCAAGGAAAAGGCGATGCTGCGCAACCTGATCCACGCCACGCACAATATCCAGCAGCGCGCGTTCGATGGCGAAGACGGCGCGGACACGATTCTGGACAACGCGGAATCCAGCATCTTCGCGCTGGCGGAAGACCGCGTCAAAGCCGGGCTGCTGCCGATCAAGGATATTGTCCGCGACAATTTCGAGCGCCTGGAGAGGATTTTCCGGGAGGGCAAGAGCGTCACCGGCATCTCCACGGGCTACGGGGAGCTGGACAAGCTGCTGTCCGGCTTGCAGCCTTCGGAACTCATCATTCTTGCGGGGCGGCCCTCGCAGGGAAAAACCGCGCTGGCGCTGAATATGGCGGAGAACATCGCCATCCGGGGAGGGCTGCCGGTGGCCGTGTTCAGCCTGGAAATGTCCAAGGAAGCACTACTGCAGCGCCTGGTGGCTTCCGTGGCGCAGGTGGACGCGCACAAATTCCGCTCCGGGCATCTGAGCCGCGAGGATTGGCGGCGCATGACCGAAGGGCTTGGGACGATCTCCTCTGCGCCGTTGTGGATTGATGACGCGGGTTCCATCAGCGTTCTGGAAATTGGCGCAAAGGCGCGGCGGCTGAAGCATGACAAAGGGCTCTCGCTGCTCATCGTGGACTATCTCCAGCTGATCACCGCGCGCGGGCGCTTCAATTCCCGCCAGGAAGAAGTTGCCAGCATTTCCCGCGGGCTCAAAGGCCTGGCGAAGGAGCTGCAAGTTCCGGTCCTGGTTCTCAGCCAGTTGACGCGCGCCCCGGAACGCGAAGAGCGCGGCCCGCAGCTTTCCGACCTGCGCGAATCGGGCGCCATCGAACAGGACGCCGACGTAGTCATGTTCATCTACCGGCCCGATTTCTTCAAGAAAGATGCTACGCCGGAAGAGCGCGAAGTGACCGATATCATAATCGCCAAGCAGCGCAATGGCCCCACCGACAAGGTCAGATTTGTGTTCCGCAGCCGGGTGACGCGATTTGAAGAAGCGGCGCGGGACCCCTTTTCGCAGTTTGTCGGCGGCGACGACGAAACGTAAGGAGACACAAAGCGCGTCCCGATCGCCACAGCACCCTGGGTCTTGCGTGGTCTGTGTGTTTTCTGCGGCACCGCTTCAGTGTGGGGCCTCAACTGGCAACCCATTTGGATTCAACCATCTCTGAAGTGCCGTGGCACTGGCGCAGCCCCATGGCCGCGGCATGAGCAGCGCTCGCCGCGTGGCCTTGTGCGTGCTCTCCTCTCTGTTGTCATTCTCGCGCAGTGTGACGCAGTGTTTTTGACGCCGCGCGGGAATGCCGTAAACTAGAATATCCAGGAAATTTCATGCCCCGCGTGAAAAAAAATCCCGCTGATTTTATCGGCCGCCCCGTCTGGGCGGAGGTTTCGCTTTCCGCCCTCGCCAAAAACTTTCAGGCCATTCGCGATTATGTGAATCCCGCTTCGGAGAAGCGCAAGACGCCGCGCAAGGTGTTGAGCATCGTCAAAGGCAATGGCTACGGCCACGGCGGCGCGCCAACCGCCAAAGCCTTGGAACAGGACGGCTCCGACTGGTTTGGCGTGGCCTCTTCAGGCGAAGGCGTGGAGATTCGCAAAGCCGGCGTGCGCAAGCCGATTCTTGTGCTCGGCGGTTTCTGGCCGGGTGAAGAGAAAATTCTCCTGGAGCACAAACTGACGCCGGCGATTCATCGTTGCGAACAGTTGCTGAGTTTTGAAGCGGCAGCCGCCAAGCTGCGCCAGAAAAACGTCCCCATTCAGTTGAAGATCGATACGGGCATGAACCGCCTGGGCATTCTGCCCGGCGAAATGGATTGTTTCGCGCGCCAGTTGGCGCAGTGCCCGCATCTTTCGCTCGGCGGCGTGTTCACGCATTTCGCTTCCTCGGAGGTGCTGATCGATCTCCGCCCCGGCCCGCAGACCCGCCTGCAAATGGAGCGCTTCTATGCGGCCATCGAGCGGTTGCACGCGCTGCGCATTGACCCGGGCCTTCTGCACCTGGCGAACAGCGCGGCCATCGCGGCCTTGCCAGAAACCTGGGCGGACATGGTGCGGCCGGGCGCGCTGCTCTACGGGTATCATCCGGGATTCGATCCTCCGGAGTTGCGCACAAAATTCGAAGCGGCCTTGCCGCTGCACCCGGTGATGAGCCTGCGCACGCGAGTGATCAACTTGCGTTCGATTGCCGCGGGGGATGGCGTGGGTTACAACGCCAGTTGGGTGGCGCAGCGGCCTTCGCGCATTGCCATACTGGCGGCGGGGTACGGCGACGGGATTCATCGCTCCCTGGGGAACTGCGGGAGCGTGATCATTCGCGGGCAGCGCGCACCGATGCGCGGCATCATTTCGATGGATGTGACCATGGCCGACGTGACCGATATTCCAGACGCCACGCTGGGAGACATCGCGACGATTTACGGAACTGTAGGCCAGCAAGTGTATCCGGCCAACGTCATCGCGCGGAGCATCGGCACGGTCACTTCCGATTTATTGTCGGGCGTGACCCAGCGAGTGCCGCGTTTTTACGTGGATTAGAATCTGGTTCCCAACATAACGAGGCGGCCAGCCTGGCACACACGCATTTCCCCGAATGCCGAACTTCGTGGTTCAAACACTATCCGCGAAGTTATCCAATGAGCAGCTACGGATGATCAGCCGATGTGACCTCGACACGCACCGGCAGCGACCGTGCGGTCGCGTAAACCTTGCCAAAGCGGCCTGAGCTGCCAATGCGCGGAGTTTTATCCGTCTCAGCGTCAGCGGCGTCAAGAATGCGAGGCGACCAGACGCTTACGAGGAAATACACACCGGGCCCTGGCAATTCGCCCCGAATGTCAGAAAAAGGGGCGGGCGTTGTAGGATGTGCGGTCAATTCGACGAAGGTTCGCTGCGCTTTGCCCTTCTCAATCGTGAATGGTCCCCAACCGTGACCCATGCACCACGGCTGAACCGGAATCGTCTGGATTACCTTGTGCTGTGAGTCCTGAATCTCCAAAGCGGGTTCTGGTTCTTTACATTCTCCCTGAGCAAGCGGCATCGCCGCATTCACGTTCTCCCACCGTAAGTGCAATGGAACCCGCTCACCCAAACTAAACCTTGCTCGGTCCACGGAGAGACCCGCTTGAATTCCTTCAACCGGCTCGCCCCAGTTTGGTGCAAGAGTGTCGACATCGAGCACGCTGAAGTGCGTAGCAGCCGTCAGAAAAACCGGGTCCTCGCCGGGCGCAGGAGCAGTTCGCCACTCGATGTGCGTAACATTTGCCAGAAATGATGCCGCGATATTCGCATCTGCTGCTGCCTTCCCGTTCGCTATCTCGCACCTTCGCAGATGGTCCTTTTTCCAGGAAGGCCACGCTCGCTCTTTGTCCTCCTTGGTCTGTTCTGGCGTGTACGATGGCCGCGAAACAGATCCCATCGTAAGTAATGGATCCAGCCGAGTCACCATTGAAGGTGCTTGCGACACCATGTAGAGGCTTGCGCAACCAGCCGATTGTGCCACAGAGTTTGTCGAGCGTGTCAGCTCCACGTGTAACATCGCGTGCTCGTCGCTGTAGACGGTCGCCGGCATCACAGAAACACGCAGCATTCCATCCCGCGCCTCTCCATTTGACGGCGAATTCGCCTCCGCCCGATAGCCGGCGCTCTTCACCGCCGAGCAGATGTGCAAGGGCCACTCGGACGGAATGAAGAGATAAGCGGTCTGCTTCTCCCACTGAACATAGAAATTGACCCAGTCGGCGTACTGACAGGACTCCCCGGTCGATGCCCAGCGCAGGTCGAGCCTGGCTCGTTCTCCTTGCGCGAGGACAATCTGGTTTCCTGACATACGTTCGGGAGCGGGCGGCGGGGTGCCATTCTGGTCGCACAGCCAGCAGCTTGCAACACCCATACTATGCCCGTCGACTGCGAAGGAGGGTCCTGCCTCTCCGTGAAGACGGCAGGCCGCATTGCCTTTGTTTTGGAAATGCAACGATACCGTTTGCTCCCCAGCAGGTTGATCGGCAAAAGTGAAAGTTCCGTCAATCGAGTCAGGATCGCATAAAGGGGACTGTCCAGCCTCATGCTGCATGGTTTGCGGTGCTTCAATGGCAGGCAGAGTCTGCGCATGGCCTGTTGCCACCGTGCTCACTACCAGGAATAAAGTCAGTAGGCAGAAGCGATTCAGATAAGCGGTGCTCATGTCCCCCAGTATACCGAGCTGGTCGTAATGGCGTTCTAGGTAGTTGGTGAGTGACGTGCAAACCGGAAACTGGCCCACTTACTGGCATGGCTGGGCTTCGCTTCCTGCGCCCGCTTGAGGTACACTCGACTTTCTGCAACCCGCGCTTAAGCCGCGAAGACACCGCTTCAGCCGGACTGCTTTCATCCTATGACTCATATCACTGCGATTCTTCCCGCTGCAGGTCTCGGCACGCGCATGGGCGCGGAGACGCCGAAACAATTTCTGGAGCTGGATGGCGTGCCCATCGTCATCCTCAGCCTGCGCCGCATCGCGGCCTGCCCGCTAATCACGGAGATTATCGTGGCCACGCGCGCGGACAACGTGGAGCGACTGGAGGCGCGCATCCGCGAAGAGAAATTCAAGCAGCCGGTCCGCGTAATCAAGGGCGGCGATTTGCGGCAAGATTCGGTCGCGCAAGCTTTGAAGCTGATCGGCGAGGAGACGGAGCTGGTGCTGGTGCATGATGCCGTGCGGCCGCTTGTGACCGTGGAGCAAATCACGCGCGTAATTGAAGAAGCGCGCCATTGCAAGGCCGCGATTCTGGGCGTTCCGGCAATGGACACGGTGAAGGAAGTGAAGCGCGCCAGCCTGCCGGAGGATGTGGCGCTGATTACCGCGACGGTTCCGCGGGAACGCATCGTGCTGGCGCAGACGCCGCAGGTCTTCGAGACGCGCTTGCTGAAGGAAGCCTTCGCGCAGGCGGAAGGGGATGGCCTGAATGCCTCGGACGAAGCCGGGCTGGTGGAGCGGATGGGCCACGACGTTTATGTGGTGCAAGGCTCCGAGCGCAACATCAAAATCACCAAGCCCGCGGACATGGACCTGGCGCGCTTCTATCTGCACGCCGAGCAGAAGAAGGCATGAGCTACCGCTGCGGCATTGGGTATGACCTGCACCGCCTGGCCGAGGGGCGCAAGCTGATCATCGGAGGGATTGAAGTGCCGTTCGAGAAAGGCCCGGTGGGGCATTCGGACGGCGACGTGGTGGCGCATGCGCTTTGCGATGCGCTGCTCGGCGCGGCGGGGCTCGGCGACATCGGGACACATTTTCCGGACAGCGATCCCCAGTGGAAAGGCGCGAACAGCCTGCTCTTTCTGGAGCATGCCCGGAAACTCCTGGACGAAAAGCAATTCGCAATCGAGTACGTCGATGCCGTGGTGATTCTGGAACGCCCCAAGCTGGGCCCGCATTTTCCGAAGATGCGCGAAGCGCTGGCAAAATCCTTGAGAGTTCCCGTCGAGAAGATCCACCTGAAAGCCAAGACCAACGAGGGCGTTGATGCTGTTGGCCGCGGCGAAGCCATTGCTGCCCACGTTATCGCCACGGTTTCGACGCCCTGATTTCGGATTGCATGGATGAGTAGAGCTCATCTCATAAATGGATTGAGCCGGGAGGAAAGAGTTTCCTCAGGGGCTAAAGCCCAGTCTATCAAGCAAGTTGATGTCGGAGCTGAAGCTCCGACCCCCAAAGAAGTATTTGGGGGATGACTTCTAGCAGACGATCTCTCGCACTCCGTGGCTGTGCTGGAATTCCAAAATGCCCACACGCGATCAAATCCCGCCTCATCCGGTGCGCGAGAATCTCTTTCGCGCTGACGACATTCTCGTCATCCTCCGCGAGCAGCAGTGGCTCTCGGCGGAGCCCTCGCCCGAACAACTCGCCTTCTGCGAACGCGCCGCCGCGCTCCTTGGCCATTTTGTGGAAGATCGCACCGGGCTCGAAAAGCTGCTACGACTGGTGTTCACCTACGACGCCGCGCAAATCCTGCGCTCCACGGAAGCTCACGCCGTCCTTGCCCGTTATGAGGCCCGCGACGTTATCCGGCATCTCGCCTTGCTGCTGCTCGAGCCGGAACCTTTCACGTCAGACCGCTTCAAGGAGGTTGTGACGCATCTGAAGGAGACGCTTGAGGTGCGCGGCCGCGACTTGTTTCATCCGATACGGCTGGCACTTACCGGGCGGGCTGGCGAGGGCGAACTCGACCGCGTCATTCTCCTGGTGGACGAAGCCGCCGCGTTGCCGTTTGCCGTGCCGGTGAAAACCGTGCATGCGCGCATCCTGGAATTCTGCGCCGCGCTGGACTGACACCTCTTCTGTGTGGGCTGCGCGCAGGGAATCGCGGAGCAGAGAAAGGCGGCAGAGGGATCCCTCCACCTCGGCGAAGCGCACGGGGCGCACAATTCGCGCTGCGCGGCCCGACGCGCCAGAATTCGGCGCGGAAGAAAAGGTCGGGCCGCTCCGGTCGGGATGACAAGCCTGGGCTTTGCGTCGGACCGGAGCGGAATAGACAAAGAGAGATTTCTCGCTTCGCAGACTCCACTCGGAATGACGGCGTAGTTGAGGCGCAAACGGCTCGATGTCATTGTGATTTTTTCGGTGGCCGCGGCGCAGACTGTGAACTGATCACTGAAAACTGTAAACTTGCAAACCATGGACCGATTCACCGGCATTCACGCCGTGCGCGAAGCGCTCGAAGCGGGGAGCGCTTTCGACCGCATTGTGATCGCCAAGGGCCGGCAGGATTCGCGCATCGAAGAAATTGTGCAGCTTGCCCGGGAGCGCGGCGTATCCGTGCGCTTCGAGGACCGCGGCCAACTCGACCGGTTGGCCAACTCGCGCGACCATCAGGGTGTGGTCGCGATTGCGGCCTCGCGCGAGACATCCACTTTGGAAGACATCCTGGCGCACGCGAACAACTCCAAGAATCAGGCGGGGCTCATTGTGCTGCTCGATGGCGTGGAGGATCCGCACAATCTTGGCGCGGTCATTCGTACGGCGCTGGCTGCGGGAGCGCACGGCGTGGTCATTCCGGAGCGGCGCGCGGCGGGCCTGACGGACACGGTGGCGCGCGCTTCCGCCGGAGCCATCGCGCATCTGCCCATCGCCAAGGTCACTAACTTGGTGCGTGCGATGGAGGAGTTGAAGGAAGCGGGCTACTGGCTTGTGGGGCTCGATGAACAAGGGAAGAAAAGCTACACGGATGTGGACTACACGTCACCGACGGGGATTGTAATGGGCAGCGAAGGAAAAGGCTTGCACGAACTGACGCGCAAGCGCTGCGATTTTGTGGTGTCGTTGCCAACTAGCGGCCCGGTGAAGTCGCTGAATGTTTCCGTGGCGACGGGCGTGGTGCTCTTCGAGGCGCTGCGCCAGCGCGGCGCGCACAAGAAGTAAGGCGCAAAGCCCCCCAGCGCGAGATTCCTAACTACTTATCGTATTGAATCAGCGAAAAGACGTCCAGGCCGGGGAGTTTTTCGCGGCCATGCAGAAAAGTCAGCTCGACGAGAAACGCGGCGCCAACCACATTGCCGCCCAGCGAGCGAATGAGCTGAACGGCGGCAGCGGCAGTGCCACCGGTGGCCAGCAGATCGTCGCAGAGCAGCACATTCTGGCCCTTTTGCACGGCGTCCTCGTGGATTTCCAGCGTGTCCGTACCGTACTCCAGCGCGTAGGAAATTTGCGCGGTCTTGGCGGGCAGCTTTTTCGGCTTGCGCACGGGAACGAATCCTGCGCCGAGGCAGTAGGCCAGGGCGGGAGCAAAAATGAAGCCGCGCGCTTCGATGCCCACAACGAGATCAATCTTGTGGCCTACATAGTGCTCGCAGAATCGGTCGATAACAGTCCGGAAGCCCTGCTTGTCCTTCAATAGCGTGGTTATGTCATAGAAAAGGATTCCCGGCTTCGGGTAATCCGGGATTTCGCGAATCAATTTTTTCAGATCGTCCATTGCTGCAGCTCTCCGTTAGATAGTCATCTCAATCGTGAAAATCCCGACGTACCGGGTATCCACCACGTCCGGCTCCTCGTCCAGGCCGGCTACCTCGGACATCATCGGGCCCCGTTCCAGCGCAGCGCGGAGTTGCCCGAGCCTTTCCGGCGTGCCCATGGCGAAAACTTCCACGCGGCCATCGCGACAGTTGCGCACATACCCGTGCAGGCCGAGTTTCCCGGCAACGTGCTCCACAAAACCGCGGTAGCCCACGCCTTGCACCCGTCCGGTCACAAAAAAGCGTCGCGCATGAAGTTCCTGGTTCACGGTTCCTGAAAAATCGGCGCTGCGAATCCCGCGATTTCCTTCACGGCGGCAACCTGCGCTGGAATTTGCGTTACACTGGCGGTATGCCAGGGGCCGCGGGCGGCGCAGTTGCAAGCTCCGCGCATCCAACTAGTCATGAAGAGCCATCGCTTTCGTCTGACCATGAGTTTACCGCGCACGGCGATTTTTCTTGTACTGTCATTTTTCTTTTTCATGACCGCGATTGGCCTTTCCGCGCAGGAAAATGCGCCCGGCCCGCTCACGCCGCCGCAGGAACACAGCGTCCGCCGGGTGGTGGGCGTGCCGGAGGCTGAAGCGCCCCCCTCGCTGCCGCCCGCGCAAATCATCAAGGCCTTCGCCCAGAAGGAAGATCTTTACGAGGCCACGCGGCCGCTGTATGCCTACCGGAAAACCATCCGCATTCAGGAATATGGCCCCGACGGCAAGCCCACGGGAGAATACGACGCCGCGTACGATGCGGTGCGTTCCGGCGATGGCAAGCTCTACGAAAAAGCCATCGCCGCCCCGGAATCCACGCTGGAATACCTGCAATTCGAGCCGGAAGATGCGCAATACCTGACGCGCATTCCTCCCTATCCGGTCACGCTGGGGCAAATGGCCAAATACGACCTGCAATACCTGAGCACGGAAAAGGTGGACGAAGTGGATTGCTACATCTTTCAGGTGCGCCCGAAAGTGCTGGACCGGCAGCACCCGCTCTTCGACGGCATCCTCTGGGTGGACCAGAAGTATCTGGAAGTGGTGAAGACGTACGGCAAATGGGTCACGGATCTGGGCGCTGTACACCCGCCGACTTTGCCTTTCGGAATGTTTGAGATTTACCGCGAGAATGTGGACGGCAAGTACTGGTTTCCCGACTACGCGCGCGCTGAAGAAGTTTATAAATTGAAGGACCGCGACATCCCGATCCGCGTCACGATCAAGTGGACCAACTTCAAGCCATTCCCGCCGTTGGCCGTACTTCCGGCTCAGCCGCCAACTCCGGCAGCGAACGCGCCGCAGACCCCCAAGCCCTAAGCGAGCTTTTCCAATCTCATGGTGTCAGGAGCGAGTGCGCGGACGGCGCGCTTCGCCGTACAATTCGCGCAACAATCCCGGCAGTTTCCGCAAATTGTTCAGCAAGAATTCGGGATGCACCGCGCGCAGGCGCTTCTCCGTGGGAAACGGTCCCAGCACCGCAATCGCGCGCACTCCCGCAGCGCGCGCCATCTCCACGTCTTCCGGTGTATCGCCCACGTAAACGCATTCAGCCGGCTCGATAGCCATCTGCCGCAGAGCCATCTGCAACGGCGCGGGATGCGGTTTTTTCTCTTCCAGATCGCCCCCGCAAACGCGCGTGCGAAGGACACGCAGCAATCCAAATTCGCGCAATTGGCCCATCAC
>Ga0371490_1001404_pt1 | contig 12604 bp, 11 predicted proteins | sample MB2SIPfraction_FD_207959 | JGI IMG/M metagenome (GOLD analysis project Ga0371490, IMG submission 207959) | Lab enriched peat soil microbial communities from McLean, Ithaca, NY, United States - MB28FN SIP fraction | ecosystem: Environmental > Terrestrial > Soil > Wetlands > Peat | place: USA... | reverse complement strand
GGACGGAGTGCCGGCGCTCGAGGGATCGAAGAAAGCGTAGAAGCGGCGGGCCTCGATGACGCTGGAGCGCGCGCCGGCAAAGGGGAACATGTCCGAGTAAGTTGCGATGACCGCGTAGGGACGGGGCGCTGCCAGCTCGATCCAGTCGGGAAAATCGAGGCCGGAGGAGATAAAGCGGGGGGTGGACTGTTCGGCGTCCTGGGGGCCAATGGCGGGCAGCAGCGCGTCGAAGGAGGTGATGTAGCAAGCCACGCCGATGGCGGCGACACGCGGGTCCAGCGCGCCAACCAGCGCAGTGATGGTTCCACCGCCGGAGCAGCCGAATGCGCCGATATGCGCGGAATCGACCTCGGGGAGCTGGGCAAGATAATCGATGGCGCGCATCGCGTCCCAAAGTTCGTAGTGGGCAAAGGTATCGCCGACGAGCATGGGCTGGAGGCTGGCTTCGCCGTGCTCGCCGGTAGGACGAGAGGCAAGGGAAGCGCCGGGGTTGGCGGGATCGGGATACTGAAGGCGCTCACCCTGGCCGATGGGGTCGTAGGAGAGAACGATGAAACCATTGCGGGCGAAGAGTGCGGCGGCGCTGTAGTCGCCGGCCTTGCTGGCAGGACTGTGGCCGGGGCTCATGAGAATTGCCGGACGCTTGCCGACGGCGGGCGGGCTGTCGGGAAGGTAGAGCAGCGCGGTGACGGGAAAGTTGGGCTGACTGTCGAAGAGAACCTTCTTGATTTGAAAGCCGACGGCCTGCGTGGAGCCGAGGATTCTGACGTTCAGCGGCGTGCGCTCCGGCAGAGTGCCAAGCAGCGCCAGGATTTGTTTGCGGACCATGGCTTGACGCTGTTCGGCCTCGCCGCGGGTGCTGATGGAGGCAACGCTGGCGGCGCGAGAAGCGGTGAATCCGGCGGCGATGCTGTCCAGGGAACGGGTGAGCTGGTTGCGGCCCATCTGCGCGGGACGATTGGGGTCGAGCCGGGCATTAGGGAGGGAAAGCGGAGGCACAGGGGGCGCGGAACTCTGCGCCGTGGCGAAGCCGGCCAACAGCGCGACGGTGGAAATCACGCCAAGAACAGAGGAGGTGGTTTTGAGCATCCCTCTGCATTGAAACTCTTCGATGGAGTGTTGGTCAACCGCAGCCCGCATTTGTATGGACGCATTGATGGCACCCTTCGACAAGCTCAGGGCAGGAAAAGTCGTGTGCTTTCAAAACATGGAGTTATGTAGAGGTTCCGTAGACGAAGCTTTATTGAAACAGCTCTATGCCGTCTGCAGGGGTCCTTGCACCAGGATGGTCTCGTTGCCGAGGATGCGGTAGAGGGTGGAGCGGCTGATGCCGAGCTGGCGGGCGGCGCGCAGCTTGTTGCCGCGATTGAGGTCCAGGACGTACTGCACGTGATGCTGCACGACCGCGTCCAGATTGAGGCTTTCGGTGTGCATGGCGGAACGCTGATCGGAGGAGGCGAGGGCTTCCAGTCCCGTGGGCAAGGCCAGGTCGTCGGGGCGGATGATGCCGTTGACGGCTTCGAGCAAGGCGGTCTCCAGCACCGAGGCCAGTTCCCGGACATTTCCCGGCCAACTGTGTTGCAAGAGGCGGGCCAGTGTTCCGGGAGCCATAATCACGGGGCGCTGCTGGTAGCGGGTGCAGATGCGGTCCAGCAGAGTCTGGGCCAGTACGGCAATGTCTTCGCGGCGCTGGCGCAGAGGTGGAATGGCAAAGCGCACGGCGGTGAGGCGGAAGGCCAGATCGGGCAGAAACAGGCCCTGAGCGGCCATCTGGCGCAACGAGGTTTGGGAGGAAGCGATTAGCACGGAGCGCCCTGCAGGACGGTCCTGGAGCGACTTGATTACGCCCAGCAGCAGACCTTGGCCGGGGGGCGCCAGCAGGTCTACGCGATCCAAATAGGTGTAGCCGGTCATGGTGGCCGGATCGGCGTCAGTGACCAGCCATTCGCGGGCGTCGCGCCGTTGAAAGGCGCCACCCGCCAGAGGGGAGCGTTTGAAGAGATAACGGGCCAGCGTATGCTTGCCTGTGCCGTGTTCTCCCTCGATGGCCGCCAACTGCACATAAGGCGCGGCCATCTCCGCCTGCGTGAGCAGCTTGCGCCATGAGGCGCTGACTCCCACAGGCTGCATATCAAGAGGCGATTCCACATCCACCAGGGACAGACCGGAGACGGAAGGCTGGTACTGAGCGGCGCTCTGCATGGATCTCAACGTACCTTGCCTCCAAGGCCCCCAAAAATGACTACCAAGCCTACAAAAGTTTCATCGGCGAAAGGGGAAAAAACATGAACCGGATGAGATCACTTCTTTCCGGTGGGGAGGGGAAATTGTGTTTGGTTTCAAGAGGTGGCGCAGAGTTCCCACCCTTCCCGAATTTTTTCATCGAGAAGCGCGGGATGGATGGGGCGCCCGCATTGCAGATGGGGCAGACCCATTAGCAGAGATGAAAATGCTCTAACAAGAGCGGCGAAAATGCTCTACCGGAAGCGCTTGGAGGGTTCGTCGGAGTAGATCTGGCCATCGCGGATATGCACCACGCGATGCGCGTATTCGGCAATGTCGGGCTCGTGGGTGACGAGCACAATGGTGTTGCCGTTGGCGTGCAAGGTATCAAGCAGGGCCATGATCTCCAGGCCGGTCTTGGAGTCGAGGTTGCCGGTAGGCTCGTCGGCCAGGATGATGGAGGGGCGGTTGACCAGCGCGCGGGCAATGGCCACGCGCTGGCGCTGGCCGCCGGAGAGCTCGTTGGGCTTGTGGTACATGCGCGAGGCCAGGCCCACGTCGGCCAGCGATTCCTTGGCCCGCTCGATGCGCGCCGCCGCAGGCGTGCCGTTATAGATAAGCGGCAGTTCAACGTTGTGCAAGGAGGTAGCGCGGGCCAGCAGGTTGAAGGTCTGGAAGACAAAGCCGATCTCCTTGTTGCGAATGCGGGCCAACTGGTCGTCGTCCAGCTCGCTGACCAACTGGCCGTTGAGCCAGTAGCGGCCCTGCGAGGGCGTGTCCAGGCAGCCGATCAGGTTCATCAGGGTGGACTTTCCTGAGCCGGAGGGGCCCATGATGGCCACATACTCGTTGTGCTTGATGCGCAGGGAGACGCCGCGGAGCGCATGGACTTGCTGCTCCGAGCCCATGTCATAGGTGCGCCACAGATCCTCGACGACGATCATGTCGCCGTTGGGCTGAGCCGCTGGTTGCACTACGTCTTCGGTGATAGTGTCGATCAGAGCCATCCGTATCCCTTTCTTAGTGAATCTCTGAACAAGTTCTTTAACGAACAGTTATTCCCTCAGGGGCTAAAGCCCAACATTTGTTTTGTTGCTCTTACGGCAGTCAGGGTTAAAACCCTGACCTACTGGTCGTGCCCTGACACTTCTTACAACTCCGAATGAGTTTTTCCGCAAGCTGTAAAGTCGTGCCCTGATACAAAGCGGGTTTATGAAACACACTCTTAAGAATTTCCACCGGAGGCAGTTGTAACCGGCTTGGCGGTATCCCGCTTGACCAGCGCGTTGTTTTTGAGGGAGCGCAGCGTTTTGTAAGGGCCGGTGGCAATCTCCTGGCCTTCGGTCAAACCGCTGAGCACTTCGATGTCGGTGGCCCCGGTGATGCCGGTGGTGACGGGGACGAATTTGGCGCGCAGCTTGCCGCTCTTGTCCTTATCGACCACATAGACTCCCTGCTGCGGGGCTTTCTTGGCGGCGGAGGAGTCGGAGGAGGTGGAAGCCGCGTGCACGCCGTTCTTGGCGGTGTCGGCCTCGGGTGTATACATGGTCAGCGCCTGAATGGGCAGCGTCAGCACGTTCGACTTGGTCGCCGTGGTGATCTTGGCGGTGGTCGAGAGTCCGGGGCGCAGGTCGTTGGAAGGCTCGTCCAGGGTGACCACGACCTTGAAGTCCTTGGCCTCCTCGGTGCCGGTGGTGGACTGCAAGGTGGCCATGCCGGTGGAGCGCAGCAGGGCCTGATCTCCGGCCAGGGTTACATGGCCTTTGAAGACCTTGCCGGGGAGGGCGTCCACGGTGACCTCGACGGGCTGGCCGATGCGGACGTTGACGATGTCGGTCTCGTCCACCTTGACCTCGGCGGTGACCACGCTCATATCCGCCAGGGTCATCAGCGTTGAGCCAACATTGCTCTGGATGCCCGGGACCACCGACTCACCCTCGCGGACGACCTGGTTGGTGACGATGGCGTCGAAGGGAGCCACCAGAATGGTCTGGTCGAGCAGATCCTGGTTGGAGCGCAGGGTTGCCACCTGGATTTGCAGATGCCCGCGCTGGGAATCGGTCTGCGCCTTGGCCTGATTCAGCGCGGCGACACTTTGATTGAGCGTGGCCACGTCGGTGTCATAGGCCGCCTTCTTGAGGTCGAAATCCGATTTAGCAACAATGCCCGCCTTGTAAAGTGGCTGTTCGCGCTCCCAATCCAGCCGCTTCTGCTCCAGATCGGCCTTGGCCTTTTCGACATTGGCTTCGGCGGTCTTTTCGTTGGCAACGGCGGCGGCAATATCGGTCTTGGCGGCGGCGATGGCAGCCTGCTGGCTGTCGACACCTGCCGCCTGCTGCACGTTTTGGATGGTGGCTACAATCTGGCCCTTCTTGACCTGATCCCCCTCTTTGACATAGAGGTGGGTGACGCGGCCCTGGGCGTTGGCGCCCAGATTGGCGTAGGTCCGGGGCTTGATCTGGCCAGTGCCGCTGACCACCGTGGCCAGGTTCTGGCGCGTGATTTTGGCGGTGAGGACCTTGGTGTAGCCGGACTGCTGCCTGTAGACGAAGAAGGCCACGAGTCCAGCGACAACCACGACGGCGAGAACAATCAAAAGTATCTTTTTCATACGGGTGCGTGCTCCAAGTATCCCAATTTCAGTGTACGCAATCGGCGCCTGAAGAGTTCCCTGCGGAAGCCAACCGTCCGCCGGAGCCGAAAGAATTCCATCCTTTGCACGCGGCCTGCGCGGGAGATGGAGGAAGCGGGGCGAGTGCTTAAAAGAAAAGTGTCACGGCAGAAAAGGCAGAAAAGTACAAGAAAGAACAAGCGCGCCTGTTGACTGGACGGGCGCGCGGCCCCGCAGGTCTCAAGACCCTTCCCACAAACAGTTTAACAGTTTTCTGGAGGCCGTTTCCATGCTTACCACAGGGTCGTTTGCGCGTCCAACGGGGAGCCGGCTCCCCACGTAATCTTGCCCAGCCCATTCCGGACCCGTAGAATAGGGAGTCGCAGGAGTTTTCAAGGCAAATGATGCTCAACCGTTCTCATTTTCTCATTGTCGCATTGGGTTGCGGCCTGTTTTTTATCCCCGCCGCCAGATTTCACGCCCAGCAGGCGGACAACCCGCAGGCCCAGGCGCAACCGGCCAAGGACCAGAACCTGGAAGTAGACCCGCTCAAGCGCCAGCGCACCGACAAGCAACGGGCGGAGGCCATCAAGCAGACGCGCATCGAGCTAAAGGGCGCCTACAAGTCGTGGCTGGAACAGGACGTGGCCTACATCATCTCCGATGAGGAGCGCAGGGCTTTCAGAACGCTCTCCAACGACGAGGAACGGGACGCATTCATCGAGAACTTCTGGCTGCGGCGCAACCCCAATCCTGATTCGCCGGAGAACGAGTTCCGCGAGGAGCACTACCGCCGCATCGCTTACGCCAACGAGCATTTTGCCGCCGGCAAGCCCGGCTGGAAGACCGACCGCGGACGCATCTACATCTCCTGGGGTCCGGCCGACTCCATCGAATCGCATCCCACCGGAGGCAGCTACCAGAGGCCCATGGACGAAGGCGGCGGCGAGACCTCCACCTTCCCCTTCGAGACCTGGCACTACCGGTATCTGGAGGGCATCGGCGAGAACATCGACCTGGAGTTTGTCGATACCTGCCAATGCGGCGACTACCACTTCACCATCGACCGCAGCGAGAAGGACGCGCTGTTGCACGTTCCCGGAGCGGGCGCGACCATGTACGAGGAGATGGGCCAGGCCAAGAAGGCCGACCGCTTCAAGAACGGCATAGAAGCCTTGGGCACGGGCCCGGGGTCAACAGGGCAGCAGTCCAGGCAGTTTGACCGCATCGAATTGGCCGCCAAGATCTTCGCGCCGCCCCCGATCAAGTTCACCGACCTGGAAAACTTCATCTCCGAGCACAAACTGCTCTCCGGCCCGGTCTTTCCTTTTGATGTCCGCACGGACTTCGTGAAGGTGACGGAAAGCACGGTTCTGGTTCCGATCACTATCCAGATGAGGAACCGCGACATCACCTTTCTAACCAAGGAAGGCGTGGCCAAGGGCGTGGTGAACATCCTGGGCAAGGTCACCACCCTCACCCACAAGACGGTGCAGACCTTCGAGGACACGGTAGAGGTGGAGCAGCCGGCCGAGCTGCTGGAAAAAAGCCTTGACCACCAGTCGGTTTACTGGAAGGCCCTGCCTCTGCTGCCGGGACTTTACCGGCTGGATATCGCCATCAAGGACGTGAACAATCCCGACCACATGGGTTACTACGGCCGCAGTTTGGAGGTGCCGACCTATCGCGACGAAAAGCTGGGCACCTCTTCGCTGATTCTGGCCGACCAGATGAACACCGTCGATTCCCACTCGATTGGCAGCGGCAACTTCGTCATCGGCAACACCTTTATCCGGCCCCGCGTGAGCACCTCCACCCCGTCGAACCCGAATCCCCCGGTCAAATTCAATCGCAAGCAGCCGTTCAGCTTTTGGATGCAGGTCTACAACCTGGGAGTCGACGAGGCCACCAAGAGCAGCCAGGCCACGGTAACCTACCAGATCATCAAAACCGGCGCCGCCACTGCCACGACTCCCGCCACCGACACGGTGATTCTTGAAAAACAGATGGATTCAAAGGAGTTGGGCTCGCATAGCGACCAGATGACGGTGGAGAAATCCTTGCCCATCGCGGGGCTCGAACCAGGGAAATACAAGGTGACGATCAAAATAAATGACGCAATCTCGAAACAAGAGATTGCGCAATCGGCGCCTTTTGTTGTGGAATAGTGTTTATCCCCCACGAAATGGCTACCGGACATAAGATCCGGAAGCCCGCAAGGCTTTTATTGCAAAAAATTGCCAGCGGCGCCACCAGGTCATTCATGACTTTGATGACGCGCAGGGTCCATCTCGTTGTTCTCACGGTGCTGCTTGCCTTGGTCAGCGGCCCGGTAAGCGGAGCTGCCCCCGGATCGGTTTCGGGCCTGGTGAGCGACTCGGCCGGGGTTCCGCAGATTGGCGCCGAGGTGCAGTTGCTGCGCTCCGACCTGACGGTCATCGCCAGCGTCTACACCGACGCGAGCGGCCGCTATCTCATCTCGTCGGTTCTGCCCGGGCGCTATGCGGTCAAGGCCATGGGCGCTTGGTTTCTGCCTTCGCTGCGCGAGAACGTCCGTGTCCGCGCCAATACTGTCGTCAACCTCACGCTGAACAGCCTTTACGAGGCGATGCAATGGCTGCCGGCTGAGCCGCGCTCCGGCAACTCCCAAAACGACGATTGGGCGTGGACGCTGCGCTCGGCCGCCAACCGCCCGTTGCTGCGCTGGCTGGAGGACGGTCCGCTGGTGGTGGTGGCCGACGAGGCCGGCACGCATCCCCGACTGAAAGCTCGCCTGGTGGCTACCGGCCAGGAGGGCGCCTTCAGCGAGAGCGGCGAGCGAATCTCGGCCGCGGTGGAAGAGACGCCGTCCGACAGCCGGGAGTTGCTGGCCCGCGTTGATTTCGCTCCCGACACGGATGCCGGCATGGAATCCATGCTGGGCTTCCGCCAGGATCTGGGCTTTGCCGGCTCGGTGCAGTCGGTGGCGGCCGTCGCCCTCCATCCGGATGTCTCCGCCGGCGGCGGCGAGGGTCTGGATGAGGCCGCCGTCCGCGGATGGGAGACGATCCACATGGGCGACGAGTTCGAGGCCGAGGCGGGCTCCAATCAGGTGCTGGCCCGGCTCTCCTCGACCTCGCCGCAGACCGTGGCCGCCCTGTTGCCCTTTGCCACCTTGGGCTGGCGGGACGGTAACTCCGCCGTTCGCTATCGCATGACCACTTTTCTGCCCGGAGCACCGGGTGGCGAAGACAGCGAAGCCCGCTCCTGGCTGCCCTCCATCTCTGCCCGCGACGGCAGCCTGGCCATTGAACACGGGCTGCACCAGGAACTCGGATGGGAGCGGCAAACCGATCAATCCGGCATCACCCTTCTGGTCTTCGGTGACCAAATCGACAATCCGGTCCTCGAGGCCATGGGCCACTTTGCGGACGGCAGTTCCAGCTCCACCGCGGTGCTCCTGGACCCTGTCAGCGGCCTGATGCGCGCCGCCGGCCCGGAGTTTTCCACCGCCGGAATGTCGGCTTCCCTAGGGCGCCGCTTGCCCGGCGGCTATCATCTCCGCCTCAACTACGCCAACGGCAGCGCCCTGGTCCTGTCTGACTCCGCGCCGCAATCCGCATCCCTGGCGCAACTGCTTGACGGCGCCACTCCGCGCCGCACACAGACATTCTCGCTCTCGCTCTCCGGCACCATCGAAGGAACGCGAACGCGTTGGCGGGCCAGCTACCGCTGGCAGCCGGATGATACCCTTACCCCGGTTGCTCCTTTTGAGGCGGACGCCCCCATGCCCTGGCTCAGCGTGCGCTTTCGCCAGCCCATTCGTCTTTGCAATAGCGGCTGTGCCGGCATGAATGCGCTGTTCGATGTGCGCAACCTGCTGGCGGAGGGCTACCGCCCCTATCTGTTGAGCGACGGCTCCCTGCTGATCTTCGCTCAGCAGCAGCGCAGCATCCGCGCCGGCCTGGCCTTCAACTTCTAGTACGCGCGCCACGCAGCTCCAGCATTTTGAACCGGCCCCGCCGCTGTGCTATATTCTTCAAGTGGCAGCAGAAATTTCTGCCTGCTCGTGCCGTGTGAAAGTCCTTCCACCGCACGGTTTTTCTGGTGATCTGGACGCGTAGCTCAACTGGCAGAGCATTCGGCTCTTAACCGACAGGTTGTAGGTTCGATTCCTACCGCGTCCACCAAGTAAATTCAACGATTTACACCTCTTCTCAACTTCCTCCTCAACCTCAGAAATGCCCGACTGTGGGGACTTTTGTGGGTATCCCACATCAAAATGCTTCGTAATTATGGGTGATTCTGAGCAATGCCGATCTGCGTTGTTGGCTGCGTGAGCGTTTTCGGTTTTAACCGTCGCCCACATTCTGTGTGTCGGCATGCTCCCGTTATGCAACCCATGTGGGGACCCGTGTGGGTACTCCTCGGCCTGCCCTGTCTCGCCGGTTTCATTCGTGGCCGGCCGCACCGTCACAATGGACTCCAGGGCGCGGCGCTTCGCTTCCATGCGGATGTGGCTGTAGTGCTTGAGCATCTGCTTGGAAACGTGCCCAGCGATGTCCATGATGGTCTGATCGCCTGCGCCGCTTTCGGCGAGGTCGGTAATCAGCGTGTGCCGGTTGTCGTGCCAACGGCCCTTCACCTGGGCATTGGTGCGCACATTGTTCCATGCCGTCTTGAGGGTGGTGACAGGGCGCGTAGGGTCACTTGGACTCGGCTTTCCGAAGGGAAAGACATACCACTCGGCTCGGGTCTCTCCGAACTTCTCCCTGTACCATGCGGAATAGTTGGAAAGAACCTCGAAGAGGGAGGAGTTCAACGGGATGGTACGGCCTTCGCCGGCTTCCGTTTTGCTGCGCCCTACAGCGAGGAATTTCTTTGTGAAGTCGATCTGCTCCCAAGTCAAGTTCCTGATCTCGGCATCGCGCATCCCGGCGTTGAGCGCCAGCGTCAACGCGAGATAGATGTGCGGGGAGCGAGCCTTGCGGGCCTCTTCCAGCATCCGGTCCTTTTCCGCAGGGGTATAGGCCTTTCCGACTGTTTGGCGAACCTTCAGCTTGAGCATCTTTCTTTTGCGGAGCCGAATTCGGAGCAAGTCGCCCGGATCGCCCAGGATGCGCAGCAGAAAACCGACTTCTTCGTTGACGCTCTTTGGAGCAGCGCCTTCACTGAGACGGGCATTCTGGTATTGAATGACTGCCGTCTCATTGAAATCGACAAGCATCTTGCTGCCGACGAGCCGTTTTAGATGATCTATTGCATATTTGGCAAAGCGCGCAGACTGAGGCAGGCGCAACTTGTAGGCATCGAAATACTCGTCTGCCATGTCACTGAGTGTACGGATTCGCTCTTGGCGCAGGTCGGTGAAGTTGTTGAAGCCTGCCTCCAACTCGCGTTTGCGCTTCTGCTCAGCCCCTTTGGCAACGGTTTTCGAGGGAGACTTTGAGGATTCGCGGATGCGCCGTCCCGCGAACCAGAACTCGTACCACCAAACATCACCACGCCGGAAGAGACTCATCAGAAAGGCTCCAGTTCTCCTGCTTACGCTCTTTCCGGAAGGAAAGAGTCAATCGAGGATGCGCGCCGAATCGTGCGCACATCAAGAAACATTTTTTGCGGACTGGTTGCGGCTGCGCTTTCCAACGGAAGGAAGCCATAACGTGCATACCATCCTGCCTTATCGGGATAAGCATCGGTGACGATGCAGCGGCAGCCAACCTCGTCGGCTACGCGCAGGGTGATCTTGAGAGCCTCCGAGAGCAAAGCGTGGCCCAGCCCCCTGCCGCTGAAACGCTTGTCCACGGCCAGGCGCGCCAGCAAAATCAAAGGCAAATCGTATGGAGGCAAACCGCGTACATATTTCTTGGGAAGCCGGTCGCGGGGTACACTGGAGGCGGCCAATGTGAAGAAGCCCAGCACGGTGCGGGACGCGGATTCATCAACCCCGACATACGTTACGCCGATAGAGACCTTCTGCTGATTCGTCCACGCGTGGCGCTTCAGATAATTGTTGAGCGGCTCGTCTCCGCAATCAAAACCTTCTACTTCATCGGATTCTTCGAGACGACGGATCGTGACTGCCACGCTATTGCCTCATGGCCCGAATGAGGGCGTCGGTGGGATCGGCAGGCTGCCCGGATGCAAGTTCAGCAAGGCTCTCCAGTTCCTTGTCCGTCCATCGAACATCGACGCGCGGCAGGGTCATTTCCGGGGCTACCCGCTCCAAACGAGGAAAGAGCAGGATTTTGCGTTCCCCTGTCGAACTCTCACTGACGATGTGATGGCCGCGCTTCCGCTCCGAGACGGCCCAGCGGAGCAGGGCGAGAGCATCGGAGAGAAAGTCCGTATTGCTCGTCATTTGCAACTCCGTTTTGAGTATCCTCACCATGCTGTCTTCTGAAGGCGCAAGGTCTGCCTGAAACTTCAATTTACAGGGTAATGGAGCCTTGGCCGGAAGTGCAGCCACTTTCTTCGATTTTTCTTTGACCGCTGGGGGCATTGGAGTCCTCTTGCTTAAAGTATACTCCGAATACGTTGCATAATCGAGTGTGTTTCGATTCATAGTGCAATTCTTCAGATATTCTTTGACGTTTTGGGGGTAGGGACCTCTGCGGCGATCTGTGCATTTTCCTCATCGCGATCTTCCGACCGGCTCAATGCTTCTCACGGGTTGGGGCATGATTAGTTCGGCGATATTCTCGCCGCCGCTCGGCTGGGCCTGCTCCCATCGGGTCAGTTCCTCTTCGGCATAACGAACAAGGGAACCGAATTTGCGGAATTTCGGCCCACGGTTCTCCAGCCGCCACCGGCGCAGAGTGGCAAGGCTGATGTGTGTTCGATTCGCCACTTCGACTTCAGTCAGGAATTGTGTGCTCATATTGATTGAATCCTCATTTGCATTGTTCAGAAACCGTCCGTCAGGTTATGTTCTTGCAGGATGCCTGCAAAACAGCCAACCTTCGTTCTCGTCGAGGTTTATGAGCGAGAACGACTTCACGGACTTCTGGTAGGCTTTGCCAACGTCGGGGTTGGCCGTATCGGTTTCCACCAACGAGACCTGCCGGTTTCTCATCTCGAAGTCGTCAAAGAGTGCGATCGTTCCCACTGGCTTTCCCACACCGCCTTTGCTGCCAGTTACAAAGAAAATTCTTGCCATGCCTTGTTCCTTTCTTACAGTGTTACGTTCGGTTTCATCTGGAATTGCCCAGGCCTTACTTCAACGGTTGGTGACCCCACTGTGCCTTTACTGGCCGATTTCGTTGGAGCGTGTTCCTTTGGTAGCGCCAGGTTCTTCAGGTAGGTCGAAAGAGCGTGGATTGTGATAACGACGCCGTTCTCTTCAAAAACACGGACCAACATCTTCAGCGTGTAGCCGTTTTCCCGCAACTTTTTCAACTGCGGGTATACGCCCCGCACGATCTCCCCCATCATGTAGGACTCGGGTTGCGGAGGAGGAACATTCCCTCTCTCATCCAGGCGAGTGCGAAAGACCTCGAATTGCTCTGCGGTGAGCGTTTGCGGGTTGTGGCGCCGTTTTTCCATCTGCTTTCCTCTTTTCCGCGCCAACAACAAGCCGAAAACAGTATAGCACATCAATGACAGCAGATGTATATTACGGTAAAATCGGAGCTGTTGCCAGGGAAGCCGGAATCGTTACGAGACACGGCAAGGTATGCGTTGTAGCCACAAAACCCCTTCGGGGTTCAGTGGCTCCACCACCATTTCTCCAATCCGCCTTCGGCTACTCGGAGAAATGGTTACGCATCTTGCTCAGGGCCACGCCCCGAG
>Ga0371490_1001403_pt1 | contig 12607 bp, 6 predicted proteins | sample MB2SIPfraction_FD_207959 | JGI IMG/M metagenome (GOLD analysis project Ga0371490, IMG submission 207959) | Lab enriched peat soil microbial communities from McLean, Ithaca, NY, United States - MB28FN SIP fraction | ecosystem: Environmental > Terrestrial > Soil > Wetlands > Peat | place: USA... | reverse complement strand
CTACGAGCGCGGCCGCGCGCTGGTTTCCAAGATGCGCGAGCTGATCCCGCGGCAGCAGTTCGAGGTGGCGATTCAGGCCGCCATTGGGGCTAAAGTCGTGGCCCGCGAGACGGTGAGCGCCCTGCGCAAGAACGTGCTCGCCAAGTGCTACGGCGGCGACATCACACGCAAGCGCAAACTGCTTGAGAAGCAGAAGGAAGGCAAGAAGCGCATGAAGCGCATCGGCAAAGTGGACATTCCGCAGGAGGCGTTTCTGGCGGTTTTGCGCGTGGGCGAAGAGCAGCAGAAGTAGCGAGAACCCGCGCTTTGTGAATAAATCTTCACGACAGATTGTGGAAAGATGCCTCCGCGTGCAATCCCGCGCACAATCGGGAGGCCCTCCGGCATCTCCAACAATTCTCGAAAGTTGTGATTGAAATAGAACGAGTTAGATCGAGTAACAGAATGGGATAGCGGCTGGCAAGAGAAAAATATCGGGCCTTCCGTGCAGGTTTCCGGAAGAATTCCACAATTTTTTCCACAGGAAGAGGGCGGCATGGAAACTGCCGGCAAAGCCTGGGCCCCGGCTAGCGGGGCCTGGCAATGTTTCTGCTGCAGTTTAGTGCGTTGCGGTCGGTTTCGGCGCGGCCGGTCTGGGAGCTGCAGGCTTGGGTGCCGCCTGGCTTCCTGGGGCCGCTGCCGGTTGCGCTGGCGGCGCAGGCACGCCCGACTTCAGATTGTAGGCATCGATCACCTGCTTGGTGATATTGCTGCCATTGCTGGCGAACAGCACCGGCGTCTGCTGCTGCGAAATGTCCAGGACCAGCGTGAATCCCTGCTGTTCGGCGTAGGACTGCATGACGTCATACACCTTGGAGGCCAGGGCGTTGTACATGTCCTGCATGTCCGTCTGGAAGTCGTTGCGCGCGTCTTCCGATTCGCGATCCAGCTGCTTCTTCTTGTCGTCGATGACCTTGGCGCGGTTGGCGCGCTCGGCCTCAGACAGGCTGGCGCCCTGGGTCTGCAACTGCTTGGTCAGGTTATCAACCTCGTCGCTGAGCGTCTTGAGGGCGGCTTCCTTGGGAGCGTACTTCTTTTGCAGGTCGCCGAAGTCGCGCTGCCCCTCGTTGGTTTGGGCAACGGCCAACTGAAAAGCAATGACCGCGATTCTGGCGGGAACGGCAGCGGGTGCGGCGGTAGCCGGCGCAGTCTGAGTTTGGGCGGCGGCGTTCAGGACCATCCCTGAGGCCAGCATGAGAACGAGTGCAAAAGTGCGCTTCATTTGAATCGAAAACTCCTTCGGAATCCCCGTCCGGCTCTTGTCCTGGATGCACAAACGAGCCTTTGTCTCCTCACGCATCCTCACGGCTCATCTTTACCCGGCGGTTACCACGATTTGCTGCGGGAAACTCCGCGCCAAGTGGCGCGAGGCTGGAAAAGACGTAAATGGAGACGTCAGCAGGAACTACAGGGATTATAGAGCAGGGACTAGGGACTAGGGAATAGGGAGCAAGGAGTGGATGTCAGTTGTCAGGTTTCAGTTGTCAGCGTGCACTGGACGCCGCTTTCTGAAACCTGACACCTGTCTTTCAGTGCGCCGGCTGCGGCTGAGGCGCATCCAGACCGCCCTGGCCTGGCGCCTGCGGGGCCGGTGCGGGAATGCCGGACTTGGTGTTATAGGCGTCGATGATTTCTTTGGTGATGTCCATGGCCGGGACGGCGTAGAGCACGGTAGCGGCCTGCTGGTCTCCGGCGTCGAGAACCAGCGTGTAGCCGTGCTTGTCGGCGTAGTCGCTCATGAGCGCGCCCACTTTGCCGGCCACATCGTTGATGATCTGCTGCATGTCGGCCTGGAAATCACTTTGCGCGTCCTGGGTATCGCGGTCCAATTTCTTCTTCTTGTCATCGATGGCGCGCGCGCGGCTGGCACGCTCGGCATCGCTCAACTGGGCGTCCTGCGCCTGCAACTGCTTGGTCAGGTTGTCAATTTCGTCGCTCAGACTTTTGAGCTGCACCCGTCGGGGGTCGTATTTCTTCTCGAGGTCGGCGGCGTCGCGCTGGAACTCGTTGGTCTGCGTCACGGCAGCCTGAAAAGCGATGACCGCAACCTTGGCCCCGGGTACGGGAGCGGCGGCAGCGGGCTTCTGCGCGGCAGGCGCGGCGGGCTTGGGAGCAGCCGAGGTTTGGCCACTCGCCGTGAGGGCCGATGCAAGGATCAGGAAAAAAACGAATAAGGCCAGACGCTTCATCTGAATCAAAGACTCCTTGGAGTTCCGGTGTGCGGACGCCGTTAGCGCGGCGACCCGTTCCACTATACCCTTTGGACGCTCCTGAAGAGGTTCCATCGCCCGCGGCATGTTTCAAAAAACTGCGCGCGCCAAGGCATCGCCGGGAACTAGAGGGGATTATAGGTTCCGGGTCAGGGAGCGTCAAACGTGAGAAGCAGGGACCAAGGGACCGAAGGAGTAAGCGGAGCCATCTAGCGGGCAATAGAGTGTGGCCGTCAATTGGCGGCCGGGCGCTCGATGCGCTCCACGGTGTATACCGGCAAGATGTCCTCTTGCCGATTCAGTTCGAGACCGAGTTTGCCTAGGACCTTGAAAATTGTGGGGAGGCCGACGAAGTGGTTCACGTCCGGCGTGGTGTTCGGTGGCGGAGGGGGCAGCCGCATAGGGAGCCAACCTTCAGTGTTTACCGTGAATAGCCCGCTGAGCGCCGTGTGGTTCACGACTGGCAAATCCGTCCAGTTCGCAATGTAATGGACAAGGTCGTCCATATTTATGGCCTTTGCATTCAGGGGATGGCCCAAGCCTCCGACAAAGTTATGGCAAGCATCCGAGCCGGTATCGAAGGTGCAGTCCTTCTCAGGGATGGCCGACTTCTGGAGCTTCGGGCCACCGTTGGCAACGGTGAGGGCATAAACTGGCACCGTTTGATTCTCAACCCGCATCACGAGCCTGAAGCGCTCGGCGAGCAATCCGCGGATCATTCGCTGAACTCGGCTTCGTACATCGCTTTGCTGAAGACCGGGAGGGATGGCGTTGGCGGGCGCTTTCGCTTCGATATCGTACTTTTCGCGCATGGTCCAGTCGGGAAGAGGAGAAAGACGTGGCGAAGGGTTGACCGGCGCATCGTAGGCGTAACTCAAAAGCGCAATCACAGGGACTGCACTCGCGATCAGGTCACCGTTAGGCAACACCTGGACACGCGGGCTACGCGGGTCGGCTGAGCCAACAGGCTTTATGGTGATCGTTGCAAATGTTTGCGATGGAGCGACGGCAGGCAAAGCCAAGAGCATGTATGCGACCGGTCGGCAGAACACGGACATCATCCACCTTCCCTGGCAGGATTCTACGGACAGGTGGCCCAGACCTTGAAAAAGCAAACTCACATCGAAAAGGGTACCGCAGAGCTGTGGTCCACGGACACCGGGGCCCCGGCCGGCGATCTTTGCTCGTTGGATTGGGACGATGAGGAAGCGGCGCCATGACGAATTTGAAGATGTTACACCGGCCTCGAGACCGCTCTGAAACCGACCTGCCGATTCACTGAAAATCTGCTTGACAAGCGCGAACTTCGGGCGCTTGATAGTGGCACTGGCGAAGCTCCCCACCGCTTCCTACATTTGCTCGATCTCAAGGCAACTCAGCGGGGCGGCCAGTTAGAAGATTCCCCCCACCCTCAAAGCCACGCATCGACGTTGGGGTCGCGGGGTTGTGTTCACCATCCCTTGGTTGCCAATTCCACAGCCACAGCATTCTCGGTTCTGCCTCTGACAAAACGCGTCTCGCCGAGTGGCTCTTTCCCATCCGGGGTCCCCGCAGACAGGCATTCGACGGTGGGGTGGGAGTTCGGGGTCCGCAGACAGGTTCTTGATTGTGGAGCGGAAGCAAAAGCCACCCGCACGATGCCGTCCCGTCAATGGATGAACCGAAAACGCACTGAGAGTGTCCGAAACCGAAAAATAGCTTGGCAGAAGGAGGATTCATATGCCAACAGTGAAAGCTACGCCCAAACCGGTCCCGATACCAATCCCCGTGCCCATACCTGTACCAGCGGCGCCCACCCAAACCCAGCTCCAAGCCGGGCTTGGAGGAGCCATTGGGGGCGCGTTCAACGCAGCTCAAAACCAACTCATCTTTGTCGAATACAGTGGCAATTTGTCGTCCCTCACAGTCGCGCCCGCAACCCCCGCCTACAAGGTGCTGGGGACTGGCTATACCAACCCCGAAGATGTGAAGTTGAGTGCGGATGGCGTCCATGCCTATGTCACCGAACGCAGTGGTGACCTGGTGAAGGTGGCCCTCAGCAGTGCCAATCGCAGCACTGCAACTGTAGTGGCCAAGGGCATGAACTCACCGCAGCAGATGTTTCTCGATGAAGCCCATAACGCCGCGTACGTGGTGGAGTACGCCTCACCGGGACGCCTTCTGAAGATCGACCTCACCAGCGGCGCGTTGACCACGATCACGTCGGCGCTCACCAATCCCATTGGCATTGTGCTCACTTCCGATCTGCAGTATGCCTATGTCAGCGATCAGGCGGGCCACATCAACGAAGTCCAGATCAGCAGCGGCACCATCATCACCATTGCCAGCGGGTTGACCAACCCGTTCTTCCTCACCTGGGCAGATCCGGCGCAGGATACGCTCTACGTTCCCCAGCGCGATCCTTCCAACACCATCGTCACCGTCAGCACCGCCACCGGGACGGTCAACACCGTGGTGACTGGGGTGCCATTCCGTCCTTCCAGCGTGACGGTGCCCTACGCAGGGCAGCTTCTGGTCTGTTGCAATGTCGTCATTGAAGAGGTCATCTTTGCCAGTTTCCTCTCCAATGGGCCGCTGTTGATGGGCATTGGGCAGATTCCAGCCAACTACGTGAACTCGTCCACGGGGCTGGCCACCACCCCATCGGGCTCGCCCTACCAGGTCACCAAAGCACCCTTCGGCGGAACGCTGCCCATCATGGTCAATTTCCAGTCTGCCGCTAATGCCGGCGCTGCCTACTACCAGGTGCACGTCGATGCGGTCACGCAAACCGGCAGCTGGACCGTCTACTACTGGAACGGCACCACAAACCAGCTGATCACCGTGCCATCCGCAACCATCGGCTCCTCGCCCGGATGCTACCCCGTGCATCCCGTGGCGGACCTGTTTAACTATCAGCCGCCGGCGCTGGGATACGAACTTGACAGCACCGCGCTTACCAACGGACAACACACCATCGAGCTGCAATTCCTCGATGCCTCGGGCAACAAACTCACGCCGAACCTGGTGAGCCAGGACCTGCTCATCGAGGTGAACAATCAGCAGTGCGTGGCCGTGCTCCAGGCGCCGGTACTGAATACCTCCCCGGCAACAAGCGCCGATAGCTGCGGCGTGCTGCACTACGGCACAACCAAAACCACCACCGTCTCGTTGGCGTTTACCGCCAGCCAGCCGGCCAACTACGCAACCTTTTCGCTGGACCTTGTGCGCGGCGTTACCGGGCTGGGGTCTCCTCCGTTGCCCGCAGCGCTGCCCACTGGTCCTGTCACTGCGGCTCCTGCCGACTCGCCGGTCTCGCCGGCGCCAACGGTGTCCGACCTGCTGGGGTCATGCCCAACCGCGGGCTTCGCGGCAGAGTTGTACGTCGCTGCCACCATGACCAATGGCAATGACCGGCAAGGCCAGTACGACGCCGAATCGCTGATCGGCTTTGTCCTGACCACCTGAGCGAACCAGCAGAACGCGTTCCTCGCAAACCAGGCCCCCCACCGCGGACCGAGCTCGCAGTGGGTGGCCTGGATCTTCAGGGAGCAAACACACCCCGGCCGCGGCGGCTACGGTTGCAGCGGACCGGCGAACACGCCCAGACGGTGCCAGAGCGCAGTTCCCAGACCCACAAGGGTCAGCAGCAGCAGGAGCGCCGCCAGGGCGAAGAACGGCGCCTGCAGAACCGGCCAGGCCTTCGCCGGCCATTGATCGACGAATTTATCCCGGAAGGTTTCGCTGAAGCGCGTGGGCTGGTCCTCACCTTCCCGCGCGGGCCTCCACTCTGAGGCCAGGAACGCCGCGCGCGTGTTCGACAGCAACAATCCGACGGTCACGATCGCCAGGACCCCAGGAATCTGTCCCGATGCCAACGTACTGAGCAGGCCGACGAAAGACAAACCAAAAACCATGGCCGCGGCCGGCCAGCTTGCTTCGCGTACTCCGCACGCACCCGTCAGAAAGACCATGGCTGTGGCTAGATACCAGGCGAGCATAACCGGATTACGCGAGACCACGCCGGCAAAGATTTGAATGAGGGCAACAACCACACAAATCCAGAATCCCTGCTGGCCCAGGTAATTCACGTCCCAGGCGTTCTCGACTGCCGGCCAGAAAATGCTCTTCAGACGCCCGTCGGAGCGGCGAGTTTCTCCAGATAACCCAAGGGTTTGCATGCACGCCAGTTTGGACCTGAGTGTCCGCGACGTCAAGCGCCTTCGCGGGCTTGTCCGAAAGAATTGTTGCGAAGGAAAACGGGAAGGGCCACTCAAAATGAGCGGCCCTTCGGCTGAAACCCGACACCTGCTCCCTAGAATGTTGTCGAGATCGTCAGGCGGAAGGTCTTGCGCGGCTCGCGGAAGACGTATCCCGATCCGTAGGATTGGATCGCCTCCTGGTAGGTGTAATCGCCCGCGCCGCCCGGCGGGAACATGTCGCGGGTGATCAGCTCGGCCGAGCAGCTCTGCTGCTTTTGCCCCAGGATGACGTCGTTGCAATAGGGCCGCTCGTAGAGGCGCAGTGGGTTATACGCGTAATAGAGCCGGAAGGGCGCATTGATGATGGGCATGAGCACCGAAAGCTCCGAGCCCACCGACATGCGGGGGACGAAGTTGGTGCCGGAGACCGGCCGGATGTTCTTCCGGAAGCCGACCTCGGAACCTGGGATGCCACCCTGGCAGGCGCCGTTGTTGTACACCGGGCACCCGTAAAGCGGCGCGGTAAGCGCGGCAAAGCCCTCGGGGCTTTGCTTCAACTGGCCGTGGTTGACCGCCGAATCGATGCCGAAATCGTCGAAGAACTTGAAGTCGAAGGGGCCGACGACGGGAATGCGGTACTCGATGTTGGTGGTCAGGCTGGAGTCGCCGCCAATGGAGGCGATGCCGTAAACCGGCAGCGGCACCTGAATGCACTGGTTATCCTGCGGGTTGGTCGGGTCGCGCGGCACGCAGCTGCCGTCAGGATTGGTGAGCTGGAAGTTGACCCGGGTGGGCACGTAACCATACGGCGTGGTGCTGCGCACGTCGAAGCCGCGTAGATCCATCTCGCCGCCGTTGTAGAAGCGGTTGTTGGGCGGCGCCACGTCGCCGGAGATGCCCTGGATGTAGTTCAACTGCGCGCGAACGCCCAGCACATTGCGTCCCGAATTCGAGGGGATCAGGTAGTGCATGGGGATGAAGCGCTTGTAGGCAACCGCCGGGTTGATATAGCGCACGTCGCCCCAAATGCCGGCAAACTGCATGTAGGCGGTGTATTCCTTGCCGTCGTGGGGGCGTATCGGGTTCGAGACCGTGTTGTAGGAGTAGCTGAGGCCGATGGAGCTGTTGATAATGTCCGACAGCGGGTTCGAGCCCTGCACTCCAGAGCGGAAGGCGATGGTCTGGAAGTAGGTCTGCGAAGCGGAGCTGAAGGCCGTGATCGACGATTTTGTCCATGAATAGGTGACACCCACGCGCTGGAAGGCATGCCGCTTCAAGGGATAGCTGACGGAGAAGTTCATGCCGTCGGAGCCGACGTTGTAGTTCTGCGTGAGCGATTTCTGCGCGGAAGACAGGTTCAGGTCCGCGCCCGTGGTCGCCTGGTAGTTCTTGGCGGCGTTGTAATCCTGCTTGTTGTTGAAGACCTGGAAGCCCACATTGATGGGGCGGTTGCGGATATACGGCTGGGTAAAGCCGAACAGGAAGGTGCGGCTGAGGCTGCCCAGGTTGGCCTGCAAGCTCAGCGTCTCGCCCAACCCCAGGAAGTTGTTGGTCTGGTAGTTGACGCCCAGGAACGCTCCGGAATAGCCGCTGACGCCACCATTCATGCCGATCGAGTTCTTGCCCTTCTCCTTGACCTTGAGCAGCAGATCGACGGTGCCGGCATCCGGATCCTGGTGGGCCTCGGAGTCCTGTTCGACCTTCAGCGGATCGAAGTATTCCAACTGGTTCAGGCGCAGCAGGCTGTACTCCCACAGCTGGGAGTTGTAGACCGAACCTTCGTCCAGCATCAGTTCGCGGCGGATGACGCGGTCGCGGGTGATGGTGTTGCCCTGGAACTCGATGCGCGAAACGTAGAACTGCTTGCCCTCATCGATGTCGATATTCATGGACACGGTTTTCTTCTGCTCGTCGGTGTCCAGCTTGGGCACGGCCCCGAAGTTGATGTAACCTAAGCCGCCGTAGGCCTTTTTCAGGTTGTCGAGGCCTTTGCCGATGGCCGTTGCGTTGAACCACTCGCCGTCCTTGATGGGGAAGGTGGCGCGCAGGGCCTTGAGGTTGTTGATCTGCTTGTTGCCTGTGAAGGTAATGGAGCCCAGCCGGTAGCGGCCGCCTTCTTCAATGGTCAACTGGATGTCGATGCGCTTGCCCTTGCGCGGCCGGAAGGTGAACCAGTTGAGGCCGCCCTCGTCGCGAATCTGCGTCTTCGGATCCTCGACGGCGGCGTTGGCGTAGCCCTTGTCGCGATAGGCCTGGCGCACGCGCTCCGTGTCTTCTTCGAGTTTGGAGGAGTCGTAGGTCTGCGCGAACAGATCCTCGAAGATGATGGAGTATGGAATACCGATGGGCTTCAGGTTCTTCATGGACCGGCGCAGGTAAATAGCGCTCAGGTGCCGGTTGCCCACGAACTGGATTTTGCCCACCTTCACCACCGGGCCTTCCTTGATATTGAAGTTGACCTGCACCGAGGCCGGCGGAATGGTCTTGACGTCAGTCTTGATGGTGGCGAACTGGTGGCCGTGCTCGGCAAGCAACTGCTTGATGACGGTTTCAGCCTGGGTGATCTTGGTGGCATCGTACTGACTTTCCACCGAAAGAGGAACCTTCTCCTTCTTGAAGCGGTCGAGCACGTCGGAGACCGAAACGCTGTTCAGGCCCTTGTAATTGATCTCGCGGATGCTGGCCTTCTCACGGACAAAGACGTTAAGAATGATGCCCTTCTCGGAGTCCTCGCGCTCAATGCGCAGATCCTCGAAATAACCCGTGTTCCACAGCGAGTGAAAGTCGCGCTCGATAGAGATGGGATCGTAGGTGTCGCCGGCATGCGTGAACATCCGAGCCAGGATGGTCTCCTTGGGGATGCGCCGGTTGCCGATGACACGAATCTGGTCGATGGTATCCGCGGTCTGGGCCACTGCCGTGAAGGCGGCTGACACCAAAGCCAGAACCACCGCAAAGCGCGCCACGCGCCGTGCAATGGAGACGGCGCGAGAGATGGAAGCGTGCTTGATCTTCACCGGGTTTGAGCCCTGCGGCGAGCACAAATACTCTTTCGTACAATCGTTCTGCTTCACAGGAAGAATTTGCACACCCTCATCGCTGAAAATCTGGCCTTGCCTTAAGGAAAGATTGATTCTACAAGACCGCGGCCACCCCGCCCAAACTTCGCGGCCCGCGCCTGCTGGCCGCTGTCGCAGAGGCGGAAACTCCCGGGGCTGGATTTCGCCTCTTGTACCGTGTCCTTCCTACAACATCCCTGCCGCGCCAGGCGCCGGAAGCGGGGATGAATCCCTTGTCGGATTCCATGTCCCAGTCTACCGGACTCAGGCGGGTTGCGGCGGCTGTGCATCCCCCAGTGCCTGGCAATCATGCCGGTTAGACGCGCCGCTGCGGCACAGGGCACCCTTGGCAAGGCAGATTTCCCACCCCGATGAGGGGCCGGCCAGCGGCACCAAAGCAGCGCCCCGGGAAACCCATTCGCCATTCGAACCACCTTTATATAAGGGAACGAAGTACGGCGAGCGGGTTGCCTGGCTGCGCCATCATCGCCTGCAGCTTTCAGCTACCATATTCTATTCAAGTGGAACATTGGCCGGGCCGCGCTGCTGTGCGGTCCGGCCGGAACCCGAGGAGCCGGCGCAAACCGGACCACGACTGCAATTGCCCCTGCGATAAGGCGGGATTGAGCGCGGTCCGTTTGCAGGCCTCAACACCATCAGAACGCCGGCCGAGGAGCGAAAACCAGCCCTATGATGTGGATTGTCCGGCTTGCGCTTCGACGTCCTTATACCTTTGTCGTCTTCGCGCTGCTGATTTTGATCCTTGGCGTCTTCAGCATCGAATCGATGCCGACGGACATCTTTCCCAACATCGACATCCCGGTGGTGACGGTGGTGTGGAACTACGCCGGGCTGTCGGCGGACCAGATCGCTAACCGCATCGTGACCAACGCCGAGCGGGGCATGACCACGACAGTCAACGACATCGACCATATTGAATCGCAATCTCTGGTGGGCGTCGGGGTCATCAAGGTCTTCTTCCACCCCAATGTGAACATCGCCCAGGCCGTGGCCGAGATCTCGGCCATCAGCCAGGTGCAGATCCGCTCCCTGCCGCCCGGCACGTTTCCGCCGTTCATCATCCAGTACAACGCCTCCAGCGTGCCCGTGCTGCAATTGGGCATCTCCGGGCAGGGCCTGAACGAGCAGCAACTGAACGACCTCGCCACCAACACCATCCGCCTGCAACTAGCCACCGTCGAAGGCGCGCAGATCCCCTTCCCCTACGGCGGCAAACAGCGCCAGATCCAGGTGGATCTGGACCTGAACGCCTTGCAGGCGCGCGGCCTTTCGCCCTTCGATGTGGTGAATGCCATTACCGCGCAGAACGTGATTGCGCCCTCGGGTACCATCAAGCTCGACCGTTATGAATACCAGGTGGAGACTAACTCCGCCCCCACCCTGCTGGATACGCTGAATAACCTGCCGGTCAAAACCGTGAACGGCGCCATTGTTTATATCCACGACGTGGCGCACGTGCGCGACGGCAATCCCCCGCAGACCAATATCGTGCGCGTGGACGGCCGCCGCGCCATCATGATGAACATCCTCAAGACGGGGTCGACTTCGACGCTCGACATTATCAAGAGCGTGCGCGACATCCTTTCCAGCCCCAGTCTCAAGGGCCAGGTGCCTCCGCAGCTGAAGATCGTTGCCCTCTCCGATCAATCCATCTTTGTGCGCAGCGCCATCAGCGGCGTGGTCCGCGAGGCCATCATTGCGGCCTGCCTTACGGCCATCATGATCCTGATCTTCCTGGGCAGTTGGCGCTCCACCATTATCATCGCCGTCTCCATTCCGCTTTCCATTCTGTGCTCGCTGATTCTGCTCTACGCGCTGCACGAGACCATCAACATCATGACCCTGGGCGGCATGGCGCTGGCCGTGGGCATTCTCGTCGACGATGCCACGGTGGCCATCGAAAATATCAACCGCTATCTGGAAACGGGCCGGGAGCTGGAGCAGGCCATTCTGGAGGGCTCGGCGCAGATTGCCACCCCCGCGCTGGTTTCCACGCTCGCCATTTGTATCGTGTTTGTGCCCATGTTCTTCCTGAACGGGGTAGCGCGCTACTTGTTTGTACCCATGGCCGAGGCGGTGGTCTTCGCCATGCTCGCCAGCTACTTTTTGTCACGCACGCTCGTGCCCACCATGGCCAAGTATTTGCTGCACGAACACGACGATGCGGCAGCGGCAAGAAAGCGCGCGAGCCGGAATCCGCTGACCCGCTTCCAGGCCGCTTTTGAAACCGGCTTCGAGGGCTTCCGCCACGGCTACGTGGGACTGCTCACCTTCTGCGTCGATCATGCGGGTGCATTCCTCATCGTGTTTCTTGCCTTCGCCCTGGCCTCGCTCGGGCTCACTCCATGGCTGGGACAGGACTTCTTCCCGTCGGTCGACTCGGGCCAATTCAAGATTCACGTGCGCGCCCACACCGGCACGCGCATTGAAGAGACGGCGGCGCTTTGCGACCACGTGGAGCAGACCATTCGCGAGCAGATTCCGGCCAACGAACTGGTGACGATTCTCGACAACATCGGCCTGCCTTACTCCTCGCTGAACCTTTCCTATTCGACCTCCGCGCCCGTGGGTCCTTCCGACGCCGATATCCAGGTGCAGCTGACGCGCGATCATCATCCCAGCGAGCAATATATCGAGCGGCTGCGTGCCGTATTGGCCCACGAGTATCCCGGCGTGACGTTTTACGTAGTGCCGGTCGACATCGTGACCCAGATCCTCAACTTTGGACTGGCCGCTCCCATTGACATCCAAATCGTGGGGCCCAATCTTTATGGCAACCGCGCTCTCGGCGAGCGCATGTTGAACGAAGTACGTTACGTTCCCGGCGCAGCGGACGTGCGCATCCAGCAGCCCTTTAACTACCCCAATCTCACGGTGGATGTGGATCGCACCCGCGCCGCGGCCACCGGGCTGACGCAGCAAAACGTGGCGCAGAGCCTGCTGGTGGCGCTGAGCGGGAGCTTCCAGACCAGCCCGAATTTCTATCTCGACCCGCGCAACGGGGTTTCATACAACATCGCAATCCAGGCGCCGCAGTACCGCATGAACTCGATGGCGCAACTCAAGAGCCTGCCCATCACCGGGACTGCGGCAAGCC
>Ga0371490_1001399_pt1 | contig 12629 bp, 10 predicted proteins | sample MB2SIPfraction_FD_207959 | JGI IMG/M metagenome (GOLD analysis project Ga0371490, IMG submission 207959) | Lab enriched peat soil microbial communities from McLean, Ithaca, NY, United States - MB28FN SIP fraction | ecosystem: Environmental > Terrestrial > Soil > Wetlands > Peat | place: USA... | reverse complement strand
ACATGCTGGCCAAGACAATGGAGTGGATGGGGCTTGGCTGCCTGGACATGGTTTTTGGCGCGGTGGCGGGATTTGCACAGGGCTTCGTGCTCATCACCCTGATCCTGCTGGGGGTGGTGGCGTTTCTACCGAAAACCACCTGGCTGGCCGGCTCCAAGCTGCCGCCTATATTCTTCGGTGCATGCCGGGCCGGCAGCCACATGACACCTTCGGATCTGGCTGACAAGGTGAGCGAGGGCCTTAGAACCCTGGAGCTTGAAACGAAATCCTTGCTTCAACAGAAGAACGGTGTATCTTGATTGAATGTAATTTTTTTGGTTCCCGATGGGCCAACTAATCCTGACGGGACGGGCAAGAGGTCAACGTGAGAAAAGAACTGGACAGCCTGGTGACACAAATGCACTCCAGCGGCGTCCGCTACGAGGATGCCGTGCGCGAATTCAAGAGGCAGTATCTGCGCGAGGTTCTGGTGGCGCACCGGGGAAACCAGTGTAAAGCGGCTGAAGAGCTGGGGATGCACCGCAACACGCTGAGCCGCGCCATGGCCGATCTGGGTCTGGAACTGGCCGAGGTGCGCGCGGGACTCAAGCGCCCGCCACGGTCGGAACGTCCTGTATACAGCGCATTCCGGCAGGGCTATCGGTAAACGACGCCTGGGCGGGCACGAAAACACCGCCTAACCTGTTCGAATCAAGTGGTGCAGACCACCGGGGGAAAAGCGCCGGTGCGGGAGTGTGCGTCTCTCCACGGGATTCGCGATTTCCCACTTGTTTTATCCGCCGCGGCGGATAAAGTGGGTGGGGCACGGTGCGACTTTGCACGGTTTGCGAGGGCGTTTATACAGCCATGCTGAACGCAACAGGGAAGCGAGAAGCTCGCGTTTATATCGAGCCCGGTTTCGAATGGGATGGGCAGGATGCCTATCTCTTCGACATCGACGGCACGCTGCTGCGGAGCCGCGACCGCGTGCACGTCGAGTCATTCGAGTCGAGCGTGGCGCGAGTGACGGGGTTCGAAGTGACGCTGGCGGGGATTTTGCTGCATGGCTCTACCGACACGGCGATTCTGCGCGAGGCGTGCCGGCAGGCAGGTGTACCGGCAGATGTGCTGGAGGCGCGGCTGGACGCCATTCTTGAAGCAATGCGGGTGAGCGTGGCGGAACGGCGTCACGAACTGGATCTGATCCGCATGCCAGGGGTAGAAGAGGCGCTGAAGCATCTGGCGCGCAAGGGCGCGGTGCTGGGCGCGGCGAGCGGGAACCTGGAGGTGATCGGCTGGATCAAGATTGAACAAGCCGGATTGCGCGAGTGGTTCCGGTTCGGCGGATTCAGCGATCACTTTCCCATTCGTGCGGAGCTGATCGGGCAGGCGGCCGCAAAGGCACGCGAGCTGACAGGCAGGACCAATGTGTGCGTGGTGGGCGACACGCCGCGCGATATTGAAGCGGCGCGCGCGAATTTTCTTTCAGTGATTGCGGTGGCGACCGGGCATTACAGTTTCGATGAGCTGGCGAAGCATCAGCCCGAGGCGTGCGCAACCACGCTCACCGATCTGCTCGAGTACACGCGGAGCGAACTGTGAGATTCGCAATGAATGAAAGTGAGCGGCGGCGGCGCGCCCAGTGCCTGACCCTGGTGCTTGCTCTGTGGCCGTGCGCGGCGATGGCGCAAACCAGCGGCGCGGCTGACCGGAATGCGGCCGGCGGCCAAACCACCGCGCCGGCGCAGAGCATCCCCGCGGCGGGTGTGCCGGACGCAGCCGGAAATACGCAGTCAGAAAACGTAAAGCAGCCCACAGACGCTGACAAGCGGCGCGCAGCCAGGATCTTTCTCGAGGCAGGCCAGCTGTTTGTCGACGGACGATTTGAAGAGGCGATGCAGCGGTACAGAGTGGCCGCCGAACTCGATCCGGCCAGCAACGACTACAGGCTGGCAATTGAAGTGGCGCGAAGCCACGCGGTGACGGCGCTGATCCAGGCAGCGGCCAAGGCGCGGCTGGTGGGCGACGAGGGAACGGCGCGCGCGGATCTCGAGCAGGCGCTCAAGCTCGATGCGAAGAATGCCGAAGTGACGCAGCATCTCTACGAACTGGGCGACGACGTGGTCAGCAGGCAGTCCAAGCCGCTCTACGGCGACACGGGCGCCGATCTGGGCGCGGTGCCGACGCTTGTGCCGCTGCCGGCAAAACTCAGCTTTCATCTGCACTCCGACCAGGTGCAGACCATCCGCCAGGTGTTCAGGTCGTTTGGCATTGAGCCGATGTTTGACGCGAGCGTAACCAACCTGACGGTGCGGTTCGATGTCGACGATGCGCGCTTTGACGAGGCGGCTCGGCTGGTGGGCATGGCGACCAACACGTTCTATGTGCCGCTGGATACGCACCGTGTGCTGGTGGCCAAGGACACGCGCGAGAATCGGAAGCAGTTTGAGCGCGAGGAGGCTGAGACGCTCTATCTGCCGGGACTCAGCGAAGCCGGGCTAACCGAAGTGGGCAACGTGGCCAAGAATGTTTTCAGTGTGCAGACGGTTTCGACCGATCGCGCGTCCGGCACAATTACCCTGCGTGCGACGCCGGCTACGCTGGCCGCATTCAACTCAACCACGCGAACGCTGGAAGACGGGCGCAACCAGGTGGTGCTTGATGTGCGAATGATCCAGGTGGCGCATAACGTGGCGCGCAACACAGGAGTCTCGCCGCCGCAGTCGATTACAGCCTTCAATGTGTACACCGAAGAACAGTCGATCCTGAATGCGAATCAGAGCCTGGTGCAGCAGATTATCTCATCGGGACTGGCGTCGGCGAACGACCCTCTGGCGATTCTGGCGATTCTGCTTGCGTCGGGGCAGATTTCGAATTCGATCTTCCAAAACGGGATTGCGCTGTTCGGTGGTGGGATCACGCTTTCAGGCCTTTCACCGCAACCTGCCAAGATGAATCTCGCCCTGAACACATCGGATTCGCGGGAGCTCGATCACATCCAGTTGCGGCTGGGCGATGGCGAGGACGGGACAATCAAGGAGGGCGAACGCTACCCGATACAGACGGCGTCGTACTCGAGCCTTTCCTCGGGGCTTGGGGGCATTGCGGGACTGACCGGGGCAGGCAGCTCAAGCAACCTCTCTTCCCTGCTCGCCTCGGTGTCGAGCTCGGTGCCGAATATTCCCATGGTGCAGTACCAGGACCTGGGGCTGACGCTGAAGGCCAATCCCAAGGTGATGCGCGACGGCGAGGTTGCGCTCACGCTCGACATGAAGCTGGACTCGCTGTCGGGCTCGTCGCTGAATGGGAATCCGATCCTGAGCAGCCAGACATTCAGCGGCGTGACGACGCTGAAAGAGGGCGAGGCGTCGGTGGTTGCCGCAGAGCTTAGCCGGTCGCAGAGCCTGGCCGTGAGCGGCACGCCGGGGCTGAGCGAGATTCCGGGGATGAACAACCTGACCAGCAAGGACAACCAGTACAACTACGCCACGCTGGTGATTGTGATGACTCCGCACGTGGTGCGGGGCACGCAGTCCGCGGGACACACGCCGATGATTCCGGTGGAGAAAAGCCAGTGAACAGTGGTCAGTGGTCAGGGGTCAGGGGTCAGTGAGCGAGTCAGCAAGTCAGCGAGTCAGCGGAAAGCGGAGCTAGCGGAGTTCGCGGAGCTGGCGGAGCTAGGAAAAGCAAGTCGGCAAGTCAGCAGAACAGGCTCCGTAATCCGGAGCCTGTTTTTTTGCCGAAGACATGCCGCGTCACTGCCGTTAAGTCGGCTTAAGTGGCCCTTAAATGGGCGTAATTAGCACTTATTTTGCGCATTTTCGGGCAGTTTCCAGTAGCTGGGTAGTAACGGGCCGTTTTGGCATCCGGTTTGTTTTCATAGTGTTATGCAATTTGGCTCCTCTGGAAATGTACCCCCCGGGGGTAAGGGCGGTGGGGGTATTTATTTTTGGTTGGCAGCTTGCGATCCCCTTTCTCGGTTTTCAGGATGTGCGGAGGTTGCGCTGAAGGCGGCTTCTGCGCGGCAGGGGGCATGGACAGGCCGCTTTGTGCGAGGAGCGATACGCATGATTTGATGCTGCGCACATTGGGCTTATCGGCTTACCGAGCCAAAGAAGAACTCCCTGTTGGTTGATCGCACAATGCGATGCGCTAACAGGGAGTTTCTGCCTTACCGCAATGTTTTCGCGTTTTCTCGGTTACTGCGTGATGCCGTCCAGCTTTTCCTGGTATTGGATGATTTTCTTGAGAAGGTCGTAGGGCGCATTGGCGGGAACAGAACGGCCGTTGACTTCGAGCGTAGGGGTCTGGTTGATGCGCAGATCCTTGGCGAGTTGGGCCGAGGCGTCGACGCTCTTCAACGTTGCGGGGTCCTTCGCGCATGGCTCGATCTTGGCGGGATCGAGGCCGGCCTTGGTGACAGCGCTGTTGAGGGTAAGCGTAGCGCCGTCGGGGGTCGCGAGCCCATCCTGCCCGTCAAACACCGCCGCCGCAAATGTGTAGAACGCAGTGCTGCCGCCCTGCCTGGCAACGCAAACGCCGTATGCCGCAGCGTTGGCGGCCGCAGGGTGCTGGGGCAGCGGATAGTTCTGAAAGACGACGCGGGCGTTGGGAAAATCGGTGGCGAGTTTTTCCATGTTGGCCTGCGCCTCTTTGCAGTGCGGGCACTGGAAGTCAGCGAATTCGACCAGTTCGAGCTTCTTGTCGGCTGTGCCACGATAGGGACCGTCGGCGCGCTCCTGAAGGATGGCGCGGTTATCAGCAAAAGGATGCTCACCGAATGGGCTCACATCTTCGCCGGAGATCAAGAATTTGCCCCCAGGAGCAACGAAGAAGGCAAAAGCCGCAGGCTTGTCCTTGCCGGATTTGTCGGCAACTAAAATGACGACTTTGCTCAAACCGTCAACGGGAGTCTTGAGAATACCCTGAACCTGCCAAATGCGGTTGTCGTCGTAACCCCAAATGGCCTGCAGGAAAGTACTGACCACCTCCTTGGTGGGCGAGGCGGCGGTGAAGTCGGCCGGATCGGGCTTGGGAAACGTGGGCGCCGCAGGAGCCGGAGCAGACGGCTCTGCCGCCGGGGCCGAGGGCGTGGCCGGTGTGTTGGCCGGGGCGGGCGGAACCTGGGTTTGAGCCGAAGCCTGATAGAGAGGAAAGACGAACGAGACGAGCGCTGCAGCGCTCAACAACCGGAGGGACGGGCGAATCAAGCGGTTCTCCTTATGCGTTTCTCTCGAACCGCGGGAGAAACGTTCAAAATTTCGTGGGAAAGGCTCCCAGATTCCAGCTTACACCTGTACCTTGACAGCAATCGGGAATCGGCGCCCCATGCCGAAAGATTTAGACGTAACTTTAAGAACCGGCGCGGCCTGCTGGCGTTTGTACTCGGCGCGCTCGACCATGCGCACCACCTGCTGGACAAGCTCGACGGGGAACCCGTGGGCCTGAGCAATGGTCTCAGGAGCTTCGTAGCGCTCGATGTAGGCCTCGATGATGGGATCGAGAACATCGTAGGGCGGCAGCGAGTCAGTGTCCTTCTGATCGGGGCGGAGTTCGGCTGAGGGAGGCTTTTCGAGAATGGCCGGCGGGATGATTTCGCGATCGCGGTTGAGCCAATGGCACACGGCGTAGACGCGGGTCTTGACGAGGTCGCCGATGACGGCGAGCGCGCCGACCATGTCGCCATAGAGAGTGCAGTAACCCACGGCCATCTCGCTCTTGTTGCCGGTAGTGAGCACCAGAGCGCCAAGTTTGTTCGAAAGGGCCATCCACAGGGTGCCGCGGATGCGCGCCTGCAGGTTCTCTTCGGTGATGTCAGGTTTCATGCCGGCGAAGAGCGGCTCAAGCGCCCTGGCGTACTCGTGAAAGAGATCTGTGATGGGAATGATCTCGTACCGGATTCCGAGGTTCGCGGCCAGCCTTCTGCTGTCGTCGATCGATCCCTGGGAGGAGTACTGGCTGGGGTTTCCGATGCCGATAACATTGTCAGCCCCAAGCGCATCAGTGGCGATGGCTGCGACCAGAGCCGAGTCAATGCCGCCGCTCAAGCCCACGATGACTTTGCGAAAGCCGCACTTGCGGACGTAGTCTCGCGTGCCGAGGACAAGGGCGCGATAAGCGGCTTCAGTGTCGTCGCCGGCGGGTGCGGGGATGGCATCGGCATTGAAGGGGTCGAGAACGACAAGGTCTTCGCGGAACGAAGCGGCCTCCGCGATGAGTTCGCCGCGGGAATTGAGGGCGAGGGAGGAGCCATCGAAGATGAGGCTGTCGTCTCCTCCAACCTGGTTGCACATGAGCACGGGTATGCCGTCGCGCCGGGCGATGGCGGCGAGCATTTCGCGTCGCACCGCGCGCTTGGAGTGCCAGAAGGGCGAAGAAGAGAGATTGATGTGGAGGTCGGGGTTCTGGCGCATCAGCTCTTCCATGGGGTCGACCGTGTAGAGCCGATGGCGCCAGAAGTTCTTGTCGTTCCACGCGTCCTCGCAGATGCTGATGGCCAGTCGCAGGCCGTCGAGTTCGACCACCTGCTGGCCGCGGGAAGACGCGAAGTAGCGCTGCTCGTCGAAGACGTCGTAAAAGGGAAGCAGACGCTTGTGCTGTTCGAGGATGAGCTGTCCCTTGTCGAGGAGAACGGCGGCGTTGACGGCGGGCTTGCCGCTGCCCTGGGGAGATTTGAGCGCGACACCGGCGAGAACAGCTGTGGGCAGCGTTGCCGTTGCCTGGGCAAGGTCGTCGACGGCGGTGCGGCAGCGGGCGAGAAAGCTGGGCTTCTCAACGAAGTCGGCCGGAGGGTAACCGCAGATGGCCAGTTCGGAGAATACGGTGAGACGGGCGCCCAATTCTGCCGCGCGGCGGGCGGCGGCAACGATCTTCTCGAGATTTCCGGTGAAGTCCCCAACCGTGGGGTCGATCTGGGCGAGCGCAATCTTCACACTTCTAGTTTATCGCGGACGCAATTCGCGGCTCAATCGCACTGGCCGCCCCATCGATGAGCGGCCAATGCGGAGATCCGGGCAGAGATGCGGGTGGGGTCAGCTGCCGGTGCCGGAGAAGACGACCCCGATGGTGCGGACAATGATCTTCAAATCGAGCAAGAGGCTCCAGTTTTCGACGTAGTAGACATCGAGGGAGATGTAGCTGGCGAAGGAGGGGTCCTGACGGCCCTGCACCTGCCAAAGGCCCGTAATCCCGGGCGTAACGTCGAGGCGGCGGAGGTGGTTGAGGTGGTATTGCTTCACTTCGGCGCCGATGGGCGGACGGGGACCGACAACGCTCATGTCGCCTTTGAGGACGTTGATGAACTGGGGCAGCTCGTCGAGGGAGTATTTGCGGAGAAAGCGACCGAGGCGGGTAATGCGGGGATCGTTTGAGACCTTGAAGAGGACGCCGTCGCGTTCATTCATGTGCATGACTTCGGAGCGGCGATTGTCGGCATCCCGGACCATGGTGCGGAACTTGATGCAGCGGAAGACCACGCCCTTTTTGCCGATGCGATCGGAGAGATAGAAGATGGGGCCGGGCGAATCGAGTTTGATGGCGATGGCCACGGCGATGAGGACCGGCGAAAGAAGCAAGAGCGCCAGGCTGGAAAAGGCGATGTCAAAGAGGCGCTTAAAGAAGAGCCCGATTTCGGGGACCTCCCCGCAATGCAAAGGAATGGTCGGGAACTGGCCGATGTACTCGATGGAGATATTCCAGGCCAGGCCGTCGTACATGTCAGGGATCACACGCAGGCCGATGCCCTTGACGCGCGCTTCTTCAACAGCATTCTGGATGATGCCGCTCTCGCAGGGGGTGGTAAAGAAGATCTCGTCGATAAACTGCTTGCGCGCCGTCTGGAAGAGATCCTCAAATGATCCGGCAATGTCAGTTGAAGGCGTGGCAAAGCGCGATGAGCAGTTGGGAAGCTCGATGAAGCCCTTGAAAGCGTAACCGAGGTGGCGAATGCTCTCGATGTGATGGCGGAGGGCATGGGCTTCAGCACCTGTGCCAACGATGAGCACATTGCGTGTGCCTACGCCCCGTTCGAAGCGCCGATAGAGCAGCATGCGGTAGAACCATCTGCGCAGGCCCAGAGCCGCGATGACAAGAGCCAGCGTAATGAGAACGATGCTGCGCGGGATATCGTCAGCATGGAGAAGATAGAGTGTGCCGGTAAGCAGCAAGCCGGAAGTGAAGCAGGCTTGCATGCTTAGTCTTTGTTCATGAAGAAAGCTGGCGACGCGGGTCGGAACGTAGAGGTTGAGACGCCTGCTGGTGATGACGAGAGTGAAGATGAAACCGCAAAGAAGCCCCAGCAGGATCCATTTGGAACTGCCGCGAAAGAGGGTTCCGTGCCAGAAGCCCCTGGCGCCGGCTAAAGGGCCGGTGTGGAGCTCATACATCGTGGCGAGCGTGGCGGCGCCAATAACGGTGAGAATGTCAAGCGCCATCCAGAGCTTGACAGTGCCGTTGAAGCGTTGCGCAGAGTTTCCGGCCGAACCCGCTTCCCAGTCGGCTGAGGAAGCCGCTGACGCTGAGAGCCTCTGCCAGAATTCGGAACTTGCCATAGACGCTTATGTACCTCAAACACTGAGTAAGAAACAACAACAGGCGAGTAGCAAGCAACCCGTTCTCTTCTGGAAAGCCCCTTACGGGCCTAAAGTCCTAACCAAGTAAATGCAATGTAGTTAGATGAGGTTGTTGGAACTGGGTTACCTCATCATTCAAAAACCAAGACCGCCGGTCGATTTCCCAGCGATTTGAGGCTCATTGAACATTCGCGGCAGATTCAGGTTCGGCAACAGGTGCCTTACCGGTCCGTCTGCCCAAGTTCTATCGATGATTAAACTGCCAGCCAAAGACCCAACCGCTGAAGAGTGCAGCGTCGAGTACGAGACTAATTCAGACTGTTGAGCTCGCGCGCAGCCACTGGCGCCGCCACTTTCGACGAGGAACAGTTTCCCCGAACGGCGATTACGCCAATGCCACGGCACCAATGGAAACCTAAGAATCCAAGACAATTATAACCAGTCTATCCTATCGCTCAACAATAGATCGGTACCGGTTCTGGCTTCTGTGCTCGACCGGCTCAGGGAAAACCGACTCCTCAAGCATGGCTCGAAGGCTGGAATTAGGCAAGCAAAAATTTGTGAAATTGTAGTACCTGCCAGCATTGATTTTAGGCCAAGGGTAATACATAAGCATCCAGTGAAAGGAATTGCCGGACGTCGGGATCGGGAGAGGCGAGGAAGTGGCTGAGGGGGCCAAAAAAGCGCGCCTGTCCCTGGTGAAGAAAGAGAACAGTATCGGCGAGACGCTCAGCGAAACGCATATCGTGGGTGACAACGATGCTGGTAAAACCCAACTGGTGCTTTAGGCGCTGGATGAGATTGCCGAGGCGGCGGGCGATGATGGGGTCGACCATGGTGGTGGGCTCATCGTAGAGGACCACCTCCGGCTGGGCGGCGAGAGCCCGGGCGATGGCCACGGCGCGCTTGCGGCCGGTGGAGAGGCTGGCGGGAAGGGCGTCGACGACGTCATCGGCCCCGACCAGGTCGATGAGCCGGTCGGCGATCTGCAGAATCTGGTCGTCATCCAGGCCGCCGCGCTCGCGAAGGGCGAAGGAAACATTCTCGCGTACGCTGAGCGAGTCAAAAAGGGCGCCATTCTGGAAGACCATGGTAACGCGCTTGCGGATGGCGCGCATTCCCTCTTCGCCGATTCCGACGATGTCTTTGCCCTCGACACGGATGGAGCCGGAATCAGGCTGAAGGAAGCCCATCAGCAGGCGGAGTGCGACCGATTTGCCGACGCCGCTTCGGCCGAGGATACAGAGGGTCTGGCCACGCTCGACGTGAAAGCTGACGTCTTCAAGGACCGGCCTGCCGTTGAACGAGATGGAGATGTGGTCGAAGGAGACGATGGGAACGGGCGGGCCGTCGGAGGGCGCCGCTGGTTGCTCGAGGGGCTCCTGAGGTTCGGCGGCCGCGATTTCCGCCATGGTTTCAGTGAGTTCGGGAAGGTCCTCTCCCTGAGGATCGGAATACGGCAAGGGCTGATCGGGGCCCGGCTCCGGGCTGTCTTCGGGGTCCTGACCGTCAATGGGTTTGGGCGAGTCCACTTGAGTTCTAGCTTACGCGATTTGCGATGGGAGAGGCCGGCGACGCGCAGGGAGGACAGGGCGCGGGCTACGAGGGGCTGGCCCGCGAGCGGGACGAGAGCCTTGTCGCGGCCCATGCGCCGGGATTGGCCGCCGGCGAGGACGAAAGCGGCGATGCAATCGATCGGAGCCGGCTGGCAGCCGTGCTCTCCCGCCCTCTCGCCGCGGACGAAATCAAGAAGCAGATCCTTCGACTCCGCTCCGCTTCGCTCAGGAGATGGGGCGCGGCAGTCCCGCGAAGGCTCGGGTATAGTTATGCGCCGGCTTCCTCAAAGAAGCGGACGAGCGATTGAATACCCAGCTCGAAGTTCTTCAGGAGAAACTTCTCGTTGGGCGCGTGAATCTGGTCGTCGGGAAGGCCGAAGCCCATCATGACGCTGGGCTGGCCGAGGTGACGGTCGAAGTCGCCGACGATGGGGATGGAGCCGCCGGAACGGATGAAGACGGTGTCCTTGCCCCAGACCTCGTGCAGCGCTCGCGTGGCGGCCTGGATATAGGGATTATCGACGGGAATGAGACAGGGGTCGCCGGAGTGAATGAGGCGAACCTCGACGTCGACGCCATCGGGGGCAATCTCCTCGACGTAGTTTTTGTAGAGCTGAAAGGCCTTTGCAGGGACCATGTTTGGAACCAGGCGCATGGAGACCTTGGCCAGGGCTTTGGCGGGGATGACCGTCTTTGCGCCGGCGCCGGTGAATCCGCCGGGCATGCCGTGAACGTCGAGCGTGGGGCGGGCCCAGGTGCGCTCAAGGACCGAATAGCCGGGCTCCCCGACCAGCTTGCGCGAGCCGACTTCTTTGATGCGATACTCCTCCTCATCGAAGGGAAGGCTGCGCCAGGCAGCTAGTTCTTCAGGACTGGGCGGAATGACGTCGTCGTAGAAGCCGGGAATGAGGATGTGGCCGTTCTCGTCTTTGAGTTTGGTGATGATCTGCGCCAGAGATACGAAGGGGTTGGGCGCAGCGCCGCCGTACATGCCGGAGTGCAGGTCGGACTTTGCGCCGCGGACTTCGATCTCGGTATAGATCATGCCGCGCAGGCCGACGCAGAGCGTGGGCAGTCCGGGAGCAAAGAGCTCGGTGTCACTGACGAGAGCGAAATCGGCTTTGAGATCGTCAGGCTTGGATGCAACGTATTCGGCGATTCCCTCCCCTCCGACTTCTTCATCGCCTTCGTAGAGGACGCGGACATTCAGCGGAAGCTTGCCGCCGGAGGCGAGCAGCGATTCGAGCGCCTTGACCTGGGCCCAGACCTGGCCTTTGTCGTCGGCGGAGCCGCGTGCATAGAGGTTGCCGTTGCGCTCGGTGGGTTCAAAGGGTGGGGTAAGCCACTCGTCGATGGGGTCGGTGGGCTGCACGTCGTAGTGGCCGTAGACGAGGACGGTGGGCTTGCCCTCTGCGTGCAGCCAGTCGGCATAAACGAGAGGATTGCCTGCGTTTTCGATGAGCCGCCCGTTCTCCATGCCGATGCGGGTGAGCTCGGCCTCGAGGGCTCCGGCCGCCGCGCGGCAATCGCCTTTGTGCTCGGGCAGCGTGGAGATGGAGGGGATGCGGAGAAGGTCTTTCAGTTCGCTCAGAAACCGCGGGTGGTTCTGGCGGGCAAATTCGACAGCGGACGATGACATTGGTGTGCTCCTGACTGGCTGATGCTAAGCCAAAGCAAGAGTATACGCCGGGGCGCGGACCAGCAGTGAAGGGATGGATTAAAGGTGAACGGAAAACTAGTAGCGCGGAACCCTGGGGTCAACTTCGGCGCTCCACGCGTCGATGCCGCCGCGGACCGATTGCGCATTTTCGAATCCCTGGTTGCGCAGCCAGACGGTCACGTTCATTGAGCGCACGCCGTGATGGCAGAGGAGGAGGAGTCGCTCTTCGGGATCGAGCTCCTGGTGAGCGCGCGCGGGCACGTCGCCCATGGGAATGAGCTCGCCGCCTTCTACGTGAGCGGTCGAGAACTCCCAGGGCTCGCGGACATCGATGAGGCGGGCCTGCCTGTCTTTGAGCAGAGCTGCGGCATCGGCGGGAGAGATTTCGAAATCGAGCATAGACGCTTAATAGGCCTTTAACGCGACCAGCGCGTCGAGAATGTTCTGCGGCTGGGGAAGAATCGCGTCTTCGAGGATGGGCTGGTAGGCGACGAAGGTGTCCATGGCGCCGATGCGCTTGACGGGTGCGTCGAGCTCGTCGAAGAGCTCATCGGCGATGCGGGCCGCGATCTCGGCGCCATAACCCCAGCTGATCATGTCTTCATGGGCGACGATGACGCGGCTGGTCTTGCGAACGGATTCGGCGATAGCCTCCCAGTCGTAGGGACTCAGGGTGCGCAGGTCGACGATCTCGGTGTCGATGCCGTGCTGGCGCTCGGCCTGGTGCGCGGCCTGCAGGGCGCGCGGAACAAGCGCGCCGTAGGTGACCAGCGTGATGTGCCTGCCGGGGCGGACGATCTTCGCCTTGCCGAAGGGGATGGAAAAATCGGGGCCGGGATAGGGCGCGCGGCCGTAGGGCTCGCG
>Ga0371490_1001398_pt1 | contig 12629 bp, 10 predicted proteins | sample MB2SIPfraction_FD_207959 | JGI IMG/M metagenome (GOLD analysis project Ga0371490, IMG submission 207959) | Lab enriched peat soil microbial communities from McLean, Ithaca, NY, United States - MB28FN SIP fraction | ecosystem: Environmental > Terrestrial > Soil > Wetlands > Peat | place: USA... | reverse complement strand
GAGGGGATGTGTACGATCTGCGGTTCCACGCCGATGGCAGCGCCCACAATGCGGTACCACTGGTCCCAGGTCATCACTTCATCGGAGGTGATGTGAAACGCGTGGCCAATCGCTTGCGGGTGTCCCAGCAATCCGACAAGTCCCTTGGCGAAATCGCTGTTGTGCGTAATCACCCACAGTGACGAACCGTCTCCCGGCACGACAACTTTCTTCCCCTTAAGCATGCGGTCAATGATTGTGTACGGTTTCTCCCAACTATTGAGGACGAGTGGGATCTGCGTGTCGCCATAGGTGAGCGAGGGCCGAATGATGGTCACCGGGAAGCCGGTCTCCCGATAGGCCTTGAGTAAGCGCTCTTCGCAGGCAATTTTGTTGCGTGAGTAATCCCAGTAAGGATTTGCGAGCGGCGTGGACTCGGTAATCAGGTAGTGCGTGCTGGGTTTTTGATACGCACTGGCCGAGCTAATGAAAATGAACTGCCTCGTGCGCCCCGAGAAAAGCTCCAAGTCACGCTCTACGTCCGCAGGGACAAACGCAATCCAGTCCACCACGACGTCGAACGACTTGCCCGCAAGCGCGCGAGCCGCGGCCGTCTTGTCTTGAACGTCCACGTTGACGACTGTAACCCCAGGAGGAACGGTAGTTTCATGGCGCCCTCGCCTGAGGAGTGTGACCTCAATGCCCTGCTGCGCGGCTAGCTTCGTACATGCTGTGCTGATGATCCCGGTCCCACCGATGAATAGGACTTTCATGAAAGCGTTTGTAACAGGAAGGGTGGCGGCTAAGCCAGCGAAAAACGCGCCAAACCTCTGGCAAAAAGTGTGGCGATCGGGAGGCGGCGGGCATAGCGCCCTTATTGCGGGCTGGGCCTAGCGCGGGCGGAGAGACGGACGGGGCGCGATGGGCCTGGGACGAAAACGGGGGCGGGGCATCAGGGGCGGAGGAACGTGACGGAGGGATTCGCCACACGCTGGACACTGCTCGGAGGGAGCAAGATCGGCGCGCAGCCAGTGGCCCCGGTTTTGGCACAGTGGATTAACGCACTGCATCGTGGAGCCCGGCATGAAGGCCATAACGCTCTCCCCCCAGCGGCCAGCCAGCTCACCGGCAGAGATGAGCCCCCCGGATGGCCAAAAGAATTCGCGGGTGGACAGTACGAACGGGAGCGATTGTCACGCGGGAGCAATATGGTGTCAATGAAAAAGAGCCACAAGATATAGGGGTAGTGTTACAAAGTTGTGGAAAAGCAAAGAGGGCGAGTCGAAGTGGAACGCGGAGGAGGAGACAGAGGGAATCGGACAGACGAGGGTGTTGGCGGATACGCCGCACCGAGCGGGATGAAAGCGAAGGAGTATCTTGCACGTAGTACAAGAAGAGAAGTCGCTGCGTCCAGCACAGGCTGCAAATTGTGAGCGGGCTGAGGTCCGCTACAGGTGTGGCGATTCTGCCGGAGATGCAGACCCGGCGCGCTAAATACGGAGGAGACCGATGGCGAATGAAACGAAAGTGTTTGACTTGGGAGGGAGCAGGCCGGCGATGCCGAGTCTGGGCAGCCTTGGCTCGAAACTACTGATGATAGTGGGATTGATCGTACTGGTGATTTTGTTTTTTTCGAGCGTGGTTTCCATTCCCACCGGGAATGTGGGAGTGCTGACCCTATTCGGGAGGGTGACGGGCGAGGCGCTGGGAGAAGGCATACACCTGATCAACCCGTTGAAAGCGGTGCAGAGGATGTCGCTACAGACGCAGTCAGTGAAGGAAAGCGCGAACGTGCCGTCGAACGAGGGATTGATTTTGGCGCTGGATACGTCGTTGCTATTCCATCTGGACCGGACGAAGGCGACGGAAGTGTTTCAGAAAGTGGGATCGGACTATGCGGAGAAGATCGTGGAGCCGACGTTGCGGGCGGCGATTCGCGCATCCACATCGTCGCATACGGCGAATGCGTTATATACGAATGCGCGCGAACTCGTGCAGCAGCAAATCCAGGATGAACTGACGGCGCAGCTTGCGCCGCGCGGAGTGATCGTGGAAAACGTGCTGCTGCGGGATGTGCAGCTCCCGGCGATGTTGAAGAGTTCGATTGAAGCGAAACAGCAGGCGGAACAGGATGCGCTGCGCATGAGCTTCATCCTGCAGAAAGAGAAGCAGGAAGCGGAACGCAAGAGGATTGAAGCGCAGGGCATAGCGGATTTCCAGAAGATCGTGGCGCAGGGGATCAGCCCGCAATTGCTGGAATGGAAAGGCATTGAAGCCACGGAAAAGCTGGCCACGAGCGCGAATGCGAAGATCGTGGTGGTGGGGAATGCGAAGAATGGGCTGCCTTTGATACTGGGGCCGCAGTAGAGGCATTGGCACGACGGCAAGCTACACGGTGGGTCCAATGAGGGAAGAACGGCCCGCCTCAGAAGGCGGGCTCTACACGAGCAAGAGTGAGAATAAGCACGGGTTTCTCGCTTCGGAGGCTGCGCTCCCCCCTACAGTAGACATGCGAAATGGCGAGGAGTAGGCGCAGAGGCTGAGGCGGGGTGAGAGCGTTGCCGCGATCCCTCCACTGCGCAGCGGCAGAAGGCGCCGTTGCTCCGGTCGGGATGACACATGGCGCTGGACTACTCTGAGAGTGATGCGTCCTACAAAGTTGAGACCTAAGAGCACAGTCAGGAGTGACTGTGCCACATGACGCGGATGCACCGAGGGGATCAGGGTTTGGCGGGAGGAGTTGGGGTCTTGGGCTCTTCCGCGGCGCCTAGGCCGGCGAGCTTGGCTTTCAGTTGCGCGAGATCGTCCTGCTTCTGCTTGAGGTCGGCCTGTTCGGCGTCGAGTTTGGCTTTGCCGTTCTCGTCATTGGAAAAGTCGGGTTTGGAATAAAAGGCGTCCTGATCGAGAACTAGGGAGCGCTGGGCGAGATCGACTTCACCTTGCAATGCGGCGACCTCTTGTTTCAAAGCCTCCACATCCTTCTTCTTCTGTTCCGCTTCATCGGCGGCGGAAGGCGCATTCTGGTCAGAGGTGTTGCTGCCTGCAGGAGCGGAAACTCCTTCCGCGGTGGCGGCGGACTGCTGGCCAGTTGGCGCGTTGGTTGCGGCAGCAGGAGCGGGAGTTGGCGCAGGTTTCAGGGTGTCATCGGTGATGACGGGAGCGGGCTTGGCGGAAGCCTTTTTCTGTTCGCGAGAGCGGCGCGCGGCTTCGGCGACAGAAGTGTTCTCAGAATCCTGTGCCGCTAGGGGCAAGGCAAAGGAGCAGGCAAGCGGGAGGATAAGGGCGAAAGTCCGCACCATTGTAGTGTGTCGCATGGGAACCTCTTCCAGCTTCCCGATGGAGGCTTCCCCGATAGGATACGACTGGGGGATTCCTGGCTCAATGGGGAAGAGGGGATAGAAGCGAATCAGGCAACGGGTAAAAGGAGACCGGCAGTGGAGAGAGGCATGGCATACTCCAGGGACAGGGCACCGTGGGCCAACACGACAAGGAGAAGCAGACTTTGGGGAAAAGCGAGAGGCGGGGAATCCGCGTACGCGTGAAGGTTTGCGCGGTGAGCCAAGTGTGGTTATTAGCGGTGCTTGGCCTGTGGGGAACGGCGATGTGCGCGCCGAAATTGTTGGCGGGACCCGCAGGCGCGGAGAGTGTCTCCGGGCAGGCGGAATCATCGGGCCGGGCGGCGGATAGCATCGAAAAAACGCAGCAAGAGCCGACGGGGCAATACCGGCTGAGCCGGGATAGGTATGAGAAAGCGGTGGCCTTATCGCGGGCGGAATACAGGTTGTATTTCATTAGCGTGGCCTGGGGGATCGCAATTCTGCTGCTAGTTTTGTGGCTGAAGGTGGTGGCGAGGTTGCGGGATTTTGCGGAGGCGCGTGGCGGCGGCAGCCGCTGGCTGCAGGCGGTGATTTTCGTGCCGGCGTTGTTGGGATTGTTGGCGGTGCTGCATTTGCCGCTGCGGGCGTACGGGCACGCGTTGGCGGTGCGCTATGAGCTGTCGGTGCAAGGATGGGGCTCGTGGCTGTGGGATTGGACGAAAGGCGAGTTCCTGAATATTGGACTGATGATCGTGGTGGCGCGGCTGCTGCTTGCGGTGATTCGCTGGAAGCCGCGGACGTGGTGGCTGTATTTCTGGATGGCGGCGGTACCGCTGGCGCTTTTCCTGTTTTTCATCAGCCCGTGGTTCGTCGATCCGCTGTTCAACAAATTTGCGCCGTTGCAGCAGAAGCATCCGGAGCTGGTGGAGTCGATCGGGAAGTTGACGACGCGCGCGGGCGTGCCGATTCCCGCGGAGCGGATGTTCCTGATGGAAGCAAGCGCGAAGACGAAGGAAATCGATGCGTATGTCACGGGCATCGGTGCGTCCAAGCGCGTGGTGATCTGGGATACCACGATTCAGAAAACGAGTGCCGACGAATTGCTGGTGATTGTGGGGCATGAATTGGGGCACTACGTTCTGGGGCATGTGGCGAAAGGATTCGTCGTTTTTCTCGCGGGGCTGCTGTTGGGATTGTACGTGACGTTTCACACGCTGCAGTGGATGCTGAAGCGGTGGGGGAGCCGCTGGGGAGTGCGCGGGCAAGAGGATTGGGCGGCGCTGGGAGTGCTGCTGCTGATCCTAAACGTGCTGGAGTTTGTGAGCATGCCGATGGAGAACGGGTTCAGCCGGATGCAGGAGCACGCAGCGGACGTGTACGGGCTGGAGGTTGTGCACGGGCTGGTGCCGAATTCGCAGGAAGCCGGCGCGCGCGCGTTTCAAGTGCTGGGAGCAGTAGATATGGCGGATCCAAAGCCTTCGCGATTCATCACATTCTGGCTGTACAGCCACCCACCGCTAGCGGAGAGACTGGAGTTTGCGTACACGTATGATCCGTGGTCGAAGGGAGAGCCGCCGAAATACGTGAAGTAAGCGAAAGGTGGCGATTGGTCAGGATTCGCGGCGGCGGACGGTGGTGTGGCGCCGGAAGAAAGAGGCGACCTTGTGGCGATTGCCGCAAACGGCCATGGAGCACCAGCGGCGGCGATGGGTACGCGAGTCATCGTAGAAGAAAAGGCGGCACGAGGGATTGGCGCAAATGCGGACAGGTGCGTTGGGGCCCTCGACGATCAGTTCGGCGGCAGAACGCGCAATGGCGGCGAGGAGCCACTCGAGGCCGCCTTCCCGGGCGATGAATTCCAAACGCCAGCCTTCGGCGCGAGGAACAAGTTCATCGTGGCCTTCGGTGAGGCGAAGCAGATCGTTGACGGGCTCGACCCAGCTTTTGGGGAAGGGTTTTTTCTCCACGAGGGAAGCAAAGATGGCGCGGATGGATTCGCGCAGGCGAAGGACTTTGAGGAGAACGGCGTCAACGGCTTGCGGCTCGGTGTGGAGCAAGGGATGAAGGCGGGTTGCGCGTTCGGGAGTGACGACGCGGGCGTTGACGAGGAAAGAGACGAACTCGTCCCAGGAAAGGTTATGCGCAGCGGGAGTAGTATTGGCGAAATCGAGGGCGAGGCGCCCGGCGATGAGGTGGGGATGGGTGGATGTGGGAGCCATGGAGGACCTCGAGGAGAAGTGGAATGGCGTAACCGGTGTTATGTCTCAAGCTGGTTATAGCACAAGTGGCGTGGTTTGTGCGGCATGTTTGGAAACATTTCTGGGAGCTTGGCCGTAACAAGAGCAGTTACTTGCGCCATCGGCCATTTTCACACGATTTTCGGCATTGAGAATTTGGGATGAGGCGGGAGCATTTCCAAGGAGCAGACATGGACGAGGGAAAGCCAATCGAAGGACAGGTCGGCGAGATTCCTGCGCTGAGTGAACCACCCAAACGGCGAAATATTGTGTTCTTCGGCGAGGGTGGACTGCGGTCAGGCTGGCGATTATTGATCTATCTGTTGATCGTGGTCGCGGTTTCAGTGGCGATTACAGTTGTGGTGCGCCGCATGGTCGGAGTGCAGCACGGTGTTCCTCCGATATCCGTGATGATCCTGCAGGAATTGGTCGGATTTGCCGTGGTATTCGGTGCCGCGGTGGTGATGTCGAGGGTGGAACGGCGCTCGCTGGGAGATTACGGGCTGCCGGCGAGGGAGATGTTCGGCGGCAAATTCTGGCTGGGGTTCTTGTTCGGGCTGGCGGAGATTTCAGTGCTGATTGGACTGATCGCGGCGTTTGGCGGCTATTCGTTTGGGAGTTTTGCACTGCATGGAAACGAGATCTTGCGCTGGGGATTGATCCACCTGCTGCTGTTTACATGTGTGGGATTTTTCGAGGAGTTTTTCTTCCGCGGCTACACGCAATTCACGCTGGGAGACGGGATTGGTTTTTGGCCGGCGGCGATTCTGCTCTCGGTCGGGTTTGGCGCGGTGCACCTGGGAAATCCCGGGGAAGGCTGGGTCGGCGCGGCGAGCGTGGTGCTGGTGGGGTTGTTCTTCTGTTTCACGTTGCGGCGGACAGGGAATCTCTGGTACGCGGTGGGACTGCACGCGAGCTTTGATTGGGGAGAGACGTTCCTGTATTCGGTGCCGAATAGCGGGGTGGTGATGCAAGGTCATCTCTCAAACGCAGTGCTGCATGGACCGAAGTGGCTGACGGGCGCGTCGGTGGGGCCCGAAGGAAGCGTGTTCTGCTTCGTGACGATGGGGCTGCAGTTCCTGGTGGTGATGCTGCTGTTCCCGAAGAGAGAAGCGGAACAGCATTCGGCGAGTACGGCACCGGCAGATTAGCATCGCCTCAATTCTAAGGTTGAAGCTGGATTCCTCCGCTCCGGGCCGGCAACCCTTCGGGGCTCAGGGCAAGAAAGCGCCGTCCCTCCGGTCGGAATGACAAGTTTTGCATCTAATGGACCAAGTCCGAGGCGTGAACGAGGTGGACGCCTTGGGCTTCCGCCTGAGGCAAGAACTCGCTCAGAGCGCGAAGCGTTTCTGGATGGGGATGGCCGATGGCGATGGCTTCGCCTTTTTCCAGGGCGTCGCGCAGGGCGAGTTGCAGTTGCTTGCGAATGGCCGAGACCTCTTCCACATCATCCAGAAAAGGAACATTGCGGAAGGCGGAGCGAACGCTAGCGTTTTGCGCGGCGTCGTAGGCGACTGTGGCCGCCGTGGTGCGGCTGTCGATGAAGAACAGGTTGCGCTCGCGCAGAATGACCATGAGATCGGCCATCAGCGGGCCATCGGTGGTGGCCAGGGAGCCCTGATGGTTGTTGACACCAACGGCGTAGGGGACGTTTTGCAACATGCCGTCCACGACATCGGAAATTTGAGACGAGGTCATTCCGGAGTGGAGTTGCTGCGCTTCGGGCATTTCATTACCGAGGGATTGCATGGGCAGATGCAGCATGACCTGATAGCCGCGGCGGTGGGCTTCCTCCGCGATCTCGCGGGAATTGGCGTGATAAGGGAGGAAGGAAAGAGTGAGAGGGTAAGGAAGGGCGAAGACGGAGTCGGCAACCGAGCGATCGGTGCCGAAATCATCGAGAATGATGGCGAGACGAGAAGTGCCGACACGAGCGGCGGACGGAGGATGCGGCGTGGTGTGGCCCTTAGCTGCATCGCGTGCCTTGGAACGGAGGTTTCCGGCCGATTTGGGATTGTCACAAGCGGCGAGGCACGCAAATAGAGCGAGCAGAAGAAGTGCTACGGGAAGCCGAGGGTGTTTCCGCACGCCCACAAAGAAGAAGGACACGAGAGGACTAAGCGGCCTTCTTCACCGGACTCTTCAGAAGTTCGAGGGCCCTGCGAAGAACGGGATCATCGGAAGAAAGGGGACGCGGACCGATGGTTGAGTCCTTGGGCGTGCCGGGGGTTGTGGTTACGTCTTCGCCATCGTCGGAATCGTCAGTGGCTGCGGCAGAGGCGCGCACGACCTCCGTGGGCGTGACACCCTCTTCGAGAATGGATTTGCCATCGGCGTTGTAATAATTGGCGACGGTGAGGAACAGCGCCGCGCCGTCATCCAAAGGGATAAGTTTTTGCTCCGAGGCGAGACCAAAGGTGCGGTCGCCAACCAGATCGCCCCGCTTGGTATTGGCGAGAGAGGCGGCGAGGACTTCGGCCGCGCCGGTTGTCGTGCCGCCCATCAGGACGGAAACGGGTCCTTTCCAGACAACCTTGCTGGCATCCGCGGAAAAGACCTGTGTGGGAACGGTCTGGCCGCGAAGCGCGACGAGTTGGCCGGAAGGAACGAACAGGCGCGCGATGGCAATGGCTTCAGATACGGGGCCACGGCCACATTCACGCAAGTCCAGGATGGCTCGGTTGACACCCTGCTTCTGGGCGTCGAGCAGGCGCGTGCGAACTTCCTCGGCACGCCCGGCGTCCAGCGTGGGGAAGCGCAAGGCAAGGGTTTCGTTGTCAACGCGCTGCGCGATCAACTTCGGGGTGGAGAGCTTCTCCCGGACCACCTCGAGTTCTTCAGGATCGGTCTTTCCGCGCCGGATGACGCCGACCTTAACGCCTGTGCCCGGCTCACCTGCCAAAAGATTCTTGGCTTGGCCAACGGACATTTCGCGAGTGGTAAAGCCAGCGATGGATTCCAGGATGTCCCCGCTATGCAGGCCCGCCTTTTCCGCGGAAGTATCGGGGAGAACAGAAGTGACGATGATGTAACCGAAGCGCTTGCTCAAGTTGAGGCCGGTGTCGCTGGTTACAGAATTGGCGGTCTTCTGCTTGTATTCGGTGTACTCGCGTGGGGTGAGGTAGCTGGATTCGGAATCGAGCGATTCGAGGAGGCCGTGGAGAGAACCCGCAGTGACGAGGTGCATGTCGGGCTCGTCCACGTAATCCTGCTGGATCTTCTGCAGGACTTCGCTATAGACGCCAAGCGATTTGTACGTATTATCGTTGGCGGAGCGGCCAAGCACCTTTCCGAACCCCACCCAACCAATAATGAGGACGGAAACGGCGATAATAGCGTAACGCGTGAAGCGATTCATCCTGCACCACCTTGGGCGAAAATAAACTATAAGTATAACATTGAGATGAGACGCGAGGCCCAGAGAGTTGGATAGGCGGCAATTTGAGTGGAAAGAAGGGAGAGGGTTGCGCCAAAGACACGCGGACACTGGGGAATGTTGTATTACTGACACACCAGATGAGATGGTGCTGCTTATTTAAGCATCTAAACAGTTGATAGTAAAGCACAAAGAGAGATGCAATTCGCCTGCAATGTGCTATCGTAACAGATTCCAGAATGTTTCAAACTACGATTCAGCGACCGGCCGAGACGCATGGTATTGGACTCCACACGGGGGTTCACGGAAGAGTGCGGTTGGTGCCAGCCCCTGCGGATACCGGGATAGTGTTCCGGCGTGTGGATTTGGAGGAGTTCCAAATTGAAGCACACGGGCGGAATGTGGCGCGCGTGAGCTACGCGACCAGTTTGATGAAACAGGGCGTGCTGCTCTCGACCACCGAGCATCTTCTGGCGGCCGTCTATTCATGCGGCATCGACAACGTTTTCATCGATATTGACGCGATTGAGGTGCCCATTCTGGACGGGTCGGCGGAGCCGTTCATGCGGCTGATCGATCAGGCGGGGATACGGCGGCTGCGGCGGAAGCGGCGGTACTTGAAGGTGGTGAAGCCGGTCGAGGTGATTGAAGACGGTCGGCGGATCGGGATTTCTCCGGCGAATGAATTCCGGGTGCGGTGTTACGTGGATTTCCCGCACCCGCTGGTGGGGCAGCAGGAAGTGGACATGGTGGTGAACGCGGAGAGCTTCCGGCAAGTGCTTTCGCGGGCGCGGACGTTCTGTTTTGAGAGCGACATCGAGCCGCTGCGAGCCATGGGGCTTATTCGCGGGGGTTCGCTGGAAAACGCGATCGTGCTGACAAAGGATAGTGTTTTGAACGGGCCGCTACGGTTCCCCGACGAGTTTGGGAGGCACAAGGCCCTGGACTTGATCGGCGACCTGGCGTTGGTGGGGCTACCTCTGTTGGGGCGTGTGGAAGCGGGGAAAGCGGGCCACTCCTTGCACACCCAGTTGGTCAGCAGGTTGCTGGCCGACCCCTCTGCCTGGCAGATAACCACGCGGCATACGGAGGCTCCCGGGATGGAAGAGAACGCGGCAGAAGCCGTGCCGGCCGCTACTGCCGATTGAACTGGTCTGGAATCCATGCACCCTTTGGCCACGCTGGAATTCACTTCTCTTGTACGGGGCTCGGCGGGTCGACTCTTTTCCGCTTTCCAAAGGTAGATCCCCAAAGCAGTGATAAGGGCCAGTCCCGCCACTCCAAGCCATCCCAAAACGATTCCTGCAATGGCCAGCCCTTTCCCGTTTATGTGGAGAGGGTCGCGGCGAATATCGTGCAACGCAAGATAGCCTAGAACCAGAGCTGTGACCGAGCCCAAGCCGTACATCCAGAACAGTCCGCAGATGAAGCTGCCAATGGCAAGACCGCTGGTGGTGCGCATGGGAAGCAGAACTGGCGCGTATCGCGCGTCCACGAGAGGATCGAGCCAGTGCTGGCAGTAACGGCATTTGATGGCGGCGTCTTGAATTTCCCGCGAGCAATGAGGGCAAGGCTTCATGTAAGAAAGATTAAAGGGAAGTTTGAAATCAAAGAGGCGGACTCCCAGGGCCCGCCGGGGTGGAGAGTTCGAACCGAATCACCTGAGTCTCATCGGAATAATAATGGCGAATACCCGTTTCGTTTTGCCTGACAGGATCAGCAGAAATCACGTAGGAAACGACGCGTCCTTCGGCGTCGGTAGCGCCGACATGATACTCGAATACATAGCCGGACTTCATGGGCCGCTGCGAGGCCAGGATCCCGTCCACGAGGCCTGCATGATCGCAATCGTGACTGCCAGGTCCGAGCTGTTCCGCAGAAATCGGGTAGCCTTTTTGAGCGCACTGGGCCGCATAGCTGGCAATGGCCACATTATAGGTGCGGAGGGTGCCCACGGCGGAAGCTTCATTGGCGGCTATCCTGGCGCGAAGGAGGCTGGGGATGGCGATGGCGGCAATGATCAATATGAAGGGGATGAAGGCAATGCCTATGTAGCCAAGAATAAGTCCGGCCGTTGCCAAACCTTGGCCTTTAAGACGTCCAGCGCTCTTGCGGATTTCCGAAAGAGACAAATGGCCGAGGACCACGGCCGCAATGGAGGCCGGCAAGAAGAAAATGAAAATGCCGCAGATGAGGCTACCGATCGCCTTGCCGCTGGTGGGAGGTTCCCCAAGAGGAGGAGGAGAAGTGCTGGAGAGGCCGGGGGAAACTGCGGCAATCACAGGGGTTCCCATTTTTGTGCCGCACTTGGGGCAGAATTGGGAACCGTCGGGGATTGGTTCAGCGCAATAAGGGCAGGTCATGAGAGTAGTATTGCTCCTGCAATCAGATAGGCGAAAAGATAAGAACGAACAGCATTTTGCTGGACTATAGCGCAAGTTGCGCCGAGCGTCCAGTAACGAGTGAAAAACAGAAGTAGAGAGACGGATTGTCAAATGGGGCGGAGCACGGGACAATGCTCAGGTGATGGCCAACAACGACGTTGCAATCCTGATCCTGGCCGCGGGCAAAGGCACGCGGCTGAAATCCAGCCTGGCGAAGGTGCTGCACCACGCCGGGGGGCGCGCGCTGGTGGAGCACGTAGTGCGTTCGTGCGAGCCGTTGGGCGCGAAAAAAACAATCGCGGTGATCGGTTACCAGGCAGAAAAGGTGGCGGAGGTTGTCGCGCCGTATGAAGTGGAAACCGTGGTGCAGCAACCGCAGAAGGGCACGGGCCACGCGCTACTGGTGGCGAAGCGGGCCATCGGCAACGCTCGGTACGTGTTGGTGCTGCCGGGAGATGCGCCGCTGGTGCGGACGGAGACGCTGCGGGCGCTGATCCTTAGGCACAAAAAAGCGGAAGCGGCGGCGACGATACTGACGGCGGTCTTGGCCGATCCTTCGGGTTACGGGCGAATTCTGAGGAAATCCGGGGACACGGTGGCGGCGATTATCGAGGAATCGCAATTGACCGCGGAACAGCGCGAACTGAACGAAATCAATTCGAGCATCTATTGCTTTACCGTGGAGAAGCTGTGGCCGTCGCTGGCGCAGTTGAAGCCCAACAACAAACACCGGGAGATCTATCTGACCGACGCCATTGGGATGTTGAACGCGAATGGGGAGATGGTGCTGGCGGAAATTGCGCCGGATGCGCGAGAGACGCTGGGTTGCAATACACGCGCGGACCTGGCGGGAGTGGACCGGACGTTCCGCGAATGGAAGCGCGACGAACTGATGAACGATGGCGTGACGATTCAATTGCCGGAGACGGTGCTGATTGATCCAGACGTGATCGCGGGTGAAGACACCGTGATTGAGCCGTGCGTGCAATTGCTGGGAAAGACGAAGATAGGGGCGCGATGCACGATCAAGACGGGCAGCGTGCTGCTCGATGCCGTGCTCGGCGATGACGTGACCATTGAGCCGCACAGCGTGATAACGAAGAGCAGGGTCGATTCCGAAGTGATTGCAGGCCCTTTCGCGCGGCTGCGGCCGGAGAGCCACGTGATGAAAGGCGCGCGGATCGGGAATTTCGTGGAGTTGAAGAAGAGCGTGATCGGGGAAAGCAGCAAGGTGCCGCACCTTTCCTACATTGGCGATACGAAGATCGGCGCGAAAACGAACATCGGCGCGGGAACGATCACGTGCAATTACGACGGCTTTGCGAAGCACCCGACA
>Ga0371490_1001397_pt1 | contig 12633 bp, 10 predicted proteins | sample MB2SIPfraction_FD_207959 | JGI IMG/M metagenome (GOLD analysis project Ga0371490, IMG submission 207959) | Lab enriched peat soil microbial communities from McLean, Ithaca, NY, United States - MB28FN SIP fraction | ecosystem: Environmental > Terrestrial > Soil > Wetlands > Peat | place: USA... | reverse complement strand
GACCATGCGGAAAAAGATATTCCCGCCACCAGCGCCATCAGCGTGACGGCCCGCCCGGCTTTGCGGTATAGATACTTGGTCATGGACACCAACGAAAAAGCCCTCGACTTCACCCTGCCCGATGAGAACGGCGAAGAGATTACTCTCTCCGCCCTCAAGGGTAAACCCATTGTGCTTTTCTTTTATCCCCGGGCCGACACCCCGGGCTGCACGGTGGAGGCATGCAGCTTCCGCGACAGCTACTCCAAGCTGACCAAGGCCGGGCTGACCGTGCTCGGCATCTCGCCGGACACGAGCAAGGCGCAGAAGAAGTTTCAGGAGAAGTTCACCCTGCCCTACCCCTTGCTGGCCGACGCGGAAAAGAAGGTAGCCAAACTCTACGACGTGCTGAAAGAGAAGAACATGTACGGCAAAAAGGTCATCGGCATTGAGCGCACCACCTTCTTCATCGGCCCCGACGGCAAGGTCAAGAACGTGTGGCGCAAGGTCAAGCCCGAAGGCCACGCTGACGAGGTTCTGGCCTGGTACAAGGCGCAGAAATAAGCGGGATGGCCGTGAGGTCAAAGCTCTCTGGTGGAGTGCCGGCCACCCTCGCGCCACTTGCACGCGCTTTCTTCCTCCGCGACGCGCGCACTGTGGCTCGCCAGTTGATTGGCAAACTGCTGGTGCGCCGCGCGGGACGGCATCTGCTCGTCGGGCGCATTGTGGAAGCCGAAGCCTACCTGGGCCTGCGCGATCCTGGCTCGCACGCCTATCGCGGAGAGACCGAACGCAACCGCGTGCTCTTCGGTCCACCGGGCCATGCCTACGTGTACTTCATCTACGGAAATCACTATTGCACCAACATCAGTTGCCACGCGGAGGGCGATCCCGGTTGCGTGCTGCTGCGTGCCCTGGAGCCCGTCTCCGGCCTTGTCGAGATGGCCGCCAATCGCGGCGTGCAACTGGGCGAACCGCCGACGATTGCACAACAAAAGGCGCTCACCAGCGGCCCGGGAAGGCTCTCCGAAGCCCTGGGCATAACACGCATGGCGCACAACGGATGCGACCTCTGCTCCAAGGCGAGCCCGCTCAACATAGCCGGAGACATGGCCAGCGAGATGGACGACGGCCAGCGCCGGCTGCGCGTTGCAGCCACCACGCGCATCAACGTCTGGTCCGCGCCGGATGACCCCTGGCGCTTTATCGCCGCCGGCAGCGCCTTTGTCAGCGGTCCCAAATTACCCCTGAAAAGGGGCGTGCGCACATGACCCTCCCACCTGCTACACTCCCGATGATGCGACCGCGCTTTCAATGGGACCTGGGCCGCCGCAAGCTGGCACTGGGAGAACGCACGCTGGTGATGGGCGTGCTCAACGTGACGCCGGATTCCTTCTCCGACGGCGGCATGCACCTGACGCCCTCGCTGGCCGTAAAGCACGGCCTGCGACTGCTGGAGGAGGGTGCCGACATTCTTGACGTTGGCGGCGAATCCACCCGTCCCGGCGTGGCCACCACCGCTGGCGAACCGGGTCTGGCCGGCGCCGTAACGGCCGAAGCGGAAGCTGCGCGTATCCTGCCCGTCATCCTCGAACTCAAGCGCATGCGCCCGGATTCGATCCTCAGCGTGGACACCTACAAGGCGGAGGTCGCGCGCGCGGCGGTCGAGGCCGGAGCCGAGATCGTCAACGACGTGAGCGGCTTTACCTGGGACGCAGGCATGGCCCGCATGCTGGCCGAACTGGGCTGCGGAGCCGTGCTGATGCACACTCGCGGATTGCCGCACCAGTGGCGCATCCAGCCCCCGGCACGCGATATCGTCGCCCTCGTCCGCGATGAACTGCGCCAGCGCCTGGGCCATGCCATGGAGCGCGGCGTAGGCAGCCAGCGCATCGTGCTCGACCCCGGTTTTGGCTTCGGTAAAAATTTCGACGAAAACTATCCGCTGCTGGCGCATTTTGCCGAGCTGCAACTTCTCGGGCGACCGCTGCTGGCGGCGGTCAGCCGCAAAAGCTTCCTCAGCCGCACGGTCAGCGAGCGACTGGCCACGCTCGGCGTTGCCGCCACTCCCGCCGTAGCCACCCCGATTGGCACTGCCACGGATACCGCCATCGACGCGTTGCCGCCCACCCTGAAAGACCACTCCGCCCTGGACCACGCGACGCTGGCCGCTACCGTGGCCGCCGTGCTGGCCGGAGCCCATATCGTGCGCGTGCACAACGTCCGCCCCGCCGTGGAGGCCGTGGCCGTGGCCGACGCCATCCTGCGGGAGAGCGCGGAGTGAGTTCGCTCTCGCCCATCCTTGCCAAATACCAAGATCGTGTAAGAATACGCCGCCCAGGCGACCCCGCCACGGCCGCGCGCGCAGTCGTCTACTGGATGCAGCGCGCCCAGCGCACGCTGGACAATCCAGCGCTTGATCTGGCCATCGATTTGGGCAATCACCTTGGCCTGCCGGTCGTCGTCTACTTCGGGCTGGTGCCCTTCGCCGGGGCGAATCTGCGCCACTACAACTTCATGCTGCGCGGGCTATCGGAGACCGTCCTCCAGCTGGAGGCGCGAAATGTCGCCTTCGTCCTGCGGCAGCATCCGCACAACAACCTTGCCGCTTTTTGCGAGGAGGTCGGCGCGGCGCTTCTCGTCGGCGATGAGAACCCTTTGCGCGAGCCCGAGCGCTGGCGACAGGCGATGGCCAAAAAGCTGCGCATCCCCTTTTTCACCGTGGATGCCGACGTCATCGTCCCCAGCCACCTGCTGGCAAAGGCGCAGTATGCGGCGCGTATTATTCGCCCACGGCTTAAGGCTCACTTGGATGACTACCTAGTGCCGTGCACAAATCCGCGTGCGAAAATCGCCTGGGGCACGCCGCCGCCATCGCTCGCCGTGGATCCCGCTCTGCTCGACGATTGGAAGCCGCTTGACCGCAGCGTGCGGCCAGTAAAGGGCTTCACTCCCGGCACCACGGCGGCCCTGACGCAGCTCCATGACTTTGTCGCCCACCGCCTGTCCAAGTATCCGCAGTTGCAGGGCGACCCCGCGCAGGACGGATCGAGCCGCCTGTCGCCTTATCTGCACTTTGGACAGCTATCACCCATCACGGTGGCTCTGGCTGTGCGGCAATCGAAGGCCCCCGAAGAGGCAAAGGAGAAATATCTCGACGAACTCATCACCTGGCGCGAGCTGGCCGCAAACTTCGTCACCTACTGCCCGGTCTACGATTCCATTGAGTGCGCCGAACCATGGGCGCATCGAACGCTCGCAGCCCACGCCACCGATCCGCGACCCATCCTATACACCCGCAAGGAGTTGGAAGAGGCCCGCACCCACGACGCGCTATGGAACGCCGCCCAGCTCCAGATGCTGCACACCGGCTGGATGCACAACTACATGCGCATGTACTGGGCGAAGAAGATTCTGGAGTGGTCGCCTACGCCACAGGCTGCCTACCGCGCGGCCGTGGAGATGAATGACCGCTACCAGCTCGACGGGCGCGACCCTTCGGGCTACGCCGGAGTGGCCTGGGCGGTGGCCGGCAAATTCGATCGCCCGTGGTTCGAGCGGCCCATCTTCGGCCAAATCCGCTATATGAGTGGCCCGGCAGCGGCCAAAAAGTTCAACGCTGAGAGCTACATACGGGAGATGAAGGCATTGGCGGAAGAATAATACATAAAATATCAATAGTTGATTTATAAATAACTATATAATACTAAATTACTATATAAATAATGATGTTATATAAAATTAATATAACTTATGAAACATATTATCGATATTGTTTGTTTCTATATAAGTAAATATCAAAACAGCTTTTGCGAATCCAGCAGGATGGTCACTGGGCCGTCGTTGACCAGTTCGACCTGCATCTCGGCCTGGAACTGCCCGGTCTCACAGCGCAGGCCCTGGGCTCGGATGGCCTCGACGAAGTACTCGTAGAGCTGGCGCGCGGCCTCCGGGCGGGCGGCGGCATCAAAGCTGGGACGCTTGCCGCGGCGCACGTCGCCGTAGAGGGTGAACTGGCTGACGGCCAGCACGGCACCTCCGGCGTCGGCCACCGAGAGGTTCATCTTGCCCTCGGGGTCGTCAAATATACGCAGCCCGGCGATCTTCTGGGCCAGGTATTCGGCGTCGGCCTCGGCGTCCTGGGTGGCAACGCCCAGCAGCACCAGCAGTCCACGCTCAATCTGGCCCAGGGTGCGGTCCTCGACGGTAACCCGGGCGCGGCGAACTCTTTGCACTACGGCACGCATGGCTCTAGTAGAATCCTCTCCGGCGCCCGGTGGCTAGTGGCGTGGCGGTTACTCTGGCAGAATAGACGCCTTCGCGACAATCCTGATAAAGGTGCCAATTGCGCATTGACCTTGGTAAAAACGACCAATTAGGATGCATAGTGGAATCGTCGGGCGCATATATATGTGATAAATGTCGCGATAAGGTACCCGTACGGCTTAAATTGATTGCAGGAGGCGCCAAAAATGGCCGCTGTTGAAGAGAAACTGAAGCAGATTATTGTGGAGCAGTTGGGAGTGGATGAAGCCGAAGTGACACCCTCCGCCTCGTTCGTGGATGACCTGGGCGCCGACTCGCTGGACATCGTCGAGCTGGTGATGGCCTTTGAGGAGGCCTTCGAGATCGAGATTCCCGACGAGGATGCCGAGAAGATCAAGACCGTAAAGGACGCGGCCGATTACATCGCCGCTCACGCCAAGAAGTAGGCCGTGCGGGGCGGATAACGCCCCCGGCTTCCCAACGGTACGCGAGCCAGCCGCCGGGCCAACAGTGCCCGGCGCACTCCGTTGCCCCAGCCGAAAGGAGAGCCGCATGGCTTCCGCAGAAGACAAAGTCAAACAGATCATCGTGGAGCAGCTTGGCGTGGACGAGGCCGAGGTGACCCCGTCGGCGTCGTTTACCGACGACCTTGGCGCCGACTCGCTGGACATCGTCGAGCTGGTGATGGCCTTTGAGGAGGCCTTCGAAATCGAAATCCCGGACGAAGCCGCCGAGAAGATCAAGACGGTGAAGGACGCCGTGGATTACGTGAACGCCCATGCGAAAGGCGGGAAGTAACCTTGAGCCGCCGTGTCGTTGTCACCGGAATGGGATTGATCTGCGGTGTGGGCAACACCGTGGACGAAGTATGGGCAGCCCTGCTGGCCGGCAAGAGCGGCGTGGCGCCGATCACCGCCTTTGATGCAACACTATTCACCTGCCAGATCGCAGCCGAAGTCAAGAATTTCGATCCCCTCAAGTTTGTGGAGAAGAAAGAGCTCAAAAAGATGGGCCGCTTCATCCACTTTGCCCTGGCCGCCAGCACGGAGGCCATGGCGATGAGCGGATTGCAGGTGACGCCGGAGAACTGCGAGAACATCGGTGTCTACATTGGCAGCGGCATTGGCGGCTTTGACGTGATTGAGCGCGAACACACGGCGCTGATGGAAGGCGGCCCGCGCAAGATTTCGCCGTTCTTTATCCCCGCGGCCATCGCCAATCTGGCAGCCGGTCAGGTCAGCATCCGCTACGGACTGAAGGGTCCGAACATGGCCATGGCCACGGCCTGCACCAGCAGCGCACATGCCGTCGGCGACAGCTTCAAGATCATCCAGCGAGGCGATGCCGACGTGATGCTGGCCGGAGGCGCCGAGGCGGCCATCACGCCAATGGGCGTGGGGGGATTCTGCGCGATGCGCGCATTATCTACGCGCAATGACGAACCCGAGCGCGCCAGCCGTCCCTGGGACAAGGATCGCGACGGCTTCGTTATCGGCGAAGGCTCCGGCATCCTGGTGCTGGAGGAGTTGGAGCATGCCAAGGCACGCGGCGCCAATATCCTGGCCGAGATCGTGGGCTACGGAGTGAGCGGCGACGCCAGCCACATCACGGCTCCTGCGCCGGAGGGCGAAGGCGGATTCCGCGCCATGCGCAATGCCCTGCGCGACGCCAAGATTGAACCTTCCGCCATTGGCTACATCAATGCGCACGGCACCTCGACGCCGGTGGGCGACGGTCTGGAGGCCATGGCCGTCCGCAACATGTTTGGCGAGCGCGCGGTGCCGGTCAGCGGCACCAAGAGCATGACCGGGCACCTGTTGGGCGGCGCCGGTGGCATGGAAGCCGGCATCACCGTACTGGCCCTGCGCGACCAGATCCTGCCGCCGACCATCAACCTGGAGAACCAGGACGAAAGCACACTGGGCATGGACTTTGTGCCGAACCATGCACGCCCGGCCAAGATCGACTACGCCCTCAGCAACAGCTTTGGCTTCGGCGGCACCAACGGATCGCTGATCTTCAAGCGCTGGAGCGAATAGGCTGGTCAAAACGGAAACAAAGAACCCCGCCACACGGCGGGGTTTTTCTTGGTGCGTGTTGGATGCGCAGTCTGCGTTACTTCTTTTTGCTCCGGGCTTTTGCCACGGGTAACACGCGCTGCAGCACCAGCCGGCAGTGGCTTTCCACAAACTCCGGAGTCAGCTCGCTGTGGCGGATGAGGAAGCGGAAGTAGAGCGGGCCATAAAGAGCGTCGAGCAGGTGGTCAATGTCAACGGTGTCGGGCAGTTCGCCGCGGGCCACGCCGCGCAGGATGGTGGCTGTGGCTTCAACGCGGCGAGGCATGATGAAGCGCTCGCGAAATGCCGTCAGCAGTGTGGGCTCGCTTTGTCCGGCACCGAGAATGACCGATACGACGTGGCCGCGGCGGCCGCGCAGAATCTTCATCAGTTGCTGCATCTGCTGCGTGACGTCGTTCACCAGCGAGCCGGTGTCGGGAAAGCGCAGCTTCTGGGTGGCGCCGAAGGCGAAGGCATCGGCCACCAGGGCAGCCTTATTCGGCCACCAGCGATAGACCGTGGCCTTGCCCACCGAGGCCATGGCGGCCACCTCTTCGATGGTCAGGTCGACGTAACCGTTCTGCCGGCTCTCAAAGAACTTCAATGTACTGTTGAGGATGGCGCAGCGGGCACGCTCACTGCGGGGACGCCCCAGTGTGCGCTGGCAGTCAGCGGACGGCTGCATGGTTGTTTTCTTGCTTACCATTGCATCGCATCCTAGCACGGACGTGCCTTTCTGCGCGCTTTTCTTTTCAATCCAAGACGCATAGTATCGTATCTAAGTTTTTGTGACCGGCCTGGGGGCCGTCCCTTTTGTTTCATCCCGGCGCCTTTTCCGAGGCGCCGCCTGCTTCGGGAAGGTAGTCTTTCTTCATGTGGATTGTTGCCCTAGCGCTACGCAGGCCTTACACGTTTGTCGTCATGGCTATCGCCATCCTCCTGCTGACGGTGATGACCGTTCCACGGATGCCGGTGGACATCTTCCCCGACATCGACATCCCCGTGGTCTCGGTCATCTGGTTCTACACCGGCATGTCGCCGCAGGAGATGGCCGACCGCATCGTGGTCAACAGCGAGCGCGGCATCACCACCACGGTCAACAACGTCGAGCACATCGAATCGCAGTCGGTCAACGGCCTGGGCATCATCAAGATATTCTTCCGCCCCGGCACCAACCTGCAGACGGCCATTGCGCAGGTCACCGCCATCTCGCAAACTGCCGTACGACAGATGCCTCCCGGTGCCAGCCCGCCGCTGGTCATCAGCTACAGTGCCAGCACTACGCCGGTGGTCCAGCTCGGGCTCAGCAGCAAGGTGCTCAGCGAGTCGGAGCTCTTCGACCAGGGCAACAACTTCCTGCGCAGCTCGCTGACCACCGTGCAGGGCGCGGCCACACCGTGGCCCTATGGCGGCAAGCAGCGCCAGATCCAGGTGGACCTGAACACGGCCAAGCTGCAGTCCTACGGGCTGGCGCCGGTGGACATCGTCAACGCCGTCAACGCGCAGAACCTGATTCTGCCCACCGGCACCACCAAGTTCGGGACGCTGGAATACTACGTGGAGATGAACGGCACGCCGCCAACCATCGCCGCGCTCAACAACCTGCCGGTAAAAACCGTGGGCGGAGCTACGATCTACATGCGCGACGTGGCCCACATTCGCGACGGCTTTGCCCCGCAGACCAACATCGTACGTCAGGACGGCGCGCGCGGCGCGCTGATGAGCATCTACAAAAACGGCCGCGCCAGTACCCTGCAAATCGTGCAGGGCATCAAGGACATCGTCCCCGTGGCGGCCAAGAGCCTGCCGCCGGAGCTGAAGATCACGCCGCTCTTTGACCAGTCGCTCTTCGTGCGTGCCTCCATTGAAGGCGTGCTGAAGGAGGCACTGTCCGCCGCGCTGCTGACGGCTGCCATGATCCTTCTCTTCCTCGGCGACTGGCGCCCGACGCTGGTCATCCTGGTCAGCATTCCGCTCTCCATCTTCTGCTCCATCCTGGCGCTGGCCGCCATCGGCGAGACGCTGAACATCATGACCCTGGGCGGGCTGGCCTTGGCCGTCGGCATCCTGGTGGACGACGCTACCGTGGAGATTGAAAACATTGAGCGCAACCTTGCCATGGGCAAGGAGATGCGCCACGCCATTCTGGACGGCGCACAGCAGATCGCCATTCCCGCCTTCGTCAGCACGCTCTGCATCTGCATCGTCTTTGTGCCCATGTTCTTCCTCAGCGGCGTGGCGCGCTTTCTGTTTGTGCCGCTGGCGGAGGCCGTCAGCTTTGCCATGCTGGCCAGCTATCTGCTCTCGCGTACCCTGATTCCCACCTTGGTGATGTACATCATGCGCGGGCACGAGCATCGCGCCGCCGGACCTAAGACCTTCCTCGGACGCTTCCAGCGCGGCTTCGAGCAGGGCTTCGATCGCTTCCGCTCCGGCTACCAGGCGCTGCTGGAAATTACTCTCGAACATCGCAGGGCCTTCGTCGCGGTCTTCCTGCTCTTCTGCCTCGCCTCGCTGGGCATTCTTGCCGTGCTGGGACAGGACTTCTTCCCCCAGGTGGATGCCGGACTGCTGCGCCTGCACATGCGCGGACGTCCCGGCTTGCGCGTGGAAGAGACCGCCCGCCTCTGTGACGAGGTGGAAGCCGAACTGCATCGCCAGATCCCCGGCAAGGAGATCGAGACGATCATGGACAACATCGGCCTGCCTTACTCCGGCATCAACCAGAGCTACAGCACGGCCGGCACGGTGGGCACCAGCGACGCCGAAATCCTGATCTCGCTTGACCCCGAACACCACCAGCCAACGGCAAAACATATTCGCCAGCTACGCCAGGAGCTGCCGCGCCGCTTCCCGGGCGTGGAGTTCTTCTTCCAGCCCGCCGACATCACCACGCAGATCCTGAACTTTGGCCTGCCCGCGCCAATTGACGTGCAGGTGGTGGGCGCCGACATGCGCAGCAACTACGACATTGCGCAGAAGATCGCCAACCAGATGCGCCATGTGCCCGGCACCGCCGACGTGCATGTGCAGCAGTTGCTCAGCCTGCCCACCCTGCACATGGAACTGGACCGCACCCGCATTGCGCAGGTGGGCTTGAACGCCAACCAAGTGGCGCAGAGCGTGCTGGTTTCGCTGAGCGGCAGCTACCAGCTGACACCGAACTTCTGGCTCAATCCGCGCAACGGCGTCACCTACAACATCACCGTGCAGGAGCCGCAGTACCGCATGACCCAGCTGGGAGATTTGATGGCCCTGCCGGTGCAGGCTCCGCAGGGAGCGCAACTGCTGGGCAACCTGGCGCAGGTCACAACCGTGGCGCGCCCGGCGGTGGTCAATCACTACGCGGTGCAGCCGGTGATTGACGTTTACGCCAGCACACAGGACCGCGATCTGGGCTCGGTGGCCAAGGCCGTGGACCAGATTGTGCATGGCTTTGACGGCAAGCTGCCGCGCGGCACGCGCATCGTGGTGCGCGGACAGGTCAGCACCATGCGCGCGTCGTTTATTGGACTGGGCGTGGGCCTGCTGGGCGCCATCATGCTGGTCTACCTGCTGATCGTCGTCAACTTCCAGAGCTGGCTCGATCCCTTCATCATCATCTCGGCTCTGCCCGGAGCGCTGGCCGGCATCTGCTGGTTCCTGCTGCTGACGCGCACCACCTTGAATGTGCCCTCGCTGACCGGCGCCGTGATGTGCATGGGCGTGGCCACCGCAAATTCGATTCTGATGGTGAGCTTTGCCCGTGAGCAGATGGAGAAGGGAGCCGACGCGCTCTCCGCGGCCATCGCTGCCGGCTACACCCGCGTGCGCCCCGTGCTGATGACCGCGCTGGCCATGGTGCTGGGCATGGTTCCCATGGCCCTGGGCATAGGCGAAGGCGGCGAGCAGAATGCGCCGCTGGGCCGCGCCGTCATCGGCGGACTGCTGTTTGCCACCGTGGCCACGCTGTTCTTCGTTCCCAGTGTCTTTGCCATCTTCCATGGGCATCCTAAGCCGGAGCCCGACGCCGACGAGGCGTAAACAGTTTTTGTAATTGCGGAGTTAGCCATGAGCACAGACAACCCGACCCCGAAGCCCACTCCGGCGCCGCGCCACCGTAAGACGCAGGTGGAGCGCGACGAGGAGATCGAGGCCATTCAGCAGCAGTCGCGCCACCAGCACGCGGAGATTCAGCGTCCGCCCGAAGTGCCTCCGGCGAGCCCGGGTCGAGCCTTGCTGCTGGCAGGCGGCGTTGTGGCGCTGCTGGTGCTGGCCGGCGGCCTCACCCTGTTTGAGCGCATTGCCCGCGCCCAGGCCCTGTCCCAGGAGACTGAGCAGTCGGCCGTGCCCACCGTGGCCATCGTGCATCCTTCGCCGGATAAGCCGGATACCGAACTGGTGCTGCCCGCAACGTTGCAGGCCTACCAGGAGTCGCCTATCTACGCCCGCACCAATGGCTACCTGTTGCGCTGGACGCGCGACATTGGCAGCAAGGTGAAGAAGGGCGAGCTGCTGGCCGTCATCGACACTCCGGAAGTTGACCAGGAGCTGAACCAGGCCCGCGCCACGCGTCAGCAGGTACTGGCACAGCTCGACCTGGCGCGCATCAGCGACCAGCGCTGGCAGAACCTGCGCAAGAGCGATTCGGTCAGCGCCCAGGAGGCCGACCAGCAATCCAGCGGTTACCAGCAGGCCAAGGCCAACCTGGCCGCCGCCGATGCCAATGTCCGCCGCCTGGAGGAGCTGGAGAGCTTCAAGAACGTCTATGCGCCCTTCAGCGGCGTGCTCACCCGCCGTAACGTGGACGCTGGCGCGCTGATCAACTCTACTGGCACGGGTAAAGAGCTCTTCGACCTGGCCGAGGTTACGACCCTCCGCGTCTTCGTCAACGTGCCGCAGGCTTACGCCAACGGCATGAAGCCCGGCTCCAAGGCGACGATCACCTTGCAGGAGTTTCCCGGTGAAAAGTTTACCGGCGTGATTGTGCGCAACGCGCAGGCCATTGATACAGCCACCCGCACCCTGCTGACTGAAGTGGATGTGAAGAACCTGGATGGCCGTCTGCTGCCCGGATCTTTTGGCGAGGTGCACTTTGCCGTGGGTGGCGAGGTGCCGCGGCTGACCGTGCCGGTGAATGCCATGCTCTTCCGCAGTGAAGGCCCCAAGGTGGCCGTCGTCGGCCAGGATGGACGCGCCCACCTGCGGCCGCTCAACATTGGCCGTGACTACGGCAACACGATGGAGGTGCTGGGCGGACTCGAAATTGGCGATCAGGTGATTATCAATCCGCCGGACTCGCTCGAAGACAATCAACCGGTGCGCCTGGCCGCGCCCGCCAAGGGTGACGTCCAGCCCACAAAGACAAATGCCGCACCCACAAAAGGCGCATTGCCGTCCATGGCGAAGGAAAAGAACTCGTGAGCCACACCCCATCCAATGCGGGCCGCCTGCTGAGCGCGCTGAGCCTTTGCCTGGTGCTCGGCTCATGCACCGTGGGACCGCGCTACCAGAAGCCCGCGCCCACCGTGGCCGCCGTGCCCATGCCCGCTCAATGGCAGGGCCAGAGCTGGCAGCTGGCCGCGCCCGCCGATGAGACGCCGCGCGGCGAGTGGTGGTTGGTCTTCCATGACGAAAAGCTGAACGAACTGGAGCATCAGCTGCTGGAGGGCAATCAGAGCCTGTTGGCTGCCCGCGACCATCTGGAATCGGCACGCGCGCTGGCCCGCGTGGCCACTGCCGGCCTCTTTCCGCAGCTCTCGGCTGATCCTTCGGCCATCCGCGAGCGCGGCGCCGGCAACCGTCCGCTGAGTGGCGGCGCCAACACCACCACGCCCTACACACAAAGCGCGTTCACCGTTCCCTTCAACATCAATTACGAGTTCGACGTCTTTGGCCGCGTGCGCAAAGGGGTTGAGTCGGCCAATGCGCAGCTGCAATCCACCGCCGCCGATACGGCCAACGCGCAGCTTGTGCTTACGGCCGAGCTTGCCGCCGATTACTTCACCCTGCGCCAGCTCGACGCAGAGTTTCAGGTGGTGGAAGAGAACTCCGATTATCAACGCAAGGCTCTTGACCTGGTCAACCACCGCCACGATGGCGGCATCGCCAACGGCCTGGAAGTGGCGCAGCAGAAGTCACTGCTGGATGCCACGCTGACCCAGCTCTCCCTGGTAAGGCAGTCGCGCGCGCAGTATGAGCACGCCATTGCCGTGCTGGTGGGCCGCGCCGCGCCGGACTTCCACCTGGCGCCCGTGCCGCTGGCAACCGTGCCGCCGGTCGTGCCCGTCGGGCTGCCCTCGCAGATGCTGGAGCGCCGCCCGGATATTGCCAGCTCCGAGCGCCAGGTGGC
>Ga0371490_1001394_pt1 | contig 12667 bp, 9 predicted proteins | sample MB2SIPfraction_FD_207959 | JGI IMG/M metagenome (GOLD analysis project Ga0371490, IMG submission 207959) | Lab enriched peat soil microbial communities from McLean, Ithaca, NY, United States - MB28FN SIP fraction | ecosystem: Environmental > Terrestrial > Soil > Wetlands > Peat | place: USA... | reverse complement strand
GTCCAACTTAATTCGGCTGGAGGCTATGAATACACGCTGAAGGAAAACGCGCAGAACTTATGTGCTCTGATCTGCGTATCTATGACATATGCGACGGTCCGGCCCGGCGTGTTGCGATAAAAGACCACAGTTTAGAAGATAATTATCGTGAAGTTTTGCCGGGCAGCCAGATGTGAAGTGATTCACCCATGTCTATACGCGACCTATTTCAAGATGTGCTGAGCACGCTTTGGTCCAACAAGTTACGGACCTTTCTCACTATGTTTGGCATTGCCTGGGGCATTGTCTCCATTGTGCTGATGGTGGCCGCCGGGGAAGGCATGCGCGTGGGTCAGCAGAAGCAGCAGCAAACGTTTGCCCGCGATCTGATGATCGTCTTTGCGGGACGCACGAGCCTGCAAGCCGGAGGAACCAGCGCCGGGCGGCGCATCCGCTTTGAAGATTCCGACGCGGCTTATGTTGCCGCACAGTCGCCCTCCTGCAAATATGTTTTGCCCGAACTTGGCAACGAGGCTGCCGTGCACAGCAATTACAACAGCGCGCACCCAACCGTTGCCGGTTCCTATCCACCGTTTGCCGAGATTCGAAGCATTGATGTTGCCGCTGGCCGGTTCTACAACTGGCAGGATGTGCAGGAAGGCCGTCGCGTCGCTTTCCTGGGCAGCGAAATCAACAAACAGCTCTTTCCCGAAGGCGGCGCCATTGGCCAGAGCATCTACATCCAGGGCATTCCCTATACCGTGATCGGAGTGATGCGCGACAAGAAACAGGATTCCAGCTACGACGGCTGGGATGTCAGCAAGATATTCGTTCCCTTTCCCGTCATGCAGCAGGATCTACCCAATAAGCCGCCGGCAAAGGCGCACAGCATTGATCGCATGCTGATTGCGCCTGTCGATGTGAGTGAGCATGAGAGCTGCAAGCATCAGCTCACCGTGGCTCTTGCACACCTGCACAACTTCGACCCGCTGGACAAGGAAGCCGTGGGCAACTGGGACACGCTGGAAGAAGCCGCCGCCTTTGCCACCATGACCGATGGGATGAAGTACTTTCTGGGCGCGGTGGGCATCACGACGCTCTTCCTCGGCGGCCTTGGGGTGATGAACGTCATGCTGGTCGCGGTTCGCGAGCGCACCCGCGAGATTGGCATTCGCAAAGCTCTGGGCGCACCCGCACACAGCATTCTGCGCCAGTTTTTCCTGGAGACGATGATTGTCGTCCTGCTTAGCGGCGGCATCGGTCTCGGCATCGCCTATGGACTCTGTGCCTTCGTGAACAGCTTTCCCATGCCGAACTACTTTGCCGGGCTGCTCCCCACCTGGCAATCGGGAGCGCTGGCCGTGAGCCTGCTTGGAGCCATCGCCGTCTGTGCCGCTCTTTATCCGGCGCGCCAGGCAGCGCGCATTGATCCCATCGAAGCCCTGCGCTTTGAGGCGGGAGGCTGATTCATGGGACTGATTCAGGACGTTCTGACCGAGGCCATGAACGCGCTGCTCAAGAACCGCACGCGCAGCCTGCTCACCATGCTGGGAGTTGTGTGGGGCATTGCCTCGGTCACCCTTCTGATCGCCTACGGCACCAGCTTCCGCTCGGTGTTGGTCACGGCCTTTGATTCCTTTGGAAAGACCGCTGTGATCGCGTGGTCCGGGCAGACCAGCCAGCAGGCCGGAGGACAGCGCGCAGGCAAGCGAGTTCACTTTGAGCAGGCAGACCTTGATTACATCAAGGCCACATCCCCAGCCATCAAAACCATCTGCCGGGAGAACTCTCGCAATCTGGCGATGCAATACAACGATCACTACGTGAATGGCGCCGTCCGCGCTGTTTGTGCTGAATACGGCGAGATGCGCAACGAGGTGCCGTCCGTTGGACGATGGCTCAGTCCCATGGATCTGGTCGAGCGCCGCCGCGTCATCTTCCTGGGAAACAAAATCAAGCAGCAACTCTTCGGCAACCGGAATCCAATCGGGGAATCCATTCTTGTCGGCGGAATGCGATTCGAAGTCGTCGGCGTGATGGACAAGAAAATCCAGCTCTCCAATTACTTCACCAGTGACGATGATTCCACTTGGATTCCTTTTTCCACGGCCAGCGATCTTTACGACAACAAAGACACTCCGGTATTCATCTTTGCGCCCGTGGCACCCTCGATGGAGGCCGTTGCGCGCAAACAGTTCCTCGCCGGTCTGGCCGAGCGGCAGGGCTTTTCGCCCACGGACGATAAGGCCGTCACCATGTTCGGCCGCGAGGAGTTTCGCCCCGTCATTGATGGCATCACCATCGGCATCCAGGGATTGCTTCTATTTATCGGCGCGCTGACCCTTGGGATTGGCGGCGTCGGCGTGATGAACATCATGCTGGTTTCGGTGGACGAGCGCATTCGAGAGATCGGCCTGCGCCGCGCGCTGGGAGCACGCAAGCGCCATATTCAACTCCAGCTCTTTGCCGAAACCTTCGTACTCATGTTTCTCGGTGGTGCTGCCGGAATCCTGCTCTCCTGGATTCTGACCCATGCGGTGGGAAGCCTGCCGCTGCTCGGACCGCTCTTCAAAGACGAATCCGGCAAGGCCGATATCCACCTGCAAATCTCCGGTGGAACCATTCTGCTTTCCTCGGCGGTACTTTTTGTTGTCGGATTGCTGAGCGGAATGGTGCCGGCCATGAAGGCTTCCGGGCTCGACCCCGTCGAGGCATTGCGATACGAATAATTCCCACGCATTGTTGATGCCGTTGTTTGGACGCGGCGGCAGCGATGCGCCACCCCAAATCTCAGGTGGAAAAATTAAAGCCGATTACTGCAGCACAACCTGCTGACCCTGATTCAGACCGCCGAGAATCTCTGTCTTCGCGCCATTGGAGATTCCCGCCTGCACCGGCACCTTACGCTTGCCGTCCTTGCTTTTTGCATCGGGAATCTCCACCGAGGCGGACTTGTTCTGATCGTAGATCAGCGCGCTTTCCGGCACGTTCAGCACGTTCTTGTGTTCTTCCAGGATCATCTCCGCGTTGGCCGTCATCATCGCCCGCAGCTCGCCTCCGGGATTATTGATAGAGACCCTCACCTCAAAGGTGGTCACGTTGTCCTTCTCAGTTCCCATGGGTGCGATCCTCGTCACCTTGCCGAGAAACGTCCTATCGCGGAAGGATTCCACGCGGATTCTCGCTGCCTGTCCTATGTACACTTTGCCGATGTCGCTCTCATCCACCTTGCCCTTTACATACACTTCGCGAGTGTCGCCAATCGTCATCACCTGGGTTGCCGCGGAGCCCATTACAAGAATCGAACTTACGGCGTCACCGACCTCCACATCGCGGGAAAGCACAATACCGTCAATCGGCGCCACAATGGTCGTGTAGCTCAACTGCTCGCGCAGCTGAGAAAGCGTTGCTTCCGCGCGCTTCACATCGGCCCGCGCCTGCGCCACCCTGGCCGTATTCACCTGCACCTGCGCCTGCGCCATGTTTTGCTTGTTGGTGGCCAATACATAGTTTTTTTCCGCCTCATCCAGCGTCGCCTGCGATACCACTCCCTGCTTCGCCATCGAACTCGCGCGCTCCCATGCGCGCTTCAGCATGGGCACGTCCACGCCTTCGGCGTCCACCCTGGAGCGAGCCAGGTCCGCATCCGAGGAGCGCCGCGTCGCTTCTGCGGATTGCAACTGCGCCTCGGACTGACGCACCTGCGCCTCCATTTCCACCCGGTCCAGCTCCGCCAGCACCTGCCCAACCTTCACGTGGTCGCCCGCCTCAATGTAGAGCTTCTTCACTATGCCGCTGGCCTTGCTCTTGATCACCACCTTGGTGATGGCCTCAACCTTGCCGGTAGCAACCACGCTCTTCACCAGGTCGCCACGCTCCACTTTGCCCAGCTTTGTCGGATCAATCTTTGTGCCACTATTGCGTGCTGCCATCAACCCAGCCGCGGCAAGTACAACTATTATGGTTATGATTGCCCCAATCCAAATCGCCTTGCGCCGCCGCTTACCATTTCCGTTTGCCATGACTGACCTCCCCGGCATGATCGCGCCAGCGCAGACTTCTCCACTGGCTTCTCACATCATTTTGTACGAAATACGACCGCAACATGTTCCCAAAGCTTGGAATGTGCAGATTCGTGGGAGCGAACGATAACAGCGCGGCTGCCAGTTTATTACGATAGCGAGACAAGAAGCGATTGCGCGAGCGATCAGCACGTTCCTGAAATCACTGACGGAGTTCCACATGGCCACCCCTGTGGTGCAATCGAAGGACGCGCCGCCTGCTCCGCAAGCGCCTGCCATTTCACAATTGAATGCTGTGATGCGAGCCGATGGCCTGGCTCAGGAGATGGGCTTCGAGCCGTCGAACACCGATACGGGAGACAACCGCCCATGGGTTGTGCTCTGGCTCAAAGCGCTGGAATCAGGCGGGAACGAGGAGTGATGCGGGTGATCTGCCCGCCGCTACAAGGGATCTATTTGCCTTACTCGTATTCCTCCGTGCTGACGCCCAGCACGCGAAGTTTTACGATTGCATCCAGATTCACATAAATCAACTGGTTGTTGTCACCCGGACTGGTCGGGCGCAGGAAGAATCCGCCCTCCTTGAAGATCGGCAACCCGTTCTTGACATAGCCTTCCATCACTTCTCCATCATGAAAAGTGACCTCGATCCAGATGCTCTTGATCTCCGGACCCTGGCCATAGAACTGGACGGGTTGCTGCTCGCGGTCGCCTTCGAAGCTTGAAACAAAGAAGATGGCCTTCACCTCGGGCCAGTTCAAGTTGCCAATCTTGCCGCCATCAGCGGTGCGAAAGCCGGACTTCTCGCTCAGAAAACGCGGAAGAAACCGTTCGCTGGTGGCCAGGGCATGAATGGAGTCTTCCGCGCAGAAGTATCCCTTTACGATGGAGCCGTCCTGGTGGCGAATCACAACTTTGTAATGGGCACCCTCCCCGTCCGGGGAAGAACTCTTGTCGAAAGCAATTATGGACATGCGACCTTGGACCTGTTTTTATCCTCCGAGGACGGAGACAATCCGTACTGCCGGATCTTGTACAGCAGCGCCTTGTAGCTGATCTGCAACTCGTCAGCCACGCGGCGACGGTTCCAGTTGTGGCGCTGCAGAACTTCGCTCATGATCTGCGTCTCCACTTCGTTCATGGCGCTACGGGCACGTTTCTTCAGGCCGATCGAAGATCCCTCCGCTTCTGTCGTTCCCTGCTTCTGGCCAGGATGGCCTCCCATGGCGCGGCGCAACTCGCCCATCATATGCTGCTCGCTGCCCAACACCAGGAAGCGCTTGATCGAGCTTTCCAGCTCGCGCAGATTGCCCGGCCAGTCGTACTGCATGTACGCCGCAAGAAGTTCATCGGACATGGTGATCGGCTGGCGGGCAAAGCTGGCCGACAGCTTGCGCATGAAGTGCCGGATCAGGATCGGAATCTCTTCCTTGCGCTCACGCAGCGGCGGCATCTGGATGGAGAAGCCGTTCAGCCGGTAATAGAGATCCTCGCGGAAGGCACGGGCCGCGATGGCAGCTTCCATATCGATGTTGGTGGCGGCAATCACACGAACATTCACCTTGATCGGCACCCGGCCACCCAGCCGTGAGAAGGTTCCATCCTGCAGGACCTGCAGCAGCTTGGACTGCATTCCGGGCGGCATCTCCCCGATCTCATCCAGCAAGATCGTACCCATGTTGCAGATTTCAAATTTGCCGGGCTTGGAGCGGACGGCTCCGGTGAACGCGCCCTGCTCGTAGCCGAACAGCTCGCTCTCCAGCAGGTCGGCCGGCATGGCCGCGCAGTTCACCTTCAGGAAGGTCCGGTGCGCGCGGGGCGACATCTTGTGGAGGAACTGGGCCACGATTTCCTTGCCCGTTCCGCTTTCGCCCAGGATCAGAATCGGCAGGTCCACCTGCGCCAGCATGGCAACCTGGCTGCGAATCTCGTTCATCCGCTTGCTTGCGCTCACAAAGCTAAGGCCGTCATTCAGCACGGTTTCCTGAACCGCGTCTTCCTGGTTTCCGCTATCCTTCACCCGGCTGAGGAATCTGTTCACGCTCTCGAACAGTTCGTTCCGCTCAAAGGGCAGCCGGATGCATTCCGACGCACCCGCCTGAATCGCCTTCACCGTCAATCGCACATCCGGAATACTGAAGACAACCACGATTGGAACCAGCGGTTGGGCCTCGCGCAGGCTGGCCAGAGCGCTCAGGGAGCCATACCCGCCCAGATGCAGCACGATCACATCGGGGGAAAAGCCACGCTGCACACGCAGATGCGCGTGCTCGATATTCAAGGCAGTAACCGCTACCCCGTCCCGCACCAAAGCGCGATCGAGAAAAGTAAGCAATTTGACGTCATCGCAGGCCAGCAGCAACTCGCGCGGCTCTGCGTGCAAGACAGACCTAGGTTTCATAGTAACGGTTGGCATGGTCCTCGTTCTCCAGGCCACTGGATATTGTCAGAGACTACAAATCGCACGTGATTTGTGGCACAAGCGGTCACGTGCAAACAGAAGACAGGGCAACTACAGCCCCATTGAGTGTGCAGAATATAGCACAACTGGTCCAGATTTGGACTGGTTTAGTCCGAAATTTTTGATGAAAGTTCCAAGAAAGAGGTTTGGTTTAATGAGCGGAGGAAAGCCCGGGCAACGCACGGCCGACCGCTTTCAACGTCTCTTCCACTACTTTATTTTGTTGTATCTCACTGATTTTAGGGAACATCGGAAGAGACAACACCTCGTTGGCAAGGCGTTCCGTCAGTGGTAAATCTCCCACGTGATAGCCCTGCGAGCTGTAAGCTTTCTGCAGATGAATCGGGACCGGGTAATGGATTCCAGTGCCAATACCGGCGGCATTCAGGCTGGCTTGCACCTGATCTCGGTCTCCAACGCGTACCACGTAGAGGTGATAGACGGGACGGCTGTCCGGGGCTTTGAACGGTGCGATCACCTCGGAGGCGTCTTTGAAGCCCTCGTCGTAACGGGCTGCCGCTGCCTGCCGCAGACGATTCCACTCTGCCAGGTGTTTGAGCTTGATGTCGAGGAAGCCGGCCTGGATGGCGTCCAGACGGCCGTTGTAGCCCAGCACATCGTGATGATACTTGCGGGACTGGCCATGATCGCGCAGCATGCGGACCTGTGCCGCCAGCGCTGGATCGTTGGTGGTGACGGCACCGCCTTCACCGCAGGCTCCCAGGTTCTTTCCCGGATAAAAGCTGAAAGCACTGGCCAGGCCAATGGAGCCGGCCTTCCGCCAGCGCTTATCGCGCTTGGAGTAATATTCTGCGCCGTGTGCCTGGCAGGCGTCCTCAAAGACCAGCAGACCGAACTCCTGTGCGACTTCCTCGATGGCGTCCATGTCGGCCATCTGGCCGTAGAGATGAACCGGTAGAACCGCCGCAATGGGCGTCTGCGTTCGACGGCTTAGGCGCAGTCCCGTCTGTGCATCACGGGGGCAGCTCTCCAGATAGGCGCGCAGTTTTACAGGACAGAGATTGTAGCTGCGCTCGTCGACATCGATAAATTCTGGCGTGGCGCCGGCTTGCGTGATGGCTTCCGCCGTGGCGATGAAGGTGTTGGCCGTGGTCAGAACCGTCTGACCCGGCTGCACTCCGCCGGCTACGAGGGCGAAGAGCAAAGCGTCGGTCCCACTGGCCACGCCGGCACATTCGGCGACGTCATGAAAAGCGGCGAAGTTCTTCTCAAAGCTGGTGAGCGCGCCGCCACCGATGAACATGGCTCCGCGCAGCGCAGTGCGGAATGATTCCGTTAACTCCGCCTCAAGTTCCAGGTGGGGGCCAATCAAATCCAGAAAAGGAATCGTGTCATTCATGGGTCGCAGCTTTGTCCTCAAGGTAGCGAAGGATTTTGGCGGGATTGCCGGCGACGATGGCGCGGGCCGGTACGTCTTTGGTCACCACGCTGCCCGCCCCGACAATGGCAGCCTCGCCGATCGTCACCTTGGAAAGAATCGTCGCCCCGGAACCAATGGACGCGCCCTTTTTCACCAGGGTGCGTTCCACCTTCCAGTCCGACTCAGTTTGCAAAGAGCCATCCGCGGTAACTGCGCGCGGAAAGCTGTCGTTGACGAACGTTACACCATGACCCACGAAGACCCCGTCCTCAATGGTCACGCCTTCACAAATAAATGTGTGGCTGGATATCTTGCAGTTGGCCCCAATCGTCGCGTTCTTCTGTACCTCGACGAAGGCGCCGATCTTGGTTCCGTCCCCGACCTCGCAGCCGTAAAGATTAATGAACTTCGAAAGCCGGACCCCGTTTCCCAGTTTTACGTCCGGTGCAATCGAGCAGTACTCACTCATATCCTGACCTGGGAGCCACGGTTCCGCAGAGATTCGTCGGCCGCCTGCAACATCTTCACAATGCGCAGCCCGGCGTGACCGTCGTTGATCGGCTTCTCCTGTTTGAGAATGCACTCGTTGAAATAACCGAGCTCGAGTTTGAGCGCCTCAGTGGCTTCCACCTGCGGCGCCCACATGTCGCCGGAGCGATAGCTGACCAGCAGGTCGTAAACGCCCTCGCGGGAGTTGATGTTCACGCCGCGGTCGTACACCTTGATCTTCTCGTCGTTCTCCAGATCGTTCCACATCAGCATCTTCTTGTCGCCGCCAACCATCGTCGTACGCACCTTGACCGGCGACAGCCAGTTCACGTTGACGTGCGCGATCAGCTTGCTTGAGAAATACAAGGTGAGAAACGCAATATCCTCCACACCGTTGATGTGACGTTGCCCGGTGGCAACCATGCCTTCGGCACGCTCGGGAAGCAGGTAATCCATGATGGAAAGATCGTGCGGCGCAAGATCCCAGATCACGTTGACATCGTGCTGGAAAAGTCCGAGGTTCACGCGCGTCGTGTCGTAGTAATAGAGGTCGCCTAGCTCGCCGGCGTCGATGAGCTGCTTGATCTTGCGAACCGCACCGGTGAACAGAAATGTGTGGTCCACCATGATCTGCAGATTCTTGCGCTCGGCAATTTCTATCAGTTCCTCAGCTTGCGCCGCGGTGGCCGTGAACGGCTTTTCCACGAAGACGTGCTTGCCGTTTTCCAGCGCGGCCTTGGCCAGCTCGAAGTGCGTCCACACGGGCGTAACCACGGCAACTATATCGATGTTGGGCGAGCGGAGAATCTGCTGCACATCCGTGGTGACCGCCATGTCGGGATACGCCTTGACTGCCTTGGACAGCGCCTCAGGACGCGGGTCGCACACCATGGAGACCTGTGAGTCATCCTGTGTGTGGAAGTTGCGGACGATGTTCGGTCCCCAGTACCCGTAGCCAATTACGCCCACGGATAGAGCTTTCTTCGCATGCCGGACGCGCATGGCGAATGGGTCGTGGTATATCAGTGGCGACACCGGCGTTGGCACTGCCGAGGGAACGACAGCACCGCCATTCCGCACTGCACGCATTGAAACAGACGGAACGGATGTATTCTCCATGACTCCTCCAAAGCTCATCAATGACTGGTTATGTCCATAACTTCATGGCACTGGGACGAATGCTCCAGCAGACACACGGCTAGGTTCATCTAGCTGAAATGACTTTATGCAATCGGTTGACCAGAAAAAGCCCGACGGGGCAATCATCCGGTAAACGCTGTATTTGCCGTATTTACGCATGGATTCACGGCGCGAACCCCAAAAGTGCGACCCGTCTGGTCCTATTACAAAGTGCCTTCTGCAAGAAACTGCGCAAGCAAAGAGAAAAACGTGGCCGCCAGACCGTAGAAAAAGACCAAGATCAGATGCACGTCCGGCCTGTTAATCCGTGGTTTCGTCGCCCTCAAAGAGGCATCCATATGCACCATCCGTGCCATGCCATGGAACCTAGCCTCTTGCTACAGATTCCCAGCCGAGCGACAGCGCGTGCAATCGTCCGGATGCTTCCCCACTACGCGAACAATTTCCTCGCGCTTCCGCTGCTCCAAACACACGCTTCTCACTGCACTTCTCTTATCCAGAAATATTCGCAAGGATTCACCTGATTCGCCGGTACATGTACGAGGTGAGAAATTCTACAAGACCTTTGACTTCGCGCCGTGCTAATGAATCGAGCTTGTACGTCCGATGTCTGCTACTGTCGAAAATATAGACAGCCAACATTGGGACCGTGCCGTTTCACCTTGACTGGGGTTCCCCCGGCAAGCGGTATCCGGACCCTCCCCAAGAGGCTTTTCTAAGCCAAACATCGCCCTGGCGGCGACAGGACAGGTATGTCCATCCGCCGGGTGTTCGCCGAAGTGTGTGCGGTGTGTAGGCGTGGCGACGGGAAGCCGTATGGCGTTGATTCGAGGAGTTAAGGTATGAAACGGTTTACTTTACTTGCATTATTATTCTGCATCGCATCTCTTGGTTACGCGCAAAATCCCAAGTCTATGGCCGTCGCCAGCAAGACGGGTCGCTCGAGACTGAAAGTAACCCTGTCGGCGACTTCCCTCTCTTTCGGGAACCAGACGATCAACACCACAAGCAACGCACAGTTCGTCACCCTGACCAGCGACGTGCAGAACAGAGTGCTGCTGACGAGCATCAGCACCACGGGCAACTTTGCTCAGACCAACACCTGCGGAGCGAGCCTGATAGGCGGTGACAGCTGCATCATCGTCATCACCTTCACGCCGACGACAACGGGAGCCTTGAGCGGAACCCTTTGCGTCGTCGATAGCGCTGGCACCCAGACGGTCACTCTCTCCGGTACAGGAAGCGGCGTGGCCGCAGCGGCGCTCTCTACCAGCGCACTCACCTTCAGCAGTCAGACGATCAACACCACCAGCGCTGCGCAGTCCGTCACCCTGTCCAACAACGGCAGCGCAGCACTGACCCTGACAGGCATCAGCACCACGGGCAACTTTGCCGAGACCAACACCTGCGGCACAAGTGTGGCCGCCGGAGCCAGCTGCACCATCGCCGTCACATTCACTCCGACTGCAAGCGGAGCTTTGAGCGGAACACTTTCCGTGGTCGACAGCGTTGGCACTCAGTCGGCCACTCTCTCTGGTACCGGAAGCGGTGTAGCCGCAGCTGCGCTCTCCACCAGCTCACTTACTTTCAGCAGCCAGACGATCAACACCACCAGCGCGGCGCAGTCCGTCACCCTCACCAACAGCGGCAGCGCGGCACTGACCCTGACCGGCATTAGCACCACAGGCAACTTTGCCGAGACCAACAACTGCGGCACGAGCCTGGCCGCCGGAGCCAACTGCACCATCGCCGTCACCTTCACGCCGACCACCACGGGAACTGTGAGCGGAACCCTTTCGGTCGTCGACAGCGTCGGCACACAGTCGGCCACTCTCTCCGGTACCGGAAGCGGCGTGGCCGCAGCCGCGCTCTCGACCAGCGCACTCACCTTCAGCAGTCAGACGATCAACACCACCAGCGCTGCACAGTCCGTCACCCTGTCCAACAACGGCAGCGCGGCACTGCCCCTGACCGGCATCAGCACCACCGGCAACTTTGCCGAGACCAACAACTGCGGCACGAGCCTGGCCGCCGGAGCCAGCTGCACCATCGCCGTCACCTTCACACCAAACGCAACCGGAGCCTTGAGCGGAACACTTTCGGTCGTCGACAGCGTTGGCACCCAGACGGCCACTCTCTCTGGTACCGGAAGCGGTGTAGCCGCAGCTGCGCTCTCCACCAGCTCACTCACCTTCAGCAGCCAGACCATCAACACCACCAGCGCTGCGCAGTCCGTCACCCTGTCCAACAGCGGCAGTGCAGCACTCTCGCTGACAGGCATCAGCACCACGGGCAACTTTGCCGAGACCAACAACTGCGGCACGAGTGTGGCCGCCGGAGCCAGCTGCACCATCGCCGTCACCTTCACGCCGACCACCACCGGAGCCTTGAGCGGGACACTTTCCGTCGTCGACAGCGTTGGTACTCAGTCGGCCACTCTCTCCGGTACCGGAGCCGGTGTAGCCGCAGCTGCGCTCTCCACCAGCGCACTCACCTTCAGCAGCCAGACCATCAACACCACCAGCGCTGCACAGTCCGTCACCCTGACCAACAGCGGCAGCGCGGCACTGCCCCTGACAGGCATCAGCACCACGGGCAACTTTGCCGAGACCAACACCTGCGGCACGAGCCTGGCCGCCGGAGCCAGCTGCACCATCGCCGTCACATTCACTCCGACTGCAACCGGAGCCTTGAGCGGAACTCTTTCCGTCGTCGACAGCGTTGGTACTCAGTCGGCCACTCTCTCCGGTACCGGCGTGTCTGTCGGCAACCTGGTGACCAGCCCGGCCAGCATCGCCTTCGGCAACGTCACCGACGGCCAGTCCAGCTCGCAGAGCGTGAGCCTGACCAACAACGGCGGAACCGCGGTCACCATCAGCTCGGTCAGCCTCAGCGGCAGCGGAGTCTCGATCTCTGGCCTGACCACGCCACTGACCCTGGCGGCCGGCGGCTACACCACCTTTACCGTGACCTTCGCTCCCACCACGACGGCGAGCGTCAGCGGCGGAGTCTATCTGACCAACAACAGTCCCACCGCCAGCTTCGAGCTTCCGGTGACCGGAACCGGCGTGGGCGCGGCCAGTGTCAATCTGTCGCCCAGCTCGCTTAGCTTCGGCAGCCAGACGATCAGCACCACCAGCGCCGCCCAGTCGGTCACGCTGACCAACAGCGGCAGCACGGCACTCTCACTCACCA
>Ga0371490_1001393_pt1 | contig 12688 bp, 7 predicted proteins | sample MB2SIPfraction_FD_207959 | JGI IMG/M metagenome (GOLD analysis project Ga0371490, IMG submission 207959) | Lab enriched peat soil microbial communities from McLean, Ithaca, NY, United States - MB28FN SIP fraction | ecosystem: Environmental > Terrestrial > Soil > Wetlands > Peat | place: USA... | reverse complement strand
TCACCTGGGTGCGTGACACCCGCGATCAGCCCCTCGATGCCCATCGCGGCGTCTACACCAGCTTTCAAGACTTTGCCTCGTTGAACAGCATGGGGGCTGAGGTTGGCTTCAACCGTCTGGACCTGCAGAACTCCAACTACTGGAACTTTGATCGCGAACGCTTTGTGCTGGCGATCAACACCCGCTACGGCCAGGAGCGCGCCTTCCGCTCGCCCAAGACGGTGCTCATCCCGCTGCCGGAGCGGCTCTATGCCGGCGGTGCCACCTCCCTGCGCGGCTTCCCGCAGAACGGTGCCGGCCCGCGCGATCCCCAGACCGGCTACCCCATTGGCGGCTCCGGCACGCTGATTGCCTCCACCGAGTTGCGCCTGCCTCCGCCCACGCTGCCCTGGGTGGGCAACACCGTCAGCTTCGTACTCTTCCACGACATGGGCAACGTCTTCACCAACGCCGGCGATGCCTGGATCAGCGCCCTGCGCGCCCATCAGCCGGAGAAGAGTGTTTGCCGCGCTGCCGCGTCTGCCACCTACGATCCCAAACAGCCGCCAGGAGGGCCCATCGCTTCCACCGGGGCCGAGGGCAGTTGCAACTTCAACTATTTCTCCCACACCCCGGGCCTGGGCCTGCGTTACCATACTCCCGCCGGGCCGCTGCGCTTCGACTTCGGCTACAACCTCAATCCGCCCATTTATCCGGTCATCTACAACTACTCGCTCTCCCGGCCCGGCTCCCAGCCGCACGTGGGCGAGGGCAACCACTTCAACTTCTTCTTCAGCCTGGGGCAAACCTTCTGATGCGCGTTCCTCTCCACCCCCGTCTGGCCGCTCTGGCGCTGCTTCTGGCAGCGCAGTTGGCCTGCGCCCAGGCGCCCGTGGTGCTGGACCGAGTGGTGGCCGTTGTCAATCGCCACGCCATCCTGGCCAGCGAGGTCGACGACGAGATCCGGCTCAGTGTTCTCGATGCGAGCCAGCAGGGCGAGCCCGCACTCACCCCCCAACGCGCGCTGGAGCAGTTGATCAGCCGTTCCCTCATCGAGCAGCAGATCCGCAGTGAAGACGACCGCGCCTCCGAGCCTACCCAGGCGGATCTGGATGCGCGCCTGGCTCAGATCCGCCGCGAGCTGCCCTTCTGCATGCATCGCAACTGTGTCTCGGCCGACGGTTGGAAGCAAGTGCTGGCCGAGCGCGGCCTCACTCCGGAGCGCGTGGCCAGTTATCTGCGCTACCGGATGCAGATTCTCGCCTTCATCGAGCTGCGCTTCCGGCAGGGCATCCGCATCACACCGGAAGAGATCGCGGACTATTACGGTAAGACGCTGCTGCCGCAGTACAAACCGGACGAGCTGGTGCCATCGCTGGAATCGGTTGCGGATCGCATTGAAGAAATTCTCCTGGAGCAGCGCGTGAACCTGCTCTTTGACGACTGGCTGGCAAACCTGCGCAAGCAGGGCGATGTGGAAGTGCTCGATCCGGAGCTGGAAAGCCCCGGCAGCGCTAGCACCCCAGAGAAAGGAGCGGGCCAGTGAGCGACGAAGAGCGCGCCAGCAACGGCGAAGAACGTGTGCCCACTCCGCAGCCGGAGACTGCTGAGCCCGAGTCCGTAGAAGAAGATGCGGCCCAGGCGTCTGCGGGCCATCGCCCTCACCCCTTGCGCCGCTTTTTGCTCCGCCATCTGCCGCTTGCCGCGCTGGCTCTGGCGCTGCTGGCGGCCGCGGCCTTCACCGGTTTTTATCTCTGGATGAGTTCGGCTAGCTTCGCGGAGTTTGCGCGCCAGCGATTGATTGCCGTCCTGGAGCAGGCCACCGGCTGCCGCGTGGAGATTGCCCATTTCCACTGGCAGGTGCTGCGTCTGGAGGCCGAGGCCGACGGCGTGGTCCTGCACGGTACCGAAGATGCCGGCGAAGAACCGCTGGCCACTGTCGAGCGGCTCGATGTGCAGTTGAGTATTCTCGACCTGTTCAGCCCCCGCATTCTGGTTCGCTCCTTCAACCTCACCCGGCCCACTCTGCACTCCATCACCTATCAGGACGGCACCACCAACGTGCCTGCTCCGCGCAGCAAGCGCCGCTCCAGCGAGTCCGGACTCGACCGGCTCTTCGATCTGCGCGCCGGCCACGGCTCCATCCGCGGCGCCCAGGTGCACATCGAGAACCGTTCCACCACCTTCGACTTCCAGAACCGTTATCAGCCCATCGATTTTGCGGCCGACGATCTCTCCTTCACCCTGCTCTACACGCCCGGCTCGCACACTGCAGCCGAGCAATATCACGTGGAGGCCGGCGCCACCGCCATCACCTTCACCCGCAGCGGCGTGCATATGAAGTATCCGCCTGTGCGCGGTTACTTCCAGATGTCGCTCACCCTCCAGCGCAACGCTGCGCAGCTGCATTCGCTGCGCATCATGGCGCGCGACCGCGACAAGGTCGAGCGCGCCCTGCTGGTCACCGGCGAGCTGCGCGACTTTGCCCATCCCCGCTGGCAGGGCCACGTAGGCGGCGAGTTGGACCTGCGCCTCGTCGAGCCCATCACCGGCTACCCCAATACCCCGGAGGGCGTGGCCCGGCTCAATCTCACCCTCCACGGCGACGCTGGCGGCTTTGCCATCGACGGCCCGGTGCACGTGGACAACGGCGCGTATGTGGGCACCGGTGTCGATGCCCGCAACCTGATGCTCGATGCGCGCTTCCATGCCGATCCCAAGCGCATGCTCATCGACAACGTCGTGATCCGTCTCAAGACCGGCGGCACCATGGAGGGCACCGTCGATCTGGGCCAGTGGGTGCCTCCACCGCCCACGCCGCGCCCCATCGGCGCCACCGGCAATCGCAACCTCGCTCCGCCTCCGCCGCACCTGCCCGATATCCCCATGAACGGCCGCGTCGATGCGCACTTCAAAGGCGTCACCCTGGATGGGATTCTCGACATGGTCAGCCTGCCGCCCTTCAAGCGCATTGGCTTTGATGCCCTGGTGAACGGCACTGCGCTGGCTCTCTGGCAGAACGGTGACACCAACTCGGTCTCCGTGGCCGGCAATCTGCAGTTCTCTCCCTCGGCTCACGCCGGGCCGGGCGAGGCGCCCATCTCGGGCGTTGTGGATGCCACTTATACCCAGCGCAACGGTCAGGTGGACCTGCGCAAACTTGAGCTGCACTTGCCTCAGAGCGACGTGGAGGCTCACGGCGCCCTAGGCGCGTTTCCCATGACCGGCACCTCCCAGTTTGCCGTTGACTTCCGCTCCCGCAACATGAACGATTTCGATACTGTGCTGCGCGATCTGGGCTTGGCCCGCGCCGGACGCGCCGGCGCAGCGGCTCTGCCTGTCACCATTGGCGGGCAGGCCGAGTTCCACGGCATGTGGAGTGGCTCGCTCATCAATCCCCGGCTCGGCGGCGTGGTTAAGGGCAGCAATCTGCAACTGGAACTGCTCTCCCTCGATCCGGCCGCGGCTGCCAGCAGCGCGCCGCCGCGCTACGTGCATCTGGATGCCATGGACGGCCTGGCCAGCTACTCCGATACGCGCATCGCCATCGATCACCTGCAATTGACCAGCGGCAAGGCGCATCTGGCCGTCTCTGGCGCGCTGGAAGCCACGCCCGGGCGCACGCCCACCTTCGACGCCAACTCCGTACTCCACCTGAAGCTGGCCGCCAACGCCGTGGAGGCCGGCGACGTGCAGTCCTTCTTCGGCCTGAATCTTCCCATCGCCGGTCAGCTCACCGCGCAGCTGGAGGCCACCGGCCCCTTGCATGCCATCAACGGTTCGGGCTTTGTGGCGCTCGACTCCGGCAGCGCGTATGGCGAGCCGGTCAAGCGGCTGCGCGTGGCCGGTTCCATCGCCAACCAGACCGTGCAGCTTGCATCCATCAGCCTTGCCACGCCCGCCGGCACGGCCTCCGGCGCAGGCAGTTACAATCTGCGCACCCGCACCTTCCAGGGCGAATTGCGCGGCGCCGGTATCGACGTGGGAAAGATCGAATGGGTGCGCCGGCAGAACTGGCAGGCTTCGGGCAAGCTCGGCTTCACCGTGCGCGGCTCGGGCACGGCGCAGGACCCGCACCTTGAGGCCGAGGCCACGCTTGGCTCTCTGGCGCTGGCCGGCGAGCCGCTGGGCAGCGTGCATCTCACCGCCCACACCGCCGGCCGCAGCGCACAGTACCAGCTCACCTGCAACGTCGATGGTGCGGAGATCGTCGCCCGCGGCCAGACCGGCTTTGACAACAACTATCCCACCCAGGCGCAGATCGACTTTGTGCGCTTCGACATCGGCACCCTCTTCCGCCTCAATCATGTGGATGCCTTCAAAGCGCAGTCGGCGCTGGCTGGCACGGTGACGCTGGCCGGTCCGCTGACCAAGCCGGAAGAACTGCGCGGCGAACTGCGTCTGGCCTCCACTGAGGCCACCATTGCGGGCGTGCATCTGCACGGCGAGGGTGGCCTGCATGCGCTGCTCGGCTCCGGCCACGTGCATCTGGACCCGCTCCACGTCACCGGCGACAACACCGACATGCGTTTGGCCGGCGATGTAGAACTGAACGGCGCGCGCCAGCTGGATCTGGCCGCCAGCGGCACTGTGAACCTGAAGCTGGTCAGCACCCTCGACTCCGATCTGACCGCCAGCGGCAACTCCACCTTCCAGGTGGAAGCCCACGGCACCTTCGCCAAACCGGTGCTGGAAGGCCGCGTGGATTTTGACAACGGCGCGCTGGCCTTCGAAGACATGCCCAACGGCCTCAGCCAGATTCAGGGCACGCTGCTCTTCAATCAGAATCGGCTGGAAGTCAAGCGGCTGACGGCCGTGACCGGCGGCGGCCAGTTGAGCATCGGCGGCGCAATCAACTTCCAGAACGGCATCTACGCCGATTTGACTGCTACCGGCAAGGGCGTGCGCATCCGCTATCCGCAGGGCATCAGTTCCCTGGCCGATGCGCAATTGCACCTGCAGGGCTCGCGCAACAATCTGCTTCTGGCCGGTAATGTGCTCATCACCCGCTTCATGGTGAGCCCGGAGATGGACCTTGCCGCGCTGGCCGCGCAAACCACCGCCACCGCGCCGCCGCCGCCCAACGCGCCCTCCAATCACCTGCGCCTCGATGTGCACATCGCCAGCTCGCCGCAGTTGAGCTTCCAGAACGCCTTTGCCAAGCTGGCCGGTGACGTGGATCTGCGGGTGCGCGGCACGCTGGCCACTCCCTCTGTGCTGGGCCGCATCTCCATTACCGAAGGCAGCGCCACCCTGGCCGGCACGCGCTACGACCTGCAGCGCGGCGAGATCGCCTTCACCAATCCCGTGCGCATTGAGCCCACCATCGACCTCAACGCCACCGCGCATGTGGAGGACTACGATATTGCCCTCGGCCTGCACGGCACCCGCGAAAAGATGGCGGTCAGCTATCGCAGCGATCCGCCCCTGCCTGAAGCCGATGTGGTAGCTCTGCTTGCTCTGGGCCGCACCGAGAATCAGCAGCGCATCAACACCCAGCAGCAGGTGCAGGCGCTCTCCAATCCCACCACCGACGCCTTGCTCGGCGGCGCGCTCAACGCCACCGTCTCCAGCCGCGTGCAGAAGCTCTTTGGCGCGGGCTCGGTCAAGGTGGACCCCAATTATCTGGGCGCGCTCGGCAACTCCACCTCGCGCATCATCGTGGAGGAGCAGCTGGGCCGCAACCTCACGCTGACCTACGCCACCAACGTGAACACCACCGGCCAGCAGCTGATCCAGGCCGAAGTGGCCATCAACCGCCACGTTTCGCTTCTAATGGCCCGCGACGAGTCCGGCGTCTTCTCCATGGTCATCAAGGCCACCCGCCGCTATAGGTAGAGGCTGTTTCAAAAAAACAGGTTGGTCTTTGCTTCCAGATCGCCACGGGGGACTCGTGTCGCGCCGGTACACCCCGAAGGGGGGTTATGCCAATAGCCCAGCACGGAGCAGCGCGACGTGCTGGGAAAGGTCGTAGATTCAAGTGCGCGCCCCTCGGGGGCGCTGTGCCGGGTGCCCCGGGTCCCTCGCCTTTGGGGACCCGGGAACAACGCCCCCAAACTCCGCTGCATAGAATGTCCGTTGGGTAAACTGGAAGTAAGGAGAGCAGGCAACCATGGCAGGCATTTTGCGCAGAATCGGTATCACCCTGGAGATGATCAAGTGGGAGCATTCCATCTTTGCCTTGCCCTTTGCCCTCACCGCCACCCTGCTGGCCGCCGGCGGCCTGCCGCCCGGTCGCACCCTCCTCTGGATTCTGGTGGCCATGGTGGCTGCCCGCTCCTCGGCCATGGCCTTCAATCGCTGGGCCGATGCTGCTCTGGATGCCGCCAATCCCCGCACCCAAATGCGCGCCATCCCCGCCGGCCTGCTCACCCGCCAATTTGTGCTCGGCTTCACCATCCTCACCGCGCTCCTCTTTTTGCTGGCATCGTATGAGCTCAACGGTCTCACCCTCGCGCTCTCGCCCATCGTGCTGGTGGTGCTCTTCGGCTATAGCTACCTGAAGCGCTTCACTCTTTTTGCGCATCTGGGCCTGGGCCTGGCGCTGGGCCTTGCGCCCACCGCGGCCTGGATTGCGGTGCGTGGCTCGCTGGACCCGCGCATCCTGGTGCTCACCCTGGCCGTCCTGCTCTGGGTGGCAGGATTCGACGTGCTCTACGCCTGCCAGGACTTCGAACACGATCGCCAGGTCGGTCTGCACTCCATTCCCAGCGCCATCGGCCTGGAGCGCGCCTTTTGGGCCGCGCGCGCATTCCACTTGGCGGCGAGTCTCACGCTGTTTCTGCTCGCAGTTCTCTTCCACTTCGGGTGGCCGGGCTACGCCGGTGTGGCTGTGGTGGCAGGTTTGCTGGCTTACGAACACGCCCTGGTCTCGCCCCGTGATCTCTCCAAGCTCAACGCCGCTTTTTTCACCATGAACGGCGTCATTGCCACCGTCTTTTTCGCCTTTGTCTCGCTGGACCTGTGGATGAAGAAGTAGGGAACAAGGGACAAAGGGAACGAGGGAACAAGTTTGCCGGGCTGGCAGAAGCAGACCCCGTCAGCGGAACAGGCATGTAGTTCGCAGCACAAGCTGATAGCTGACGGCTGAAAGCTGATAGCTGTGTTAGGGTGACAAACATGAAGATTGCCATTCAGGGAGAACTCGGATCGTTCAGCCACGAAGCCGCGCTGAAGCTGGTTCCGAGCGCAACCATTGTGCCCTGCGCGCTCTCCGCCGACGTCTTTGCCGCCATCCTCGGCGGTGAGGCCGACGCCGCCGTGATTCCCATCGAGAACAGCCTGGCCGGCTCCGTCAGCGAGCACTTCGACCTCTTGCTGGAGCACGAGGTGCGGGTGGTGGACGAGACCCTGCTGCGCATCCATCACAATCTGATCGCCATTGCCGGCGTCCAGATCGACCAGATCGAGCGGGTTTTTTCGCATCCCGTGGCGCTGGCCCAGTGCAAGCGCTTTGTAGCGCACCATGCGCACATGCGGGCCTACGCTTTTTACGACACCGCCGGCAGCGTCAAGCAACTCGTCGAGTCGCAGGAGGCCAATGCCGGAGCCATCGCCAGCGCCGCGGCCGCGCGCGTCTACGGTGCGGAGATTCTGGCTGCCAACATTGAGGACAATCCCGAGAACTATACCCGCTTTTTCCTGGTCTACCCCACCGGCAAGGCGCAGATTCCGGCCCAACCCGACAAGATCAGCCTGGCCTTCTCCGTGGCCAACCGCCCCGGCTCGCTGGTCCAGGTGCTCAACGAGCTGGCCGCGCTGGGCGTGAACATGACCAAGATCGAGTCGCGTCCGGTGCAGGGCAAGCCCTGGGAGTACATCTTCTACGTGGACTGCCAGGTGCCCTCGTCCGCAGTCGCCGATCAGGCCATCGTGGCCCTCCACAAGCACTGCGGCATGGTCAAGGAGCTTGGCCGCTATCAGGCCGGCGCGCCGCGGGAGTAATTTTTCTGGGGGCACGGTTCCTGCCGTGTCTTCCTTGTTTCGCCATCCCACATACTTTGGGCATCCCATCCTTTGTCGCGTTTTTTGCGGCAAAGGGCGGGACGAACAACGCCCAACTCTGCTCCATCGGAACGACGGCTCCATCGAACCACGAAAGGAGCCGAGACCTTCAGGGCATTGCATGCAGCAGCCCGCTCTGCGTCTTTCATGGCAGGAGGCGGAGGGAGCAGGGACCTTCAGGTCCCTGAATGGAGCAGCAAATAGAGAACGGTGGGGCTTTAGAAGCTGTCTAGAAACTACCTGCATTGAAGGGGACGGGCTTCAGCCCGTCCATTCAGAGCGACCTGGATCTCCGGCTTTAGCCGCCGAGGGAAGGCAAACTACCCTGAAGCCTCCCTCAGGGGCTAAAGCCCATCCGGTTTCTGCTGTTGATGTACGAGCTAAAGCTCGTACCCTTCAACCAAACCGAGTATCTAGACAGATTCTTAGCCCCGGAAAGGTTGTCAAGTCGTGTCCTGACGCGATTTCTTCGCGCGCTCTGCCCTTCATGCGTTCACCGGGTTCGCGCCCCAGGGGGGCGCTGTGAGAATAGCCCAGGGCAAGCCGCGCGCAGCCCTGGGTTAGCGCACCGAATAAACCTCGCGCCCCGTAGGGGCGCGGTGAAAAACCAGACCACCGCTTGCGCGCCGTCGTTCTTTTGTTGGACTTCGATTCGAGTTTCTTTCTAGGTTGCCTTACGTCTTTTCCGCGGCCTGTAAAGCCCCCGGAGCAACACCTGAAAAAGCCAACGGGGGACAGGCCCAAGGCCCGTCCCCCGTTTTATCTTCTCGATTCGCTGATCTTAGAAGTGATACGCAACGCCGATGGTCGGGTTGTAGATGTTGTACCACTTGTTGGTGGTCAGCTGGCTGTCGCTGAAGGTGGGAACCTTGGTCACCTGGCCGCGATACTCGGCGCGGATGTCAAAGCTGGGGCTGATCTCGTAGGCCACGCCGGCGCCGTAGATGCCGCCCACTTCGGTCTGCTGCTTCACGTCCAGCGTGGTGGTGCCCATATTGCGGATCGGCAGGAAGATGAAGGCCGCCGGACCGGCTTCGATGAACGGATTGAAGTTCCTGAACACGAACGAGCGAACGTAGGCGCCCGACATTTCCTGCACGCGGTTGCTCACGTTGTAGTTGTTCGGCTCGGCAAAGAAATGCATGCTGCTCTGGTAGGTGATGCCGTAGTTGGCTTCGATAGCCGAGGTCGGCGTGAGCATGAAGCGGTAGCTGGCCAGGACGCCAAAGGCACGCTGGCTGTGTACCTGCACGTCGGTGGACGAGGCGATGTACGGTTCAATCAAAGCCGTTCCGCTGAGGCTGATGTCCTGGCGGCTTTCCTGGGCGCGGCCTGCAACCGCGCATGCGGCCAGCAGAATTGCTACGATAGCGATCTTCTTCTTCATTCGGTCCTGAACCTCACGTCTGGGCAACCGTCCGGTTGGCGTCCGGCTGACAACGAACTTGTCCGGCGCTCCGGAATCGCACCGGGCTCCGCTCTCAGCATTGTAACTGGCCGGACCGGGTATTGGTCGAGATTTGCCCTTCCGGCGCCTGTTCTACGGGTACTGACAGGGCTTAGACGCACCCCCCGGCGCTCCGATAGCGCAAAAACAGGGAACGAGGCGTCAAGGGAACAAGGGACCAAGTAAACGAGGGAACGAGGGAACAAGGGACCAGGCAAAAAAGAAGGGCAAAGGGGCCCATCCGCACCTGCACCGGCCGTTGCCCCGGTCCTGGGCTCCCGCGTCTCGCATCGGCTTTCCTGTTCCCTCGTTCCCTACTCCCTCCTCCCTGCCTTTACGTCCCTTCCTCCTGGAAGTAGAACGGAGGCCCGCTGCGTTCTGCCATCTGCTTCAAACTGGCCAGAAACGCCTCGGCTGCGTAGCTGAGTGTGGCCCGGCGGTGGTGCACCAGGCGCAGCACCCGGCGCAGCTGCAGATCGTCCACTCGGATGCTGAGCAGGTCGCCGGCCTCCAGCTCCCGGGCCACGGTCAGATGCGGCACCAGGGCCACGCCGTTGCCCATGGCCACAAACCGCTTGATGGCCTCAATCGTCGGCAGCTCGATGGGCATGTTCAGCGGGGTGTGGTGGCGCTGGAAGGTCTCAATCACCTTGCGCCGCAAGGGCGATGCCACGTTGTGGGCCACAAAGATCTCCCGGCCCAGGTCGTGGATGGTCAGCCGCTCCACCCCCGCCAGCCGGTGGCTGGCGCCCACAATCAGCTCCAGGCTGTCGCCGTAGACCGCTATGGAATGGAACTGCTCCGGATCGGGCCGGTAGCTGACCACGCCCATCTCAAAGCTACGCATGGCCAGTTCGTCCGGAATCCGCGAAGCCAGCATGCGGTGCACCGTCACGCCCACATCCGGATACTCCCGGCAGAAGACGTCCAGTACCGGCAGCAGATACATGCAGGTGTACTCGTTGGCGCTGAGCTGCAGCCGGCCGCGTTCCAGGCTCTTCAGCTCGCCCAGGGCCGCCGAGGCCTCCCGCCGCAGGGCCAGCAAGCGGTGGGCGTACTCGCGCAGCAACTGCCCGGCTGCGGTCAATGAGCCGTCCCGCGCCGCGCGATCAAACAGCACCTCGCCCACCTCGTCTTCCAGCTTGCGGATCACCTGGCTGATGGCCGGCTGGGTCCGGTGCAGCCGCGCTGCCGCCCGCGAAAAACTTTTTTCCTCGGCCACGGCCAGAAAGGTTTCCAGTTGTGTTAGTTCCATGGAACCTCCGGTTCCAGTGATCAGTGGACAGTGGTCAGAGAACAGTCTCCCACTGGTCTTTCCGACCTCGATGGATGAAACTCTAGAGCAAAACCAGAGTAGATGTATCCCGCTTGAGGGTATTGCGGGTCGCTGCTCCCTGTGGGGCGCATCGACTGGAGCACTTCGTCCGCAGGACACAGCAACTCTGGTTTTGCTCTAAACGCCACGCGCGCAGTATGCCTCGCTCGCAATACGCCAGGCGCGCAGTTTTGCGCCCCAGTGGGGCGCTGTGAAAATAACCCAGGGCAAGCCGCGCGCAGCCCTGGGTTTGCGCGCCAAGATAGACCGCGCGCCCCGTAGGGGCGCGGTGAACAGCCAGAACACAGCATTCCTTCTTTTGTTGGACTTGCACTCAAGTTTCTTTCTAGTGATCGGTGGACAGCGCGCGGTGAAGCGTCGGGGCAGAGAGCGGAATCAAGAGAGACAGCTCTGGACAGGATGTTGGCATGCAAGATGCCGCCGCACTGACCGCTGACCACGGATCACTTTTCTTTGATAACTATAAATTAAACTTATCGAAACCAAAAAAATAATAACTTTGCCTTATGTTGCCCGTTTTGCGACACTGGAGCTGCTTGTGCGTGTAGGAAGTCGATCAGTTTGCCGCCGGTGGTATGCCTCTGCAAGGATGCAGTTCGGCTCGGGGCGGCCGGTTTCCCCTGATCCCTGACCTCTGAACCCTGAACCCTGTAGTACCGGATTTTTCCAGCAGGCGGAGAATGAGCGTAAATCCCAATCACGTAGTCTTCTTTGACACCACTCTGCGCGACGGCGAGCAGTCACCCGGTTGCAGCATGACCACCCAGGAAAAGCTGACCATGGCCCACGCGCTCGAAGAGCTCAACGTGGACATCATCGAAGCCGGCTTTGCCATGGCCTCGGAGGGCGATTTTGCCGCCATCGCCACCATCACCCAGGCCATTCGTGGTCCACGCATCGCCTCCCTGGCCCGCGCCCGCAGCGAGGATATTGAGATGGCTGCCCGCGCCCTTCAGTTTGCCGACCGCGCCCGCATCCATGTCTTCCTTGCCTCTAGCGACCTGCACCTGGAGTACAAGCTCAAGATGAGCCGCGCCCAGGCTCTGGACCAGTGTGGCGAGAGCGTCCGTCTGGCCCGTTCCCTGACCGACGACGTCGAGTTTTCGCCCGAAGATGCCAGCCGCAGCGACCGTCAGTTCCTCATCGAGATGGTGCGCGTGGCCGTCGAAGCCGGCGCCACCACCATCAACATGCCGGACACGGTTGGCTACGTGACCCCGGCCGAGTACGGCGAGATGTTCCGCCAGGTCCGCGCGGCTATTCCCGCCATCGACCGCCAGGGCGTCATTCTCAGCTCCCACTGCCACGACGATCTCGGCCTGGCCGTGGCCAACTCCCTGGCCGCCATTGAAGCTGGCGCGCGCCAGGTAGAGTGCACCATCAACGGCATCGGCGAGCGCGCCGGCAACGCTGCTTTGGAAGAGATTGCCGCCGCCCTCTACGTCCGCCGCGACCGCTTCAACGTGGAGTCAGGCATCAAGCTGGAGCAGATCTACCCCACCAGCCAGGTACTGGGCCAGATCATCACCTTCCGGCCCTCGCCCAACAAGGCCGTGGTGGGCGACAACGCTTTTGCCCACGAGAGCGGCATTCACCAGCACGGCATGCTCGCCAATCCGCTCACCTATGAGATCATGACCCCAGCGTTGGTGGGCGTAGCCCGCACCCACCTGGTGCTCGGCAAGCACTCGGGACGCGCGGCCCTCCGCCATCGTCTGGAGCAGCTGGGCTTTACGCTTAGCCGCGAAGAGCTGCAGCAGACCTACTACCGCTTTGTGGCCCTGGCCGATCGCAAAAAGAATGTCTACGACCAGGACCTGGTTGGGATTCTTCCCGACCACATTCGCGAACGCCGGCAGGAGCCGGTAGCCGAGCTGGACTAACCCGGCTCCGGCGCGCGAAGCTGGAAAGACAGGCGCGGC
>Ga0371490_1001391_pt1 | contig 12700 bp, 9 predicted proteins | sample MB2SIPfraction_FD_207959 | JGI IMG/M metagenome (GOLD analysis project Ga0371490, IMG submission 207959) | Lab enriched peat soil microbial communities from McLean, Ithaca, NY, United States - MB28FN SIP fraction | ecosystem: Environmental > Terrestrial > Soil > Wetlands > Peat | place: USA... | reverse complement strand
GTGCAGTGAGTCGCTTGTTCGAGGCGCACGCCACAAACCTGGGCAGCGCCGAGGCGGTCGCCCGGCGTATTATCGCCAATGTCCGCCGCCGGGGCGACCGGGCGCTCGTCCGCTATTCACGCCAGTTCGACGGCGTCGACCTGCGCAAGGTGGGCATGACGGTTACGCCCGACGAATTCGATTGTGCCTGTAATAACCTCCCATCGTTTTTCGTCAATGCCTTATGGACGGCGGCCAAGAATATCCGCGCTGTAGCGCGTCGCCAACTGCCCCGCTCATGGCAGATTCAGCCCTTTCCGGGCGCCAAGGTAAGCCAGGTGGTTCGACCTCTCGAGCGCGTGGTGTGCTATGTTCCGGGCGGGCGTTTCCCTCTGCCCTCATCTGTGCTCATGAGCGTCATCCCCGCGCAGGTGGCGGGAGTGCGGGAGATCCTGATCACCTCGCCCAAGCCTGCCCCCGCCGTTCTGGCAGCCGCTTCTATGCTGGGGGTGAATAAAATCTACAGGCTGGGGGGAGCCCAGGCGATCGCGGCGTTTGCTTACGGGACGGAGAGCGTTCCGCGTGTCGAGAAGATCGTTGGTCCTGGAAACCGTTACGTGGCCGCCGCCAAAAAACTGGTGGCTGGCGATTGCGGAATCGATTTCGTCGCGGGCCCATCCGAGCTGGTTGTCGTGGGGGCGGAGGGCAACCCCGAGTGGATTGCAGCCGACCTCGTGGCTCAGGCTGAACACGACCCGGACGCGGTAGCCATGCTCATCACCCCCTCGCCCAAACTGGCTCGGCGCGTTCAAGCTTGTGCTGCCCAAGTCGTCGCCCAGCTTCGCCTTCCGGTCGCGCGGAAATCACTCGCGGGGCAAGGACGCATCGTCCTCACTCGGAATCTAGCGGAGGCTGCGGAGTTCGTCAACCGCTTGGCCCCTGAGCATCTCACTCTACTCGAGGATGCTGAGGGTTTGCTTGATCGAATCCAGTCCGCCGGCTCGATATTCCTGGGCGGTTACAGTCCTGTGGCCGCGGGAGATTATGCTTCCGGCGCCAATCATATTCTCCCCACTAGCGGCGCGGCGCGTTTGCGCGGCGGTTTGAGTGCAGCGGATTTTGTGAAGTGCATTTCGGTTCAGCAAATCACCCGGAAGGGCCTGGCGCGCCTTCGCCCGTCGATTGCGACGCTGGCATGCTCGGAAGGCCTGAAGGCGCATGCGGCATCTGTGGAAGCGAGGTTTCTGTAATCGTGATTCAACCCCGCAAAGCCGTCGAGCGACTGAAGAAATATCGCCCTCCCATGGAGGGGCGGGCGGGGAAGCTGCGCCTGGACTTCAATGAAAACACGGTGGGGTGCGCTCCGGAAGTTGTCCGCGCCTTGCGGCACGCTCTGACGCCGGAAATGCTCACGCGCTATCCGGAGTACGGGGAGAGCCGGCAAATCTTGGCAGCCTATTTCGGACGCAAGCCGGAAGAGATGCTTCTCACCAACGGCACCGACGACGCCATCAAGGCGATTTGCGACGCCTTTGTCGATCCCGGCGACGTGCTCCTCGTGCCCGCGCCCACCTTCCCGGTTTACGAATTCTTTCATAACGTGGCCGGGGGCGCCATCGAGCGCGTTCGCTACGACGAGCGCTTCCAACTCCCGGTGGAAAGCATCGTGGCGGCGATCAACAAGAAAACACGCTGGCTGGCGCTGGCCAGCCCCAATAATCCCACCGGGACCGAGATCTCCAAGCCTGATCTGCGCACTATCCTGGAGGCCGCGCCGCGCGTCCTGGTGTTAGTGGACGAAGCGTATTTCGACTATTCCGGCCAGACGGTCCTGCCCTGGATCAGGAAGTATGAAAACCTTCTGGTCACGCGGACGTTTTCGAAAGCATTTGGGCTGGCGGCGTTGCGGATGGGCTTTATCTTCGGCAACCCCGAGCTTGTGGAACTCATGCACCGCGCTCAAAACCCTTTCCAGGTGAACTCGCTGGCCCTCGCGGCCGCTTCCATTGCCATCCAGCACGAAGAGCATGTGAAGAGATACGTGGGGCAAGTTCACGCCAACCGCGATCGCGTCTATCGCTGGCTCGAGTCTCGGGGTATTCCTTACGTGCCGAGTTCGGCCAATTTCATCCTGACTCGTGTCGGGGAGCGGGCGCCGATAATCGCCCAGCGCCTCCGCGCGGAGGGTATTCTGGTGCGCGATTGGAGTTACGACCCGCATCTGAAGGGCTACTTGCGGTTCACCATCGGCTCCCGCACTCAAACGCGCCGCCTGCTGGAGGGACTTCAACGGCATGAGCAATTGATCGAGACCCGGAACAGGGCAAAAGCCTGGCGGAACTTCGTGACCTACTCCCAGACAGGATGGTTTGCATGAGGGCGCGCCAAGCGGGCATCCACCGCAAGACCGCAGAAACCGACATCCGCATCCGGCTGAACCTGGACGGCCGCGGACGCTACAAGGTCTCCACCGGTATCCGCTTTCTCGATCACATGCTCGAGCTGTTTGCCCGGCATGGCGGTTTCGATCTCGAGGTGGTGGCGCGCGGCGATCTCGAGGTTGACCAGCACCACACGGTCGAGGATATCGGTATCGTCTTGGGCCAAGCGCTGCGACAAGCCCTGGGAGCGAAGAAGGGCATCAATCGGGCGGGTTACTTCCTGATGCCCATGGATGAAACCCTGGCTATTGCCGCCATCGACTTGAGCGGGCGGCCCTACCTCGTTTTCGATGCTCCCATTAAGGCAAAGTACGTCGGTGACCTGCAAGTGGAACTGTTGGAGGACTTTTTCCACGGATTTGTTTCGAGCGCGGGCGCCAACGTACACCTGAAGCTGGCCTACGGGCGCTCGAGCCATCATGCCGCCGAAGCCCTGTTCAAAGCCTGGGCGCGGGCTTTGCGCTATGCCTGCGCGCGCGACCCGCGCCTCAGGGCCCAACTCCCCAGCACCAAAGGACTGCTGTGATCGCCTTGCTCAACTATGGCGCCGGCAATGTGGGCTCGGTGCTCAAGGCCATCGAGCACCTCGGACACTCCGCCGAAGTGGTGGACAAGCCCGAGCGGCTCCGCGCCGCCGAGAAGATTGTTTTCCCCGGCCAAGGTCACTTCGGCACGATGATGGGAGCCCTCGAGGAGCGTAAGCTTCTAGAACCATTGCGCGACCTGCTGGCCTGCGGCACGCCCTTCCTGGGAATCTGTTTGGGTCTCCAGGCGCTCTATGAGGCCAGCGAGGAAGCGCCGGACGTCCCAGGACTTGCCTGGCTCCCTGGCCGGGTGACTCGATTCCAAGGCGTCTTCAAAATTCCACATGTAGGTTGGAGCCAACTGGAGATTCGCAGCCGCAAGGGGCTCTTTCGGGGAGTTGCAGATGGCAGCTTCGTTTACTACTGTCACTCTTATTACGGCCCCCCGACCAAAGAAAGTTCGGCAGTCACTCAGTACGGGCAGACTTTCGCAGCGGGACTCGAAATGAAGAACATCTGGGCCGTGCAGTTCCACCCGGAAAAGTCGGGCGACGCGGGACTGAAGGTGTTGGAAAATTTCCTGAACCTGGGGCTGGGGGCTAGGGACACGGGATTGGAGGTGATGGCATCTGGTGGCGATAAGCTCTTACCGAGATTTGGACGTCTGGCAGCAGGCAATGAAGCTGGCGGAACTGTGCTACAAAGAGACAGAAGCATTTCCCCGGCGAGAAACCTACGGCATGGCAAGTCAAATTCGTCGTGCCGCCGTTTCCATCGCCTCAAATATTGCCAAGGGGAGCAGTCGGCGCAGCCGGCAGGCGTATCTGAACCATCTCTCGATTGCTCTGGGTTCGCAGTCAGAGCTTGAAACGCAGGTCGAGCTCTCCCGCAGGTTGACCCTTCTCCCAGACAAGTCAGCTCAGGGGATACTTGAGTTGGCGGAGGTGGTGGGCAGAATGCTTCATGCGCTCATTCGTTCACTCGAGCAGAAAGGAGAGCGGCTCACCCAGCCCCGAGCCCCCAGCCCCTAGCCCCCATGTTCGCAAAGCGCATCATCCCCTGCCTCGATTGCAAGAACGGCCGAGTGGTCAAAGGCATCCAGTTTGTGAATCTTCGCGATGCCGGAGATCCCGGCGAACTGGCGGAGGCATATAACCGCGAAGGGGCGGATGAGCTGGTCATGCTGGATATCTCGGCTTCCCGCGAGGGCCGCGCCACCCTGATGGATACCGTGCACCGGGTGGCAAGCCGGCTTTTCGTACCGCTGACCGTGGGCGGAGGCGTGAGGACCCTCGAGGATGCGCAGCGCTTGCTCTCCGCCGGGGCCGATAAGGTGGCCGTGAATACTGCGGCGGTTGAATCTCCCGAGATTCTGAGCCAGATTGCCGAGCACTTTGGGCGGCAAGCGCTGGTGGTGGCAATCGATGCGCGGCGCGTTCAGGCGCCCCTTGTGGGCGCTCGGCCCGAAGCCGGCCCTCATGTAGGGGCGCCCCTTGTGGGCGCCCGAAACGGCGCCATGCGGGCACCCACAAGGGGTGCCCCTACTGCGCCACGGTGGAGGGTCTCAACTTACGGCGGCACCAGACCAACCGAGCTGGATGCCTTAGCCTGGGCTCGCGAAGTTGAAGCGCGCGGCGCGGGTGAAATCCTTCTAACTTCCATGGATGCGGACGGCACACAGGCGGGCTTCGACTGCGAGCTGACGGCGAGCATTGCCGATGCTCTCCACATTCCTGTCATCGCTTCCGGCGGCGCCGGTGGTCCAGAACATTTTGCGGAAGTTTTCTTGAAAGGCCATGCGGACGCCGCCTTAGCAGCCTCGATTTTTCATTTCGAGACGCATACGCTGCGCAGCCTGAAGGAGTATCTGCAATCCCGAGGCGTGCCCGTGCGGCTGTGAAGAAGTTGACAGTCAACAGTCGACAGTTGACAGTTAAAGGCCCTTCAACTTTTGACTGTCGACTGTCAACTGGTTTGCACAATGATTATCCCATGCATCGATCTAATGGACGGCAAGGTCGTCCAACTCGTCCAGGGGCGAGAGAAGTTCCTGGAGTTGCCGGACCCGCTGGCAGTTCTGGAGAAATTTGCCTCCTACCCTCAAATCCAGGTCATCGACCTCGATGGAGCGATGGGTCGAGGAAACCACAGCGCGATTATCCGTGAACTCTGCCAGCGAAAACCCTGCCGCGTTGGGGGAGGGATCCGCACGGTGAAGAAAGCGCTCCGCACGGTGCAGGCCGGCGCGCACAAGGTCATTGTGGGCAGCAGCGCGTTTTCCTCCGGGGGCATCAATATTGATTTCCTGCGAGCGCTTCTGGCGGCAGTCCCGCGGGAAAAGCTCATGATCGCGGTTGACTGCCTGGGTGACCGCGTGGCCATTCGCGGCTGGCGAGAAACCTTGCCGCTCACTTCAGCCCAAGCGCTCGCGCAGCTCGAGCCTTACTGCTCGCAGTTCCTCTGCACCTACATCGACGCCGAAGGTCAACTTCAGGGCACTAACCTGGCGTGGTTTAGTAGCCTGCGCTCCGTCACTCAGTTACCCATCACCGCCGCCGGCGGCATCACTACCGACGAAGAAATCAAAGCCCTGGAAGAGATGGGTATGGATGCCGCCCTGGGCATGGCCATTTATCGGAAGGTCTTCCCCGAGTTGTTCAAAAAGCAGGCGGACCCATCCTCACCCTTGTCATGCTGAGCGCAGCGAAGCATCTCTGCAGTTCCTTTCTGCCGCGCATCGGCAGGCAGTGTAAACCCGTTCTCCAGGCCCGCGCTTGCATGCTATTCCCAAAAGTAAGGAAGATTATTCTAAAGTAAGGAGAAGGAGTATTGCCGTGCAGAAACAAGCTCGCATCACAAGCAAAGGCCAGATCACGGTGCCTCGGGACATTCGACGCACACTGGGCGTGCGCCCTGGCGATCGGCTGCTATTCGAGAGCGACAGCAGAGGGGTCCGCATTCGGCCGCTGAGGGCCACGAGTCCGTTTGAGAAATACCGCGGCATCGGAAATCCGGGGATTCCCTCCGGCCGCAAGGCCGTGCGCCATTGGGTTCGTCAATTACGTGGACAATGACCACCGCAATCGATACCAACGTCATCCTCACCCTCGACGATCGCCTCTATCGAGCGGAATTCCCCGGCCTCAGAATTGTGAACATCTGACGGACGCCGGCCCAGCACGTGACGCCGGTCGCGGGCATCTCGCGCAGTCATCGAGCTGGTAGCGTAGCGGTGACCCCGCATCACGGGGTCAGCAAGCTAGGAACCACGGGAATGCCGACTCCGCAGGCGCGGGGTCGGCGCCACACGAGGTGACGTCGCAGAGTCTCTGGAATGCGAGCCCCTGCGCGTGCCCCTCACCGTGGCATTGACTCAGGTTCCCGCCAGGTATATATAGGGGGAAGTGTTTAACCATCGTGTTCGTATAGGCCTCGTAATTTTCCTGTTGGCTATGGCGGCGGAGCGGAGCTCTTTCGCCGGGAAGTCGGAGACGTGGATTCAAGTGCAGAGCCCCGACTTCATCGTTCTCACCGATGCTAATGAGAAGCAAGGACGCCGCGTCGCCTTTCAATTCGAGATGATCCGCGCTGTCTTCCGCCAGCTCTTCAATATTCCGGGTTCGGCGAAGGACCCGCCCGTAATCATCATCGCCGTCAAGAACGAGGATGGCCTGAAACCGCTCCTGCCCGAGTACTGGGTCAAAAAGGGGTCGATGCACCCCGCCGGGATGTACCTGGGCAGTTCGGAAAAGAACTACGTAGCGCTGCGGCTCGACGCAATCATGAAGCAGGAGGCTGACGAGCCTTTCGAGCCCATTTACCACGAGTATGTCCATTTCCTCACTCGCCGGAGGATGGCGCAATTGCCTTTGTGGATGGTGGAGGGACTGGCCGAGTTCTATGGCAATACCCGCTTTGAGAGCGACAGAGTGTTCGTGGGCGCACCCAGCAGCACGAATCTCTACGTCTTGCGCCATACGCCGCCGCTTCCGCTCAGCACCCTGTTTGCCGTGAATGCATCTTCGCCTTACTACCACGAGGAGAATAAGGCTTCCATTTTCTACGCGGAGTCCTGGGCGCTGACGCATTACCTGATTACGCGCGACTGGCGTGAAGGGACTCATCACTTCACTGATTTTCTCAATCTACTGGGGCAGAGCGTTGGGCCCGAGGAGGCGGCGCGACGTACGATTGGCGACCCCGATCGGCTCCAGAATGAGCTGACGCAATACATCCGCAGTTTCACCTTCACCGCCGCGCGTCTGAACGTTCCGCCGCGGGTGGACCCGAAGGATTTCCAGACTGAACCCGCCTCGGATGCCGAGTCGCTTGCCGTGCGTGCTGACTTCATGGCCCACGATCGTCATTACCAGGAGGCGCAGGAGATGCTCAAGGAAGCGCTCGAGCTCGATCCGAAACTTGCGGCGGCGCACGAGAGCATGGGATTTATCCTTAGTCAGCAGAGAAAAACCGATGAGGCCATAAAATGGTACTCCCAAGCCGTGGCACTCAATTCCCAGAGCTACCTGGCTAACTACTATTACGCGGTGAGCTTGTTCAAGGGCATGCCGGACGACAACTCAGCGGCCAAGGCGGAATCCAGCCTGCGCACCGCCATCAAAATCGCGCCTGACTTCGCTCCGGCCTACGCCATGCTGGGCTGGCTGCTGGCGTCACGCCACGTAAGCCTTGAGGAAGCGCACAGGATGGTTCTTACCTCCGTCAGTCTTGAACCGGGCAACGTCCACTACCGGATTAACGCGGTGCAAGTGCTCGAGATCATGGGCCGCGGCGATGATGCCGTCCGAGTGGCCAAGATCGCCGCCTCCATGGCCAAGACACCTGAAGAGCAGGCCGACGCGCTCGCGGCCCTTTCCAACGCTCAGGCGTACCAGGAGCAGCAGACGAAGGTGAAAGAGCACCAGGAGGGCTTAAGGAAGGCGCAATCAGAAGCCGCAGCCGTCGAGGCAAGCCACTCGGGCCAATCCGAGCAGGCAAGTCCCGCGAGGCAGGCGGTTTCCGGCTCCGGTCAGGCTTCCACAAACCCGCCCAAGTTGCGTCACCGTGACGAGGCGCCTCCTGGCGAAAAGCTCATGCTCTCCCCCGCCGAAGCGTTGAGTGTTCACCCCCCGCGCCCGGAACTTCTAGAAAGCCGCAAGCTGGCCGAAGGGACTATCGAAGAGGCAAAGTGCTCCGGCCCGTCGACACTCGAAATCACACTCGCTTCCGCCGTCGGCGCGATTCATCTCTATAGCGACAATTACCTGAAGATTCCCTACAGTGCCCTCCACTTCACGCCCCAAGGCATCCTCAATCCCTGCGTCGATATCAAAGGCCGACACGCCCGCATCATCTACCGTCCGGCAAAAGGGCAACCAAAGCAAGGAGAGATGGTGGCAGTAGAGTTGGCGAAGAATTGAGCCGCCGTTATTCCACGTTCACGTTGATCTGGAGCGAGTGTGTGACGCTGCCTGACGTTCCCGTCACGGTGAGGGTGTAATTTCCTGTGGGTGTGCCGGGATTGCTGCCGCCGCTGCCTCCGCCACCGCCGCCACTTCCTCCTCCACCACACGCCACGAGGGCCGCGGCCAGCAACGCGACCGCGAGCAACCCAACCGCAATCTTCCGCGCGCGCAACCTTGTCACCATGACCAATAGCAACGCGCAAAGTAGGAGAGCTCCTCCAGGCAGAAACCCGATGGGTGTGGTGAACAGACCTCCCGCGGGGCTTGGAGCGGTGGTGGCAATCAAGAGCGCGACGCTGCCGCTGGAAGGCAGGGAGGTTGGGTTCAGCGAGCAAGTGGCTCCGCTCATCGCGGTGGGGACCGAGCAAGTGAGGTTGACTACTCCGGTAAAACCGCTGTTTTCAGCCACGCTGATGGCGGAAGCAGCCGACTGGCCTGGACTGGCAATGCTCAGGCTGGGCGGATTGGCTGTCACGGCAAAATCGGGCGCGGGGACCTGCGTGACCGAAGAGGTGGAGGACGCGTAATTGGCGTCGCCGCTATATTGGGCTGTAATATTCGCAGCAGCGGTGAGCGGGATTGTCAGAGTTGCTTCGAGGTAAGCTGCCGCCCCCGTGGTGCGCGAATACGCAGCACCTGTGTAGGCAATGTTGCCGCTGACCAGTGTGGTTCCATTGAGAAACTGCACGGTTCCGGTGGGCTCAAGGCCGGCGCTCTCCGTCTCCACAAATGCGGAGAGAGTGACGCTGTTGCCGCCCGCGGGCGAGGCGAAGAAATAGGTAAAGGTGGGGCCCTGGGCGACGGTCAGAGTCACCGTGGACGAACTCGGTTGGTAGCTGCCATCCCCGGAGTAGTTTGCCACCACATTGTAAGTCCCGGGGCCCAGAGGTGGGAACTGATCTTCTGAGTAACCAGAACTGTTTAACGCGTAAGCGCTCGGCGCGGTCCCGCTCTGGTTGGGCAGAGGCTGATTGTTAGCGGCCAGTGTCACCTGCCCGGTGGGGCACGGATAGACAATGGATTCGTAGACCTGCGAGCAGAGCTGACCCGAGCCGTTCGTGACATCCACGCGAATATAGAAATCACCGTAGAGGGCGTTGGTTGCGGTGAAGCTTAGGGGAAAGAAGCCGTTAATCACATGGACGTGGGTCGCGCTCGGCTGCGGGCTGACGGTGACTGGAACAGGCGGTGTGGAGTCGCTTGCCCCAAAGGTTCCGTCACCCGCATAATGCGCCGTCACGTCGTACGTGCCGCCAGGAAGAAAACTCGTCGAGCCCGACGCCGTGCCATTGGCCAGGGTAAACGTGGCTACGTCAGTCGTGCCGCTTGTCGTGCTGCCGGTTTGAGCGATAAGCGAGACTTGACCCGTCGGCGTCCCTCCCGTTGTCGAGGCGACCTGGATGCCGACGTTCACGGGCTGGCCGTGGGTGAGGGTGACGGGGCTGGTCGGCGGCGAGGTCGAGAGTGACAGAGTGGTGCTGGTGGGCGCGAAGCTGACGGAATTCCATTGATTGACCAAATTCGTTACGTTCACGGAGCCAAGGCCGGTGGCCAAATCATATCCCGGCGTCGTCATCCAAGCTGGTAAAGAGTTGTTCGCGGGATCAACCAAGATGCCGTACCCTTCGCTGGAGAGAGAAGTGTTGCTGCAATTCGGATACCCCCCGAAACACTCCACCGAGTTATTGCCCGTCACCACGTCGTAGAAGATGCACGAGGAATTGCTTACCGCTGCCGCATTGGAAGCGCAACTCGCTCCGTTCTGCGCCGCCAACGGGTAGAGGACATAATTCGCGTTACCCTGCCGCTTGCCAGTCTTTTGTAAGACCATCGCCATGATGCCGGCGAAGGCGGGCGCCGCAAAAGATGTTCCCCCGCCACCTTGGAAATCCAGGTAGGGAGCATTCAAGTCGCAAGAGGAAGTGCTGCTTCCGGAGCCGGTATTTGCGTCCATTTGGCAAAAGACGTAAAAGCTGGCGCTGTCCGTGACGCCGTTGCTGGAAAACAAAGACAAGTCCGGTATGTCACGCACCGCGTCGTTGGGAACGCCGGTCCCCGTCTGCCATGGCGGCTTCGCATACCCGGACATGCAAAAGTCCCCGTTAGATATGGCGCAATTGCTCGGCCCGCCACCTCCGGCGATCACGCCCCAACCCTCAGGGTTCAGTGTGGTGCAAGCCGTGGTCTGCCCAGACTGAGCGCAAGAATCGTTCCAGGTCCGCTCGGGAATGTACGACTTGGCGGACGACTCCGTCGCGGAGACGTTGCTCGTGTTCCAGTATTGCGACAGGCTATTGGCGTCATCGAAGTCCGTCCCGCCCACCGCCACATTGAAAGGTGTTGAGGCGATGCCATTAACTGCCAGGCCGTACTGCGCCGCGCCAAAGAACACAGAATCGCACCCGGCGGAACCCGTATCGCCCGCGGCAGTAACGATGGTGATCCCTTCGGCCGCTCCTTGCTCCCACAGGGTGCTGTAAAACGCGTTCCCCGTAGTTCCGAGGAAAGCTTCACACTCGCCGTAGCTGGCGCTCATCACTGGCGCCAAATCGTTGTCGATGATGTAAAGAGCGGAGAGATCGCCGCCAAAGGTCGACTCAGTGCTTTGAGAAACCACCACATCGATGTTGGCGCCCTTCGCGACAGCGCCGGCCCATTCGACATCGAGGTCGGCTTCTGCTTCAGCACCTCCCTCCAGCACGCCGGGATCAGGGCCATCCAGAACGATCAGCGGGTCATTTGCCGGCAACCCGAACATACTGCGAAAATCGCGCACATCCTCGATATTGATGTTCGAGTCTTCAGCGACGGCGATGGTTTGACCGGCGCCGTCGATGCCTGCCGACCACTGTGGCAATACATTGTAGATGGTGGCGAAATCAGTCGGCCCGACGGCGTAGATGGTCCCGCCGGTGATAGTTGAGGGGAAAGTGAAGAGCGGCTGGACCTTGCCCCTCGCCTTCGACCGCTCGAAGGTGCCCAGCCGGCGGTGGTATCGCTGGCGAGGGAAGTTATTCAGTGAGACCACGCCCGACACAACCGGCGCCAGAGCAACGGGAATCCGCGGATCGCCGGCGTTGGCCCAGTGCGCTTCGCCTTGGACCAGATACTTATGAATCTCAGTGTGGAGCGCCTCGCGAACCAGTCCCACCGTTCCTGAAAACTCAATTGTGGCGCCCCCAACCGCGACTCGATTCACCTGAAATCCTCGAGACGCCAGCCACCGTGTCACGGTATCGATGTCGGCGCTGGCAGGACCGAATTGCCGCCCAAACTGCTCCGCACTCAGCCACTGATGATAGTTGGGGGAGGACTTGACTTGTTGCTGATCCAGCAGTTTCCGCAGGGCTGCCTCCTGTTCCGGTGACCGTTGGAGCAGGAGTAGCATCCTTTCCATGGGCAGGTCATCAGGCGCCGCGCCCTGGTCGTATTCCGCTCGAGCCAAGGGATGGGTGTTGCCGTACAGAGTTACCAGGTTTGCTTCGTCCACGGCTTGCGTGAGACGGGCGGGAGGGGAGGTTGCCTGCGCCATTCCCACCGCAGTGCAAGAAACAAAAGCCCCTGCGAGGGCTAAAGCTAATCTCACTCTGCTTGTCCATGAGGGTTTCATGGTCCCTCCGCACTTGAGAGTGTGAAAACCTCGCACGTCTGCGAAGTTAATGGCAGCTACCAAGCATGGTAACACAGAGAACGCTATTCACCATACAAGCGGGGGACGCGCTTGCCAATCAAGCACAGAACTTCATAGGGGACGGTACCGAGCATCTGGGCGATGTCGAGGGCGGTAATGGAGGCCTGCTGGGACCGGCCCAGGAGCATGACTTCGTCTCCGACATTGACGCCCGGGATATCCGTGACATCCAGAAGCGCGAGGTCCATGCTGATGCTGCCGACCAACCGCGCCAGCCGGCCACCTACGATGGCATGACCCCGATTCGAGAGCGCCCGGTTGAGGCCGTCCGCGTAGCCCACCGGCACCGTGGCGATGCGGGAGGGGCGCCGGGTGTGGAAGGCCTCTCCGTAACCCAGCGGCGTCTCGCTGGGAACGTCCTTCAGGTACACCACGCGGGATTTGAAGGTAAGTATAGGTTCGAACTCCGGGAGGCGCGGAAGTTCTTTGTCTGGCGGGAGCACTAACGGCGCGTAGCAGCCGTAGAGCAAGCCCCCGATGCGAATCATGTTTTCGGGAAACGCGCGCCCGGTGAGCAATCCAGCCGAGTTTGAAACGTGAGTCCACTCAGGTTCAATTCCGGCTGACTTCAATTGCGCAAGCGCGGCGCGGAAACGCTTG
>Ga0371490_1001388_pt1 | contig 12718 bp, 12 predicted proteins | sample MB2SIPfraction_FD_207959 | JGI IMG/M metagenome (GOLD analysis project Ga0371490, IMG submission 207959) | Lab enriched peat soil microbial communities from McLean, Ithaca, NY, United States - MB28FN SIP fraction | ecosystem: Environmental > Terrestrial > Soil > Wetlands > Peat | place: USA... | reverse complement strand
GAACCACCAGCGCATGGTGTTGAACATCTCGCGCTCGACTTTAGGATTGCGCCAGTTCAGGTCGGGCTGCTCGGGGTAGAAGAAGTGGTAGTAGTACTGTCCGGTTGTCGTGTCCAGCTTCCAGCTTGAGCCGCCGAAGAGGCTGCGCCAGTTGTTGGGTGGCTCATTTGGCGCGCGTCCGTCGCGCCAGATGTAGAAGTCGCGGTAGCGGTTGGTACGCGAGCTGCGCGATTCCTTGAACCACTTGTGCTGATCGCTGGTGTGGTTCACCACAAAGTCGAGAACGATCTTGATGCCGCGCTTGCGGGCCTCGCTGACAAGACGATCGAAGTCCTTGAGTGTGCCGTACTGCGGGTCCACCGCGCGATAGTCGCTGACGTCGTAGCCGAAGTCCACCTGCGGCGAGGGGAACATGGGCGTCAGCCAGATGGCGTCCACGCCGAGCTGCTGCAGGTAATCCAGGTGCTGGATGATGCCATTCAGGTCGCCTGTGCCATCGTTGTTGCTGTCGGCAAAGCTGCGCGGATAGAGCTCGTAGACGACGGCGTGCTTCCACCAGTCGGCGTCGGCGGCATGGCGGTTGGGCGGCATGGCGGACGCAGGAGCTTGCGCGGCAGCGAGCGTGGGTAGCGATGCAACCAGCGTGGCCAACAGCAGGCCGCAAAGAGCGATATTGCGGAGAGTCATCCGATTCGAGGCAAACGATTGTCTAGCGAGTGACAAAGCAAACTCCCATTACGGCCGCTGCCCATGTTGATCGCGCAATTTTGTTGCGAAAACCGAATGGAGCGGCGTCCGCCACATTTTAACTCCCAGCCCCGCTGGTGGGCCAGACTGATTGAAACAGAGCCGGTTGCGCGGACGCCGTGGAACGGCCGGGCGATGATACTCTGTTGCCGGAGCGGCAAGCTTGAGCGAGGCAGCGGAATTCGACTGGGCAGCGGGCGCCATGGCGGAAGGCCTTGCCGCCTATCGCGCGGGCAACTTCTTTCTCGCCCACGAATACTGGGAGGAGCACTGGCGCCAGTGCCGTCCGCCGAGTAAGACCTTTGTGCAGGCGCTGATTCAGCTGGCCTGCGCCATGCATCACCACCAGCATGGCAACCGGCGCGGAGCGGCCTCACAACTCGATCACGCGCTGGTCAAGCTGCAGGGCTTTCCCGCCAGCTATGGCAGCCTCGACGTGTCCGCCTTGCGCGACGAGATCGCCGGCTGGATTGTGGCGCTGGCCGGAGATGCCGCGTTGACCTCGCCGCCCGTCCCCACATTGCACATATTCGTCGAAAGCTAGCGGCGCCACTCAGCTTTGCCGCGAAAGTTACTGATCCCAGGCCTCCCACGGGCCAAAGCCTTTCGATGCTTGGAGACCGGCGTGCGGCTCATCTACACTGTTGGCATGCGTCGTCTATTTAGCTTGCTTTTGTTGGCAGCCATGGCGTGGATGGCCTGGGCTCTACTCTTGCCTGTGGCTCCGGCGTCGCCGCAGGTGCTGATCTTTCCCACCGGGTCTGGCTCGGCCGCCATCGCCGCCTCGCTCGAAGAGCATGGTGTCATCCGCAGCCGCTGGGCCTTTCAGCTCGTACACCACTTTTATTCCCGCCGCCGCATAAAGGCCGGAGAATACAGCTTTCAGAGCCCGGCCAACACGCTGCAGGTCTTCCACCGCATGGTGCGCGGAGACGTTCTGCTGCACACGGTCGTCGTACCCGAAGGCTACAACCTTTACGAGATCGCCGCGGCCATTGAATCCGCCGGACTTGGTTCGAGTGAGGACTTCGTCAAGTCCGCATCGCATGATGTCGTGCTCATCCACGCCATCGACCCCGGCGCGAAGACCCTTGAGGGCTATCTCTTCCCGGACACTTACCAGTTCACCCGCGGCATGAGCATGCATGAGATCTGCGCCATCATGGTGCGCCGCTTCCAGCGCGAGGCCAATTTGATGGGACTGCACACTGACGTGCATCGCGTGGTCACCCTGGCCTCCATTGTGGAGAAAGAGACTGCGGCACCGGACGAACGCGCGCTCATCGCCGGCGTGTACACCAACCGCCTGCGCAAGAACATGGCCCTGGCCGCCGACCCCACCGTGGTCTACGCGGCGCTGGAGCGCGGCACCTATCGCGGCACCATCTACCAGAGCGATCTGCAATCGGATTCGCCCTACAATACCTATCGCGTCACGGGACTGCCCCCGGGGCCGATTGCCAATCCCGGCGCGGCCTCGCTGAAGGCCGCCATGCACCCGGCGGAGACCGACGCTCTCTTCTTCGTCGCCGCCGGAGATGGCAGCGGACGCCATCGCTTCAGCGCCACATTCGATCAGCATGAGCGTAACGTGGTGGCCTACCGGCGCTCCAAGGCTCGCTGATGCAGCTGCCCCCGGCGCTGCGGCTGGCCGTGGAGCGCGAGTTGAGCGCGCACCCTTTGGCCGCACTGCGCGTGGCCGCCGAAGGCCTGAGCCTGGGCTATCGCGGGCCGCGCAAGGATCAACATCCACCTGCGATGAGCAGCTCCGTGGAGCGCGCCGCCTACCTGGCCGTGCGCATGCCCGCCACCTACGCCGCCGTCTATCGCGCGCTGCACTGGGCCGCCGAGGGTGCGAATTTCGCGCCACGCACAGCGCTCGATCTCGGCAGCGGTCCCGGCACCGCGCTGTGGGCGGCCTGTGAACTTTTTCCGTCGCTCGCTTCCGTGGCCGCCGTGGAGCGTGACGCCGAGTTGGCGAACCTGGCCCGGCGCATCGCTTCCGGCGCTCCGCACCCTGCGCTGCGCGAAGCCCGCTGGCTTCTATCGAATCTCAACGAAGCGCTTCCCGAAGGACAATGTGATCTGGTGATCTGCTCTTATGCGCTCAACGAGCTGGCGCCAGCCGAGCGCACCGATGTGATCGCCAAGGCCTGGGCGCGCACCAGCCAGCTTCTCGTGCTCATTGAGCCCGGCACCGTTGTGGGCTTCGCCAACATTCTTGCGGCGCGCACGCAGTTGATTGCCGCCGGTGCGAAGGTTGCGGCACCCTGCCCCGATCATCTGCCCTGCCCCATGGCCACCAACGACTGGTGCCATTTCGCAGCGCGCGTGGAGCGCACGTCCGAGCATCGCCGCCTAAAGCAGGCCGAGCTCAGTTACGAGGACGAAAAATTCAGCTACCTGGCAGTAGCGAGAGAAAATTTCTTTGGCGCGGATTCGGATAAGAATGCTAGCCACGCGCGCATCGTCCGCCATCCCCAACTGCACGGTGGCTACGCGCAGCTCACCCTGTGCGCCGAGGGCAAGATCAAGCAGACGACCGTGACGCGATCGCACAAGAATGATTGGCGGCGGCTGAAGCGGCTGGGTTGGGGAGACGGCTGGTAAGAGCTTGCGGTGGAATGACTACTCGCCCAGGAAGCGATAGCCTATGCCGCGTACCGTCACCAGCAGCGCCGGGGTTCCAGGCGAGTCTTCAATGTAGCGGCGCAGTCGCACAATGAAGTTATCGATGGCACGCGTGTCGGTATCCTCGTGCAGCCCCCACACCTCTTCTAGAATCTGCTTGCGGCTCACGTTGCGATTGGGATGCTCGAGGAAGTAGCGCAGCAGGCTGGCTTCCATCAGCGTCAGTTGCGTCTTGCCCGCCGGAGAGGTCAGCTCCAGGGTAGAAAAATCCAGCGTGCGGCCGTGAAAGTTGAAGACCTCCGGCCCGGGCGGGGTGGTAGTCTCCTTATGACGGCTTGCCCAGTCGGAGCGGCGCAGCAATCCATTCACGCGCGCCAGCAGAATGGCCAGGTCGAAGGGCTTGGGTAGGTAATCGTCGGCTCCGCTGGCAAAGCCCTTCAGTACATCCTCGGGACGTGCGCGCGCGGTCAGCATCAGGATGGGCGTGTAGTTCTGTGCCTCGCGCAGCTTCGTCGCCACCTCAAAGCCATTGATCCCGGGCAGCATCACGTCCAGCACGATGGCATCAAAGCTCTCACCGTCTTTCAACAGCCGATCGAGCGCCATTTCGCCGCTCTCCACGGCCACGGCCTCGTGACCTTCGGCCTCCAGGTTGAAGAGCAATCCCTGGGCCAGATGAACTTCGTCTTCGACGATGAGAATGTGCGGCATGGCGACAACGATGGTAACGCAACGGCGGCATGCACGACGAATGAAAGGGCGCGAAGTTGTAAACTCCGCGCCCAAAAAATATGCAGATGATTCGCGCTAGGCCTTGGCGCGTGCCAGGGCAGCCATATGCTCCGCCGCTTCCTTGCCGGTGCGGATGCAGTCCGGCACGCCGATGCCCTTGTAGAAGTTGCCGGCAATGGAGAGATTCTGCATGCGCTTCAGGGTCTCGCCAATGCGCTCGATGCGCTCCAAATGACCGGGTGTGTACTGCGCCATCGCGCGATCCCAGCGGTAGACCTTCACAAACCACGGCTCAGCCGTGATGCCCGTAATCTGCTTCAACTCTTTGCGCACCTGTGCCGTCACTTCCTCGTCCGTCAGCTTCAGCACGGCCTGGTCGTTGGCTCCGCCCAGGAAGCAGCGGACCAGCGCTTTGTCCTCTGGCGCGCGGAAGGGAAACTTGGTGTGGACAAACGTTGTGGCCAGCATGCGAGTGCCCTCGCTGCGCGGAATCAGGAACCCGAAGCCCGGCTTGCACATCTTCAACTCGTCGCGCTTGTAGCCCAGGGTGCAGGTGATGCTGCTGCTGTACTCCACGCGGCCCAGGTCATCACTCAACTGCGCATCGGTGGACTTCAGCATCAGGCTGGCGATGCGCGCCGGCGTGGCGAAGATAACGGCGTCGTAGTGCTCCACGCCAGCCGCAGTCGTCAGCTCCCAGCCGCCATCCTTCTGATGCAGGCTTTCGATGTTGGTATTCAGCTTGATCCACGCGGGCGTCAGCCGCGCCACAATGGCGTCAATCATCTGCTGCATGCCGCCCTTCAGGGAGCTGAACAGCGGCTTCGGCTTGTATCCCTTGGCCTTCTGCATGGCGGCCATCTTCTTGCGTCCGGCCAGCATGGCCCGGCATAGGGAGCCGTAATTCTCTTCCATCTCCACGAACTTGGGCAGTACGGCCCGCACGCTCAAAGACGCCGCATCGCCACCATACACGCCACTCAGCAGCGGATCGGCCAAACGGTCCACCACCTCGCTGCCAAAGTGGCGCTCCACCATCTGCGCCACCGTCTCATCCTTGTGCACCGGGCGCGGCGGATGCAGCAGTTCGCCCAGCATCTTGAACTTCGTGCCCCAGCTGAAGAGTCGCGTCAACGCCGTGGGAATCAGCTTGGTGGGCACCATGAACATCAATCCATCTGGCATGGGAACCAAGCGGCCTTTGACCAGAATGTAGGTGACGCGTTGGCTGTCGTTGCTGCCGATAAGGTCGTTGGCAATGCCCAATTCGGCGCAGAGCTGATTCGCCCAGGGCTTCTCGGTCAAAAACGAATCCGGCCCGCCTTCGACGACGCAGTCGCCAATCTGATCGCTGAACATGACGCCGCCCAGCCGCCCAGCGCTCTCAAAGAGCGTGTATTCCACAGGCGCACCCTTGGCGCGTTCCTGTTCCAGGTAATAGGCGGCGCTCAACCCGCTGATGCCGCCGCCAATGATGGCAATACGCATGAAGAACTCCTGTGGTGATGCAAAACCACGGCCTCCTCAGTGGAGGCCGCAGGTAGATAAATTCTGTTCCCCTCTAGGGGTGAGCCGCCAGCCTCTGCCGCACCAACGCGGCTACGGCGCGCGCAAAGAGTGGGGAGTCATTCAACGACTCCGGCCGGCTGAGCGCGATGCCACGCTCGGCGGCATATTTCTTAAATGCGATGTCCACGTCGTACAACACTTCCACGTGGTCGCAGACAAATCCAATGGGCTGCAGGAAGAGATGCTTGTTTCCGGCGGCAGCCAGCTCGTCAATCACGCTCTCCACGGTCGGCCCCAGCCACTCGCCGCCGCTCATGCCCTGGCTCTGGAAGGCGAAGCGCCAGTTGCCCTCAATCTCCGGCACTGCGGCAGCCACCAGCTCGGCTGTCTCGCGCGTCTGGCGCTCGTAGTTGTCGCCAGCCTCGATGGTGCGCACCGGCACGCTGTGCGCGGTAAAGAGCACGGGAATCTTCATCCCCGCATCGGCGCATGCCTTGGTCCAACCATCGCGCAGCCGCTCGGCAAAGGCCTCAATCAGCAGCGGTTCGCTGTGCCACTCGGGAACAAAGTCCACGGTAAACGGAGCCTTGCCCGTCTCACCCACCACGGCGCGGCGGTACAGCCCCACGCTGGTGCGGGAGTTATGCGGCGCCAGGCAGATGGCCACCGTGTGCGTCACACCGTCGGCCGCCATCTGCAAAGCCGTGTCGCGGATGTAGGGCTTCCAGTTGCGCATGCCGACGTACACCGGCAGCCCCAACTCCTGCCGCACCAGCTCGGCCTGCCGCATGGTGATCTCGGTCAGCGGCGATCGGCCAATCAGCGAGTAGCGATGTTGAATCTCGGCCACCACCGCCGGAGGCAGTGGCCGTCCGCTGGTCACGTTGGCCAAATAGGCCGGAATCTCCTCGATCGTCTCGGGAGTTCCATGCGCAAGCAGCAGGACGGCAGGTTTTGACATGGTTAGCGGACCGTGGCGCGCTGCGCGGCCGAATACTCCTGCACAAACTTCGCCAGGTTTTTCACCGTCTCCACCGGAGTGTGCGGCAGAATGCCGTGGCCCAGGTTGAATATGTGTCCGGGGCGTGCGGCGGCCAGGTCGAGCAGGTTCTTGGCGCGCTCCTTCACCTCGCTCCAGTCTGCAAACAGCAGCACGGGGTCCAGGTTGCCCTGCACCGCGGGACGGTCTTTCATCAGCGCCCAGCCTTGGTCGAGCGGCACGCGCCAGTCCAGGCCAATCACGTCGGCCGCGGTCTCGTTCATCGAAGGCAGCAGCGTCGTGCTGTCGGTGCCAAAGTAAATCACCGGCACGCCTGTCTGCTTGATGGCCGCAATCAGCTGGCTGGTGCGCGGCAGCACGTACTTGCGGTAGTCCTCCACGCTCAGGCAGCCCACCCAGCTGTCAAACACCTGGATGACGTCCGCGCCGGCCTTGACCTGGTCGGCCACGTAGGCGGCCAGAATGACGTTCAACTTCGCCAGCAGCTCGTCAAAGAGCTGCGGCTGGTTGTACATCATCGTCTTAACCTCGACGTAATTGCGCGAGCCGCCGCCTTCGATCATGTAGCTGGCCAGCGTAAAGGGCGCGCCGCAGAAGCCGATGATGGGTAGCTTGTCTCCCCAGTGCTTGGCGCAATGGGCGATGCCTTCGCTCACGTACATCAGCTCAGGAGCGCCGTCGGTGGTCAGGGCCTTTACGTCCTCGGCCGTGCGCACGGGCTTTTCAATCACCGGGCCTTCGCCGGCGGAGAAGTGGAAGGGCAGGCCCATCACCTCCAGCGGCAGCAGCAGGTCGGCAAAGATGATGGCGGTATCCACTTGCAGGATTTCGGCGGCCTCAATGGTCACCTGCGCGGCCAGTTCGGGCTTCTTGCAGATTTCGACGAGGGAATGGTGCTTGCGGATCACACGGTACTCGGGCATATAGCGGCCAGCCTGGCGCATAAACCACACAGGCGTCGAGTCCGTAGGGAGGCCCTTACAGGCCTGAACGAATTTTGAATTGGGTGCGGACATATCTCCCTAAAGTTTATCAGAGCGTAATCAGCCGGGCTTGTGAGGGAAGTCACCGGGCAGGGTTGGGACAACCGGACGGCATCCGTCATGAACGCCGCCCGTTCTGTGAGTACCTAAGTCCTTTGATCTTAGTGCCGGAAGTGCCTGACTCCGGTCACGACCATGGCCAGGTTCAGCCGGTCGGCCGCGTCAATCACTTCCTGGTCGCGCACCGAACCTCCCGGCTGGATGATGGCCGTCGCTCCGGCTTCGGCGATGACCTCGACGCCATCCGGGAAGGGGAAGAACGCGTCGCTGGCGGCAACCGTCCCGGCCAGCGGCAGCACGGCCTTGGCGGCGCCAATGCGCGCGGAATCCACGCGGCTCATCTGGCCGGCGCCCACGCCCACGCTCTGACCGTCGCGCGCGTAGAGGATGGCGTTGCTCTTCACGTGCTTGCAGACCTTCCACGCAAAGAGCATGGCGCGCATCTCCTCCGCCGTGGGCTGGCGCTTGCTGACCACCTTCAGGTCGGCCTCGCTCAGCGGACGCTCGTCGTTATCCTGCATCAGCACGCCGCCGCTCACGTTCTTCAGCACCCAGCGCTGCTTGAGGGCGGTAATTTCCACCAGCCGCAGATTTTTTTTCTTGGCAAACAGCGCGCGCGCCTCGCTGGTAAAGCCGGGAGCCGCTATGGCCTCCACAAAGAGCTTGGCCATCTCCTCAGCGGCTTCGCCATCGACGACGACGTTCACGCCAATCACGCCGCCAAAGGCCGAGATCGGATCGCACTCCAAGGCCCGGCTGAAGGCCTCGCGCAGATTCGCGCCCGTGGCCGTGCCGCAGGGATTGGTGTGCTTGATGATGGCGCAAACCGGCTCGTCGAACTCCTGCGCCAAATCCCACGCAGCCTGCAGATCCACGATGTTGTTGTAGCTCAGTTCCTTGCCCTGGAGCTGCCGTCCGTTGGCCACGCCCAGCCCTGTGCCGTCGCTGTACAGTGCCGCCTGTTGATGCGGATTCTCGCCGTAGCGCAGGTCCATGGCCTTGTCGAAGTGCAGCCGCAGGGTGTGGGGGAAGCCCTCGGGCTTGCCCAGGTGAGAGATATCGAAGTGGTTGGCCTCGTCAATGGTGATTTCGGCCAGTGCGTTGGCGATGGCCGTGTCGTAAGCGCTGGTGGTGGCAAAGGCCTTCTGCGCCAGCTTCCACTTGGTCTTTAAGGAAAGCTCGCCGCCGTTGGCTTCCAGCTCCGAGGCCAGCGCGTCATAGTCCGCCACCTGGGTGACGATGGCGACATCCTGAAAATTCTTGGCCGCCGAGCGCACCATCGATGGGCCGCCGATGTCGATGTTCTCGATGATCTCCTCAAAGTGCGCGCCCGGCTTGGTGGCCGTCTTCTCAAAGGCGTAGAGGTTCACCACCAGCATGTCCACCGGCTGGATGCCATGCTCTTTGACGGCCGCCACGTGCGCGGGGTTGGAGCGCACATGCAGGATTCCGCCATGCACCTTGGGGTGAAGGGTCTTCACCCTGCCGTCGAGCATCTCCGGAAATCCCGTCAGGTCGCTGATGTCGCGCACGGTCAGTCCGGCCTCGCGCAGGGCGCGGGCGGTGCCGCCCGTTGAGACCAGTTCCACACCCAGCTTGGCCAGGCGGCGGGCAAAGTCCACCAGCCCGGTTTTATCGGTTACGCTTAAAATGGCACGCTGAATTTTCGCCATGATCTTCCTCGCAAACGTCAGCCCGCCGGCTCGGCCGGGGGCGGAGATGAGTGCGGCAACCACCTTTGGGTCGCCGGTTGTTTCAGGGAGCCGCCTCGGCGGACGGCCAGCTTTTCCTGCGGGACTAGAAGTCTTTCCGGGCGCGCGCCTTCAACTGCACCTGGCCATCCTGCACCTTCACAGTGTACTCGACTGCCTGGCATTTGTAGTGATCGCGGATCTGGTGGGACTTTTTCTGCACGAAGGCGGCAAAGGGTTCGAAGGCTCCCAGCGGCTGGCCGGCGGCCTCGCGGGCGCGCACCACGGCCTCGTAAAGCGCCACCACCTCAATGGTGTCAGCGGTGAACAGCACAAAGCTCTCCGGCTCCGGCTCGTGCACCGTGGGCTTGCTTTCCTCGGCGTGGCCAAAGCCGCCCACGCCAAGCAGCGCATCCTGCGGACGGCGATAACCCTCGTCCTTGATGCGCCCCTTGCGCCGCCACAGATCGCAGAAGACGGCGTAACGCTGGGCAATGCCATTGAGCTTGAAGCGCTGCGAGAAGCTGAGCCGTCCGTTTTCCGAGTAGCGCTTGAGCAGCGACTGCACCCTGCCCTCGGTGTCCACGGGAGGCTTCTTGGCGCCGCCGGCAAAAAAGATGTCGTACTCAATCTTCAGCCGCCGGAAAGAGTCCTCTAACAGCGCGAGTTCTTCGTCAATGGTCACGAATGCATGAGCCCTGCGGCACACCCACCGAAGCGGTGGCGGCCGGCGCCAGATTTCATCGGACTATAGCACATGGCTTTCCTCACGCCGCAGCACGATCCCAATCAAGAGACAGGCAGACGGTGCGGGAAAGCCTTTAGCGGACGACGGCCGGTACGGCCATCTTCTTCACCATGGCCAGCACCAGCTTGCGGTCACTGTCATTCAGGTTGGAGGAGTATCGGCGGATCTGCGAAAGGAATCGCACCTCGTCCTCGTTAAGCTGGGGAAGGTTCTTGCCGTTGCTGCCGTCGGTCGGCGCTTCGGCAAAAAAGTGGCTGAGCGGCACATCGAGCGAGCTGGCGATCTTGGCTAGCGTATCCAGCGACGGGACGGTGTGGCCGTTCTCGACCCGGGAGAGATAACAGCGCAGCAGGCCGGTGCGCTTCTCAATGTCTCCCTGGGACATTCCCTTCTGCATTCGGAAGTTGCGAATTGTCTCACCAATGTTCATTTTTTTAGCTTCTTTCGCGCGCACGAACGCGTGAACTGCCGAATTTGGGGGGAGGACTGCATGGTAACCATTTTGCCAACTATGACGCAAGAGGAATTCTTAATAAAGTTACCCTCTCGAGGGTGGGTAACACCCCGGAAGGACATCATTTAGCCGCCAATTGGCCATGCCTGAATGGACTACGCCTGGATGGTCCTGTCTGGGCGTTCAGGATCAGGCTGTGCCCCTTGTGGTGTCCCCGAACGGATTCTAAGTGGTTGGCCAGCAGCCAAATATATTCTCCACCGCCTGGCGGCGGTAGGCAAAAATGCTCTCCACGTCCTGCCGCACGCGCAGCCGGTGGGCCAGCCTTCCCAGTGCCCCAAAGGGTAAACGGTAATGGACCTCATCGCTCATCAGCGTGCCACCGGGGATGGCCTCAAAGCGATGTTCGTGATGCCAGAGTGCGTAGAGACCTTGCAGCTGCAAGTCCACAAAGCGATGCGGCGGCTCCCACACTTCGATACGCGTCGTCCACCAGATGGGAAAGATTCGCCAGCGCAGGCTGTAGCGGATGAGCGTTCCCGCTTCGATTGGGATGGGCTGCACGCTGCGAATGCGGAAGTTCAGCCATGGCGGCGTAATCCGCTCCAGGTTTTCGGCGCGGGAGAAAAATGCAAAGACCTCATCGAGCGGTCGCGGGATGCGCAGCTCGGCGCGCAGGACAAAGGCCTCTGCCATGGTTTTAGCTCGCGCGCGCCGCCGAATACAGCCGCTCCGCCAAACCAATGATGCATAGCCCGACCATGACGTGAATGACCTGAATCATGCGCAGGGTGTGGAAGGTGAGTGGCAGCTGCATGAAGCCGACGACCGGCAGCAGCAGACTGAGCACGACTCCGATGGCTCCCGGCACCATGGCCTTCTTGATGATCGCTACCACCGATAGCACAAAGACCAGCAGCATAATCAGCATACCCAGGCCGATGTGCGCCCCCAGCAGCGCCTCGCGGCCGGTCCAAAGCATGGCCCCCACCACAATCGAGATCAGACCAATGACGCGGACCAGCATGATAAGAGCTTTCATCCGGAGCACCTCGTAGAGAGAAAAGCTGAGAGTGATAGTAACGCTCTGTTTAGATGTGCCCGAAGTAAATTCGACTCGGCGGAAAAGCGATACCGGGCGGAGCCGCTTACCTGGTGGCAAAACTTTGCCGTCAAAGAACAGCCCGTATAAAAAAGCCAGCCCCCGTGTGGAGGCTGGCGCCAGCTCTGCTTTATAAATCCGCCCGCTGCAAATTAGAACTGCAAACGCAATGCCACCTGGATCACCCTCGGGCCGCCGCCGCCCAGTCCGGGATTGCCCTGGGCCACGTCCGGCGTCTGGCTGAACTGGCCGAAGCTGCTGGAGCCAAAGCTGCCGCCGGGCAGCGCGAAGTTCGGATGGTTGAAGATGTTGAAGAACTCGGCACGCAGTTGCGCCTTCACCCGCTCGCTGACCTTCGTCGTCTTCTCCACCGAAAAATCGGTGTTGACGAACTTCGGTCCGAAGATCGCGTTGCGTCCCAGGTTGCCGAAGGTTCCGTCGGCCGGCTGCGCAAAGGCATTCGGATTCAGGTATCCGGTGTTGGCGTTCCAGTGCGGCAGAATCGGATTCACTCCCGGCACCACATCCGGACGCTGGTTGTAGTGGTTGTAGCGCCCGCTGTTGTCGTAGCTGTCCTCAATCGGAATCGGGCGGCCGGTCTGCGCCGTCACGATCAGTCCGAGCTGCCATCCCGTGCGCAGCCGCTCGGGGCCAAAGCCCAGGCTCTTGACCGAGTAGCTGGCCGCACCGGTAAAGCGCTGCCGCGTGTCGAAGGTCGAGGGGCCGCGCTCGGCGCGCAGGTTGTAGGAATCCTGCGGCAGGGTGGCTCCGGGCGTGAACTCGATGGCGTCGCTGGCGTCGTCGAGGCTCTTGCTCCAGGTGTAGTTGGCAAAGCCGCTCAGCCCGCGCCAACTGCGCGTTTTGAGCGTGGCCTGCAGCGCGTGATACAGGCTGCCGGAGTTGGTGGCCAGGGTGTCCATGGCCATGTAGTTGGGGTTTGGAAAGTCGCCGTAGGCATCAGTCTGGTTCACGTCGTAGACGCGTGCCAGGTGCGTGCCCTTGCTGCCCACGTAGCCCAGCTCGGCCGTGGCCTCTTTGCCGATGGCGCGCTGCACGTTCAG
>Ga0371490_1001387_pt1 | contig 12730 bp, 13 predicted proteins | sample MB2SIPfraction_FD_207959 | JGI IMG/M metagenome (GOLD analysis project Ga0371490, IMG submission 207959) | Lab enriched peat soil microbial communities from McLean, Ithaca, NY, United States - MB28FN SIP fraction | ecosystem: Environmental > Terrestrial > Soil > Wetlands > Peat | place: USA... | reverse complement strand
ACTTGGATCGAGACTCGGCAAGCCGCGTCTCTGCAGGGGATTTCCTGGCAGACTTGATTTGGATGGTGACGGCGATGCGTACGGGCTTGTCTTCTACGCCATCGTTATCGAGAAAATCTTCGGCATGGTAACGGCCGGGCGGAATGGTGCCGAGAAAGGCTCGCATCATTTCTTCGGAATAAACGAGCAGATCGGCGGCGGCTTTCTGGGCGCGGACGATGCCGTAGCGTGCGCAAACTTCACGGAGGCGCTGAGCTCCGGTCTGGCAGGCGGCGATCTGAGCGCCGAGGTCGCCTTCGCGTTCTTCGGGCGTGCGGACGTTGTTGAGCAGGAGGGCCAACACGTCGGCGACGAGTTTCCCGCCGCGCATGATTCTGACGGGCGGAATGCGGAAGCCTTCCTGGTAGATTTCGCGGCAGGGTCCCATGGAGCCGGGGTAGGTTCCGCCTACATCGGCATGGTGAGCGCGGGAAGCGACGTAGAAGTCGGGTGCTGTGTGGGGCGGGCGCCCTCGCCCGCCGCTTTTCGTTCCGTCGACGTAAACCGGCATCACCAGCGTGATGTCGGGGAGGTGGGTGCCGCCGCGGAAGGGATCGTTGAGCATGACTACGTCGCCGGGTTCGAGAGCGCACTGTTCGACGGCGGCGGCTACGGACATCGGCATGGAGCCCAGGTGCACCGGCATGTGGTCGCCCATGGCGATGACTTGGCCTCCGGAATCGAAGACGGCGCAGGAGTAGTCGCGGCGCTCTTTGATGTTGGGAGAGAAAGAAGTGCGGCGCAAAGCGGCTCCCATTTCTTCGGCGATGGAGTGGTAGAGGTTTTTGAAGACCTCGAGTTCGACGGGATCACGCATGTCAAAACAGGAGTGTACGCCAAAGAGTGGTTGAGGTCAGAGGTGAGAGGTCAGATTGCAGAGGTTAACCCAACCCCACCAGGAATGTTCGCGAAGAACGGTTTTCAACCTCTGCAATCTTACCTCTGACCTCTGACCTCCAGTGCTACACTCGTCTAATTATGGCTGAAGGGCGTTCGCGGATTTGGATATGGTTTCTGGTGGGCGGCGGATTGTTTGCGCTGTTCGTGGTGGCTGTGTTTACGCTGGTATACCTGAGTTTTGGCGGAGGGGATGAAGAGTCGTTTACCGGCTTCGGCTCCAAGATTGCCGTGGTGGAGCTCGATGGCGTAATTTTCTCTCCCAAGCAGGTTGTGCCCCAGCTGAAGAAGTTTGCCGATGATGATTCCGTCAAGGCCATCATCATTCATGTGAATTCGCCCGGAGGCGGCGTGGCCGCGTCGGAGGAGATCTATCGCGAGGTGAAGCGGATTCGCGACGAAAAGAAGAAGCGGATTGTGGCTTCGATTGAGACGGTGGGTGCGAGCGGTGCGTATTACGTGGCGTCGGCTACCAACAAGATTTATGCCGATAAGGGCAGCGTGGTGGGATCGATCGGAGTGATTGCCGAGTGGGTGAACTATGGCGAGCTGTTGAAATGGGCGAAGCTGAACGCGATCACGATGAAGGCGGGCGAGTTCAAAGACACGGGCAGTCCGACGCGCGAAATGACGCCGGCGGAACGCGAGTACATGCAGGGCTTGATCGACAACATGCATACGCAGTTTATCCAGGCAGTCGCCGATGGGAGGCACGCGAAAGAAGCAGATATTCGCGCCATTGCCGACGGAAAGGTCTGGACTGGCGAGCAGGCGTACGAGTTAAAGCTGGTGGATCAGATTGCCGATTTCGAAGGGGCGGTGAAGGACACGGCTCGGGCGGTGAACATTTCGGGCGAACCGACACTGGTGTGGCCGCCGAAAGAGAAGCGGTCGGGGCTGGATTTGCTGTTTGGCGATGTGTCCGATTATTTGCCAACACGGGAGAAGTTGTTGGAGCAGCAGGTTGGCTTTTACTATTTGTGGAAATAGCGGCGCTTAGTAAGTTCTCAATTCTCAGTTCCCAGTTTTCAGTTCTCAGTTCAAGAGCCGGGCGATTCTTCTGAGAACTGAGAACTGGGAACTCTTTCTAGGTACTTGCACAGAACCCCTTAAATTTGAGAAGGTTATAGGCAGGTGGGGGCGGCAAAGCCCTCGGGCATCTGGAACCCCACAAGGGAACCGGCCCCAAAGGGAGTAAATAGGCTTATGACGAAGGCTGACCTGATCGAAGAAGTTTCCCGGCTGGCGGAACTTACCCGCAAAGACAGCGAAGTGATTGTGGACACGATCTTTGACAGCGTGGTGCGCTCGCTGCGAGTGGGCGACAAGATTGAAATACGCGGGTTTGGCAGCTTCCGCACGCGCCAGCGCAAGCCGCGCGTGGGGCGGAACCCGAAGACGGGGGACCGGGTGGAAGTTCCGGCGAAGAAGATTCCGTTCTTCAAGCCCAGCAAGGAATTGAAAGATCTGGTCAACAACAGCGCGGCGGAAGTCGCTCCTGCAGCGCCGCCCGTAGCGCCCGCACCACCCAGCGCGCAGTAGCGTCGCGTCCCGCAAGTTCACGTCAATAAAGCTACGCTGCCGTTCTGAGCGCGGCGAAGGTCTATGCCCGGAGCCGCGAGTTCAGATGCACCTGCATTTGGGTTCGCGCAAGATGGTCCTCTGTATTGAGCCCAGATTAGTCCAGGTATTGAATCCAGCAATTCCGCTTAGTGGGATGCGGCACGTGCCGACGATAGTTGTTTGAGGACTTCGAGGGCGGGGATCGACCTGGCGGTGGTGAAGGTGCGCTCCGCCGGGAGCGCTCCGCTGGCAATCGACTTCACCATCATCTCAATCGCCAGATCCGCATTCGGCGGAATGAAAATAGTGGCGGCCAGCAACTTGCGGCGCACCCACTCTTGCCCCGTCTTGGGAAGTCCATCGCAACCGAGGAAGGGCATCTTCTGCAACTGCTCGCTCAGTTCGCGGCATTCTTCGAAAGCCTTGCGCGCTCCCATGGCCATGGAGTCGTCCTGCGCGCAGACGGCTTCAATTCGCGCCTGGCGGGAAGTGGAAAGACGGAGAAACGAACTGACCGCTTTGTAGGAGCTAGCCTCGGTCCACTGCGCCTTCATGACGCGAAGTTGCGCGCTGTTGGACTTAGTTTCCAGCAATCCGGTGTAGCGCTGCTTGGCGGCTAAACTCTCGGCGGGACCTTGAATGCAGAGAACGTTTCCGCCAGCAGGCAACACCGCGCTCAGTTGCCGTCCCTGGATGCGGCCAATCTCTTCGTGGTCCGAAGTGATGGCAAACGTGGGCACATGGAAAACGCGGCGGAGTTCGGCGATGTAGTCGGCGTCGCGATTCAGCAGTACGACTCCAATGCCAGCGGCGGCGGCGGCTCGGGCAATCTGGGGATGCGCGGTCGATCCGGCCGGTTCGAAGATGATGGCATCGGGTCGGGGAGCGTTTGTCGACTGGATGCCGGACAGCAGTTGCTGGCCCTGCACGATACCATCATTGCTGGCATAAACAATATCGAGGTCAACGCCCAGCTTGTTGGCTGCCTGCTGGGCGGCAGAGGTCTGCTCAATCTGGTAATCGTTGTCGTCGTTGGTGAGCGAGAGCAGGAAGCGGAGCTTTTTCATTTCGGGTGCTTTCTCCCGTAATGATACCTTGACGCTGCCGCGCATGCGCGTAACGATGGTAACGGTGCCTTGCGCTGCGCATCCGCCGGCTTTCGCGTCGAGACGCTGGAAGGCGGAGTGGAAGGCGTACCGCGCCGCACACCTTTGCCGGAGAGACCATGTCCCCATTGATTCTCGTCGCAACGCCATGCTTCGGTGGCATGGTTTCGCAGAATTACATGCTGTCGGTGATACGGCTCATGAGCTACGCGAAATCGGCCGAGTTCGATGTGTCGCTATCGATGCTGGGCTATGACGCCCTGATCTCTCGCGCCCGCAGCACCCTGGTCGGCGCCTTTTTGGATAATACGGCGGCTACGCATCTGCTGTTTGTCGATGCGGATATCAGCTTCGAGCCGCAGCAAGTCGAACGGCTGCTGCGGTTCGATAAGGACTTCACCGGGGCGCTGTATCCGCTCAAGTCGATCGATTGGGATTTCATCCCGCAACGCTGTGTGGAGCGTGGAGAAAGCGTGCGGCAGGCTGCCCTGTCCTATGTTGGGACTTTCTGCCCGGAAGCGGAGCGTAAGCAGGAGGGCGATTTTGTCACCGGAATTTATGCGGGCGGTGGTTTTCAGATGATCCGCCGTAACGCGTTGGAGAGGATGATTGCCGCTTATCCCGAAACTCATTTCAGCCGCGTGCATAGCCTGCCCATGTCGGGCTCGCGGCGCGAGGCGGCGCCGAGTTCCAATCTCTTTGCGCTCTTCGATTGCATCATCGATCTCGAGACCGGCGCCTATTTGAGCGAGGATTATTCTTTTTGTCTGCGCTGGCGGCGGATCGGCGGCGAGATATGGCTCGATGCGGCGAGCAAGCTGACCCACTGCGGCCCTTATGAATTCGTGGGCGACCACGGCTCACGTTTTTATGGAGTGACAGGATCGAAGAATTCGACGGCGGGGCCGCGATAGTTTTCACTTACGGACGGGAGAACAAAAGATCGGAGGCGCGAAACGGTCGAGGAGGCGATCTTTCTGCATTCGAGCTGGCGGGCGTCTAGCACCTATGTCTGGGCTAAGTTCCGACAGCGGCCCGATACTTACTGTTATTTCGAGCCGCTCAACGAACATCTATTCACTTTGACGGCGGAAGTTATCGATCGCTTCGTCCCCTGGTCGTTTGCCAATCACCCGGCGCTCGAATCGCCCTATCTGGAGGAGTTTCGTCCCCTGATTGATCGAGCCGGACCGGGCGGCGTACCTGGTTTTCCCGCCCATCTCACCTTCGGGCGATACTGCGCCACGAGCGCTGACTCCTTGCCGGAGTTGGAAGCTTATCTGGCCGATTTGGCGAGGCTGGCTGCGCGGCTCGGGCGGCGTCCGGTCTACGGCTTCGTGCGCACCGACTTGAGGGTGGGCTGGTTTCGCGCCCGAATGCCCGGCGCGCATATCTTTATTCGCCGCGAGCCGCGCCGGCAGTTCTTGTCGATGTTGCGCCAAGCGGTGCAGGGCAATCCTTATTTTCTGCAGCGCGGCGTGGTCATTCTCCGCCACAATATGGAAGCGCCGGCCTTCGCGCCGCTGCTGGCCGCGATTGAATTGCCGGCATTGCTGGAGTCCTCCGGGTTGCGCGAGGCCTTCCGGAGCAAGCTCGTGGACGAGACAGTTTTGCGCCGGCTTTACTTCATCTTCTATTTCATGTGGCTTTTAGCGAGGCAGCTCGGCGAGCAGCAATGCCATTTGGTCATCGACATCGACCGACTCAGCGATGACGATTCCTATCGCCGCGAGATCGAAAGTCGTCTCGGCGATCTCGTGGGCATGGCGATCTCATTCTCCGACTGCCGGGTCGAGCGCTATGATGACAATCTCAGTTGGAGCGCTCTCCAATTCGAACCTCTCGAACGGGAGATCGAAGCGCTGGCAGGCACTGGCTCCCGAGTATAAGAAGGCCCAACTCGTGCTAAAGTTTCCCTATGGTGGTCACGATCAACATCCCGGATGAACTCGCGGCCCAAGCGAAGGCGCGAGGTCTATCGCCCGAAGCCTACGTCCAGGAAATTCTGGCGCAGCAAGTCTCTGCTGGCGTGGCGGAGAGCCACAAACCGCGGACGCCGGAAGGGATTCGCGTCTGGCTCGACGCCCTGGCCCAGTTTTCGGACAGAATTCCTGCGCTACCAGATGCCATCTCGCGCGAATGGATTTACCAGGACCACGATTAAATGGCGATTGCCTCGTGCCTAGTCGATACCAATATTCTCCTGCGCATGACTAGACGCTCCGATCCCCATCACCATCTCGCCGATGCAGCACTCGCTCGCCTTGCCAGCGAAGGCACGACCCTTCACTACACGCACCAAAATATCGCCGAACTGTGGAACGCAATGACGCGTCCTAAGGTGCGAAACGGCCTGGGCTTGACGGTTGCCGACGCCGAGCGCGAGGTGCGCGCGATTGAGGCGGGAATGGACTTCTTCAGATGGTGAGGCAGTTTATCGGGAGTGGAAGAGGATTATATTGCGATACGGCGTCTCTGGTGTTCAGGTGCATGATGCGCGCTTAGCCGCCGCCATGTACGTGCACAAGGTCGATCACATCCTGACGTTCAATGTTTCCGATTTCAGCCGCTTCACTGGTCTGACCGCCCTGCATCCGAACAGCCTTTAGTTAGGCTATCCCGAATGTGTAAGATATGAAGCGGGGGCCCGTAGCTCAACGGTTAGAGCAGCAGACTCATAATCTGTTGGTTCTAGGTTCAAATCCTAGCGGGCCCACCAAATCCTAAGGGACCCTCCACCCTCCTCACCCCACCGGCAAGCTAAAGTAAAAAACCGAGCCATGTCCCAACTGGCTGGTGACGCCGAGATGGCCGCCGTGGGCTTCTACTATGGCTTTGCAGATGGCTAGGCCCATGCCGGTGCCGTGGACTTGCACGCGCTGGTTTCTTCCGCGATAGAATTTTTCGAAAACGAGGGATTGCTCGAAATCGTCGATGCCGGGGCCGCGATCGGCAATGCTGATGTTGAGCGTCTGGTCGCTATTCTTGGCTTCCGCGGTGATGCGAATTGGAGCGCCGGCGGGTGAATACTTGGCGGCGTTCTCGATCAGGTGCACCAGGACTTCCTTGATGTGGGCGGGATCCATGCGCGCATTGGGAAGGCAGGCAGGAATTCTGACGTCCACGGGGTGCTGGACCAAGAGTTGCTTCAGGACGTCGAGCGCTTCCTCGACCACGGGGCCGATGGGGGCGGATTCGAGGCGAAATTCCACCTTGTTCGCGTCCAACTGGGCCATCTCGGCGGCTTCTCCGATCAGCCGGTTCAGCCGGTCGCTTTCCTCGTTGATGATGGTGAGCAGTTCCTGCCTCTCCTCCGGCGAGTGACTCTCCGGCGAATGATTCGAGCTGCCTAGCAACGAAGTCACCGACGCCTTGATGGCGGTGAGCGGACTGCGAAATTCGTGCGTGACCGAATCGAGCAGGACGGAGCGCAATTGCTCGCTTTCGCGGGCGGCCTCGGCGCGGCTGAGCTTTTCGACGGCGCCCGCGCGCTCGATGGCGATGGCCACCAGGCTGCCGATAGCCTCCAGGGTTTGGCGCGAAAGCGTCGAGCCGGAGACGCCCATGCAGCCCACGACGCGCATGCCCATGCGGAGTGGCATAAAGGCCAGTTGATGGACGAGGTCGAACCGCGGTTCACCGCGTACGCTAATCAACTGAAGATCGCGCGATTCCAATCCGTCGATGGTGGGGCCCGAGCGATAAACGTCGCTACGGCTGGAGAGCCAAACCGCGGCGGACCGGGTGCCGAAGGCGTCCACGATATAGCGGGGAATCAAGTTCAGCAACTCGGCCGGGCTCTCGCTCGAAAGCAGCAACTGGCTGAAGGCGTAAAGGCGTTCCAGTTCCCGCCGGCGCTCGACGGCAGAACTCGCCTCTCGCCGGGCGCGCGCCGAAAGTTCGCTGACCGTCACCGCAGTGACCAGAAAGGCGAAGAGTGCGATCCAGTTCTGCGGGTCGGCAATGGCAAAGGTGCCGATCGGAGGCAGGAAGAAATAATCTAAAGCGAGGGTGGCGACTGCCGACATGAAAACGGCTTGCCGCAAGCCCCAGGAAGCGGAGATCCCGAGGATGGCCAACAGGTACAACAGCGCCAGCGTGGTCGGATTGAGATGAAGTCCGTGGTAGCCGACGAAAGTTATAGCGGCTACAGACAGCACCGCGGTCAGGTATCCGTATACGGATCGGGTCGCAGCGTTCACGAGGCGATTGTATGACAAAGACGAGGTTTCAAGGTTTCAAAGTTTCAGGGTTTCAAGGACAGGGACAGTGGGGAACACGCGCAGCCGGTCAGACTTTAAAATTCTGAATCCTCTGAAACCATGAAACCTCGTCTCCACACGTCGACAAAGTAGAATGTCTCGACGACAATAAACGCGATGACCAAGACCCCCGAGCAATGGCTGGAGGATGTTTCGCCGACGAACAAGGGCGCCAAGTTCAAGCTTTTTCTTGGCTACGCTCCCGGTGTGGGCAAGACCCACACCATGCTGACCGAAGCGATCCGGCGGCACGCCCGCGGCGAAGATGTGGTGATCGGGGTGGTGGAAACTCACGGACGGAAGGCGGTGGGGGAACTGGTTACGCAGCTGGAAGCCGTGCCCCGCAAACAAATCGAGTACAAAGGCGCGCTCTTCGAGGAGATGGACGTGGATGCCATTCTCGCGCGCCACCCTCGCGTCGTGCTGGTGGACGAACTGGCGCACACGAATATTGAAGGCAGCAAGCATCGCAAGCGCTATGAAGACGTGCTGGAACTGCTGGATGCGGGGATCGACGTTCTCTCCACCATGAACATTCAGCATCTGGAGAGCGTGACCCCGACGGTGCAGGGAGTCACCGGGATCACGGTGCGGGAAACGGTTCCGGACTGGGTGCTGCAAAGAGTCACCGAAGTGGTGATGATCGATCTGACTCCGGAGGCGCTGCAGAACCGCATGCGGCGCGGTGACGTGTATCCGCAGGAACGCGTGGGGCGGGCGCTGGAAAATTTCTTCCGTGAGACGAACTTGATCGCGTTGCGAGAGCTGGCACTGCGCCAGGTCGCGCAACAGGTCGATCAAAGCCTGGAGCAGCATCGCGGAGAACAAGAGGAGGACCGGGCGCCGGTTGCCATTCGCGAAAGCATTGGGGTTTGCGTCAGCTCGAATCCGGCGGCGCAGTATCTGATTGCCCGCGGGGCGCGCATGGCCCACGCCTTGAATGCGGAGCTTTTTGTGATCTACACCGACTTGGGGCAGGACTCGAGCGATGCCAATCAGCGCACCCTGGCCGCGAACTTGCGGTTTGGGGAAAACGTTGGGGCAACGATCGTACGGCTGAAGGGGAAGAACGTGGCTCATTCGGTCGCGGAATTTGTCAACGAGAAGCACATCACGCAGGTGGTTTTCGGACGCTCCGCGACACGCGGCTGGAAACGATATTTCTATCTTTCGGCAATCCATCAGTTTTTGCGCGACGCCCCGGCGGTGGATGTGCACATCGTGACGCAGGAACGGGGCTGATTGGGCATGTTGGAGCATAAGCACATTCTGGTGGTGGACGACGAATCGCAGATCACGCGGGTGCTGCGGACGTCCCTTTCCAGCCACGGATACGACATTCGCGTGGCCAACGACGGCGAGACGGCGCTGGAGATCATGAAAGACTGGTCGCCGGACCTGGTCATCACCGACCTGGCGATGCCCAACATGGACGGACTGGAGTTGTGCCGGCGGCTGCGGGCGAAAACGCAAATTCCGATCATCGTGCTCTCGGTGCGGGGCGAGGAGCGGACCAAGGTCAAGGCTCTCGATGCGGGCGCGGACGACTACGTGACCAAGCCGTTCGGCATGGAAGAACTCCTGGCGCGCGTCCGCGTCAGTCTCCGCCGCGTGCGCAGGGAAGCCTCGGAACTGGAGCCGATAGAAGCCGGCGATTTCAAGATCGATCCCGGAGCCCGCACCGTTTTTGTAAAGGAGCGCGCCGTCCACCTCACGCCGAAAGAATTTGACTTGCTCGCATATATGGCACGCCACGCCGGCAAAGTCGTAACGCATCGCGCCCTGCTGGGCGCAGTCTGGGGTGGTGAGAGCACGGAACAGGTCGAATACCTGCGCGTGTTCGTGGCGCAACTCCGCAAGAAACTCGAGCCCTCGCCAAATTCCCCACGCTACATCGTGACCGATCCCTGGGTGGGTTATCGCTTCGAGCCCGGCGATTGATGGAGATTGATTGGTTCGCTTGACTTTATGACTCCATTACGAACCTCTTACGTCACTTTTATGGAGACGCCTGTTTAATCGAGGATGGCATCGGTCAGATAAGGCGTGCGTGGCATGATTGGGATGCTTTGCGCGTAGTCCAGAATAAATCTACGTTATGGCTCTTATGAAATTCATTCGTTAAAAGAAAACTCCGATGCAGAGCAGAAAAAGTATGCGTTGGACGCGCACTTGTTGGGCCGCTAGGGTCAACTTTCTGGCATCGGAAGGAACGCCAATTGCTTGCACACTCCAGTTAGCAACCAAATGAGAAGTCACTCCCATAGCGGAGCTGCGATCCTGCTTGTAAGCCTTCTATTAACTTAAAATCGGATTGGAACGACCCCGAAAGAAAGTCGGACCGGAAAGGATGCGAACTTGAAAATCACATTGGGGAGAAAGCTGAAAACCGCTACCGCCTTGCGCAACCGAGCTTTCATGCTTGTCTTGAGCCTCGCTTTTGGTCAAGCTCCACGCGGTTACGCGCAGACTGCGGCGCAACTGGATGCTCCGACGAAAGTGGCAGCCCTGCGCGAATCGTCCGCCGTGGCTGACGCAACTCCGGGCGGAACTGCAACCGCGCCAGATCCGCAGAGTTCTCAAGACATCTTAAAGGAGCTGGCGGCGATGAAGGCGCGGATCGAAGAACTCGAAGCGGAATTGAAGAGCCGTGCGGCCACGACAGAAGGAACTCCGGCGCCAGCTACTCTGGCAAGAACGACTGAAGCCTTGGCGCCTGCAGCTCCATTCGTGGTGGCGCAACCGTCGAGCGATTCCGCGGCCGCCGCGCTTACAAAAAAAGAAAAGATCGTACCTTTCTCGGATTGGGACTGGACCTGGCTCAATGGCAACCCGCGCAATAAGGACACGGCGTTTGACTCAAAGTTCTTCACCCCGGAGATCCGGGCCGACATTACCTACAACTACGACTTCAATAAGCCCGTTGATAACTCGATGGGCGGGTCGAGCGAACTGTTTCGCTCGAACGAAATCCAGTTGGAACAACTCGGCATCGGCGGCGACTTCCATTATGACAACGTTCGCGCCCGATTCATGACTCAATTCGGCATGTATTCCACGACGACGGTGCGCAATGATCCCAGCTACTCCAAGGGGCAATGGAATATCAACGATGCGGACCGCTACTTATCGGAAGCCTACGGCGGATATCACATCAATGCGCTGAATGGCATCAACATTGACGCGGGAATCTTTATGTCGTACGTCGGCTTGTTCAGCTATTACAACTTCGATAACTGGGCTTACCAACCTTCGTATGTTTCTTCCAACACGCCATGGTTTTTCGAGGGACTGCGAGTGCAGATTTTCCCCACCCCTCACTTGAAGATCGAGCCGTGGTTCATCAATGGATGGCAATCGTACGGCTCTGCCAACTCGAGGAAGGGTTTGGGTGGACAGATCAAGTGGACTCCGAGACGGTGGATCAACATCATCTCCAACAATTACGGCCTCGGCCACGACGACTTGTACATATCTAACCGCGGACGCATCCACACCGACGACAGCATCGAGATCAAATACTTCGACCGGCCGGGAAACCGCCTCGACAAGATGGCGTTCTCTTTTACCGCCGATATGGGTTGCGAATTTGGCCCGAGCACGGCCACCATAGCAGGCGTGAGTTGCCACGGTAACAAGAGGGACCCGCTTGCGCCAACGAGTGCCAATTTCCCGCAGGGCGGAATCGATCCTAAGCAGAGCTTTATCGGCTACATGATTTACAACCGCGCGTGGTTCAAGAAAGATACGTTCGGATTAACCGTTGGCGGCGGCCAAATTAACAATCCAGGACGCTATCTGGTTCTGGTCCCGCCCATTAATGGTGAGACGGCGTCTTCGGCGGCGATCAACGCGCCCTACTTTACCGGGAATCCCGGAGACCCATTCAAGGCCTGGGACAGTTCGATCACGTTTGATTACATGCCCAAGCAGTGGCTGACATTCCGCTGGGAGTACGACTATCGCCACGCGAATGTGCCGTATTGGACTGGGCGCGGCGGAGTTACACCACCTGGTCCGGGCGGTGTGCCTTATACCAACAATGGATTTCCGGAATACTATGCTTGCATGAACGGAAATTCGTCCATGCAAGAAACCCTCCTCGCCGCGCAAGGGCCTTCGGGTTGCGGCGGGCAAGGCAGCACCGTATGGTTCCCCGATCTGCGCAAAGACGAGTCGTTTGTCGACATCGATATCATGGTTAAATTCTGATCGTCACAAGAAGTTTAGTTGGGCTGCGCGATCGCGGTGAAGGATTCAAGCGCGGCCAGGCGAGCGCGCAACTCTCTCAGTTCGTGTTCGCCGAGCTTTTCGGCGCAGCCTGCCACCGTTCTCATTCCGCGTTCGACGAGAATACGACGGAACTCCGGATCGGGCGTCGAGGCGGCGATGTCGCCGAGGGCCCGCAGCAACCGCAAGCTGACGGCCACGTCGGTCTTCGAATACATGCGGATCTGCTCAAAGGCCGCCTCCAGCAAACGCTCGAAGCGGATCCATGCAATGCTGGCGCGAACGATGCCGGGCGGATCGTAGAGCAAGTCCTCGGGTGGCTCGCGCGATGCGAAACGGATCAGAATGCGGCTTAGCTGATCGATGCAGTTGATGGCAGTGGTGGGGTCGTTGACGGCGGGCGAGATCGCTTTCAACGCAACATCGACAATTTGGAGGACGCCAAACTCAACGTCCTGCTGCAAGGTTCGAGTTGGGCCGAAGTCGAACGCGGCCAGCAGTTCGGCTCTTCCTTCGGGGGATAGACGGTTGCCCTTGGAGATCATCAGCAGGGGGATTCCCGCCGGAACGAAGTGGCCGACCCGGCGCAGAACGCGGATGGTTACGTGATAGTGCTTGGCAATGGCGACCAGG
>Ga0371490_1001386_pt1 | contig 12734 bp, 7 predicted proteins | sample MB2SIPfraction_FD_207959 | JGI IMG/M metagenome (GOLD analysis project Ga0371490, IMG submission 207959) | Lab enriched peat soil microbial communities from McLean, Ithaca, NY, United States - MB28FN SIP fraction | ecosystem: Environmental > Terrestrial > Soil > Wetlands > Peat | place: USA... | reverse complement strand
GCGACCCGCTGCGGCTATGCGACCATACCATGAGGGTCGGCGAGCGACACCGATAAGAGGAACTTTCTACTTGGCCGGGAGTAGGAACTTTCTATTTGGCTCCAACAGCAGCGGGGCAGAGATGTCATATAACAGACTGCACGGGGTCACCAACAGGCGCCGAAGATCAGGATCGCAGGCGGAGGTATGGCACCGGCGGGGACGGACGGAAACATTGCACGCGCTGCCAGGTGAGGTGGGCGGGCAGGGCGGCGAATTCGCGCTCCACGATGGCGCGCAGCGATTCAGGGTCGTTGAGCGCCCGCACGTTCAATACGATTTCGTGCTGGCCGGATGGCGAAGCGTCGAGCGCGCCCTCTATGCTCGGGTCTTGGCCGTTGGCGGTGAGCGCGGCTTTCAGGTAACCAGCGTCCGACTGCGTGAACAGCTTCAGGTGCACGATGCGGATCTGCGGCTCCAGGCGGTCCAGCAGAGGGCCGATCAACATGGGCGCGGAAATGGGCGGCACGGCTCGCACGGTGACGCGGGCGTTGAGCCACGCCAGGGCGGCTTCGGCCTCCGCGTAGCGCGTGTAGTCGATGTCCAAAGACTTGGTTCCCGTCCGAACCGAGCCGGAGAGCAAGCGGTCGAGCCAGCCTTGGACGCTTTCGCCGCGCGCGAAGAGGAGGTCGGCCTCGGCCAGTTGGTTCCCGTAGAGGAAGTCGAGGTCGGGGTTGTCGAACGCCCGCCGCGGGTGGAGAACCACGGTCAGCGGCGCGATGCGGAATCGGTCCTGATGATCGCGGAGGAGCGGGCGCAGCGTGGTGGCTACGATGTCGGTGCAACTGCCGACGGCCTCGGCGAAGATCACGTCGGGCCGATCTTCGAGCAGGCGCCCGGCGGCCTCCACGAGGTCGGGAAAGCGGCAGCAGAAGCAGCCGCCGGTAACCTGATCGCAGGCGAGGCCGAAAGAGCCGGCGTAGTGGGTATCCACGAGGTCGTCGCCCTGGTCGTTGAGGATGGCCGCCACGCGCTGGCCGCGCTGCTGAAGGAGGCGCGCGGCGGCCAGGATGAGGGTGGTCTTGCCGGCACCCAGAAAACCGCCGACTACCGCGATGATGGGCTTCACAGCGCCAACTCCTGGCCTTCCACGATGGTCGCGTGGGGCGCCGAATTCTTTCCGTTGACAGTAGCGGTGAGCACCGCGAGTGTGCCGTGATCGACGCGCAAGGTGGCGCCCGCCGCAGTGACGCGGAAAACTCCCCATCCCGTGCCGGTGCTCCAGAAACAGCGGAAACCCGGCGCGGCCTGAATGACGACGGACTGCTGGCCGCCGTGATAGCGGAAGCCGCTGGCGGCGAGCAGCGTGCTCCAGCTCGACATGGCACGCGCGTAGTGGTGGCCGCACTCGGGCTCGTTCCACGGGTTGCGGCGCTCGCCATCGTAACGGGCACGCACGTTGTGGACGGCTTCGACGCCTTCGCGAGTCATGCCGGCGAAGAGCAGGTGGGCCGCGACGAGGTATTCCAGGCCGGTCCACGATTCGGCGTAATAAGGGAAGGGCACGTGCGGGCGCTCGGCCTTGCCATAGTCGCAAACCATGAGCGCGGGTTCGTCATTGAGGACATAGGTGCGCTCCACGTTATCGTGGCCGATGAGCGTTCGCTTGTAGTTGTAGCGCCAGATGGATTCGAGGGTCTTGCGAATGTTGGCGGAGGAAACCAGCGGGCCAAGGCCGGCGGCCTCGGCGAGATATTGGCCGATCAACTGATCGACCAGACAGCCGCCGCCCACCTGGTATTCGGGGATCTCGGTGTTGGCCGCACCCATATCGCCGCGCAGGTTGGGCGCGATCTTGTCCTTGGCGATGCCGCGGATTTTCTGGATGTAGAATTCGCCGTTGAAGAGGTTGGCGTCGATCCACTGGCTGCCGCGCTCGAACAGCGAACGGTACTCGGCCGCGCTGGCAGCTTCGCCGGCGGCGCGGGCCATCTCTTCGCCGGCGCGTAGCGCGCCCAGGTAGTAGATGCCGCATTGCGGGTTCGGACCGTAGAATTCGACGTCGTAGGTGTTGTGCTGCACGCCTTCGAGCACGCCGTCTTTATTGGCGTCCCATCCGCCAGGAACCCAGGCGAACTCGATGGCTTTCTTGATGCGCGGCCACATCTCGCGAAGCCACGCCGTGTCACCCGAAAGCAGCCAGTCGAGGTAGGCGTGCATGATCTGCCCCATCTGTCCATCGGCGGCGGCGAAACCGAAGCTGTCGCCGCGGTGGGGAAGCCGCTCGCGGAAACGGATGCCGCCGGCATTGTCGAGCTGGTAGCCGAAGGCGGAGCCGCGCAGCGAGCGGGCGAAGCTCGGGAAAAGGTGAGCCGTGGCGGTCTCGTAGTTCCAGACGTGCGCGCAGCTTCCATGGCAGCAGCCGGCGTGGTCGTCGGCGCCTTCGAAGCCGTGGAATTCGCCGTCGGCGGTGCGGAAGCAGACGGGGGTGACCAGGGTGGAGAGGTTGGCGCTGGCGGCGTCCTTGATGGCGGCGGGGATGGTGGAGTCGCGCAGAGCGGCGGCAAACCGGCGGGTCTTCCGCTCGAGCGAATCGAGATGCGTGGCGGCGTACTCGGCCGCAGCCCAGGCGTCGTGGAACCGCGTCGCGTAGTGGTTGCCAATCAGCGTGTCTTCGTCGCCGGGCGCGGAGCTCCAGCCGCAGCGGCGCGGAGTGCGGTTGGGGAAATGCCAGGCGAGGAGGAACGTGTAATCGGCGTGGGCGCCGGGCGCGATGGTGCAGCCGAGCGAGAGCGCACCCACGGTTCCGGGGTCCTTCGACTCGCGACCCAGCTCGCCATCGGTGGAAAAGTCGTCCCAGAAAAACATGGGCGAGTTCCACCAGCGGCCGCGCTCCCATCCGCGAAGATGGGTGACCCGGGCGCCGCCGAAATCGAGCACCGAAAGCACGAAGCTGCCTTTGAGGGCGTGGTTCGCGGGCAGTTCCGGGCTGGTCATGAGGATGCCGGCGAGCCGCTCGGAAGTTTTGTACTCGTTGATGCGCGTATCCGCGGCATCGGTTCGGCCGGTGGGATTGTCGATGGACCAGGCGATGGAGACCTCGGCGGACGCCGCGCCGGGGTTGGTGACGCGGTAGCGCAGGATGGCGACCGGCAGGCCGGATTCGTCGGGCGAGTGGGGGATGAAGGGCGAGAAGGCTTCGAGCGAGACTTGGACGGGCAGGGCGGAATCGGAGAAGTCGATGCGCGCCAGCGGGAACTCGCCGGTGAAAATTGCCGAGTCGAGCCGCGTGAGGCCGGGCGCATTGCGCGCGCCAAGCCCGCTGGAGCCTTCGAAGGGCGGCTGAATGCGCGATTCGAGCACGCGGGCGACGGGCTTGCGGTTGCCGGCACGCGCCCAGATGGCGGGGAAGGCGTAGGAGGGCGCGTTGCCTTTGTCGGGACGGTTGAAAATCTCCCAATCGCGAAGCTGCCCGCGCCCGCCCAGGCTGACGCACCCGGCGCAGACGCCGCCGAGCGGGAAAGCGATGGCGGTGAGGCGCCGTCCGGTGAAGACGCGAGGGAACGCGATTTCGGGCGCGTCGAGCGATGTTGGCGCGGCCGCGGCCGGGATTGGTTTCTGCGCGGTCACCTGCGTGGCGGCGCTGGCCAGGGTCACTTGCTTGAGAAACGTGCGGCGCTTGGTGGGCATTCAGGTATAGCTTATCCCCGCGCGGAGAGAGTGGCGAAGCGGGTCACAGCCTTGCCTGCGCCAGGTCTTGCCGCGTGTTGTTCAGCGATACGCGAACAGCATGGCGTAGACGATCAGGCCGATCAAAACCAGGCCGATGGTCAGAGCGGTGAAACCGAGGCGGCGCCAGAATCGTACGTCTCGGGGCGCGGGCGCGGGCATCATCATTTGGGCCAGCTCGCCGCTCTCCACCAGTTGACGGTACTCCCTGGGACGGTCGCGCTCAAACTCCTCGAGCGGCATGCCCTCCGTGAAAATCACGGTGTCCATGGGGAATTTTTCGGGCCGGAAGTGCGTGTTGAAAAAGTGCACCACGAAAATGAAGCTCACAGCGAGCAGGGCTTCATCGCTATGGATGGTGGTGGCGACATTGACCGCCCAGCCGGGGAACACGTGCGTGAAGATCTCCGGGAACCACAGCAGCAGGCCGGTGCCACCGATCACGGCTACGCCCCAGAACACCGCGAAATAGTCGAATTTCTCCCAATAGGTCCAGCGGCCGTATTCGGGACGCGGGCCGCGCTTAAAGAACCATTTGAGGGAGCCGGCCAGCTCATCGAAATCGCGCCGATTGAAGAGCATGCTCTCTTCCCCGGCGATGAACTGTCGCCAGGTCTTGCCGCTCGAGCGCCGCTGCTTCACCAGATCGTACGCATGAAGGCCGAAGTAAGTGAAGGTCAGGACGGCGCAGAACCGATGGATCAGGCCCGCTGCTTCAAAACCGCCCAGGAGGTGGGCCAGCAGCTTGGCCCAGCCCGCATAGGAGAACTTCAGAATCATGCCGGTCAGCGCGAGACCGAGGAAACTGGAGACAACCAGCAGGTGAAGATTGCGATGGAAGCGCCGGAAACGGCGCACGTAGGTTCCTCCCTCCGTCTGACCGTTCTTGTTCCGCTTGCGGTATTCGAACGATCGCGGCAGCCAGAGCGCGGTGTGCACCCCAGAGACCACCAGCGTGCCGATCAGCAGAGTGGTCATGCCCCAGAAGGTGACGAAAAGGAAAGGATACTTCTTCGGATCGTGGTGGGTGGCGTGTGTCAGATAGCCGGCAAACTGGCGGTGGGAGCCGGTGTGGCACTTGCCGCACGTGGCAACGATGTTGTTCCGGCTAAGATGCGAGCGCGGATCGTTGACCGGCAGAATGTCGTGCGCTCCATGACAGTCGTAACACTTGGCAGTTTTGAGGTATCCCAGTTTCGAGACCTTGCCGTGGAACGTCTCGAAGTACGCCTCGGTGATCTGCTGGTGACAACGGCCGCATTGGTCCATGATATTCAAGCGGAACTCGGAGAGATCCGTGCGCTGGATGCTGTGGGCGGAGTGGCAATCGGCACAGACCGGCAGCGGTTTTCCGGAGTGAGTGACATTGGGACTGTGGACGCTGGCGGTGAATAACTCGTAGATGCCGCGATGGCATTGCGCGCAGGTTTCGGCGATGTTGGCGCGGTTCACGCTGGAGCGTGGGTCGCGGCTGGGCAGCTCGTGGTGCGGGGTGTGGCAGTCGGCGCAATTGGCGGTAACGGTCAGGCCGGCCTGCAAGAGCCCTTGGCCGTGGATGCTCTCGCGGTAATGGTCCACGATGTGACTCTGCTTGCCGGAATAGCGAACGGCGGCCTTGTGCCCCTCCTGGTGGCATTTGGCGCACAGGGCGGGGACGTTGCGCGAATACGTGGGATCGGCGGAATCGAGCTTGCCCAGGGTGCCGTGCGGGCTGTGGCAGTCCTCGCAGAGGGGCGCGTCGGGACTGCCTTGCGCGGCCAGAGTGCCGTGCGTGCTTTCGCGGTATTGGCCCACCTCCTTGTCGTGGCAGATGGAGCAATCCACCTTATCCTTGATGGTGTCGCAGGCTCTCACGTCAGATGGGGTCCCGCCGGTATGGCACTGCACGCAGGCGATGCGCAAATGACGCGAGCGGGCCAATTCATCGGCACTGACGTATAGCGACTTGGATTGTCCGGAGCCCGTCCCCTTCAGGTTGGGGTTGGAGTGGCAGCTCAGGCAATCGCCGTTGGACATTCCCTCCGTGTAGTACACCTTGCGGATTTTGTGGGGCTCGTGGCAGTCGACGCACGCCGGGATCATGTGCGGCTGCTTCTCCCACAGCTCGCCGCGGATCACCTGGCGGTGCACGTCCTCGATCTTGGCGTGGCACTTCATGCAAGTCTTGGCAATATTCTGCTTGGCGATCGAGGAGCGGGGATCCGTGTGAGGGAGCTGGTTATGCGCCGTGTGGCAACTGGTGCAGACCGCGGTAACGGTCAGACCTTGCTTGAAAAGGCCGATGCCGTGAATACTGTCCTTGTAATTCTCGGATATGTTGGTCTGCGAGATGGCACGGGTCTTGCTGACTTCCGTGCCTTCGCTGTGACAACTGCCGCAGAGGCGCGGAACGTTGATGGTCGCTACCGGCGACTTCATATCGGACGGGGGCAAAATGTCGTGTGTGCCGTGGCAGAGCTTGCAGTTAGGGGCATACGGGTCGTTCTGGGCCGCCTTCTTGCCGTGGACGCTGGCGGCATACTGGCTCTGTTCTTCGCTGTGACACTGGCCGCAATTGACGGGAGCCAGTTTTTCCGGATGCGGCACTTCCTTGATGTCGATGTGGCAGGCAACGCAATCGAGCGCGGCGTGCGGCGACGCCTTCAAGGCGGCCGCATGGAAACCCGGGGGCACTCCGGCCTGGCGCTTGCCTATGCGCGGGCCGGGATCATGGCAGCCGAGACAGTCCTCGGCATGCGGTTGCGCAGCCGGTTGGCCGGGAAGGCCAGTGGTCAGGAGGGTCGCAATGGCGGCAAGCCGGAGTAGGTTCACGGCCGTCATAGTGTAGTGTTTTTCAACAAATTGCCTCTTGCGAAGCTCCAAAGCGGGATATAAGGACCTCCTTAATCCTATACTGTGCAGAAATTTGCGTCAAGCTGTGAAAAATCTCTGTTCAGAAATCCAATTTGGATGTACGCTCCCAATATGTGGAAGCATTTTCTCGGCGCACCGGTGGTCTTCATGGTCGCCTGGAACCTGGCTTCCTGCGACACCGTTGCGAAAGGCGCCGCGGGACCGGTGCCCGAAGCGGAACAGGTGGTCAGCGCCGCCCTGAAGCAGCTTTACATGGCTGCCAGCGCCGCGCGGCCGCAGTCCGCGGCGCAGCAGAAGGTAATCCAGCAGATGGCTGAGAAGGCGTCGAATGGGAAAGAACTGCTGCTGGTGATGCGGGCCGCGGTCGGAGTCTTCCCGGCCGGGACCTCGCAGGAACAGAGCGCGGAGAACAAGGTGCGCTCCATCGTGACGGCCAAGATGATGGAGCTTGCAACGCTGGACCAACTGATTGAGTATGCGATGCAGTACCCTGTCAACCCGGAGAGTGCCCGGCCGTTCGTCGAGCGTATGTTTCAACTCGGGGGTGAGAAGTCCGACCCGCGAGTCTGGTACCGGATCAGAGTAGCCGCTTCCCGCCTGAAGGTGGGCGATCTGGAGCGGCAGGCGCAAAGCAGGGGAGACCAACTGGCAGGCAGATAACACGGCTCAACGCGGACCTGCCGCAGTGACAGGAAGGCCAACACGATGAGAGTCCTGACAAGTAAGCACGAACCCGACCAGCAGGCAGGGACAGCCGCGGCGGTCGAACACCCGGAGCGCATCATCCTGACCTTGAGCTTCTCGATTCTCGGGATAGCGTTGGTTTACTTCGGCACTTTGTATCTGATTGCGCACTGACGAGGCACGCGGCCACGCCATCCGGCAAAGCGCGCGACCGTCTTCGCCGCCGGTTGCACAGCCGCGGATGAGTTCTTGCGCCGCGAGCGGGGCAGGCAACTGGCTACAGGTTCCGGTCCCTCACCGCACCTCCACCGTGTACTCCACCTTCACGCTTCCCTTGGCGGGCACCTGAACCGGGAACTCCATCATGCGATCGCCCAGTTTATGTTGTGCTTGCGAACTCTCCACGACCGTCCATTCCCCGTACCCCCAATTCTCCACGCCCTCGCGGACAAAGGCCTTCGCTGAGTCGCTGCCCCGGTTGCTGATCACGACCTCCACTCTGGTGACCAGCTTCATGTGATTTCGCGCCGCCGAGTCCGTCACCTCGCGCCGGTCGATCACCCGCCGCGTCCCCTGCAGCACATTGGACCGCCCCTGCGTCACGCTGAAGTCCGCGCCCACCGGGGTGATCGGAATCCGGTCCTGTCCCACCACTTGCGCCAGCCCGCCGTCCTGCGAATAGACGGTCACCGTCCCGCCCGGCAACAACGACGCCGAATCGTTGCGGCTCACCAGCCTTACCTCCAGGCCGCGCGGCATTAGCATGAAACCGCCTCGTCCCAGCGTCTGCGTCTGCGCATCGTTTTCAAAGATATTGCGCTGCTCTACAGCCAGCTTCAGCTTTTGGAAGAGGGGGAACCGCGCGATCAGCGTGTTCGCCGGTATCGAAATGTTCCGCCCCAGGCCCACCCGCGCGAACACACTCAACCCCGCGACCTCCGCTTCCGCACCGGCCACCCGGTCGGCCATGGCCGGCGCGTACGCCACCTGCGCGTTGGCCGCGTATGCCATCGCTCCTCCGCCCCCGCCGGCGAGCAATTGCACCTCGCCCGCAACCAGGTCCACTGCGTCCGCACATATATCCATGCCGGTATCGTTCCGCACCGATACCCAACCATCCAGCACCATCTCCGCCGGTGTCCCGCCGGGCGCCGGCGTTCCCAGCACCAGCGAGTAATCGCCCGTCCAACTCAGCTTCGGAGCCAGGTAGTCCACCTGCACTTTGCGCGGCCCGCTCGCGCCCGAATTCCGCAGCACCAGGTGCAGTACCGGCGATTTTACATTGCCCACTTCCGTCCCATCGAAGGTAATGTCCTGGCGCACCACCGTCACCTGCTCGCCCGTCACGCGCACGGTCCCGATTACCGCCTGCGGCATCAGGCTCCGCCACTCGACTGCGTTCAACCCCGCCTGCAATTCCAGCGTGCGCTCCTCCAGGAGCTCCGCCAGGTTCGCACCGAAGATCGCCAGATGCCGCACCGGGCATGTCGCTTGCCCATACGCCAGAAACGGAACGACCAACCACAAACCAAACCATCGCTTCATAAGATCTCCTATGTCCGCGCCTTACTGCCGCCGCGAATCTCGAACCGGAATCGAATTGGAATGCTACCAGTGTGCTCCTTCGGACCGTAGCATAAATCGGATGTGTATATCCGACTCACGGCAGCGTTTTCGGGCAAGGGGCGCCCGCGGTTTCCGCAGCGCTCGGGACGGCTCGGGGAACCCGCTAAGCTGGATCCCTTTGCGCTAGGACAGGCCGGGGACGGCATCAAATTACGCCATTGCCGACGGAATTGGGCAATTGGTTACTGTCCCGGATGCCCCGTTCTCGATGCCCGCGATGCCCCCGATTAGTGAGGTAGGACAGACGATCGGTTTATGTCGTCTGTCATGTCGTCGCGCTCTGGCGAGGCGACAGACCACGAAAGGCGATGGTCTGTCTTACCTGCTCCGGTGCCCGGTCGCGTTCCCGTCGCCGCTTAGTCCACCGTGAGGGTGAATTGCGAGGGCGCGGTTCCTACTTCCCGGAGCACATAGATGATCTTGCCCGACAGGACGCTGGCGTCGATGATGGTCAGGAATTTGAACCCCGGACCGCCCGAGTCCGACAGTCGCATGCCTGGCTGCCCTGCGGCGAAATTGGCGTCCGTCCCGGCACACAGGGCCAGATTGGTGCCCGCCGTGTTGTTCTCGAATGCCAGCTTCAACAGGGTGTCCGATTGCGTATTGACTGGTATCCCCGTTACCAAGTACTTACCAGGGGCTGCCACAGTTCCGGTGATGGTAAACATTGTTTGATGATGCCTCCTTCCTGGTGGTGGGCGAATCGGCGCAATCATTACAGATTTACGGGTCAGATTCTCCTTTGGTCCTGCAGTGGGGGAGGCGCAGATAAATCACGCAGCTCAGGCTGTCCCGGTCTTCTCCCCGTCCCGGTCTTCTCCCCCGTATCCCGCCGTATCCCGTACCGTATCCCGTATCCTCCCGAGTTTTCCGGGAACACCAAACCCTGTAATAATCTATACATATGCCGTCGCCTGCCGAAATGACGGACGCCCTGCCGCCGCCGGTGGCCCTTCTGCAGCTCAGCGATTTTCACTTCCGGGACGCCGAGCACCCAGTTCTCGATCGCGCCGGCGCAATAGCCGCGGCCGTTCAATCCCTAATGCAGCCTGTCGCGGCATTATTTGTTGTGGTCACGGGTGACATTGCTTATTCCGGCCTGGCCGAGGAGTACAACTTGGCCGACGCCTTCTTCCGCGACCTTATCGAGCGCTTTGCCCAGGTGCTTCCTGGCGTTGAGGTGAGGCTCGTCCTCGCTCCCGGCAATCATGATTGCGACCTGCGAATGCCACCGGACATAAGGGATTACGCGCTCTTACGTCCGCGGCTCCGGACACTGGACGTAAACGGTTCCATTTTTCTGAATTGCACCGCTGTCCAAGACTCTTACCTTGCGTTCGCCCAGGCGTTCGGCCAAAACTACAGGGACGGACGCGACAGGCTCGCGAAGCGGCTCGAATTCGTTGCGGGTGGCACGCACCGTGTCGCGTTTACGGTCTATAACACGGCCTGGCTGAGCCAAAACCCGGAGAGGCAGGGGCAGTTGTACATCCCCGAATCCGCCTTCAGTCCTGTGGATAGCTCGGCTGACGTGGAAGTAGCGATCTTTCACCACCCGTGCGCCTGGCTCGACCCCGACAGTGCATCCGCGTTCCGGACGCACCTCGAACGCAGCGCAGACGTAATTCTCTGCGGCCACCAGCACCGAGCCGCAAATAGCCGCATGGAGGAACTCGGGGGCCCTGCCCTTTACGTGATCGAAGCCATGGCGATGCACGATCCCCGCGCCTCGGAAAATGGCTTCAACGTGGTTCTCGTCGCACCACGTGAGGGTCGTTGGCAGATCCACGCATTTGCCTGGGATAACATCAGGTACGTGCCGAAACGCGCGGGCCAGGCGTGGATGCCATTCTTCCGCAACAAGGCGCTTGAGGATGGCGGCTTCAGCAACACTGACGAGTTCAGGTCGTACCTAATCGACCCCGGTGCCCCGCTCACGCACGGAAGCAAACGGCAGGTGAACCTTCGTGACATCTTCGTCTACCCGGACATGTGCCAGCGGGATATTCAGCGCAAGATCGAGGCGGGTCGGCCCTCCTCTGCAATTGTTCGCGGTAAGAATCTGCTTCGATGGGTCCACGACGCCAAGCGGGTGCTGCTCATAGGCGACGATAAGTCGGGAAGGACGGCGCTCGCGAAGACCCTGTACCGCGACCTTCAACGCGAATTCGAGGTGGTTCCGCTTCTGTTGTCGGCCGATCGTTTATCTTCATTCAGGCCCCAGAGGCTCAAGGAAGTATTGTCTGCCGCGTACGTGGATCAATACGGCGCCTCCGGAAGGGATGCCTTTTTTGAATTGCCGCGCGGTCGCCGTGCGTTGATCATCGACGACTTTCACAGATCCGGGCTTTCCCGTGTCGGTGGCGCGAGCTTCATATTGAACGCCGAGCAGTTCTTCGACTTTATGATCATCTTTGTGGACGAGGTTTACGACATTGACGCAGTAGTTACCAACGTGGATCGGCCGCTATTCGGAAGCTATCGGCAGTACAGAATAACCGAAATGGGGCACCAGCTTCGTGGCAAGCTGATCAACCGCTGGGTGGCCCTTCGCCACGATAATTGGACGGCCGAGGCCGACTCTTTCCAGGAGGCCGTCGAGAAGGAAAAAATAATTGAATCGCTGCTGTCCCGCAGGATGCTTCCGTCCTACCCGATCATCGTTCTTGGGATGCTGCAGTTTCTCGAGGCCGCGAAGAACCCACACGCGAACACCGGCTCGTACGGCGAAATGTACCAGCTTCTGATTACCGATCGATTGGCCACAGTGGCGAGAAAGGCCAGTGATATAAACACGTGGTACACGTTTCTCGGAAGACTGGCCTTCGCGATGTTCAGCTCCGAAAGGCATACCGTCACCCTCGATGAGTTCCGCGGCGTTTATCAACGCTACTACGACGTGTTCGGAATACACTATGACGTCGACGCCTTGCGCGAGAGCTTGGCAAATGCACAGATTCTCGATCAACGGGACGGTAACGTCTCTTTCAGGTATAGGGATTTTTACCACTTCTTCGTGGCGCGATATTTCAACGAGAATGTCAGCGACCGCGCCGACGCGTTCCTCCTTCGGGGTCGGTTGCAGCACATGGCGGGGCGGGTCTACTTCGAGGAATATGCGAGCATTCTGGTCTTCTATTTGTATTTAGCCAAGGATCAAGAGGTAATTGGTCAGCTGCTCGATAACGCGCGCCGGATTTATAAAGATGTCGAACCCTGCAACATGGAGGGCCACATCCAGTTTCTCAACAGGATGTATACAGCGCCAGCCGGTCCCGTCGAACTCCCCGGCGGAGATGCCGTCTTGAACCGGGATGCCTACCGGGCGAGGATGGATGAACTGGACCGAGATGCCCCGGCGCGATCGGATGGCGAGAGGCTTCCGTACAGCGATGAGCTGGACGATTTTGTTAAGATCAATATCGCCCTCAAGAGCATTTATCTATTGGGTCAGGTCCTTCGGGCATTTCCGGGCGCAATCAAGCAAGATCTGAAAACCCAGATTGCGCGTGAGTGCTACCTCCTCGGTTTGCGGGTGCTTGCGGTTGTTGCAGGGAAGGTAGAAGCCCATGCAGACTGGCTGCGAAACTATTTCGCGATGTACATACGCGAACAAAGAGCGGTTGTCAGGGCCGCTGATATCCCGAGCTCAGCTGAGGAAGTCATTCTCAACTTGATGCACGCGTGGGCCTTCGGCTTGATTAAGAAGATCTCGGAATCCGTCGGTCTCGCCGAGCTGGATGTAACTTACCGGCAGGTGCTGGCTGACGCTGGCGAGTTGCTCTCGGTTCAGCTCGTCGACTTGTCCATTCGGCTGGATCACTACTACGAATTTCCCGAGGAGCAGGTGAGGACGCTGGGCG
>Ga0371490_1001384_pt1 | contig 12736 bp, 15 predicted proteins | sample MB2SIPfraction_FD_207959 | JGI IMG/M metagenome (GOLD analysis project Ga0371490, IMG submission 207959) | Lab enriched peat soil microbial communities from McLean, Ithaca, NY, United States - MB28FN SIP fraction | ecosystem: Environmental > Terrestrial > Soil > Wetlands > Peat | place: USA... | reverse complement strand
CTTCCGACTGCATGTCAGCTGGCCCGTCGAAGTTGTGATTGCGAAAATCAATCCGATTCTGCGTGGCTGGGTGAACTATTTTCGGATTGGTCATTCGAGCATTTGTTTTGGAGTGGTCAAACGCTGGGTAGAGGAGAAGGTCCGGAGGCATTTGATGCGTGCCCGGGGTCGCAAAGGCTTCGGCTGGACGCGGTGGAGTAGCGAATGGCTGTACGGTCAGCTTGGTTTGTTTAACAACTACCAGCTCCGTCGATGGTCAAATGCGAAAGTCGCCCCAGCACGATAGGTCACATAACTCTTGACCCGAAGCAAACAGGTGCGCTCAGTGCGGGAAATCCGCACGCTGGGTGCGATGTGGCGGGGGCTGGAGACGGATTCACGGTTTGGCTACTGAGGCACTCCCAAAGGAAACGGGGAGAAACAGATAGGCCGGACCTTCGGGACACCGCGCCAGTCCTCGACCCGACCGCCATGTCTTCCCAGATCACCTGGGAGATTCTGGGCTGGCTAGCCTCTGAGAAATTCATGTTCTCAGAGGCTGATCACCGCTACTTGATTCTCAGGTGCCATCCCAGTCGCAGTTCGGCGCCGGGCACCTCTTCTTCTCGCTGAATGGCTGCTTTGATCCTTTCGCTGTCAGGTTTTTTCTCTTCAACAGCGCACTCAAGCATCTTCCCGAGCTCGTCGGGGAGATTTGCCAGGACGGTTTCCCAGAGGACGCCGCCAATACGCACGTCAATTCGGCGGAATGCCATGGGGACTGCGGCCTCGTCGGTGAACTTCACTGACACCTGACCGTTCTTTTGGGCCCGCAAGGTGAACTCGCGTCCCTCGATCGCTTTGAGGTCACGGCTCATCAAGTAGTAGAGGACCATGTTTTTGGTGCGCTCCACTTTACCGGCGGCTGCTCTGGCCCGATCGCTGAGGCGGGCTGCCTCGCTGCGGCAGAACTGCTCGCGTGCCTCCATCCGGCGCAGGAAGCGCCCTATCCGGTCTACCTTCTCGCCGTGCGCCGCGCAGAACTGCTGGAAACGCGCAGCAAGTTCCTCGGCAGGATTACCGCCCTGTGCGGTCTGCTCCTCGATCTCATCGAAAAGGCCGTCCAGTTCTGCGTCGATCTCAAAAAGCGTATTCGTCGCTGCAATCGTTGACATAGTTCTTTTCCTCATTGGAGTTGTAGTCTGCTAACAGCATCAGGCGGCAATGCGTTCCTGAATTGCGGCGGCTCTGGCGGCTTGGTAGGCGAGCGCGTCGGCACGAGACTGAATCGGATGGCCGCTGTGCCCTTTGACCCATAGCCAACGAATAGTTCGATCCGCATTCAGCAGGAGCAACTCGCGCCACAGTTGCTGGTGCTGCAACTCGAAGCCTCGGCTGTTGCGCCATCCGTAACGTCTCCAACGGAAGACGAGAAAGCGCATTCCGTGGATCAACAGTTCCGAGTCCGAGCGCAATTCGATTCGGGCACCGACTGGCGTCCGGCGTAATGCCTCGATGGCAGCGCGAAGCTCCATTTCTGAGACTGTTGACCATGGGACGGAACCAGCGATTTCCTGACGTCTGGTTCCGTGGATTACGATGGCTGCCCAACCGGCTGGACCTGGGTTGCCGATGGCCGAGCCATCGGTGAAGATGAAAAACTGCTTGTTCATAGGGATGCTCCGCAGCGGGTGTGTTCTTATACGCCGGGCAGTGACTACGCTGCGTGCATGGGGATGACGCTGCCGAAGGGCGCATGACGACCGCCGGTTGAGGCCCAGAGCACGGGGTAGTCGGGGGCGTCGTCGGGGAAGGTTCCGTAGAGATCGGTCAGGAATACCAGGGTCTGCGGGCGGATTCCGTGCTCATCGAGCCAGGCGGAGCAGGGACCAAAATCGGTGCCGCCTCCGCCAACAGGATCGAGATGAAGCACCTCGCCGGCCGTGTAGGTATCGACCTTTTGGACCTCGGTGTCGAAGTAGAGGACATGTACGCGCTCGGGGCGTTGGCCTTCGAAGATCGAACGAATCTCGGTCTCGAAGAGCCGCAACAGGCGCGCGTTGACCGAACCGGAGCAATCGACGGCAATTGCGATTTCGCCGATGCCCTCGCGCACAACGCCAGGCAGATACAGGCCAGACCAGATGTGGCGGCGGTTGGGCCGCATCCAACTCGAATCGGCCGGAATGGTGTCGGACCAGAGACGGCGTAACAGCTCCCGCCAATCGACCTGAGCTTCCGCCGCGCCTTCTAGGGTGCGCTTGAGACCGGCGGGAACCTTGCCGGCCTGCTGGGCGAGCGTCGCCGCTTGGTTGACGGCGATCTCCCATTCACGCGCTTGCTCGTCGCGGCCCGATTCGTCTTCGCCGGCCTCCGGCGCGTCGATCACCTGGCCGATGCCGCCCTGGCTCTCTGGAATAGACGGCAATCCGTCATCGTTGCCGCTGCCAGACGGATCGTTCGATTCGGAGTTCCGATCATCATTCTCGACTTGGGCCGATTCGCTTTCACTGCCGGAATCGGGCTGCGCCTCGGCCTCGCGCAGGTTGTAGATCTGCTCGGCGCTCATGCCGCGAAAGCGTGGATCGACGAGTACATCGTCCGGCAGGTGCAGGCCGGCATCGAGCAGCAGCGGGTTGATGGCGTAGTCGCAGGCCTCGTTCCAGCGCCGTGGATCGCGCTTGGACCGGCGCGTGTGATGCTGGAGCGCGGGATGCATGACCTCGTGGGCCAGCACCCCGGCCAGTGTGGCCGCGTTCAGCGTATCGACAAAGACCGGGTTGTAGCGAAGCACCACGCCGTTGGTCGCCATGGTCGGAATTGAGCTGCATGCTTCGCTCTTCAACCGGAACAAAAGCGAACCGAAGAAGGGATGATCGAGCAGAAGAGCCGTGCGCGCCTTGCGGATTCGCTCGGCCGCTAAAATGTCGTGTGTGATTTGAAGCATATTTTGCACCCTTGGAAGCAAAATGCGGCATGGACAGGCGATGTGTAGACAGTTCTTGGTAGCCTTGATTCATGGGCAAAGAGTATCTGCGGTTGGACTCACAATTCAGCTCTGTCGCGGCGTTCTGGAAACCGGAAACCCCCGACGAAGTGATGACTGGCACCCTTACAGTCAATGACGACGGGATTCGTTTCGTGACCTCTCCCGAATACGCTCGAGGAGCGAAGGTGCCACGTCCGGACCCAAGCCAGTGGAATTCTGATTCAATCCCCCGATCTGACGTTTTGCATGGGTTTTTCGAGGGCGAGAATTGCACGCTGCTCAACCTGATGGAAATCGAGCATCCGGGTTTGACTTCGTACAAGAATGAAACGCAATCGGTGGCATCTACGGCCCACCGTGCGTCGATATTTGTCAGCGGCATGCGTACGGGTGCAATGGACGATAAATGCCTGGATAGCGCCCGCTACACGTTCTCTTCACTATCACAATTTGTGAATACCCGCTTCATTGAAAAGTGGGGCAATGGACTTATCACCATCGAGATTCAATCAGAGCCGAAGTCACTATTGGATTGCTCGGTACTTGAAACGCACGTTCACGTTGAACTTAAGGCTTATCAAACCCTCACTACTGATGAAGAGAAAGAAGCAAGGCTGACCAAAACAGTGGCTATAGTCGAGGTGACACCACCTGCAACTGAATCTCTCTCCTGGTTCATAGGTATCGGGAATCGATTGGAGAACCTATTTTCTCTACTGGCGGGCACTTCGCTTGTGATGGAGACCTTCTTCATTTATGGAGATGACAAGAGCGGGGCAGTAATCAGGAAGCAGCATGCGTTTGTGGAGAAATACAAAATGCTTGATTCACTGCGTCACTCGAATTCGCAACTGGCGTATGCAATCTCGACGTGGCTTAGCGAATCGGCGGGCTTCACGGAAATTGAAAACCTGCTGCTCGGCGTGTTGCGTAAGGGGAAACTCTTCGTAGAAACCGAATTCTTGTCACTGGCCCAAGCACTTGAGGGATTCCATCGCGCGACAGGTGGCGATGAGTCGAAAATGGACAAGGCATCATTCACGGCGCTCCGCGGAAAGATACAGGAGTTCCTTGAGGAGCAAAACGTCGATGAAGAGACCGCGAAGAAAGTGAACGCGTCGGTTGCCTACTGCAACCAGACGTCTTTCCGGTCAAGGTTAAAAGAGCTTTGCGGCCGCATTAGCCAATCCACGCTTGGCGAGATGAAGATCGATCCTGAGCCATTCGCCGCGTCAGTAATTAATACCAGGAACTTCTTCACTCATGCTGGTGGTTCATCAGATGAGAAGAAAGAGCCCCTAAGAGGCGGAGAGCTATTTCTGCTCAGTCAGAAAATGCGCGCGTTGCTGCGGGGTGTCTTCCTGCTCCATCTTGGCTTTCCTGAGCCTCAGTTCAAGGATCTGATCGTCAGGGAAGCAACAAGATGGAGATGACGGAGCTGTCACTTCACAGGCACAAAGCTCGAATCGTAGCTATCGGACTTAGGTTAACCATAGGCTCGCCGTCCCGTTCAGTGCATGGTTTGATTGTGTCTTATGCAGCCGCAGGCACCGCCATGTACGCCGACATGTGATCGAAGATGCCCTGGACCGAAGCCAGGCTTTGCTCTGCCTGCTCGTCTTCGCGGCTGCGGATCGCCTCGTCCATGCGTGAGACGAGTCCGGCGGCTTCGAGCACCGTGGCCGCGCGCAGTAACTCGTGCTTCTTGAGATCGTGCGCCGTGTAGGTGCAGAGCTTCTGGCGAGCCTCCTCGGCAAAGCGATTCAACTCCGGATCGGCCGTGACGTTCAGCTTCGGCAGCAGTTCGACAAGATCCAGAATATTGGTCACCAGCGTCGCGTGAAAGCGCGACTCGGGTTCGTTCAGCCGGTCCACCATGTGCGAGACGACATCGCGCAGCCGCTTCCACAGGTCCTCGGCGCCACGCGCGAGCGACTGGCGCACATTCGTGTCTATCTCGCGGGCGACGCGCGCCTGTTCCTCGGCCGACATCTGCACGCGAAAGTCGTTGCCGGTGGGGATGGGCAGGACTTCGAGCTTGACGCCGAATTTGCGCCGCAGCTTGTCGGCCGCCGGGTAATCCTCCTCACGGAAGAGTCCGTTCAACTCCGGCCGCACATGTTCGATGTACTGCGGATACACCGCGAGGAACTCGTCGACGCCCTGCTCGAACTGGGCCTCGAACTCGCGCATCCGCGCCGTGAGATCGAAGTAGAGATTGCCGGGCAGCAGGCGGTAGCCCTCATCGGTCCACGGCAGCGTGATCTTGTAGAAGTACTGGCGGACCTGGCCGGCCAGCGTGCGCAACTGGTCGAGCTTGTCGGCGCCGCGCAGCAGTTGCTTGTTGTAGCGGCCGGCGTTTTGAGGGGCGCCGTTCCGTTCGGCCACATCGCGGCTGACGCCGCGGTCGTGTTTGACAGCCGTCCAGATGCTGATGTGGACGGCGGCGAGCATGGCGCGTTCTTGAATCACTGGACTACCTCCTGGTGCTCGATGCCGAAGCGGATGAACTCCGGTGTGTGGGTGATGGCGCGATCCCGCGCCGCCGCGTCGCGCATGGCCATGACGCGCATCTCGGTGGGCATCCGGTCGAGGTACTTGAGGCCGCGCGCGAGCGAACTGTCGGTCATCACGCGGCCCAGCGCTGTCGAGATGGCGATCTGCGCCGATGTCTCCGCCGGGAGCGGAGCGTTTTCGGGATTGAGCAGGATCTCGTCGATCGACGGCAACTGGCGGAAAAGGCGCAGGAAGGCCAGCAACTCACCCGAGGCTGCTTGCCCCACGGTCCCGTCGAGCAGTTGCGCTTCGAACTCTCCGGCGCCGGTCAACAGAGCCGTGTTCTGCCGTCGCGCCACGCCGCAGAGGACGTGCGAGGCCATCTCCCAGGAGCGCGGAGTGGGCCAGGCATTGGCGTCCGAGGTTGTGTCGGCGGCGTGCAGCAGGTCCGGCTTGAAGCGCAGGAAGGCGATGATCTCCGGCCGCACACCCGCGCCCACGGCCCACTTGCACCAGTCGTTCAGGTCGGCTTCAAGTTCGAGATGGACAAATCGGTTACGGAGAGGCCGCGGCATCGCGAAATGCACGCCGCGCTCTGATGCCGGGTTGCCGGCGGCGATGACGACCCACCCGTCGGGGAGCACGTATTCGCCTAGTTTGCGGTCGAGGACGAGTTGGTAGCAACCGGCCTGCGTCATCTGCGGCGCCGAGGTCAACTCGTCCAGAAAGAGAATGCCTTTGCCCTCGGTGGGCAGGAACTTGGGCGGAACCCACTCGGTCTGGTCCGACGCGATGCGCGGCAGACCGCGCAGATCGACCGGATCGAGTTGCACGGCGCGTACGTCGAGGAAATCGATCCCGAGATCGCGCGCCACTTGGGCGACGATCTGCGACTTGCCAACGCCGCACGCGCCCCAGATGTGCAGAGGCACACGTTCGCCGATCAGCGCATGAAGCGCCTCGTAGAGCTTCGATGGTTTCATGGATTTGCAGCCTTTCGGATGTTCCAAGGCAGACTCGAGGAAGTCTGTTAATGGAGAGAGTTTGCAGTTAGTGCAGGACGCTGACTATTCCGAGATGTTACGTCCATTCCTGTCAGTGATTCGTTTTCACAAAGATGTTGCTGATTTTAACGGGCGATTTACGCATGGACGGCGGCACACGTATTTACTGATATTATGCGCAGTCTTTCAGCACTTCGTTGTGCCGTTATCCTTGTGTCAGTGGCGCTGGTCCAGCCGCTCGGCGCTATTGCAGCTCCCGTCTTGATGATCTCCATCGATGGCCTCAAGCCGGAGTACGTAACACATGCGGAGGAGCATGGTTTGAAAATCCCTACGCTGCGCCGCTTCCTGAGCGAGGGAACCTATGCCGATGGCGTTTCCGCGGTGCTGCCAAGCGTGACCTACCCGGATCACACTACTCTGATTACCGGTGTCTGGCCCGACGTGCATGGCATTGTCAATAACACTGTCTTCGATCCGAAGCGCAGCTTCGATGGGGCCTGGTACTGGTATGCCGGCGATATTCGTGTGCCCACGCTCTGGGACGCAGCGCATCAGGCTGGAATCGGAACGGCCAGTGTGAGTTGGCCCGTAAGCGTAAACGCCACCAGCGTGGATACGCTGATTCCCGAGTATTGGAGAACCGCAAACGACTCGGTCGATCCCGAAGACGCCAACCCGCAGGATGCGGAACTGACGGCAGCCATTTCGCGCCCCGATGGAATGCTTTTCGAGTTGGAGAAGCGGCTCGGTCCCTACATGATGGGCAACGACACCACGGTGGAGGGCGACCGTGTGCGTACGCGCTTCTCGCTCGACATTCTCGAACGCAAGAAACCCGGCTTCATGACCATCCATCTCAGCTCGCTCGACGAGACCGAACACGAGACCGGTCCGTTCAGCACTGATTCCGGGCACACACTGGAGGCGATCGACCAGATGGTAGGCCAGCTGATCGATGCGGCTGTGAAGAACGATCCCGCCACCGTAGTGGTTATCGTGTCCGATCACGGTTTTGCTAAAGTGGATCACGCCTTCAACATCGCCATACCTTTTCTGCAGGCGGGTCTGATTCAGGCCAAGGCCGAGGCGGACGGCAAACTACGTGTCGTTTCCTGGAAGGCGGAGCCATGGGCTTCTGGCGGAATGGCGGCGGTCATGCTGCACGACCCCAAGGATCAGAAAACCCGGGATGAGGTGCGGGCCATCTTCGACCGGCTGGCCGCCGATCCTGCAAACGGAATCGCAAGGATTCTCAACCGCGACGAACTCCGCGCCATGGGTGGATTTCCCGATGCGGAGTTTGTTGTCGCACTGAAACCCGGCTATCTTACGACGGCGGGCCTTTCCGGTACTCTGGTCAACGATCAACCGCCGGAACTTGGCGCGCACGGCTACCTGCCAACATTTCCCGAAATGCGAGCATCGTTCTTCGTCCTGGGACGAGGGATTGCGCATGGCCGCGATCTGGGCCTCATCGATATGCGGCAGATTGCGCCCACCATTGCGGCTATCCTGGGCGTAAAGATGCCGCAAGCAAAGCAGGAGCCGTTGATGCTGCAATAGAGATCGCAGCCGCAAAACTCGTCAGGGACGCGCCTGAAGCGATCAATGATTCGCAAGGAATGTCCCCATCCAGCGACTAACGAGTCGGAAAATTCCCTATCATTCATCGAACCGGAATTGAACGATACGCCGGTCTGTTCAGCGAACTGCAACAGGTTTCCGACACAACGTTACGGCTGTAGCAGCACACGGCAATCAGGCAGCCTCATCCATTTCATCGCTCTCTTCGGGGGCGGCGGTGTAGCCCGCATCGGTGGAATCGTCTTCATCCTCGGCCGGCGCGGGTGCGTCGAAGAGCGAAGCGGGTTTGGTTGGCGCAGATTTCGCTGGCTCTGGTGGCTGAGCGGTGACAGCGGTCGGAGCTGATTCGATTTTCGCCGGTGCCTTGCCGGTCGGCGTCTTCGCCTTGGCGCGCGCCTCGGCCTGAGCGGCCTTGGTGGCTGTGTCCATCTCGGTCTTTGCCTTCTCCAGAGCATTCTTCATCTGAAGATGCGACGCCACAAACCCAACCAGGGTCGATCCCAACTGCGCGTCCAATTCCTCGGCCGTGCCTGTGACGCTCAGCGGTGTGGTGAGGGCGTCGTGATCGCCGTCCTTCGTCTTTTTGGGAACGACATTGACGCGAATCTGATCGTCGTCGAGCGCAGTCGCCGTCATGAGCACGGCGCGGCTGCGCAGTATGGGTTCAAGCTCTTTGAACATGAGAACTTCTCCTTGTGGGGTGGATGTCTTGTATTTCGATTCGGATTCAGCGGACGGGAAGCTTCGCCTGCATCGCCCGGTTGCGGCGGCGGGTCTTCCGCCAGAGTTCGGTATCGACGGCGAGAGCCGTCATTTTGCCTGTCGCGGCATTGAAAAAACCGCCGTGGTGCGCGATCTTTCCGTATCGCAGAAGACGCGCGAGCAGCGATAGCGCACTCATGGCGAGCGTTTGGTTGATGAACGGCTCCTGGCGTTCGAGAGCCTCGATGGCAGAGCAACTCGGAAGCGGATCTTCACCGGCCTCGGCATCGATAATCTCCGGATACAATTCGCTCACTGTGCGCAACCGCTGGGCTGAGCGCCGGTTTGAGTAGTTCAATGGCTGGCCGAGTACGAACTGCCCGCTGGCGGCATTGTTACCAAGATCGAGCCAATAGACAGTGCCGTTGTTGTGCCTGAATAGCGATTCCGCAATCACGCGCCGCGCTGCCCGGCTGTCCACACAGCCAATGAGAATGTCGATTGTAGTGATGCGATTCTTCTCGAAGGTATTTTCATCGAAATATCTGGGTTCGGCCCGCCAGTGCGTTCCCCAGAAGAGGTTGATCCGATTGATAAGAACCGTCGCCTTGTTCTGACCGATGTCGGAGACCGAAAACGGCTGGCGAATGCAATTGGTCTCCGAAACCGTGTCGGCATCCATCAGGACGACATCGAGACCGGCGAACCGCCCCCAGGCGCGCAGAGCCTGATCGAGATACGGAAGCCCCATGGTGATGGCGCTGCCCGTACCGCCTGCGCCGACGACGAGAACGCGAATCGGTCTGCGCGCATCGGCGCGAAGGGAGAGTATATGTTCAATGCGCATCATTGCCCCGCTCACCACGCACGAATTGATCGAGCGTCTGCGGCAACTGAATCAATGATCCGGTTGGGAAACGCCTGCGCTTGCCCTTGAGCGACTCCCAAAGGCCCTCAAATCCGTCCTCATGGCGCGTGAGGCGGCCGACGTTTGCGTGCGTAAAGGCGCTCTCGTAGAAACCGCGTTCCCAGGCAGGGATCGCCGCTACCGTTGCACTGTCGGGCCGGCGCATCGTGCCGGTGCAGACGCGTCCGTCGTCCGAGAGATTCCAGAAGGGGGCCACGGCAAGTGTTGTCTTGGCCTGGGGCCGCTTATTTGCAGCAAGCGCCCGTATGCTCAACTCGCCATTTGCAACCTTCCAGACCAGGGGTGGCTGAGGAAAGATGCAACCGTTGAGGTCGGCCATCTTGCCCTCGGCGCTTTGATAGAACATTTGCCGGCGCTGCTCGGGAGTCCACCAGACCATCAGGCGGTCGCCCTTGGCAAGGATGTTTTCGGGCAGCACCTCAGCCTGAACGGCACCGCCGAGCAAGCGCATCAAAGACTCGACGAACGCGAGCGTGAGCGGTTGCGCCGGACCGAGCGTGGGCGGGCCGATTTTTTCGGCCCGAACATCGTGCCTGGTGATGAAACTCGATTGGCGGTCGCGGTAGACGAGCAGAGCCTCATGCAACTCGAAGCGATGGTTCTGACCGATCGACAGATGTATCTCCATGATGGGCCTCCGCGGCATGAATCGATTCGACAAGCGAAAACAGCTCTGCGTTGATCTCGATGTAGCGCGCCACGATTCGCACTGAGTTGCTGACCTCTGCCTGGTCGGCCGGCGAAAAGATCGTGCAGAGCGCAGGCTCCGATGTCGCTTCGAGCATGGATTGGCTTTCTTCGTCGAAACAGGCGACGATAGCGTCCTGTTCCTTGAAGCAGACAAGCAGGCAGGGCAAGGGCGGTTGGTCGTAGTAGCCCTCTTCGAGGTATTCCCTCGATTGCTTCAAGGGAAGCCGCGCCAGTTGCTCGATACGGCGCAACCGGTCGATCCAGTCTTTGAAGCGGCCATTGCGATGCCGCCGCAGCAAGGCGCGGTCCTGCATCTTGCCCTCGCGGTAATCTCGCTTCAAAGTCGTCCGGATGCACTCGGGCAGGGCCTTCTCGACCTCCGGGAACTCGTATTGGCCCTGATTTTCCTCGTCATCTTGCGCGGCCCATTCGCGCATCTGCTCTTCGTACATCAGAGCGTCATCGTGGTTGTAGAGCCGCATGACCTTGTAGAGAGCGTGCGTCAACCTCCAGTAGAATGCTGCGCCTAACCCATCGGCTTCTGCTTCCATGGCTTCGATTGCCGGGCCGATCTTGAGATACCCCGATCCGCCGCATTCGATCTGGACGGCGAGCTTGCCCGAGCCAAGTTGCGCGTCTTCTCCGTACCTCTCCGGCGCATCGGTGACCAGCAGGTGATATTCGACGTTGCGGGTCAGCAACGCATCACGTTCTTTGCCGATTCCACTCGCCATTGCGTTTTGCGCGAATCGAATGGCGCTGTCTTGAGCCTGCTTCCAGGTTTCCCAGTTGCCCAGCCCCTCACGCACCAGTGCGGCGCAAAAGCTGAAGAGCAGTTCCCGATTGGCTTCGTGGGTGTAGTCGGTGCGTACGCCAGCAAGCGACGGCAGTGCCTGGCTGAATGCGGGCGCCAGCGTCATTACGCCAGTGGCGGCAGCAGTTCCGGCGGCATCATGAGCAGCGTTCTGTTTGCCCCGGCGTGTCGTTGAGTGGCTTCGACGACGGCGCTCGATAGTGCGCATGATTCCTTGCATTGGAGATGCCTCGCCAGGATCAGGTTGGCTGCGGGAGGCGCTTCGGCGGCTTTGGCCATGAACCATGCTGCAAGCTCCTCTCGCGTTCTTGTGCGCGGGCCACGGCTCACCCCTTTGAGCCGATGGCGCGGCTGAAGGTAAAGCGCAGCGCATTGCCGGTATCTTCCGGTCCAGTCAATGTGGCCGTGGCGATCTCCGGATAGGTCGGCGTGAGCAAGTCGCGAACCTCCTCGGCCGTCATCTGCGGCGCGGGATCGGGAATGCGCGTGCCATTGAAATAGAACTCGCGCGGCAGGGCTTCCACTTTGAGCGTGGCCATATCGGTTCTCTCCTCATCTGCCCAAGATGGGCGGATTCGTTTGAATTGGTTGTTTGGCTTCAGAAAAGGCTGGCCTGGACCGGCGTTCGCTCGATCACTGGCGACGGCAACTCCTTCGCGATCACATCGACAGTAATAGCGTCCGTATCTCCTGCCTGACTGGCGGGAGCACGATACTTGGCCTCAAGCCGTCTGAGCGTTTCGATCTCGCTTGCGCGGTCCGCTTCGGCCACGCGCAGTTGGTAACGGGCCAGGTAATTCCGCTTGCGCACTTCCTCCTGAATGGCGCGCTCGACATCGGAGAAGGTGTACTCCGGATCGCCCCAGCACGGCCATTTCAGCGTCTTCTCGATGAAGCGCAATCGGTCTCGATCGGAGGTGAACCATGTCTCGTAGAATGTTGCGCGGTCGCAGTGCGCAATATGCCCAAAGCACATCGACAGACGGTGATAGAAACCTTTGGTGAAGAGCGCCTGCGCCCACTCGGCATCGATGAAGCGAAGGAAGTGATATCCGAATTCCGCTTTGTCGGCCGCTGTCGAAAACTTGGTCGTTGAAAAATCTTCCGGGAGGAATGGCCCCTTTGGCATGAGAGCCTCCGTAGACGCCACGAGCCAGCTTGCGCTGGCTCGTGCGTTGCCTTGATAGCGATCCGGCATTGGCCGGCAACGCTTGGAACTACTTCTCCCTGGTGGGAGAGTATCACTGCTTTCAGTTCCTGAGAAGAGAGATTTCAACTTGCAGGCTCGTTCTGTCCAACGAGCGCAAGCTACCAGCCGTTCTTCCCGGCATTTCGCCGACAGGTTTTATGCCTGCGCTTGAGTTCGCGGTGAAGGTCGGTCAGCTGGTCGATGGTATCGGCACCGCTGACCTGCATCTCCTCCTCCGTGCCCAGCCACGGAAATCGCTCTTCAAGCAACTGAAGCACCCACTCGACAAATGTCCGCGGCGGGCGATTTTCTTGTGCCACAGGATCACCTCAATCGTTGTTGTGAAGGAATGGCTGAA
>Ga0371490_1001383_pt1 | contig 12742 bp, 13 predicted proteins | sample MB2SIPfraction_FD_207959 | JGI IMG/M metagenome (GOLD analysis project Ga0371490, IMG submission 207959) | Lab enriched peat soil microbial communities from McLean, Ithaca, NY, United States - MB28FN SIP fraction | ecosystem: Environmental > Terrestrial > Soil > Wetlands > Peat | place: USA... | reverse complement strand
CCCTCGGCCAGGATTCGGCTTCCCTTTTTGCGGATGTTCTCGATGCCCTCATTCATGGCATACAGTTTACTTGACCCAGCCGCCGGATGCACCGTGAAGACCAAGCTCCCGGATCAAAGATTCGCGCATCTCATCCACCGGCCCGCGCGTCACTTTCCAGCTTTTGAATGCGTCATGAAAACGAATTTGCCTCACACGCCCAACCTTCGGGAAAACCAGCACCATCGGATTCCAGTTCCGGTTGCTCTTATAGGCGTAAAACACGGCTTTTGCCAGCGAACGCTTCCAACTCTTCTGCTCCGAGCAGTTCAGCACCACCGCTCGCTCCCGCACCAGCGGCAGGACTTCGTTCAGCATGTACTCCCTCCACACCGGGCTGTCCGAGTACACAAACAGCACATCCTTCCCCTCGCGTATCCAATACTTCAGAATCAGGATGCGCAGCAGAATCTTGTAAACAAAAAGCAGTGGCAGGCTGACGAGGAGAAGTACAAATGAAATGACGGTCATCGCCAGGATGATCGGAAGCATCAGGATCGTTGCAACCCTGCCCAGCGCTTTTCTTCCCCCATCACGGTCCATGACGGTAGTCTAGCCCCTGCCAAGGCAGATGAATATTAGGCGTGTAAATGCAGCGAAAAAAGCCGGCCCATGGGCCAGCCATCCTTCACATTCACTCCTTGGAACCTTCCCCGCAAGTACAGCCTGCTCCAATCGGCGGATGCGTTTAGTGGCATACTTGTCCCATTGTGCGCCCTCATCTGGCTACGCTCGTCGACGACTTCCGCCGGCATGGCGAGCAGCGTGCGGTGGTGCTTCACCGCGGCACTCGTCAGTATGCGTGCAGCTATGGCGAGCTGGCGCGTCTGGCGGAGCGCTTCGCCTCTACTTTGCTCGAGCGCAACGTGGCCGTTGGCGAGTGCGTGGTGCTGTGGGGACGGAACAGCGCAGAGTGGATCGCGGCATTCTTTGGCTGCGTGTTGCGTGGAGTCCTGGTGGTTCCCCTCGACGCTGCTGGCGATGTGGACTTCGCCCGGCGCGTCATCGACGAAACCCGGCCCCGCCTGATTGCCGCAGATCGCTCGCTCCTGTTGCAGCTTGAGAGCGCGGTGCCCAGGCTGGCGCTGGAGGATCTGGCAGAGACCTTGCCACTGGTTTCTTCGCCAGCCAATCTGCAGGAGCCAAGTCTCAGCCTCGATACGCCGCTGCAGATTCTCTTCACCTCCGGCACTACCTCTGAGCCGAAGGGCATCGTCCACACGCATCGCAACGTGCTTGCCAGCCTCGATCCCATTGAGTGCGAGATGCAGAAGTATCTACCTTATGAACGCATCTTTCATCCCCTGCGCTTCCTGCATACATTGCCCCTGAGTCATGTCTTCGGTCAGTTCATGGGGCTGTGGGTTCCTCCGCTGATGGCCGCCGAGGTTCATTTCGAAAACCGCTTGCAGCCGCGGCGCCTGGTACAGACAATCCGCACGGAGCGCATCTCCGTACTGGCAGCAGTGCCGCGCGTATTGGATTTGTTGCAGACCCATCTGGAAGCGCAATTTCCCGGACTCGGCCAGCGGCTGGAGGCGCTGCATGGAAAACGTGTGTGGACGCGCTGGTGGCGTCTGCGTGACGTGCATCGTGCCTTCGGCTTCAAGTTCTGGGCTCTGGTCTGCGGTGGGGCCGCTCTGCCCGCGGGCCTGGAGAGTTTTTGGAGCGAGCTGGGATTTGCCCTGATCCAGGGCTACGGCATGACGGAAACGGCCGCGCTGATTACCCTGAACCATCCCTTCCACATTGGTCGAGGAACGCTGGGCAAGCCTCTTCCCGGGCGCGAGCTGCGCATCGGCCCGGATGGCGAGATTCTGGTGCGTGGCGAGATGGTGTCCCAGGCGCGTTGGCAGGATGGACGCATGCAGGTGGCCGGCGATGACTGGCTGGCCACCGGAGACCTTGCGGAGCAGGATGCCGAGGGTCAGCTGCGCTTTCGCGGACGCAAGAGCGAGATCATCGTGACCGCCGCGGGATTGAACATTCATCCCGAAGACGTGGAAGCGGCGCTGAACCGGCAGCCGGGAGTTACGGCCTCGGCGGTCGTCCCCATGGAGTCGGCGGCCGGAAGTGAAGCGGTAGCGGTGCTGCTCTTCCGCGGCAGCCTTGAACAGGCGCAGAAGGCCGTCGACGAAGCCAATCTCGAACTCGCCGACTATCAGCGCGTGCGTCGCTGGAAGCTGTGGCCGCAACTCGATTTTCCGCGCAGCGGCATCGGCAAGATTCAGCGGCGCAAGGTGACCGCGTGGCTGGCCACGCAGGCCGCGGGCGGCGCAGCAGCGCCCGCAGAGTCCGATCCACTCTCCATCATGATCGCCAGAATCACGCGCAGCCAGCCGCGAAAGTTGGAGGATGAGATGCGCCTGGATCGCGATCTCAACCTGGACAGCCTGGCGCGGGTGCAGTTGCAGACGGAGCTGGATGAGCGATTGGGCGTCAGCATTACGGATGAGGAGCTTTCACGGCTGCTCACCGTGGGCGATCTGCGAAATAGGATTGGGCTGGACCGCGCCGAGAGGATCACTCCGGCGGAAGCCCCGCAACCCACGCCGCAGCTCTCGCAGCCGGAGCCCGAGATGGTGTATCCCAAGTGGACGTGGTCGGCGCCGGCTCAACTCCTTCGAGTGTTCTTCCAGGAGGCAATCATGCGTCCCCTGGTCGGGCTGTTGGCCGCGCCACGGGTCATGCGCCTGCCGGGCTTCATCCCGCCGGAGAAGCCATTGTTGATCGTCGCCAACCATGTGACCGCCTTCGACGCGCCCCTCGTGCTTTTCGCTCTGCCCGCGCCTATGCGGCGGCGCGTTGCCATCGCCATGCGCGGTGAGATGTTGGAAGACTTCCGCCACGGCCGGCGCCAGGGAAGCCCCCTGCGAAACCTGTTGGCACCGGCGTCCTATTGGCTGATCACGCTGCTCTTCAACGTCTTCCCATTGCCAAATAACGGCTTCCGCCGCAGCTTTGCCCACGCCGGCGAGGCCATGGATCACAACTACCATGTGCTGATCTTCCCCGAAGGGCGGCGTACCCGTGATGGAAAGCTGCAGCCCTTCCGCAGTGGGATCGGGTTGCTGGCCAGCGAGTCGGCGGCCAGCGTGCTGCCGGTGGCTATCCGGGGTCTCGGCGAACTCAAGGTGAGCGGCGAGAACTGGGTTCGCTCGGGAAAGCTGGAGATCGTCGTTGGCCAAGCCGTCTCCTACAAAGCCCAGGCGCCGGAGCAGTTGGCGGAGGCACTGCACAAGTCAATGGCAGAACTGCTGTAGCAGAGCCAGGTTCGCGTCTCGAAGTTTGTGGTGTGTCAGGCCCTCGCAATCATTACTTCCGCCAATTAACCGTGGGTTCACCATAGCGGCGGAATCGTTTGATACGATGAAGCCCAACGGCGTCCAACTGGGGAATGGAGCTTCTCGTGAAATGTGGTGTGTGGAGCAAGTTCCTGCTCTTGATTTTGCTCAGTGCACCCGCCCGCCCGCAGACCAACCCAGAGCAACTGATTGCGAAAGGCCATTACAACCGCGCGCGACCGCTGGTGCTGGCGGCCCTGGAAAAGCATCCGCAGGACCCCAACGCGCTGGTGGCACTTTCGACCATCCAGTGGGCCTTCGGACAGCTTGACGTTGCCACCGCAACGGCGGAGCGCGCCGTAAACGCCGCCGATCTCAGCCCCACCGTTCATGCTCAGTTGCTCAATGTACTGGGTGCCCAGTTGGCCAGCAACCGCGTTGGGAGCTTTGATAAAGTCGCCATCTCGCGCCGCTTTCGCAAAGAAGCGGAGCGCACCCTGCAGCTGGAGCCACGCAATATTTACGCCCATGAGGCGCTGGCCAGGTATTACTGGTATGCCCCCATCATCGCCGGCGGAGGCAAAGGCAAGTCCCGTGAATGGCTGGACCGGCTGATACGGCTTGATGCCGCCCGTGGCTACGCGCTCAAGGCTGAACTGGATGCCACCGACTCCTCGAAGGGCAGTTGCTCGCCCACGGTTTATGCGGATTGGCGGAGTGCGGCGGCCGCCACACCGCCCAGTTACGAGGCGCATATTGGACTGGCCGATTGCCTGCTTCATGCCGGGGCCAACCAGTTGTCATCCGCCGAGGACGAAGCGCGGCAGGCGATTGCGATCGATCCCCAGCGGGTTGACGCTTACCGGCTGCTGGCCGCGGCATATGTCGCTACCGCGCGCTGGGAGCAGTTGGATGCTCTGCTGATGCGTGCCCGCACCGCCGTGCCGGACGACCTGGCGCCCGAGTTCACCGCCGCGCAGATGATTCTTGAGTGTCACATTGACGCGCAGTTGCCACGCGCCGAAGGCTACCTGCGCGACTACCTGCACCAGCCCGTGGATGGCCTGGAACCCTCTCCGGCGATGGCCCACTGGCGGCTCGGCAACGTGCTGGAAAACCAGGGCCGCAAGAGTGCGGCGGTTGCGGAGCTTGAAATGGCACTGCGCATGGATGGGTCGCTGGCCGAGGCAAAGAAAGATCTGCGCCGGTTGAAGTAATAAAGATCTTCTGCCGTAGCGTACGCCTTGGATCAATGCGGTGTGACTGGGGTCACTGAATTCGTGACCCGGCTGATATAAATACCATCCGTCGTTCCCCGAAGAACCTGTTTCTTCCCCTGGTGCGGCCCTTCGCTGAATCGACCAGGAGTCTCGTCATGACATCTGAATCAGCAGTCATTGAGTCACCCGTTCCCCGGGCAGAAGACGCATCGATCCTTCCGTCCGGCAGATTCTACGCATGCCCCGTATGCAAGCAGGGTCTGGAAGTACTGCAGGACGGGTTTTCCTGTCGTGCCTGTGCAAGGACTTATCCCATCCAGGGCGGGATTCCAGACTTCATCGTTGTCAACCTGGAAGAGAGCAAGAACCGATCACTGCACACCATCGGAGAGAAGGACTCTCACACCCTGCTTAACGTTTTGGCATCCACCTACGAACGCTGGGTGTATCCGGCCGTATGCAACCTGTATGGCGGATGGCGCAGCACATCCTTAAAACAGTTGGCACAGGACATCTCCGACATTGTGGGATCACGTGGCGGGCTCATTCTGGACGTGGCTTGCGGCCCGGGAACCTACGGGCGCCGTATCGCCTCTGAGTCAAGGACCGTTCTTGGCATTGATATCTGCATGAGCATGATGAGGCAGGGCGTCCAATACGTCGAAAGTGAGCATATTCCCAACGTTCACTTCGCCCGTGCCACGGTGGAGGCGCTGCCGTTTCGGGCTGGCCTCTTCGACGCCGCCATCTGCGCGGGATCGCTGAACCACTTCTCCGACGTCGCGCTAGCTTTGCGAGAGATCAACCGCACCATGAAAGCCGGGGCTCCGCTGGCGGTGATGTGCTTTGCCCGCATCAACTCGGGCCTTATCAAATACCAATCAATACGTGAGCGCGCGGAGAAAGGCGGAGGTCATATCTACAGCGTCGCGGAATACGGGCACTTACTGGTCGGAGCCGGTTTTGAAGACTTTCGCCCCCACACCTACGGCTCTATCCTGGTATTCAGTGCTCGCAAAACACTGGCATAACATTCGACAGGGATTGGCCGGCAGGACTGAAAGCTATATATGTTATTGATTTATTGATTATTTATTCTTGATTGTCTTTCCACTCCTCGAGCCAGGCCATCTGGATCGCCTCCAGCTTGCCTTCGGTCGAAGCCTGCGGATCGTCGGTAAAGTTCTTCAGCTCCACTACCATGCGGCGCAGCTCGGTAAAGCGCACCGTCAGTGGATCCTTGGCCGGAAACTTCTCGTACAGTTCGATGCCGATATCGCCTGCGTCATCCCACGATAGCTCAAGCATGCATCTACTCCCGGGGCGGCCGTAACGAGCCCAGCCCGCAGCCAAAGAGTTTACAACGTACTGCCTCCGCCTTCGCGTACATAATTTCTATTCCAGCTGGGAATCTCCACCACTACTTCGCCGGGCTTTTCAATCACAGCCATGCAGCCCAGCCGAGAGTGCAGTTGCAGATCGGCGGCCGTATCCAAACGGTCGGCCTCTTCCTCGCTCACCTCGTTTAGCAGCTCGCGACCCTTTTTTACCACCACGTGGCACGTGGTGCAGGCGCAGTTCCCGCCGCAGGCATGTTCCAGTTGAATGCCGCCGTTGATGGCCACATCCAGAATCGATCCCTTCTTGCCATGCTCCTGGTAAGGCAGCTTGCCGGCTTCGAACTCCACGCTCTCATTGCTGGGCAAGAAGGTCAGCCGGACCATGTTTGGCGCCAGCGCCTTCTGCTCTGCCGCATTCGTCTTCTTGATCTGCTCTGTCGTTTCCATAATCTTCTCGCCTCAATCTCGCCCTACCGATCCGCCGTTATTCAAACTCCGCTTTCCCAATCGGGTGCGGAGCCGCAGGCCCCTCTTCCATGCCGGTCTCGTCCATTGTTTTGCCCTTCAAAGCGCTGCCCACGGCGTCGTCCATCATCAGTTCGGCCAGCCGCATGGTTCCCTGGTTTAATTCATCAATCGCGCGGCGGATCACGTTATGGTCCGAGCCAATCATCGCCTGCCGCAGCGCCGTCTCCTGCTTCTCCACCGTGCGCTGCTCGCCAAAACCGAGCTTTCGCCACGCCGAGCCGCCGTGAGCCTTGCCCAGCGCCGTCAGGATGGTCTCCGCCTCATTGCGCGCTTCCACCAGTTGGCGCTCCATCAAATCCGTCTCGGCGTTGTCGAACGAGTCGAGAATCATGTTCTCCACCTGCTCGTCCGTCAAACCGTAACTCGGCTGCACCTGTATCTCCGACTCTTTTCCGCTGCGCTGCTCTCTCGCGGAGACGTGCAGGATTCCGTTGGCATCAATCAGAAATCGCACCTCGATGCGCGGCAGCCCGGCCGGCATCGGCGGAATTCCCTTCAGGTCAAAGCGCGCCAGCGAGCGGCAGTCCTTCGCCATCTCGCGCTCACCCTGCAACACATGAATTGCCACCGAGGTCTGCCCTTCGACGCCGGTCGTAAAGTGCTCCGTCGCCGAAGCTGGAATCGTCGAGTTGCGGTGAATGATCTTGGCCGTCACTCCGCCCAGTGCCTCAATGCCCAGCGAGAGCGGCGTCACATCCAGCAGCAGCATGTCCTTCGTCTCCTCGCTGCCGCCGCCGAGTATGTTGGCCTGTACCGCCGCGCCCAGCGCCACCACCTCATCGGGATTCAGCTCCGTGTGCGCCTTGCGCCCGAACAGTTCTTCCACCTTGCGGCGCACCAGCGGAATCCGCGTGCTGCCGCCGACGAGCACCACCTCGTCCACCTGGCTGGACTCCACGCCGGCATCGCGCAGAGCCTGACGACACGGCCCCAGCGTGCGCTCCACGATTGGCCCGATCATCTCCTCCAGCATCGCGCGCGTGATGGTGCGCAGGTAATGCGCTCCGCTGGGAAGCTCCACATCAATCTTCGTCTCTTCGGATGACGAGAGCGCGATCTTGGCGTCAATCATCGCCTGGCGCAGCCGCTGCACCGCCTCAGGAGATTGACGGATATCAATCTTCAGATCGCCCGCTATGTCCTCTGCCGCCACGGCAATCAAAAGATTGTCAATGTCGTCGCCGCCCAGGTGCGTGTCGCCGTTGGTGGCGATCACCTCAAAGATTCCGTCGCGCAGCTTGAGGATGGAAATATCAAACGTCCCGCCGCCAAAGTCATACACCGCGATGGTGCCGTTCTGCTTCTTATCCAGCCCATAGGCCAGGCTGGCCGCCGTCGGCTCGTTCACCAGCCGCAGCACGTCGAGCCCTGCGATGCGGCCCGCGTCTTTCGTTGCCTGGCGCTGCGCGTCGTTAAAGTACGCCGGCACGGTGATCACCGCCTGCTTCACCGGCGCGCCAAAGAATCTCTCCGCGTTGCGCTTGAGCTGGCGCAAAATCTGCGCCGAAATCTCTGGTGGCGTGTACGTCCGCTCGCCCAGATGAATCCGCAGCACCTCGCCCGGCGCCAAGTCCTCGGCCAGGTGAAACGGAAAGAGCTTCAACTCTTCCCGGACATCCTCCACACCGCGGCCCATCAAACGCTTCACGCTGTATATCGCGCGCTCCGAGCGGGTCAGCAGCACCTTGCGCGCGCTGTTGCCCACCAGCATCTGGCCGTCATCGTCCACGGCCACCACGCTCGGCACCAGCGGCGATCCATCCTCGCCGGGGATAATAAACACGCCCTTGCCCGGCGCGTCAGGATGCGCCAGCGACGGGCCCACGCCCATGTACGCCACCAGCGAGTTCGTCGTACCCAGATCGATTCCTACTATCTTTTCGTCTGCCATTAGGATTGCCACTTAGCCCAGTACTTCATGAATGTCCCGCAATAGATTGCGCAAGTAGCTGCGCCGGTTCAGCACGTCCACCATCGCAGCCGTAGCTGAGGCATCGCCTTCGTCCCAGCGCCGCCACGCCGCATGCAGCTCTTTTGCAAAGCCTTCCATGCGTGCCGCCAGCGCGTCGCGCGTGGAAATCAACTGCCCGCGCAGGTCGTCATCCACGCCGCCCAGCTTGGATTCTTCCAGCAGCATGTTCAGCTCAAAGGCCTCTTCCAGCAGCTCCGCCGGAACCGTCTGCTTCTTCTCCACGCCAAACGCCCGAGCCTGCTCGGTGGCAATCTTGCTCTGCTCTTCCAGTTGAATGCCCTGCAGCATCAGCAGGTATTCCGTGCGTGAGATCGGGTCTTTCAGCGTGCGATAGGCGTCGTTGAGCTGGCTGGTTTTTTCCAGGCTCCACTGCTGCTCGCGCTCGCTGGCCCGGCTGTACACATCCGGATGCAGCTTGCGGCTCAGCTTGTAGAACTCAGCTTCCAACTGGTCTTCGTCCAGTTCCAGCAGCCGCGGCAGCCCGAAGAACGAGAAGAAGTCCGTCGGCAGTGCCGGCTGCACGTGTCCACACTCGCCGCAAAAATGCTCGGCCCGCATGTCGCCGCAACTCCAGCAGCGGTGCTGCACCAGCGGAGCCTGCAACACGTTCAGCTTCGGCCCACCGGAGGACATTTTCGACGCGCCCGCCGGCTTCGTCTCCTGCTTGATGGCTTCGCTCATCATGTCCCTTGTTAGCTGAAGCTGCTGCCGCAGCCGCAGCTCTTCTTGGCGTTCGGATTCTGGAAGACGAAGCCGCGATGCATCAGAGTCTCTTCCCACTCCACGGTCATGCCGTTCAGGTAGATGAATGATTTCGGATCCACGAAGACCCTCACGTCGCCGTAGGTAAAAATGCGGTCCCGCTCGCGCGGCTGCGTATCAAAGCGAATGTTGTAGCTGAGGCCCGAACACCCTCCGCCCTGCACTCCCAGGCGCAGCCCACCCTCGGCGGCGGAGATGCCTTCCTTCTCCATCGCCGCGCGGATGTGCTCCAGCGCCTTCGGCGTGATGTTGATTCCCGTTGCTGCTGCTGTCATTTCCGTCATGATTGGGCGGGCTGGTTGGCCCGCCACCCTCCCTGGCTTGGTTAGCCGTTCTTTTTCTTCCAATCGGAGATCGCCGCGCGGATCGCGTCCTCGGCCAGCACCGAGCAGTGAATCTTCACCGGCGGCAGTGAGAGTTCCTTCACGATGTCCGTGTTCCGAATCTGCAAAGCCTCGTCTACCGTCTTGCCCTTCACCCACTCGGTGGCCAGCGAGCTCGACGCAATTGCCGAGCCGCAACCGAAGGTTTTGAACTTGGCTTCTTCAATCACATTCGTCGCGGGATTCACCCGTATCTGCAGCTTCATCACGTCGCCGCACTCCGGAGCGCCCACCAGCCCCGTGCCCACCTCGCCGCTGTTCTTGTCCAGCGTGCCCACGTTGCGCGGATTGGTGTAGTGGTCCAGTACCTTATCGCTGTATGCCATGTCTCGCTTCTCCTTCTTCTGCCCTTCCGCTGCCCCACGCAGCGGGCGGTTAACTCAATTTCCTATCAACAACCAACACCATTTAGTGAGCCGCCGGTTCGGCCTGCCACTTCACCTTGCTCAGGTCCACGCCTTCCTTATGCATCTCGTACAGTGGAGACAGTTCGCGCAGCTTCCGCACCACATCCACAATCTTCTTCGCCACGTAATCCACCTCGGCCTGGGTGTTAAAGCGTCCCAGCCCAAAGCGAATCGAACTGTGCGCCAGCTCGTCGCCCGCGCCCAGCGCCTTCAGCACGTAGCTCGGCTCCAGCGTTGCGCTGGTACAGGCCGAGCCGCTGCTTACGGCAATGTCGTTGATACCCATCAGCAGGCTTTCGCCCTCCACGTAGGCAAAGCTGATGTTCAAACTCCCCGGCAGCCGGTGCTCCATGCTGCCGTTGATGAACACCTCGTCCAGCTGCGAGAAGATCTGCTCGCGCAGGCTCTCGCGCAGGGCGAACAATCGCTTGCTCTCTTCGGCCATCTCCGCGCCCGCCAGTTCGCAGGCCTTGCCCATGCCCACAATGCCGGGAACGTTCAGGGTTCCGCTGCGCATGCCGCGCTCGTGGCCGCCGCCGTCCATCTGCGCCACCAGTTGCACTCGCGGATTGCGCCGCCGCACATACAGCGCGCCCACGCCCTTCGGTCCATAAATCTTGTGTGCGGAAATCGACGCCAAATCGATGTTGTCGTCAATCACGTTGATCGGCACCTTGCCAATGGCCTGTGCAATGTCGGTGTGGAAGATGACTCCGCGCTCGTGGCAGAGCTTGCCGATTTCGCGTACCGGCTGCAGCACGCCAATCTCGTTGTTGGCCATCATGATGGAGACCAATATCGTCTCCGGCGTGATCGCCGCTTCCACGTCCTTCACGTCAATCAGCCCATCCGGCTTCGGAGTCAGCCACGTGATGCGATAGCCCTTCTTCTCCAGGCGTTTACAGGTGTCCAGCACGCACTTGTGCTCGGTCAGCTGGGTGATGATGTGGTTGCCTTTTTCGCGGTACATCTCGGCCACGCCCTTGATCGCCAGGTTGTTGCTCTCCGTGGCGCCGCTGGTGATGACGATCTCCTTGGCCGTGGCGCCAATCAGCTTGGCCACCTGCTCGCGGGCGGTCTCCACCGCCTGCTCGCCCATCCAGCCGAACTCATGATTGCGGCTGGCCGCGTTGCCGTAGACCTCACAGAAGTACGGCAGCATTGCCTCCAGCACCCGCGGATCGACCCGCGTCGTTGCATGGTTGTCCATGTATATCGGTAGCTTCACCGCGTCACTTGCCATTGTCGCCTCCCAGTACTTCGATCCTTACCAGCTCCTCCGTTACCAGAGGAGCAGATTCTTCGGTGCCTTCACGCAGCTCCCACACGGTCAGCCGCCCCAGCACATCCTCAATCGTGCGGCTCACCTTTTGCAGAGGCTCACGCACTGTGCACTTCGAACTCTGATTACAGCTCTTCTTCTCCGAGTTGCAACTGGTGATGAACAGCGGCCCTTCGATGGCCCGTATCACCTCCAGCGCGCTGATCTCTCGCGGGTCACGTGCCAGCACATAGCCGCCGTTGGTGCCCTGCAGCGATGTCAGCAGCTTGTGCCGCGCCAGCCGCTGCAGAATCTTCGCCAGTGCCTCCTGCGGAATGCCGTACATCTCCGCCAGGTCCTTCGCGCTGCACGCCCCCAGGTCGGCGTGCTCGGCCAAATGACGCATTGCGATGAGCCCGTAATCAGCCTTCTTCGTCAGCTTCAGCATCGCCTGCTCATCCTCGCCCACTAATTACGACCAAGCAGGTCGCCAATATCTGCGACCAATTCAGTCGCCAATAAGAGTATAGCCATAGCCCTCTTCCGGGCGCAATCCCCAGCGCTCACAAAAAGATATTATGTCATTTAAATACAATCAGTTATCGAATGGCGATTTTTTTAGTCGGATAACAATTCCGGTCCACCTGAGTGGCCCCGTGTTGGAGCGGTTCCAACCTAATGGAGCACGATCAATATCGGAATTGGGATAGTGAGCGGAAAGGCCTGCTATCGACAGCAATCTATATCTGTTAATACTGCAACTGGCTTCGGCGTGGATTTGAGAGGACTATCCACTCCTTAAACGAGATGGGCAATACCCTACACGACTCACCCTCGCTATCACAGTTGCCCGTGTTACCTGTCACTGCAGATTCATTCACCGCTCTCTAAGGTTAGTCGATTTTCCGCGGGCCATATTGCGTGCAGTTCGCTTTATCTAAAGGTGTCTACCATGCACATCGTCGCGTTGGTTTTGGCTGCGCTGTTACTCCTCCCGAGTGTAGGATTCGCGGATGATGGTCCAGTCACCGCCAAACAAATTGCAAAAATGAAGGCCAAGGTTGAGAGGATAGGTGTCGGCGAGAGAGCGCGCGTGAACGTTGTTCTCCGCGACAACTCCGAAGTTAAGGGATATGTAGCAACAATCAATGCCGCCTCCTTCGATGTCATGCCAAAGACGTCGGCACCCCTGAAGACAATCTCCTACGCCGAGGTATCCGCTATCAAGCGGCCCGGCAAGACAACAGCAATCGTCATCGGTGTAATCTTGACCGCCGCTGTCGCTACGGTGATCGGTGTCTATGCCAAGAGCCACCCCACACCCACAGTTTGGGGGAGTGTTGCGCGCTAGTGGAAGCACCAGCCGATGCCGTCAGGTCGACCATAAGCAAGTCGAATAGACGACCATAGGTTCCCTACTCACTACGCCATAGGTTGTCAATGTTGAGCGATAGTTGAGTACTAATCGCCTAGTATCCAGCTATCTCGAGATGGGCAAATGTGGGCAACCTTCCTTAACTTTCTTAAGCAGTGAATCCACCCGCCT
>Ga0371490_1001375_pt1 | contig 12774 bp, 10 predicted proteins | sample MB2SIPfraction_FD_207959 | JGI IMG/M metagenome (GOLD analysis project Ga0371490, IMG submission 207959) | Lab enriched peat soil microbial communities from McLean, Ithaca, NY, United States - MB28FN SIP fraction | ecosystem: Environmental > Terrestrial > Soil > Wetlands > Peat | place: USA... | reverse complement strand
TTGGCCATCCGCTGATTTCCACTGCAATGCCGGCCTTAGTCACGGATATACAATCTGTGTCATTGAACCCAATGCGGATGAGTTACACTGGCACATTATTTAAGCAGCTAAGTTGTGCGCGAGTGGGCAAGGTGGCAGTGACATCCCATGGTTATGAAACCGATAGCCCGTATGCTTGACAGCGGCGAGCAAGCGCTTGTCGTCGAGTTTGGTGATTCGATAGACCCTGCGATCAACGCCCGTGTGCATCAGCTTGCGCGACAATTGAATGGGTTCACACTCCCCGGCATGCTCGAGGTCATTCCCACGTATCGATCGCTCATGGTGCGCTTCGATCCTCTTGTACTGCGCCGAGAATCCCTGAAGCAGAAAATTACAGAAATGTGCGCATCGTACGGCGGAAGTGGTTTATCAGGCGAGAGTAAGGTCACACTGATTCCCGTCTCATACGGTGGCGACTTCGGCCCAGATCTGGAATTTGTCGCCAGACACAATGGACTCAGCCCGCAGGAGGTGATCGCGCTACACACTTCCACGCCATACCTGGTGTACATGCTCGGCTTCACCCCGGGCTTCCCTTATCTGGGCGGGATGTCGCAACGGCTGGCCACCCCGCGTTTGGAATCGCCACGCCAGCGCATTCCTGCCGGTTCGGTTGGCATCGCCGGAGCGCAGACGGGCATCTACCCCATCGAGAGCCCAGGCGGCTGGCGACTGATCGGCCGTACACCGATAACGCTTTTCTCTCCGCGCTCGCCGCAGCCATTTCTCTTCTCCGCCGGAGAGTATCTCCAGTTCACCGCCGTCTCTGCCGATGAATACGCGTTTATTTCCACCGAGGTCGCGGCCGGGCGCTTCAACCCACAGGTTCGCTATATGCAGAGCGGAGGATCTCATGTGCACGGTTCTTGATCCCGGCATGATGACAACCGTGCAGGATCTGGGCCGTAACGGCTACCGCGCCTACGGCGTGCCATCTTCAGGTGCAATGGATCGTCTGGCGCTGACGGTAGCCAACCTTTTGGCCAGCAACTCGACGGCCGAGGCTGCTCTTGAGATGACGCTTAGCGGCGCGCGTCTGCAATTCGACAAGCCGGCATTCGCCGCCATCTGTGGAGCCGAGATGAAGGCGCGCCTGAATGGTGAGCGCGTTGCCAACTGGTCGTCATTCGCAATCCCCGCCGGAAGTGAGCTGTGTTTTGATCAAGCCGTCACCGGCTGCCGAGCCTACCTCGCCTTGCATGGCGGCATCCAAGTGCCTGTAGTGATGAGCAGCCGCTCGACTTATCTGCGCGCGCAGATCGGCGGCCTGGAAGGGCGCATACTGCGCACCGGCGATGTTCTTCCCCTGCTCGACGCCGCGCTGCCCAGCCAATCCATAGCACTTCCGCCAGAGATGATTCCCGCCTATCCGTCGGAGATAATTCTGCGCGTAATGATGGGGCCGCAGGAAGAGCTTTTTACTACTGAGGGCATCGCCACCTTCCTTAGCCAGGCCTACGCGGTGACGTATCGCAACGACCGCATGGGCTATGTGCTGGATGGTCCGAAGATCGCGCACAAGGCCACGGCCGATATTGTTTCCGACGCGCTCTGCGCGGGCTCCGTGCAGGTGCCAGGCAGCGGAATGCCAATTGTGATGGGCGCCGACTGCCAAACCACTGGCGGTTATGCCAAGATAGCCACGGTGATTGGGCCGGACCTGATGCACCTGGCTCAGTCGAAGGCCGGTGACAAGATCCGCTTTGCCGCCTGTACGGATGATGAAGCCGTGCAGGCGCTGCGCGAAGAGCGTGCGCTCTACCAATATATTGGGAGCGCGGTGCGCCAGTTGCGCGCCTGAGCGAGTAGACGTTCCGGCGGCGTGTGGCAACGGCGGGAGGACACGGCTATGTTGAGCATCGACTTAAACTGCGACATGGGCGAAGGCTTTGGTCCGCATGATGGCGGCAATGACCAGCGCGTGATGCCGCTGATAACTTCGGCCAACATCGCCTGCGGATTTCACGCCTCCGATCCACGGCTGATGGCCCGCACCGTGCGCCTGGCTGCGCAGCATGGCGTTGCCATCGGCGCCCACCCTTCGTACCCCGATCTTGTGGGCTTTGGCCGCCGTGCCATGGAACTGACCGCAGAAGAGGTCGCGGCTGACGTGACCTATCAGGTAGGCGCGCTCTGGGCCTTTTGCCGCGCTGAGGGTGTTCCGCTGAGCCACGTCAAGGCGCACGGAGCGCTCTACAACAAGGCCGCGGTAGACGTCGCCACGGCCAAGGCCATTGCCCAGGCCATCAAGAAAGTGGATCCCGCGCTGACTATGGTATGCCTCAGCAACTCCGCCATGGTCGAGGCCGCCAGGGAATGCGGTGTTGCCTACGTCGAAGAAGCCTTTGCCGACCGCGCCTACAATCGCGAGGGGAAACTCGTTGCGCGCAGTAAGCCGGGGGCCGTACTGCACGATCCAGCCATCATCGCCGAGCGAGTGCTACGCATGGTGCGCGAACAAGTCGTTGTCGCCGATGATGGCAATGAGGTCGCGCTGCAACCGCAGACCATCTGTGTGCATGGCGACACGCCAGGCTCCTATGAGATGCTCGTGGCCATCCGTCAACGGCTGAAGGAAAGTGGCGTGCAACTCAAAGCTTTAGGCCGCTAAACGATTCTGTATGTGCGAACGCATTAACCGTAGCGAGGAGGACTATGACCTTATCCGAAGGCAATTCAAATAATGGTCTATGGCTGACGTCACTCTCCGCTCCTGAGCGCAGAACCCTGGTAGCTACTTTTGGTGGCTGGGCCTTGGATGGCATGGACGTAATGGTCTACAGCTTCGTCATCCCCAGCCTGATCGCCGCCTGGCACATCAGCAAGGGACAAGCCGGCATGCTGGGTACGGCGGCCTTGCTCATCTCCGCCGTCGGTGGCTGGCTGGCCGGACTTCTGGCCGATCGCTTTGGACGCACCCGCGTGCTGCAATGGACCATCCTCTGGTTTGCCACATTTACCTTTCTCAGCGGCTTTGCCAACAGCTTCTGGCAGTTGCTGCTGGCGCGTGGATTCCAGGGCCTGGGCTTTGGTGGCGAATGGGCCGTGGGTTCGGTTTTAATGGGTGAGGCCATTCGCGCCGAGCATCGTGGCAAAGCCGTAGGTACGGTGCAAAGCGGCTGGGCCCTGGGATGGGGCGCCGCGGCCATTTTCTCCGTCGTGCTCTTCACCTGGCTTCCGCCCAACCTGGCGTGGCGTGCCATGTTCTGGATTGGCATCCTGCCAGCGCTTCTAGTCTTCTACATCCGCCGCTGGGTGCCGGAGCCGGAGATCTACACCACCACACGCCGTCAACTCGCCGACAAGAGCCAGTTGCAGTTTCTGCAGATCTTCTCGCCCAGCCTGTTTCGCATCACAATGTTGGCCTCTCTGCTCAGCGTAGGCGCGCAGGGCGGATACTACGCCATCACCACCTGGCTGCCGACCTACCTGAAGACCGTGCGGCACCTCTCCGTCCTCAATACAGGCGGCTACATGATTGTTATCATCGCAGGCTCGTTTTGCGGTTATCTGGTAGGAGCCTATCTGACGGATGCCATTGGACGACGGCGCTCGCTTATTTTATTTGCCGTATGCTGTGCCCTCTCAGTGCTGGCCTACACCTATCTCCCACTTAACAACGGCCCCGCCATGATGATGCTCGGCTTTCCCCTGGGATTTTTTGCATCCGGCTCGTTCAGCCCCGTAGGAGCTTTCTTCACCGAGCTCTTTCCCAGCAGCGTGCGCGGCAGTGGACAGGGATTCAGCTATAACATCGGCCGTGGCATCGGGGCGCTCTTTCCCACGCTTGTTGGATATCTGAGCATTCGCCTCTCGCTGGGACGGGCCATCGCCATCTTTGCCGTTGCTGCCTATCTCATTATGATCTTTGCCGTGATACTGTTGCCGGAAACCAAAGGCAAGCAGTTGCGAGCCGACGAGTAAGAACTGCATCCTTGCTGCTGATATAAACCGCTACTGGGATTTCATAACCATCTGCACAAAGAGATATGCCCTTCGGAGTTCAACCGTAGGGCATTTCCTTGCACCGCGCATCCTGCTCTTTCATCGACATATGGTTTTCCCGTTGCGTTGCAGATAATTAGGACTCCGCTGTGCAAGTGAAACGAAAGGAAGAGGCGCTGATTTTATTAGCGTGCTGAATACACGATGAAAATCGTATGAACGTTCGTCTACGCCAACGCCGGTAAACGCGTGGCACTTCGGGAAGTCTGCGATGAGCGCTGGCGATAACAGAGTTGTCTGATCGTCTTGGAACTGCCGTGGTATGTCCGCGATTTGGTTTCTATAATGCCGAACATTTCACAATTTATTGACGGCAGTTTTACAACCTGACAGTTCTATTGGTTGAGCATGGCTGACAGTGAAGTTCTGTCTTTAGAAGGAAGGGATTAATTTCTTTCGCCACGGCAGGACTTACACAACCCCGCGCCATTCGGCGTGGGCCTGTTAGCAGGTCGCCTTGCAAGGGGCCGCAACAGGAATCTGAACCGAATCGGAGAAGCCATGAAACGCTGCTCGTCATTCGTCGGGATTGCCGTCATCCTGCTTGCCTCGGTTGGAGTGTTCGCCCAGCAGTCTGGCGGCCCCTCCCAGCCCCCCACAGACACGACTACTCCGGCCGCCAAATTGCAGGTGTCGGACAGCATCTCCGTTACTGCTCCCGGCGAAGTGCGCACCGAACAGGTCGTCAGAGAAAGTTTGATTCAAGAGTCTGCTCCGGGCACCAGCCCCATCCGAATGGTGGCCCAGTTGCCCAGCGTCAACTACACCTCGGCTGATCCTTACGGCGCCTATGAATGGGCGGTTCGCATCTCCATCCGTGGATTCAACCAGAACCAACTCGGCTTCACCCTCGATGAGATTCCGCTGGGCGACATGAGCTATGGCAACTGGAACGGCCTGCACATCAGCCGCGCCATCATGGACGAAAACATCGGCCGCATCGTGCTCTCGCAGGGCACTGGTGCCCTGGAAACGGCTTCCAACAGCAACCTGGGCGGCACCGTGCAGTTCTTCTCGGTGGATCCCTCGGACAAGCGTTCGGTAACCGTGGAACAGTCCTTCGGCAGCTTCAACGCATACCGCACCGTGGTGCGCTACGAGAGCGGCTTGCTGCATGGCAACACCAAGTTCTATATCGCCGGCGTCAGCCAGCTCTCCGACAAGTGGAAGGGCCATGGCGACATCAGCCAGAACTACTGGCAGTTGAATGGCAAGATTGTCCACTACTTTGGCAACAAGGGCGTGCTGACGGCCTTCCTGGACTACTCCGACCGCCATGAAACCGACTACCAGGATCTCTCCAAGGTGTATGTTCAGAAGCTGGGCTACAACTTTGACAACTACGGAAACTGGGCGCAATCCCTGCAGGCCGCATTCGCTTGCAACGGTATTGGTAGCTACCCCGGCCAGGTCAATACCCTGACTCCGGCAGAAGATCCCTGCGATGCGGGCTACTATGCTGGCGCCGGACTCCGCAAGGACATCCTTGGCGGCGTCACCTACAAGACGCAGCTCACCGATAAACTGACCTGGAAGAGCACCATCTACGGTCACGGCAACGATGGCATCGGCCTCTGGTTCACGCCCTACACGCCGACCTATAACTCCACCTATACCGGCTATCTCTCGCCCATCTCCATGCGCAGCTCGGAGTACGGCATCCAGCGTGGCGGCTTCCTCACCTCGCTGAAATATGAGACCACCCGCAACCGCCTGGAAGGCGGCGTCTGGTTTGAGAAGGAAAACTTCACGCTGGCCCGCCGCTACTATCCCACCAGCCTCTCCGGTCCGGACCAGTCGCTGGACAGCTTCCCTAAGAATCCGTTCTACACACAATGGGCTTACGATTTCACCACCAACCTCTTCCAGATCCATTTGCAGGATCAGTTTAAAGCCACCAAGAATCTGACGCTCTCCGCCGGCTTTAAATCGGCTGAGACCTATACCACCGGCTCGCTGGTTGCCCACGACTCGCCGGCGCTGACCGGCACCCCCGCATCCAACTACGCACAGGGACAGCTCACCAGCGGCAAGCCCTTCCTGCCGCAGTTCGGCGCCAATTACAAGCTGGATAAGCACAGCGAACTCTACGGCGACGCCGCTTACAACGTCCGCGCGTTTGTGGCGGGCGGCAACGGCTTCGGCCCGGCACCCTGGGGCACCACCCAAGCTGCATTTGACGCCTCCAAGAACACCATCAAGCCTGAGACCAGCTGGACTGAGGAGTTCGGCTATCGCTACACCGATAATAAGGTGCAGGCCGAGGCCAGCTACTTCCACGTCAACTTCAGCAACCGCCTACTGGCATTGCAGCAAGGGCCGGGAATCGCCGGTAACGCCAGCGTGCTGGTCAACGTCGCCGGTGTCACCACAAATGGTGTTGACGCCGCTGCCACCGTGCAGTTGGGCAGCGGTTTCTCACTCTACAATGGCATCACATATAACCGTTCCACCTACGATGACAACGTGAATGCCTACTCGGGCAGCACTCCGGTCACCTACTACTACAAGGGCAAGCTCGCCGTGGATACCCCGGAGTTCATGTGGAAGACAGAACTGGGCTACCGCTACAAGGAGTTCTTCAGCCACATCAACGCCGACTATATGTCCACGCGCTACTACAGCTATGACAACACTGGTAGCGTGGATGGCCGTTTCCTCTCCAACTTTGCCGCCGGTTACAAGAAGTCGGAGGTGGGGCCGTTGCAGGACGTAAAGATTCAGTTGAGCATCTACAACTTGTTTGACGAGAAGTATTACTCCTCGATCGGTACCAACGGCTTCGTCAGCAGCGATGCCGGCGGACTGGTGGACACGTTGCAGGTGGGCTCGCCGCGGACCTGGGTCGGTTCGCTCTCAGCGCGATTCTAATCTGCTTGTATTGTGTTTCTGATAGGGTGCGGATTCGTCCGCACCCTGCGCTTCCTTCCGCATACCATTGAAAGTCGATGAACCATCACCCAAACGGTAGCGATGCTAATGACCCCGGGAGAGCACTATGTTTCATATGAAAGCAGCTGCTGTGCGTTGCATGCTCTTAATTTGCCTTCTTAGCATGTGCGTGAGCGCAGGGTTTTGCCAGAATGCTTCTCGCCCTGCGCCCACCGTCCTGCTGATCAGCGTAGACGGGCTGAAGCCGGAGGCCGTGCTGCACGCACAGGAATATGGACTGGCGCTGCCCAATCTGACACGCCTGCTCGAGGACGGTGTCTATTCATCCGGTGTACGCGGCGTGCTGCCCACGGTCACCTATCCCAGCCACACCACGCTGCTGACCGGAGTCTCACCTGCGCGCCATGGCATCTCGGCCAACACTACCTTTGATCCCTACAACAAGAATGACAAGGGCTGGTACTGGTATGCCGAAGACATCAAGGTGCCAACCCTTTGGGATGCCGCCCATGCGGCAGGGCTAACCACGGCCAGCGTGTATTGGCCGGTGAGCGTCGGCGCGCAGGTGGACTACAACCTGCCGCAAATCTGGCGCACCGGCACCGAGGACGACCGCAAACTGCAACGTGCGCTCTCCACCCCCGGGCTGGAGGCAGAGCTTTCGGCCAAACTCGGACGTTATCCCGGAGGCATGGAAGAATCGGTGGATGCCGACGAGCTCCGCACCCGCTTTGCCGTTGAGATTCTGGAGCGCAAGCATCCAGCCTTTATGACCGTCTATCTAACCGGCCTCGACACTGAGCAGCATGCTTCCGGGCCTTGGAGCGAGAAATCCAATGCCGTATTGCAACGGCTGGATGTGCTCGTCGGGCAACTTCGTCAGGCTGCCGAGAGAACTTCTCCCGGTGCCGCTTACGTCTGCGTTGTTAGCGATCACGGTTTTGCCCGCGTGGAACATGATGTAAACCTCTACGCCGCGTTCCTTGCCGAAGGGCTTTTTACCATGGACACTGCGCACCAGATCACGGCCTGGAAGGCGGCTCGGCTGCAATTATCCTTGCCGATCCTAAGGATCAGGTAACGGCACAGCAGGTGGACGTGCTGCTAAAGAAACTGGCTGCCGATCCCGCCAATGGAGTGGATCGCATTCTGACCCGCGAGGAGCTGCAAAAAGCTGGCGGATTCCCCGAGGCTCATAGCTACGTCTCATTCAGGATTGGCTATGAACTCGGCTATGGCTTTACCTTGCCGCTGGTTAGTGCGCCGTCAAACCTTGGAATGCACGGCTACCTGCCAAGTCAGCCGGAGATGCGCTCTTCCTTCTTTCTAGTTGGTCCGAATGTAGCGCACGGAAAATCGTTGGGTGAAATCGACATGCGCCAGATAGCACCGACCTTGGCACGGATACTCGGAGTCAGCCTGCCACAGGCGGAAGCCCAGCCGCTCACGGTCGAGTAATAGTGCCGACTACTACCAATTCACCTGGCGCATCCGCTTCAGGATAATGGCGCTATAGCTGTTCATGCGCTCGGGATGCCGCTTCAGAGGAGCCGGCAGAATCGCGGCAAGACGTGCCGATTGCTCGCGTCCGATATTTCTGGCCGGGATTTTGTAATGGTAACGGCAGGCAGACTCTGCACCATAGACGCCGGGGCCCCACTCCACCACGTTCAGGTAAAGCTCCAGGATGCGCTGCTTGCCGAGGACGAATTCTGCCACTGGCACCAGCGTGAGCTCGCCGCCTTTGCGAAGGAAAGAACGGCCAGTACCAAAGAAGAGGTTTTTCACCAGTTGCTGGCTGAGGGTGGACCCGCCGCGTATCCGGCCGCCTTCCATATCTTCTTCGGCAGCCTTCTCGATCGCGTGCCAATCAAAGCCGTGATGATGATAGAAACGTGCGTCCTCTGCGGAGATGACGGCATGCTGGAGGTCAGGTGAGATCTGGCTGATCGGAACAAATTTATAACGCTCTTGATAGTGCGTCTGATGTATCCATGCCTGCACACGGCGTTGAATATGCACTGCGGTCGTCGGCGGGTCAATCCACCGGGCGGCAACCAGCAGCAGTGCGGCAAACGACCAAAGAAGCACCAAGCCGAGGACCAGCCATCGAACAAAGGATCGAAGAAATCCGCTCCGTAGTGGTGCGCTGGTGAGTGTGTTTGGCATCGCAGTCGTATTTCAGAATACAGGGCTTCTAGTCGCCAAGTCCGCAACAAGTTTGAGAGTGAGAAATAAATAGTCTGTAAATGACTGAGAAAATCAAGCATGACACTCGGATATTATTCGGACTTATTGAGGTTCATTCGCAGGATCCGGAGGTTTCAGCTTTAACCATATCCTCGTCGTGCGGTGGGGCGCGAGTCTTCACGAACTGATAACCATCAATCTGGCGGGAGCACTCGGCAACTACCTCAACATTGATAGTGCGCGGCGCATCGGACCGATGGAGGCGGAACCGTCGATCATTAAGGCACCGGCAACACAGCGCTGCATGAAGTCAAGATGAGCATGCTGCGTCCTTCGCAACGCCAGTATTGGACTAGCGGAGTGCGAGTCCGTATAAGCACGTTCCGCTGGCGGCAGATCCGCGTTTTGAAGAAGTCTTCGTCGATTGCTTGGCGTTTGCCAGATCAACTTGAGGATGAATCGCGCGTGTCTTGATCCATTAACTCCGAATCGCTAAATCATCATTTATACAATGAGATACGGGTTTCATACGTGATGCTTCTGTCGAGTGAATGATGATAGTCATGAAGGGTGTTCTCAATCAGCTTCACTCGGGCATCCCAGCTTAGGAACACCAAGCAGCACGCAACCAGATAAGCGAAAGTGTTTGTCTTCGTTTTATTCTGCCTTCAGCGACGCCATGTCAATCGAGAAGCGATACTTCACATCCTGCTTCAGCATGCGCGCGTACGCTTCGTTGATCTTCTGGATCGGAATGACCTCGACGTCGGCGGTGATGTTGTGCTGGCCGCAGAAGTCGAGCATCTCCTGGGTTTCGGCAATACCGCCGATGGGCGATCCGGAAAGGCTGCGCCGACCCATGATCAGGCTGAAGGCCGAGACCGGCAGGGGTCTTTCCGGTGCTCCGACTAAAGTGATATTCCCGTCACGACGCAACAGGTTGATGTAGGCGCTGATGTCGTGATCGGCAGCCACGGCGTCCAGGATGAAGTCGAAGCTGCCAAAGTGCTTGGCCATCTCGTTGGCGTCTTTTGAAAGAACGACCTCATCAGCCCCAAGGCGGAGCGCGTCGTCTTTCTTGCCTGGCGAAGTAGTGAAGACAACGGTATGCGCGCCCAGCATGTGGGCGAACTTGACGCCCATGTGTCCCAGGCCACCGAGGCCGACCACGCCGACCTTCTTTCCCTTGGTGACGCCCCAGTGGCGCATCGGTGAGTACGTGGTGATACCGGCGCAGAGCAGCGGTGCAGTCCCTGCCAGATCGAGGTTCGCGGGAACGCGCAAGGCGAAGCGTTGATCCACGACGATGCTGTCGGAGTAGCCGCCGTAGGTCACCTTGCCCGTGTGCTTGTCAGGCATGTTGTAGGTGAAGACGGTATTACGACAGAACTGCTCCAGGCCTGCCTTGCACTCCGGGCAGGTGCCGTCAGAGTCCACCATGCAGCCAACCGCTGCCAGGTCGCCGGCTTTGAACTTTGTGACCGCCGGGCCCACCTTGGTCACGCGGCCAACAATCTCATGTCCGGGAACGCAGGGGTAGACTGTGGGCATGACGCTGCGCCATTCGTCGCGCGCCTGATGAAGATCAGAGTGGCAGACGCCGCAGAAGAGAATCTCCATCTGCACGTCGGTATCGGGTGGATCGCGCCGCACGATCGTGGTGTGCGCTAGCAGCGAAATTGCACTGGAGGCGGCATTAGCCTTTGCGTTGTATATGGGAATACTTTAGTCCCATGAGGGAGTGTTTTGATATGCAAAACGCGTCAATTTATATGCAAATGACGCCATGGAAAGTATTTCTGAGCACCATAGATATCCTCTTGTAATGCAACTTCCCAGACTAGGTGATCATCGAGTGTGTCCTCCGGTGCCTGTCCGGGGACAGTGATGTCAACAGCAGCAAATCAGTCAAGCTGTCCCCAGATGGCAGCGGAATACACAACGCTCGTTGGAGGTGTTTTCACTTCTTCCCGCTTCCCACGAGCCTATCCCAGCGTCAAAACAATTCTGCGGCAAATCCTCAGTAGTCCACCCCCTGCCAATAGTTCGGTGTGTTGACGATCTCGTACTTATTGGGATTAGCCTGCACCATGGCGTTGGCCGTGGTGTTCCAGACCGTGGCGTGGCCCACGGCTCCGGTGCCGCCGACGTTGTTGTTCTGCACCACGGATTGATCGAGCAGGTAGTTGCTGAAGCCGGCGGAGTTCTGCGCGTTGGTATTCTGCTGTGCCCAGTAGCCGGCGTGTTGCGCGTCGTTGGCAGCCTCGGTGGCGTTCATGCGTGCGGTGGCCGCCTGACCGATCTGATGGATCTGGTTCACGCGCTGCTGCCCGGCTGCCAGAATCTGTTGATCATTCTTCTGTTTCTGTTGCAACTGTGCGGCCATCTGCTGGTTCACCACCTGGTTGTTGATTTGATAGCTGGCGATGATGGCCTTCAGCAAGTCAAACTCCTTGTTTTCCACGGCAGCGGGCAACAGCGAATGATCAAGCATGACGGAGTACCCCCCAAAACTCTGGATAGGGTCAATGGCACACATCACATCGTTAAATGCCTGCATGCCTTTGCCGTCAGGATCCATGTGCCCAATGGCTTGAATGCAGTGGTTGCCTTGCGCCGCCTGTATGGGCACCAGCTTATCTACCTGAATCTTCGCCGGCCCCTGGCCTCCTGCCTTGCGCCAGGCCTGGAATAGGTTCACGAAATCCTTGTTGAGATCGCCGCGGAAGGGATAAACCATCGTTCCCTGCATGACCGGCATGCGCTGCCGGGCCAAGTTGATTTGGAACGGGTTAGTGGGGTCCACGGCGTTACGAATCATGTCAAGGCCCACCTGCTCGCCATTAGGTCCGCGCACAATGATAGTGCCTCGGCCGCTGCTGGGGTCCATCTTCCAGCCATCAGGCACACCTATACTGGCCGAGTTATCTGACGCCGTCACCCGGCGCAACGCTACGGAAGAAGGTGCTGCCGCTGTGCTTCCCGCCGCCGGTGCCGCTTTGGCTTGGCCGGGATTCCACACGCTAGACAGCTTCTGCAGCATGGGGTTCACCGTCGAGCCAAAGCGGCTCGCGTCGTCGGTGACGAGAGCGGCCTCAAAGTGACTTGGCGAAACTTCGGCAGCGATGACCATCCCCGCCACGGTCGCGTTGCCCTGGTTGTGGTTGACGGCCGTGAAGAAGACTGCGACGGAGTTGCTGCCACGCACGCGGAAGGGCTGCCCGACCTTCGGCTTCTCTCCGCACTGCTGGTGCACGGAACTGAGAATCGAACCCAGGGTCGCGGCTTGCGAAGAAACTCCGTTCACGACTCCGTAGACAATTTTCCCACCCGGCGGATAGTCGATGGTCGTTTGACCAACGGATGCGGCATTGTTGGTGCCGGCGGCTACACCCTGATTCCGGCAGTTGACGGTGAGGAACATACAAAGGGCAATGCTGAATATGAGAACCGCTAGCTTGCTGTCTTTCATCAGATATTCCTCTTCTCTTTGTGATCGCTGCTCCCGCGCCGGCGTGTCTCTGGAGATATGAATTGCCGTGTTTACCGGCGGATCGATTGCCAGGCGGCAGAATCTTACTGCGATTTTTAGCCAAACGTTGATGACCGGCTCGAGATTTGGCTTTATCGTTGTCCAGCCGATCC
>Ga0371490_1001368_pt1 | contig 12835 bp, 9 predicted proteins | sample MB2SIPfraction_FD_207959 | JGI IMG/M metagenome (GOLD analysis project Ga0371490, IMG submission 207959) | Lab enriched peat soil microbial communities from McLean, Ithaca, NY, United States - MB28FN SIP fraction | ecosystem: Environmental > Terrestrial > Soil > Wetlands > Peat | place: USA... | reverse complement strand
AATTCTCCGACGAAGAACGCAGTTTCCTTCGCACCCTTGCCGATTTGATTTCCGGCGCGCTCCACAGCGCCTTGACCTTCCAGAAGGCCCAAGAAGAGGCGATTACGGACGGGCTGACCGGCGTGAAGACGCACCGCTTCTTGATGGAAGCGCTATCGGCCGAGTGGAAACGCGCGACGCGCGCGAGCCGGACTTTTTCGCTGATGCTGATGGATTTGGACCGGTTCAAGTTCGTCAACGATTTCCACGGCCATCTCGAGGGCGATATCGTCCTGCAGCGCGTGGCGCGCATCCTCGATCAGAATTGCCGGCGCTCGGACGTCGTCGCGCGTTACGGTGGGGACGAGTTCGTCGTCCTGATGCCGGAGACCAACATCGAGCAGGGCCGCCAGATCGCCGGGAAATTGCGCGCGCGGATCGATAGCGATCCCTTGCTGCGCGAGCGGGGCATCACCGCGAGCTTCGGCCTCGCCACGTTCCCTCTGCACGGCTCGACGCCGCAGGAGCTCATCCAGGTCGCCGACGCTTCGATGTACCTCTCGAAGCATCAGGGCGGAAACGCCGTCTCCACGGCGGATCGCTGCGATCCGAACGAAACCTTGCAGTGGAAGCGGGAGGTTCTTGAAGCGTATCTCGGAGTCACCCTCAAGCGGATGTTCTTGACGGGGCCCGAAGCCTTCGAAGAAATTTCCAATCGCCTCAACCGGTTCTCCAAGGCGCTGCCTGTGGAGATGGCCCTCCTGCAGGGGCCCGGCGATGGGCCCGGGGGCCATGGCAATGGGCACGCAAGCTCCGCCGCAGATCCGGAGGACGTGGCCGCGCTCTCGCCCGCGGTTCTCGACATCGTGACTTCGCTGGCGCTCGCGATCGATGCGAAGGATCAGTACACGCAGGGCCATTCGCTGAAGGTGGCGGCGTACGCGACGCTTCTCGCCGAAGCCCTAGGCCGGACCGAGGCCGAAATCGAGGAAATCCGGCTGGCTGGAGTGTTACACGACGTCGGCAAAGTCGGCGTGCCGGAGAAAATCCTGAACAAGAATGGCCCGCTCAATCCTGACGAGTGGGAGTCCATGAAGCAGCATGTGACCTTTGGCGGGAAGCTCCTCGAGCCGTTTCGCTCGCTCGATCGCGTGCAACAAATGGTCGGCCATCACCACGAGTACTTCGACGGCTCTGGTTATCCTGAAGGTCTCGTCGGCGACCATGTTCCGCTGGGGGCCCGAATCATCGCCATCGCCGATGCCTACGACACGATCACGTCGGATCGCACCTACAAGAAAGGCCGCTCGGCGGAAGAAGCGATGGCGGAACTGGAGCGGTGCGCGGGCACGCAGTTCGATCCCGTGCTGGTTCCGGTCTTCATCGAACGGCTGCGCCAACTTCCTTCTCCCCTTCTGGACGCCGCGCCCATGCCCGTCGCCGCTTCGGTAAGGGCCGCCCAGTAATTCCACGCCCCGTATCCTCAATTTTGTTGATAGGTGGAGTAGCGCGACACCCCGGCTGAACCGGGCTCTTCACGGGTTTGAGGGCGAAATCGCACGGTCTGCCCACTTTTTCCAGACGGCCGGGTTCGCGAGCATTTTCACGAACACGCCGCCGACAACTGAGCGCGCCTGAAAGCCTTTCCGCCGCGCATCGAGCGTGTCATACCAATCGCTCAGGGGGACGCGGTCGGGCGTTTCGTTCGCAAAGTTGTAAACGCGTGTGACCATGCGCGAGAAATCGAGCCGCGAATCCGAAAGCGTCGCCGTCCAGACCAGCCAGTCTAATTTCGTATAGGTGTGACGGCTGTCGAGCGGCAAGCCGTAGAGGTTCTGCTTGGTCAGGTAAAACCCAATTTCTCGCTGCGCAATTTGCGGCGCAAAGAGATTGAGCCCGAGAATCTTGTCCCAGACCAAATTGTATTTCTGGCTCCACGTTCCCGGAGCATCGAAAGCGAGCCGCGAGTGGTCTCCGTCGGCCGCCATCGCCGCCCACTTCGCGGCGAACTCCGCGGCCAGCGCGCGGTAACTCGCCGCTTCGTGCGCGTGACCCGTTGCGCCGGCGAGTTGCGCGAATGCGCCCAAGGCCAGAATCGCCTTGATGGAGAGATTCGCGTTGTGCGCGAGGTGGCCCGTGAAATCATCGGTCGAAAGCTGATTCTCCGGGTCGAAGCCCTTCTCTCGGAGATACGCGGCCCATCCCGCGAGCAGCGGCCAGTAGGGCTTCGCAAAATCGGCATTTTCCTCGATCTTCGCCAGCGCGGCCGTCATCAAAAGCATGTTGGCGGTTTCTTCCACGGGCATCTGATCTTTGTCGGATGTTTCCCCGCCACCGTACGCCTGCCCATCGGCTAAAGGGTATTTGCCCAGATCGTGCGGCGCATAAGGGAACCGCCAATGTGTTGTGCCGGCATATTCGAGTACGGGGCGAAGCTGCGCTTCGAGCAGATGCGGATTGAAGAGCAGAAAGTACGGGGCGCATGGATAGATCACGTCCACGGTGCTGATGTAGCCTCCGCTGGAGTTTTCGCGGCCGAACAGCAACGCAGTGCCGTCGGTGTCGCGCGCAAGGACGTGTGCCGCTGCCGCCTGACGAAACGCCAACTGTGCAAGCCTTGCGTAGTTGTCGTCGCCCCCTGCGGCGCGCAGGTCGGCCTGGAGTTGCTCGTCAAAGGCGCGCGCTTGCGCCGAAATCGAAGGGTAATCGTCCGCCGCGGCGCGCAGCATTTGCTTCGCGTCCATCCTGCCGGATTCGCGCCAATACGGCCGCAAACGCTCCCCAAGAAATTCGACGGCGTAGTCCTCATCGTATGCGATGACGATCCACCGAGAAGTCGCCTCGGGGCCGACTGTGCCGAATGGAAAGCGCCAGGCGAGCGCGGGCTCGTCGTCGTTTGCGGCGCGTGGCAGACGAACGTGGTCGGCATCCGGCAGCGAGCCCGTCGCGGCAAACCTTTCCCTCGCCGCACTACTCGCAATCACGCTAGAGGCTCCTTCGTTGCCCGGAGATGCGAGATAGAGACGGCCCCAATCGCTGCGGGCTGCGTCCCCCGTTGTTTCCAGCACGGACTGTGCCCGCGCGCCCATGGAAAGAACTTGCATTTCGTCCAGCTTCTCTCTCGCCGCGGTTACAAGCTGGTCCGGCCGGCTTACGACCCATCCCGCCGCGCAATCAAAATAGAGCGTCACGTCGTGCCGCTGGCCATCGGCGGAACGCGCCGACCAGGTGATGTACGATGCGGGCCTTGAAAAGATTTGGGGGTCCGAGGGAATCGTAGGAGATAGAAACGTCACGCTGAGCTGGACGCCGCCTCCGAGAAACTGGTAGATCGTGCGCGTTGCCCAGACCACCACGCCAAGCTGCTCCATGGCGGGCACGCTCGCAGGTTCGGGGCCCATGAAGCGGTATGCTTTGCCGTCGATGCGGACGATCCCGGACATCTCCACGTCCGCGCCGCTCCAATGTCTTGGCCAGCTATCGGTGAGATGGTCCGACATGGACCAAGCGCTGAAGTACGGGTTGTGCGTCACGAGCGGAACCGCCGGAGGCCGGAACGCGGGCAATTCCTGCGCGTGCAAGACAGCGGTGGCGGCAACGCCGAAAAGGACCAGGGCCGCTATCCGCATGGCTTTCCTCCATCGCAAGGTGTCTCGTCTCATTTTTCTGCTTGGCGAGCGGCTATTCGCGCCAGCGGATTATATGCGTTTTGTGGGCAGGGCGCGCCGGCCAGCGCCGGAGTGCGCTTGTCACGCCAACATGGATTTCGTAAAATCATAGGTCTTCTGCGTCCAAACGCGCCTTTCGATTCACGGAGATCTCGATGCCGCAACGCATTGCCGCCAAGATTACCGGTGTGGCCGGATTCGTTCCACCGCACGTGCTCACGAACGCCGATTTCGAAAAAATTGTAGACACAACGGATAAATGGATTCTGGAGCGCACGGGAATCCGCGAGCGCCACATCGTGGATAAGGGGATGGCTGCTTCTCATTTGGCCACCGAGGCGGCGAAGAAACTGCTCGGCGAAAAGGGTGTTTCCCCCGAAGAGATCCACCTGATCGTGGTTGCCAGCGTCACTCCGGACATGATGTTTCCCGCGACAGCTTGCCTCGTGCAGGATCGCCTCGGCGCGAAGAAGGCATGGGGGTTCGATCTCTCTGGAGCATGTTCCGGTTTTCTTTACGCGACGACGGTGGCTGCACAATTCGTCGGGGCCGGGACGCATCGCAAAGCCCTCGTCATCGGCAGCGACGTCATGAGCTCGATCCTTGACTATAAAGATCGGGCGACCTGCGTCCTCTTCGGCGACGGGGCGGGCGCCGTGCTCATCGAGCCGGCCGAAAGCGATCGTGAAGGAATCCTGGATTTCATGCACGACATCGATGGCTCGGGCGGCCAGTTTCTCTACATGCCTGGCGGAGGCTCACTCAATCCTCCTTCGCACGAAACCGTGGAGAAGCGAATGCATTATGTCCATCAGGAAGGGCCGCAGGTATTCAAGTACGCCGTGCGCCACATGGCCGAGACCGCCTGCCGCATCCTCGAGCGCAACGGCTATTCGGGCAAAGATGTCGCCCTCGTCGTGCCGCACCAGGCCAACCTGCGCATCATTCGCGCAATGCAGGAACGGCTCGGCGTCGATGACTCCAAGATCATGGTCAATATCGACCGTTACGGCAACACCACGGCCGCCACGATTCCGCTCGGCCTGCGCGACGCCATCGGCCAAGGGCGCTTGCACAAGGGGGATTTGGTCCTGCTCGTTGCCGTTGGAGCGGGATATACGACCGGCGCAATCTTGATGCGCTGGGCCTTCTAATTCCTGCCGGTTCCGGCCGCGAATCATTCGAAAAAATTTGGAAGCCGATGCTGCCGGCTCCGCAGGCGGAGAGGCTATCCTTGGGTTTCGGAGGGAATGTCGAGCCGCGGCGTCCACAGCAGCAGCAGAGCAACGGACACCGCGAAGAAAAGCAGATACTCAATGCGCCGGGCCCCATACATCGCGAGTCCGAATCCGTAAATTCCAAGCGAATACGCCAAGATCAGGCTCGTGATTGTCCATTTTCTCCAGCGCGCGACCGCGTTCACATCCGCCGGATTCTCGCGCAGAGCTGATTCGGCGGGCCCCAGAAACTTTCCCCGCAGGCCGATGCCAAGTGCGGCGTCAAGCATTCCGATCAAGATGAGTATCGTGTTGACGGGTTTGGTCACGGCATTGGTCGGTTGCAGCCCTTTGACGAACACGCCGAATAGAATGACGGTTACGAGCAGCATCATTTGAATGACGCGCATTTGAGTGACCTGCATGCGGAGCGGGGACAGAGCCATTTCGCTGGGTCTCCTTCGCGGTGCCGGAAAATTCTGCCTGAATTGCGAGGTTTACTCAACTGCCGCGCACTTCGCGAAGCAAGTTTGCAACGATGGATTGGTTTGGGGAGACTAAATCGAGCGCGAAGACGCGGCGAATGCTTCGACGCGCTCCAACCTCTGGTTCAGCAACGCCGCTGCGTACCGCGCGCAGACGTTCTTTTCGCGGTCGGCCCACACGGAAAGAGGCGGGACCGCGCGTCCAAGCAGCGAAACGACTGTGAAATAGGCGCGCACCGGGATCAGTCCGCTCGTTCCGCCCAGACCCGGCGTGATTTCGATCAGGCCGAGGATCGTGTCAAAATCAGTTGCCTCCGGTTCGTGATTCTCCATCCGGGCAGCCGCGCGCACGCGATCGGAAATAGGTTCCGCCGCGACGCCAGCCACCAACGCGCGCCAGTAGTGGAGCCCGAACTGGCACATTGTCAGGATCGAGAATAAGAGCAGCACGATCGGCAACATGACCTTAATCCTCGACGCATATTCTGAACTTCCCCTTCCCCTAACCCAATAGGTCAGCCGTACTCGGCATCCCCCCCATCGGTACTACGATGAGAACCGCTACAATTCCCGCCTCGGGGGTCGCGGCCCGGAAGTTCGTAAGGTGTTTGGTTGCAATTAGTTACAGAAAAAGACGCATCCTTCAGCCCCAAGCCAGACCCGAATCAGCTATGACTTAAGGGAAATCCCGCCCACGCATTGAGCAATCCGAGCACTTCTCGCAGAACATCCAAGGCGTCGTCCGTGTGCCTCCACCAATGCGCTCCGTCGTATGGGTCGTCTTCGGGGTAGCGCACGATCGCTTTTAGATCCGAGCCTACCTTGCGATTCCAGATCGCGCGCACGCGCCGCGTATGCGCCTTTGAGGTGACGATGATGACCCGGTCCGCCCCATCGCGCCGCAAATCTTGCGCAATCTCTTCGATTTCCTGTTCGGTATTAGCGGCCGGGTCTTCCAGCACGCGAATCGCATCGCCCGGGACAGCCTCGGCAAGCAGCACCTTTTGATTGTAGAACTCCTCACCCACATAGTAGATGTTGAGCTTTGCAAGCACCTCCACCGGGCTGCTTGGCTGCGAGACCCACACTTGCGGGGCATAGTTTTTGCGATAGAGTCGCGCCGCTTCGATCGCCCGGTCCGGCAGACGCCCGCTCAGTATCGTGATCGCGTGCGCTGGTTCGAGCGGATCCTCAACCACCAGCCAACGCCCGACGCCGAAGAATGCCACCACCGCCGCCAAAACCATGCAGCCAGGAATCCCCCAAAGGATCGCGCGTCTGCGCCAGATCGATCGCGGTGGCGGAGGCGGGGGAGGCGGTGGTTCGGGCTCTGGATACGGCTCATACAGCGGCGGCCATTGGAAGCTCATTCAGATTTTTCTTTCGGGGCAACCGCGCCGGTCGGGAGGGCATTGATGAAGACGAAATTGAAGTGCCTATGCCCGCAGTCATCACAGCGAAACGGCCGCATCAGGCAGAGCGGAAGAATCAAAACCTCCAGAGCCCCGCGCCGGTGGGATCGCCGCACATTGAAACTCCCGCAGTACGGGCAGCAGCGAACGGTAATCCATCGAGGATGTCTTGTAGCCATCTTCCGCCCGAGAATGCTAACGCGCGCCCCTTTCGCAGGTCAACCCGGCCGCGAGCCGGCGGAGCATCAGCGGGCGAGGCGGCCGTTTCGGCGAACCGGCGCCACGGCTTGGCCTCTTCCGCTGCGATCGGCCGTGGGACGCAACGATCGCATATAGGCCGAGGCCGAACGGAAGCTCTTATTTCGATTCGGGCACGCAATTTGACCTTTCCGCCGTGCAGTCTGCCGGCGTCTATCACAACCTGCTGCGCCGCTGGGCGGACACGCAGGACCAGAGGCGCATCTGCTCGGCTGTTTGAGACTAAAGCCGCATTTGCGGAGTCAGCAACAGCCCGCTCGCCGGACGCTTGCGAACTTGCACGCGGCCGTCTCATACTTGCGTGTCGCACGGCTTTGTGACGAAGGAGCACGCGGACGTTTCGGGTCTCCCGGGGAATGCGGGCATCACAAGAAGCGTGCGAAGCGGTGATTCGCGGGAATGCCGCTGGGAGCAGACGATGCGCGCGGTAATCACAGGCGGCGCTGGCTTTCTCGGTTCGCACCTGTGCGACTACATGATCGCGCAGGGCTGGGAAGTCCTTTGCATAGATAATTTCGTCACCGGCACGCGCGCGAACCTGCAGCACCTGGAAGGGCATCCCCGCTTCCAATTGATGCAGCGCGACGTCTCGAACTACATCGCCGTGGATGGCGCCGTAGACTATGTCCTCCATTTCGCGTCGCCCGCGAGCCCGGTGAACTATCTCAAGCTCCCGATCCAGACGCTCAAGGTCGGCGCGCTCGGCACGCACAACACGCTGGGCCTCGCGCTGGCGAAAAAGGCCAAGTATTTCCTGGCGTCCACGTCGGAATGCTACGGCGACCCCGCCGTCAGCCCGCAACCCGAATCGTACTGGGGCAACGTGAATCCGATCGGCCCGCGCGGCGTTTACGATGAAGCCAAGCGCTTCGCCGAAGCGATGGTGATGGCCTATCACCGCGCCCACGGCGTGGATACGCACATCGTTCGCATTTTCAATACCTACGGCCCGCGCATGCGATTGAACGACGGCCGCGCGCTGCCGAATTTCGTCTATCAGGCGCTCTCGGGCCAGCCCATCACGGTCTATGGCGAGGGCAAACAGACGCGCAGCTTCTGCTACGTCTCCGACTTAATCGAGGGAATCTATCGCTTGATGATGTTGGACGAACACGAGCCCACCAACATCGGCAATCCACATGAGGTCACGATTCTTGAATTTGCCGAGCGCATTCGCGCACTCACCGGCGCGACTGTGCCCATCATTTTCAAGCCGCTCCCGCAGGACGACCCGAAACAGCGTTGCCCCGACATCACCAAGGCCCGCCGCGTCCTCCACTGGGAGCCCAAGGTCGATCTCGCCGAAGGCCTCGAAAAGACCCTCGCCTATTTCCGCGCCCAATTCGCCGCCGTCCGCTGATGGACGAGCATATCGTCCCGCCGGTTAGCGGGCGCTTTCGCCAGTTACCAAGACGTTCGCTTCGGGCCTCCCGAAGGAGTCGTACTCGAAGCCTAGCAGCTTCATCGTGAGGGGATCGAGCATGTTGCGAGCGTCCAGGATTAGCGGGCGCGCCATTTCGCGGTGGATGCGGCTCCAATCGAGCTGCTTGAATTGCGGCCATTCCGTCAGCACCAGCAGAGCGTCCGCGCCGCGCGCGATTTCATAGGGATCGGAGTTGCAAACGAGATCGGGGAAAATGGCTCGCGCCCGTTCCATCGCTTCCGGATCGGTGGCGCGCACGTTTGCGCCTTCCGCGCGCAATTGGCGAATCACATCCAGCGCGGGCGCGAGGCGAATGTCGTCGGTAAACGGCTTGAACGCCAGCCCCAGCAATCCGATCTGCTTTTCCTTGACCACCCACAAATGGTGCCGGACTTTTTCCATCAGTCGTTCGATTCGCTGCCGGTTCACGCGCTCCGCTTCTTTCAGCAGGCCGAGATCCACGCCCACCTGATCGGCGAGATGAATGAACGCCTGGATGTCTTTCGGCAGGCAGAAGCCGCCGAATCCAAGGCCCGCTTTCAGGAATTGCGGCCCGATTCGCGGGTCCAGGCCCATCGCTCGCGTGACCTCTTCCACGTTTCCGCCCAGCCGCTCGCACAAATCCGAAATCACGTTCGCATAGGAAATTTTCAGCGCGAGGAACGAATTCGACGCATGCTTGATCAGCTCGGCGCTGGGAATCGTCGTCACCAGGAATTCCGGCTTGGCGCTCTGCGGACATCCCTTCGGGTGGAGCGCGCACTCGAAACGCCTCTCGACGATCGGCTTGTAGATTTCGCGGAGTTTCCGGTCCGCTTCAACGCTTTCGACCCCGGCCACGATGCGGTCGGGGTGAAAGAAATCGCCGACGCCGGTGCCTTCGCGCAAGAATTCCGGATTCGATGCGACGTCGAATCGCAATCCCGAGCTGCGCCCGTAGACGTTCAGCGCGCGCTTCAACTTCTGTCCCGTTTGCGCCGGCACCGTGCTCTTTTCCACGACGAGCTTCGGAGTGCGCGCCTCCGTTGCGATCAGCCGCGCGACGTTGTCGATCGCCGAGAGGTCCGCCTCCCCCGTTTCGCGCGGCGGCGTTCCCACGCAAATGAAGATCACTTCGCCGGAGCGAATCGCTTCCCCCGCGTCGGTGGTGAATCGCAGCCGCCCCGCGCGCTGCGCGGAAGCCACGACCTCATCGAGATGCGGCTCGTAGATCGGAATCCGCCCCGCTTGCAGCGCGGCAATTTTCGAGGCGTCGTTGTCCGTCGCGACGACTTCGTGTCCGGCCGCAGCCAGACACCCGCCCGTGACCAGTCCGACGTATCCGCATCCAATGACGACCAATTTCATGCGATGAATTTTTCCGTTCCTGCGCGCTCACTTATTTCGCAGCGCGCACCTTCATTCCCGGACATTCTCACTCATTCGAGGAAGGGTGGCAAAGAGGAAACTCCGGCCTTGTGTCGGCCGCTCCACCGACTATTTCTCAAGCGAGAAATTTCCGATGACCAGCGCATCGATCCCGGAGCAAGAGTAACTCCGCACGGCGTCGCGCGGCGTCACCACCAGCGGCTCGCCGAACAAGTTGAACGAGGTGTTCACCAGCATCGGCGCGGGCGCGCGCTCGCCGAACCGATCGAGCAGCCGCTCGAGCATCGGATTCGTCCCCGGCTCGACGACGTGCAATCGCACGCGGTCTCCGGGCAGCAGGAAGCCCTCGAGCAGGGATCGCGCCTCCGGCCGGACGCGTCCGAGCGTCGCCATGAAGCGCGCCGCCGGTGTCGCATCGAAATATTCCGCGGCGCGTTTCGCGGTTACTGAAATCGCAAACGGGCGGTACGCTTCGCGGTGTTTTACGTATTCATTCAAGTTCTCTCGCACGTACGGCGCCCACGGCGACGCCAGCAAGCTGCGGTTCCCCAGCGCCCGCGGACCGAACTCCGCCGCACCCTGGAAGAATGCCACGATCTTCCCCGCTTCGAGCAGGCGCAGCGTCTCGCCCAGCAGCGAACTCTCGCCGTCGTGGTACCGATACCGCGCCTTGCAGTTGTCGAGCACTTGCTTGACCTCGTGGTTCGTGTACGACGGGCCGAAATCCAGCCGATCGAGCGGCTCGACACGCGGCTTGCCCAGGATTTCGTGCCACGCGATCCATGCCGCTCCCAGCGCCGTTCCTTCGTTCCCCGCGGCTGGTTGCACGAACACGCGCTCGAAGCCGGTTGCGCGCTCGACGGCGTTCACGATGGCCGGATTCAGGAACAGCCCCCCCGCCAGGCAAAGCGTTCTCGCGCCCGTGCGCTCGCGGTAGTTCTCGGCCCACTCCGCAGCCAGCGTCGCGCACGCTTCTTGCACGCTCGCCGCCAATTGTTTTCGCAACGCGTCGGGCAGCACCGGCGCCGATGGTTCTTTTCCGGGCGCCGGGATGCTCGCCGGATCCATGCCCGCCTCACGGTAGAAGCGCGGCGAGAACGCGATGCGCCCCGCCAGCCCGCGGTTGAAGTAGCGCAGCGAAAGCCGCGGGGCGTCCCCCGGCGCGTGCCGCAGCATTTCCAGAAAGAGTTTGGTGAAAACCGGCTCGCCTTCCAGTCCGAGCCACTGCGTTTTGTGTTCATCCCGATGCGGCTCGAAGCCGATCAGTTCCGTCACTTGGGAAAACACCCAGCCCAGCGAATGCGGATAGGGCAATGTGCGCAGCATGCGGAGCCGCGTCCCTTCGCCCAGCGCGATCGACGCGGACCATCCGTCGCCCTGTTCGTCGAGGGTGAGAATCAACGCCCGATCGGCGGGCGAAGCATAGAACGCGCTGGCCGCGTGACACAGGTGATGTTCGATGTGGCGCACGGGCAGCGCCGAGCTGTCGCCCAGAAGGTGCAGCAGCCGGCCGTTGTTCAGCTCGCGCGCGAGCTCGCCGAGCGCCTTGGTTTGGTAGTAGCCGCTCGGCACCGGCGCCAGCGGCGTCAGCCGCGTGCGGAGCAACGCGTGCCGCACCCACGTGCGCACCGGCCGGCTCGCGACCGCGAGAACTTCAACGTCTTGCCAGCGGCAGCCCGAGCGCTCCATGCAGAAGCGAATTGCATTGCGCGGGATGCCTGGCGCGCTGCGCGAACGTTGAAGCTTGCCTTCTTCAATTGCGGCCGCGATGCCCTCGTTTCCCAGCAGCGCGGCGGCCGAATCGTGCGCGAGGCCCGAGAGGCCCAGGATGGCCAACGTATCCTCCTGCGAATTCAGGAACGGCCGGTGACTCTTGCGGAGTGTACTAGCAAGGTCCCGCGGTGTAAACGCGCCTTGAGAGTGCGCCGAACGGAACCGTGCGGCGAATTACGAATGTTCCGCCACCGAAGCTTATTTCGTAGCGAGCGTTCTACCTGCGTCGAGGTGGTCGAAGTTGAGGATCGCATTGAGCGCCAGCGCGTAGCTCCCGGCGGTCTCCCCGCGATAAATGGGGTTGATGGCAAACAGGACGATGTGGCCTTTGCCCGTTGGCGCATCGATCACGGATGCGTGTCCCGCGATTTCTTCGCTGTTTTCTGCGAGCCCGGAAACGAGAAATTCATCCGCGGCTGCAAATCGAAATATCACGCGGGGCCGCTGCGGGGGAGGAATCACATCCGGATTGTTCCAGGAATCTTCGGATTTCACCGGCGGTGCTTCCCACGCCTCGGATTTTTCCGGTTCGCTGGCGGGCGCGTTCGTTTGCCCCACGACGAAATCGGGATCATTCGCCGTGCCGCGTCCGGTCGCCCGGCTTGGCGCGGTTGGGGCTGGCGCGGCGCCGGCCAAGTTACTTAGCGCGAAGATCGGGCCGTTCGAGCAGTACACCGAAAGCGTGTCGCCGTAGCCGTACGCGATAGGGCTCGCGTCGTCCACCACCCGCGTCCGAACGACGCTTCCGATTACACGCATCTTTTCGACCGGCACGGTCGAGACGCCGCGCGCCAGTTCGTGCGAGGCCGAGAAATCCGCGGTGTCCATTGCCGTCAGCAGCACGCCGCCCCGCGCGACAAATTCATCCAAATGCGCGAGGCCCGTCCAGCCCAGCCCCGGACGCATGTCGTCCGTCGCATCCGGCACGCCGAGATTCGGCGTTTCCGCAGTCTTTTTCCACGGAAGCGGGTTGCCCCACCCGATCGGCATGCCCCGGAGAATGGACATCGTGTCGCCATCGGTATCGGCCGGCGGGAATACGATCACGTCGTACTTCTCGTTGAGATTCTCTTCTTTTGCGAGGGTCTGCGTGCTGATGTAATCGTAGGGAATGCCCAGAAAATCGAATTCCTGCCGCCACCAGCCTTCCGTCATGGCGCGCTGCCAGGTGTGAACGATGGCGATTCGCGCAACGCGCACCGCATGGGTCTTCACGTCCGGCGCCGCTGCAAGGCCGTAAGCGCGGAGCCCC
>Ga0371490_1001366_pt1 | contig 12844 bp, 11 predicted proteins | sample MB2SIPfraction_FD_207959 | JGI IMG/M metagenome (GOLD analysis project Ga0371490, IMG submission 207959) | Lab enriched peat soil microbial communities from McLean, Ithaca, NY, United States - MB28FN SIP fraction | ecosystem: Environmental > Terrestrial > Soil > Wetlands > Peat | place: USA... | reverse complement strand
GCCGCCCAGCTTCCCAAACACTGGCTCGTCGAAGCCAACGGCAGCCGCATGGAGGTCACCTCCGACCCTGTGCGCAACGCCGTCGAGACCTTTCTCAAGGCCGAGCCTAAGGGCAAGCCCGGCGCGCTGAAGTCTCTCGTGGAGCGTCTCCGCCTGATGCAGAGCCAGGCTGCGGCCTACGACGCGGCACCCAGTCTGCCCAGCGGCCTTCATCCCCGGCTGGAGCAGATTCTTGCCGCGCGCGAGTTCCGCCAGTTGCAAGGCCCATCGGCGCTGCAACTACTCTGGCAGCGCATCCTCAACTACATGGAGAAGCAGTGGAACAAGCTCTCTCCACACATGCCTTCGGCAAGCGAGGCCGGACCGGTCTTTGCCTGGTGCGTCATCGCCGTAGTCTGCGCCGGGCTGGGCGTGTGGCTCTACCGCCGCTCGCGTCAACAGGACCTGATTCCCGTGCGCGAGGTCATTCCCTTTGCTCCCGGAGCACGTGGCTGGCATGGCTGGCTGGCCGATGCCCGCGCCGCAGCCGCCGCCTCTGACTGGCGTGCCGCCATCCACCTGGCCTTCTGGGCCGGCGTCTCCAAGCTGGAATCCGAAGGGACCTGGCTGCCCGACCGCGCCCGCACCCCGCGTGAATACCTGCGCGCCATCCCCGAGTGGAATACCTCTCGCCCGGCCTTCGACCTGCTGACCCGCTCGCTGGAGCGCTGCTGGTATGGCGGACGCCCGGCCAGCCAGAACGATTTCACGCAAATCCTCAGCGCGCTGGAGAAACTCGGATGCCGCTGAAGCTGCGCACGCTGCGCCTGCCCATATTTGCGCTCATCTTCTTTGTAGGCGCCGCCGTCTTAGTGGCCTGGCTCACCGAGCAGGCCAGCGACGCACCCGGCGCGCCCTCCAGCTACAACGTGCGCAAATTCGGAGCCAAGGCCGCCTACCTGCTCCTGCTGCAAAGCGGATACAAGGTGGAGCGCTGGGAGCACGAACCGCAGCAGTTGCCGCAAAAGCCCACGGGCGTCACCTTGGTCATAGCTGGGCCGGAGTTTTATCCCACGGCCGAGCAATCCACCGCGCTGAAGAATTTCGTTCGCACCGGCGGACACCTGCTGATAACCGGCCACGCAATCCAATGGACCGACCTCTCCGGCGGCGTCGAATACGGCACCACCCGCATAGGTTACGAGGAGTGTCCGCCGGCTGCGCCCACCGCACTGTCCCGCGCGGGCAGTATCACGCAGGAAGGCGACCTGGAGTGGGTGGCCGACATCCCCGGCCAGGTGGTGCACTATCGCGACAAGCAGGGCCAGGCGGTCGTCATCTCCTATCCGCTGGGCCAGGGAGAGGTGATCTGGTGGGCCAGCGCGCTGCCGCTCACCAACATCGGCCTGCGCGAGCGGGGCAACCTCGAATTCCTTCTCTATTCTGTCGGCCCCGGCCAGCGCATCCTTTGGGATGAATACTTCCACGTGCGCCATGACACGGCGCGCGCCAACAATTACGCCCGCGTGCTGCGCTGGGCAAAGTGGCAGATGGCCCTGCTTGGAGTCTTTCTGCTGGTGGCATACTCGCGCCGCCTGGGACCAGTGGTGGCCCTGCCCGCGCCTTCGCGGCTCTCTCCGCTGGAGTTTGTCGAGACCATGGGCAACGTCTTCCACAAGGCGGATGCACGCATTGCGCCGCTGGAGATTGCGCTGGCCCGCCTGCGCCAGGTTGCCGCCCGGCGTCTGGCCACCGCGCCCGCGGCCACGGTGGAGGAGATTGCCACGGCCATGCAGCAGCGCGGCTATCCTGTAAACGATGGACTGCGCGAGGCTCTGCGCGAGGCCGAGGATGCCACGCTCGATCCCGGCATCAAGATCAACGAAGCAGTGAAGCACGCCGGCACCCTGCACAAGGTGCTGGCCATCCTGGAAAGGGAGCGCACGTAATGTCCCCTGAGCAAGAGAATCAAACCGAAGCAATTGCCGCACTCGTTGCCCACGGCCGGCGCGAGCTGGCCAAGGTCATCGTTGGTCAGCAGGCGCTGGTGGATGGCGTTCTCATCGCGCTCATCGGCGGCCACGCGCTGGTGGAAGGTGTCCCCGGCCTGGGCAAGACGCTGGCCATCAAGACCCTGGCGCGCATGTTGCAGGTGGATTTCCACCGCGTGCAGTGCACCAGTGACCTGATGCCCGCCGATCTGCTGGGCACCACTGTGCTGAATCTTTCCACCAGCCAGTTCTCTCTGCACAAGGGGCCCATGTTCACCGACCTTTTGCTGGTGGACGAGATCAACCGCATGCCGCCGCGCACCCAGGCCTCTCTGCTGGAATCCATGGAAGAGCGCCAGGTGACGCTCGACGGCCAACGCCATGCCCTGCCGGAGTTCTTCACCGTGCTGGCCACGCAGAACCCCGTCGAGTTCGAAGGCACCTATCCCCTGCCGGAGGCGCAGCTCGATCGCTTCCTGCTCAAGATCAAGCTCGACTACCCCACGGGCGACGAAGAGCTCAAAGTGCTGGAGGCGCATCACTCCGGGCGCTACGAGAGTGCAAACGCCGTGGAAATCGAGACCCTGCCCACCGAGACGCTTCGCATGGCGCGGCAGCAGTTGCGCTCCATCCGCGTCGAGGATTCCCTCTTCCGCTACATCACGGAGATTGTGCGCAAAACTCGTAGCTGGCCGGCGGTCTCACTCGGAGCCAGTCCGCGCGCGGCCATCAGCCTGATGCAGGTGTCCAAGGCCATGGCGGCGCTGGACGGTCGTGACTTTGTGCTGCCCGATGATGTGAAGGCTGCCGCACTGCCCGCCTTGCGCCATCGCATGTTGCTGCGTCCTGAGGCCGAGCTGGAAGGCATGGACACCGACCGCGTCATTACAGACGTTATTGCCAGCGTGGAGCTGCCACGGTGAGTGGTTGGCACACATTGACCCCCACCGCCGCCGCGGCCACCGCGTCGCGCTACGGACGCCTTGGGGAAAGTGTCGGCCGCCGCTTCATCCTGCTGCTGCTGGCCGGGCTGGCGTGGACGGTGCCTGCCCTCTGGATGCCCACCTATCGCTGGGCCATCGTCGCTTGGGATGCCGTGCTCATTCTCGGCTGGCTTGTGGATCGTCTCACCCTGCCCGCGCCCGGCGGCATCGAAGTTACGCGTCAATGGGACTCCGCGCTCAGCCTCGGCATTACGGGCCAGGTAGAGCTCGTCTTCCGCAACCATTCCCAGCGCCCACTGCGCTTACAGTGGACGGACTACCTGCCCACGGAGCTTGCGGCCAGTAAACCCACCGGAGAGCTGACACTGCCCAACGCCGGAGTGGCCAGTGCGTACTACATCTTCCAGCCTCGCCAGCGTGGGGACTGCACAACCGGCAAGCTTTACCTGCGCTATGGCAGTCTGCTGGGGCTGGCCGAGCGTTGGGCCGTATGCGACCTCGCGCAGCCCCTGCGCGTCTATCCCAACTTTGAGCAGACGCGCGGCAACTCGCTCTATCTCGCCCGCAGCCGCCGCATTGAATTACAGATGCGCATGATGCGCCTGCGCGGCCAGGGCAGCGAGTTCGAGAGCCTGCGCGATTATCGCGAGGGCGACGAGCCGCGCGCCATCTGCTGGACGGCCACTGCCCGCCGCGGACGCCCCGTCACCCGCAACTACCAGGTGGAGCGCAGCCAGGCCGTGTGGGCCGTGCTCGATTGCGGACGCCTGATGAACACCCGCACTGGCCAGTTCAGCAAGCTGGACCGCGCCGTGGACGCAGCGCTCAGCCTGGCGCAGCTCGCCATCTACTCCGGAGACCGCTTCGGACTGCTCGCCTACGGGCGAGACATCAAGCTGCGCATCCTGCCCGGGCGCGGTGCGGCACATATGCGCCAGATCGTCGAATCGCTGGCCACACTGCGCGGCGAATGGCCGGAGGCAGATCACCTGCGCGCCACCTCCGCCCTGCTCTCCATGCAGTCGCAGCGTGGAATGGTCTTTTGGATCACCGATCTGGCCGAGACCGCGATGGTTCCCGAGGTGGTGGAATCCGCCGGACAACTGCTCTCGCGACACGTGCTGGCCTTCATCGCCGTGGGCCAGCCGGAGCTGGGTCAAAAGGCGCGTGCAGTGCCGCTGGATGTGGTGCCGATGTACGAGGGCGCGGCTGCCCTGGAGCTGGTCTCCCGCCGCGAGCTGCTGCTGGCCCGCCTGCGCGAACGCGGCGCCCTGGCCCTGGAGACGATGCCCGGCGCGCTCAGCACAACGGTGCTCAACCAGTACTTGAAGATTAAGGAACGCAACATCATCTAGGGTTGCGCATAGGGTTGCGCAAGACTTTCAGCCAATCTCACCGGCTTAAGAATCGCTCTCCGCGACATCCCTGATCTCACCCAGTTCTTCGCCCCCGCGCCCGGCGGCAAAGAGGTAGAAGAAAAAGCCTACAAACAACGCGGCGGCAAAGGCGAACTTGATCCACATGCGCACGCCCGAGGGCGAGAAGAAACCCTCGATGATGCCCGCCAGGATCAGGATCGGAATCACGCCGACGATCAGACGCGAAGACTCGGCCCCGGCCACGGCCAGCGAATCCCTTCGCGACAAATTGCCCGGAAAGAGTACTCCGCGGGCCAGCCGCAGCCCGGCGCCGCCGGCAATGCAGATGCTCGGCAGTTCCAGCACACCATGCGGCGCCACAAAGCTCCACAGCTGGTCACTCATGCTGTTCAGCCAGCAGGCCGCGCCGATCACGCCCAGCAGCAGCCCGTTGTAGAACATCATGTAGAGCGTGCCCAGTCCGGCGGCGATGCCGGAGGCATACGCCACAAAAGAGACGGAGAGATTGTTGGTCATGATGGCGCTCGAGCTCTGCGGCTCCACGCCCACAATCGAGTGCGTCCACATCTCGTGTTTCTCGATGGTCGCCACCATCCCCGGCCCCAGAAACTGGCGTATGAACTCCGAGTTGGTCAGCGCCAGCCCGGCGCCCAGCACCGCTCCACTCACCAGCAGCGCCGTGGCTGCCAGCGTGTAGGGCAGCAGACGGCGGAAGATACGCGGATACACCGTTGTGAAGAAGTGCCACACGCCGCGCGCGGTCGTCTTCTGCCCGGAATAAATGATATTGTGGACGCGACCCAGCAGTTGATTCAGATAGCGCGCCTGCTGACCCGAAGCCGGGTCGGCGCGCAGGGCCGAAAGATCCGTAGCCGTCTGCCGGTACAGCAGTCCCAGTTCGCGCAGTTCGTTGCGCCCCAGGCCGCCCAGGCCCAGGCGCTGCACATCCGCCAGCAGTGCTTCCAGCCGCGACCAGTGCGGTTGCCGACGCTTCAACCAGTGGGCAGAGATCATCGTGAGTGACCTTTACGAAAAGCTCGACGTGCAAACACCGGAACAGATTTCGCTGGAATTCTCACTGGCGGGAATCGGCAGCCGCGCCCTTGCTCTCATCTACGACACCCTGATTCAGGTCATCGTGGCGGTTGCCCTCGCGCTGGTCATAGCCTACTACGGAAGAAGCCTGCGCCTCCAGTGGCTCAAGGCTTCCAACTGGATGATTGCCGCTTTCATCTTCTTTCTCTTCTGCCTCTACTGGGGATACTTTGCCATCTTCGAAATCCTCTGGAGCGGTCAGACGCCGGGCAAACGCCACGCCCAGATTCGCGTCATCAGCATCACGGGCCGCCCCATCACGCCCTTTGAGAGCGTGGCCCGTAACTTCCTGCGCGCCGTGGACAGCCAGCTTTTCTACGGCGTCGCCGTGGTCACGGCTCTGCTCAGCCGCCAGAACCGCCGCCTGGGAGACATGGTGGCCGGCACGGTCGTGGTGCATGAACCGGAAGGATCCAGCGATGTTCTCTGGTATGCCAACTCCTCGCGCACACCGGCCGCACATGCCAACGTCGCCGCGTCCGTCACGGCCACTGAGTTTCAACTGATTGAGACCTTCCTCGCCCGCCGCCTCGACCTCGCACCCGAAGTTCGCCGGCAGCAGGCCGCACTGATAGCCGCTCGCGTTGCCGCCAAACTCCAGCTCACCGGCGAGCGCGGCCCCGACGAGGACTTCCTGGAGGATGTGGCGCGCGAGTACCGCAACAGCTCGCGTTACCGTTCGCAGTAGAGATCGCCGTGGCGTGGCAACTCAAACGGTTGCGGCGTCTAACATCAACATGGAAGTGACCCGCCCGGCATTTTGCGCCATTTTCTCTCGCATTGCGTGACACAAATATCACCAGTTAAGCCAAGCGTTGAAATTCTGGGCTAAGTTGGTGAAAGGTCCCCTCTACGGCAGAAATAATTTTTTAGTCACTGAATAACGGAATGAAGCCATGGTAGCGTTCATTCGATTATTGGGGGCTCTGCCATGCAATCATCACCGAATCATCAACTTGACCGGGCGACTTTCAACGCAATTCCAATACCCGTGTTCGTGGTTAACGATGATGTTCAGATATTAGACCTGAACGATGCCGCCACCCACTTGTGCGGACAGGACCTTAATCTGGTTTTTAAAATCCGGGCAGGAGAAGTACTGGGCTGTCTGAACGCAATGGATTCATCCGGAGGCTGTGGCAGGGGCGAAGCTTGCCAGAGCTGCATCATCCGCACTTCCGTTGTGAGCTGCTTAAAATGGCAGGCGCTCCGCCGCCACAAAGTGAAGCTACAACTCGCTGCCGGGATGGAGATAAAGGAGTTTCAAGTCCTCGTGACCGTAAGTCCGCTGCCGGGTGGAGATGAGAAGCTGGCTCTGCTGATGGTCGAAGATATTACTGAGTTCTACAACCTGAAGAGTTCCCTTCATATATGCATGAAGTGCAAGTGTATCCAGGACGACCAACTAGGCTGGACAGACGTAGAAAAATATCTTCACGAGGACGCAGGAGCGGAAATCTCTCTCGGGATGTGCCCCAGCTGTTCCAAGAAGTATTCGGAGTCCCAAAGATTCTGAAGACTATGCAGTACATCCTCTTAAACTAGACACCGCGGACCTGGGTTTTTGCTGGTGGTTGGGTTGTGCAAAACACGCTCGGGCTACGCTTGGAGTTAGGTTTTTATCTGGCGGAGAGGGTGGGATTCGAACCCACGTTAGAGTTTCCCCTAAACACGCTTTCCAAGCGTGCGCCTTCAGCCACTCGGCCACCTCTCCGCATACCCGGCTGCGGTTCGCATGGCGCGAACCTTTTTCATTGTATCGTATGCCGAGGAATGCCGGGGCCGTGCCGCCCTCCGGCCTGTGGAAAGCTCGCTCGCGCCTGATTCCGAACCTGCCCACGCGGTTTCAATATCAGCCTAAACTGTGGCCGTTCTCTAGGCCTCGCCGCCGGACTCTTCCGCCACGGTCTCCGCCGCGCTCTCTTCCGCCTTCTGATAGTTTTCCAGCAGCTTGTGATGCATGCAATACAGGGCCAGTTCCAGACGGTCGCTCACGCCCAGCTTGTCGTACACCTTGCGCAGATAGTTCTTCACCACCTGTTCTGTGGTGCCCACCTCCTGCGCAATGTCCTTGTTGCGCAGCCCCTGGGTCACGCCGGCAATGATCTGCAATTCCTTGTTGCTCAGCCGCACCCGGTTGCGCGGCTCGGTCAGTTGCGCGGCCTGTGCGCGGTAGGCCTCAATCACCCAGTTCACTCCCTGGTTATCCAGCCAGGTCTCCCCCGCAGCCACCTTGCGGATGCACCGTATCAGCAAATCGGGAGCGATGGAGCGGGTGACGATGCCTTGTGCGCCGCAGCGCAGCAGCTCCACCGTCTCTTCCTCCGTGGGCTGCACGGTCACCAGCACAATCTTCAGCGCGGGAGCCGAGGCCAGAATCTTGCTGACGACCTCGCCCGGGTTGTCTCCCAGGCCGCCCTCGTAGAGCATTACGTCGGCCTCAAAGCGCTGCGCACTGCTCAGTGCGCTCTCCACGCTTTCCACCTGCGCCACAATGCGGATGTCGTCTTCCACGGCGACAATTTTGCGCACACCCACACGGAAGATGGGTTCGCTGTCCGCCACAATAAGGCGGATGACGTTTTCGACGACAGCTTCTGGGGGTTGCGACTGCAGCTTGGGCTTTTGCGTCGCCATTGGCGGCATCCAATCTCTTTCTGAGACATCCACGGATGCGCCTAGGTTATCGGGTAATGCGGTACTCGTCAATGATGGCCGCCACCGCCACCTTTTCTCCCGCCGGGGAGCAGCGCACCACGCGCCCCGTGCATTCCACCTGCACATCGTGTTCCGCGCCCATCGTCTGCGCCGGCATCACAATGCTGAAGTGGATGGTCGTGCCTATCGGGTAGTCCTCATGGCAGTGCAGCAGAACGCCGGCGGCGGAGATGTCCTGCGTCTCGGCCGATTCTCCTGGATGCTCGTCCATGTTCACGCTTAGATGCAGGGGAAAGCGCACTGCGCCGCGCAGTTCATGGGCACTGGCTGCGGCATCGGTCTTCACATCTTCTGGAGGCATCGTCACGGAGTTCACGAAAGAAAGCATACTTCCGCTGCATGAGAACGCAAAATTACCAAAGTGTCCCCGGGAGTACACATGTACCCTTGGCAAAACCATCATTTCTCTGTATCCGGGGATCTTCAGGCTTCGTCTCACCCTTTAAAATTGCGTCACTTCCGTGAATTGGAAGCCTTCCACGCGCATCGCCGGCACCACCATGTCAATGCTCTCCTCGCCGCTCGTCCGCCCCGGAACCCCCAAGTCCAACACCTGCCGTAACATCTGCACCACGCCCTGGTTAAAGCGCAGGTTGCGGATGCCCTTCCCCACCCGTCCGTTTTCAATCAGGAATGTGCCATCCCGCGTCATGCCCGTCAGGATCTTCTCGTAGGCATCCACCTCGCGTATGTACCACAATCTGGTTACCAGCAGTCCACGCTCGGTGCGGGCAATCATCTCCTCCAAGGTCTTGGCCTCGCCCTCGGCTACCTTGAAGACCAGGTTCACCGCCGCCTCGCCCATCTCATTCGGCAAATACAGACCATGCCCTGTCGACTTCGCATTCGGCAAAGTCGATGCCAGCTCCGAGCGGCGCATCCTGGCGGCCGTGCCTCGCGCCATCGCCACCTCGCGAGCCACGCCGCGCTCAATCAGCGTCAGGGACTGGCGCGCCATGCCCTCGCCGTCAAAGGCCGCACCGCTCTGCCCCGCGTCCCTCACGTCGTCCAGCAGCGTGATGTTCTCGCCAAAGATCTGCGTGCCCAGACGTCCGTTCAAACAGCTGCGATGTTCCAGCAACGCCAGTCCGCTGAAGTCCGCTGCCAGAAAGCCAATCAGGTCCACCACCGCTGAAGGCTCAAGAATCACCGTGTACTTCCCCGGCGCCACCTCCACCGGAGCGGCCGAGCGCCGCGCCTTCTCCGCCGCGATCTCTGCTAACCTGCGAGCATCCAGCTCGCGTGCGCGCAAATGGTTTTGCTTCTGCCATCCGCTGCTGTCCGTGGCCTGCATGGTAATCGAGGCTTCAGCCGCCGTCTCCCTGTACCAACGCGCCACACCCTGCGAGTTGAACAGCGCCTCGTAGCTCTCTCCGCTCGCGTAGGTTCCCGCCGCGTTCAGACCCTCGCGCAGAGCCACGGCGATCATCGCCTCCGCCTCGTCCGCACGCTCGGCCGCTCCCATCATGGCGGTCGCCGAGTCATAGTGGTCCAGCTCCGCCGCTACGCCCGCCTCGCCACGGGTCACCATCGGCAGCAGCTCAGGATCCTCCTCCTGCACCCGCGCCAAGGCCTCGGCCTGACGCAATGCCCGCCGCAGCCCGTCGTCATCCAGACGGTTCGTGCTCGCCCGCGCCGTGCGCCCGCCCAGTTGCGCCCTGATGCTGACCTCGCAGCTCTCTTCTTCCACGTTCTGCGTGATGCCGTTGTTGGCAAAGCGCGTCAGCGCCGTGCGTCCGCCGCTGATGGCCACCTCGACCTCACCCTCCGGCCCGGCCCGCCGTACCCGCTCGAAGATCTCCGCGCACTTCTCCTGATTCATCGCATTCGCGCCCATCAATCTTTTCTCATTCGCCATACGCGCCGCCAATCTTCACCTGCTTAAAGCGTGCGGGAGCCGCGCCGTGGCCGGTCCCCATGCCCTGCTCCGGTTGTCCCTTGCCGCAGTTCGGAGTCCCCCACAGCGTCCACTCCCGCCGGTCGCAGATCGCCTCCATCGAGTTCCAGAACTCGGTCGTGATGCCGGAATACGATGGGTTGCGCAGCATCCGTCCCAGTTTGCCGCCCTTGATCTCCCACGCCACCTCGCAGCCGAACTGGAAGTTGTAGCGCTTGTCGTCAATCGACCACGAGCGATTGGTCTCCATGTAGATGCCGTCGTCAGTCGAGGCCACAAGGTCGGCAAAACTCAATGGCTTTTCGCTCGGAAGAATGCTCACGTTGCTCATGCGCACAATCGGCACCCGCAACCAGTTCTCCGCCCGCAGATGCCCGCCTGAGCGCGCCCGCCCAATCCGCGCCGCCGTATCGCGAGAAGATAAATAGCCCTCAAATCGACCAGCTGTAATGATCGGCACCTGCTGCGCCGCTACGCCCTCGTCGTCGAAGGCATAGGTTCCCAGCCCCGGCCCGTGCTCCGGACGCGCGTCGGCCACCACATTTACCAGCTCGCTGCCGTATTGCAGTGTGTGCAGCTTGTCCAGGGTAAGAAAGCTGGTGCCGGCAAAGTTCGCCTCGTATCCCAGCACGCGGTCCAGCTCAATCGGATGCCCAATTGACTCGTGAATCTGCAATCCCAGCTGCGAGCCGTCCAAAATCAAATCGCGCCGCCCCTCGGGGCACTGCGGAGCCTTCAGCAAGGCCACGCACTCCCGGGCCACGCGATCGGCGTTTTCCAGCAGCCGTAGCTCATGCACCAGTTCGTATCCTTTGTTTTGGAACTGCCCGCCAAAGCTGTTGGGATAGGAGCGGGTCTGTATGCTGTCCCCTTCAAAAGCGTGCGCCGCAAAGCCCGCACCGGTGGTCACCCTCGTCTGGTGGATGTCGGCGCCTTCGCTCGAATAAAACCACTGCTCATGACGCCGGAAGCTCATTCCGGCCTCGGCCAGGGTCACGCCCTCCACCGCAGTAAGCGTGGCATCAATGCGCCGCAGCAATTCCAATGACTCCTCCATCGGCACCGCAAAGGGATCCATCTCGCACGGCGAACTCCACTCCGCCACCGCGGCCGGCTCCGGCAGCAGCCTGACCGGCCCGCGCTGCACCCGCGCGCTGGACTTCGCAATCTCCACGGCCAGGGCCGCGCAGCGCTCCACACCCTCGCGCGTCAACTCCTGCGTGGCGGCAAAGCCCCATCCGCCCTGGCACAGCACGCGCACGCCCAGCCCCAGCGACTCACCCTCGCCAGCCACACTCACGCGACCGTTGCGAGTTCCCAGCTGGCGCGTCCGCTCGTGCACAATCCGGGCTTCCGCCAAACTGGCTCCGCGCGCCGAGGCCACCGCCAGCACCCACTCTCCAATCTGCTTCATCGCTTCTCCCTCATGCCTCCGATTCTACCGCCGGCGCGAAAAACAAAAGGCCGCTCGCGGGCGGCCTTCATCTCGCTTAATTCTCTTGCGGCTAATCCTTCTGCATCCCCGTGGGAGTAAAGGTGATAGTGCTGCGCTGGCCGCTCCTTCCCAGCTCCGTCACGGCCTTGCCGTTCCAGGTCACGCTCAACCCTCCGGGATTGCCCATGATCAGCTTCACGCGCTCCTTCGCCTTGTAGCTGCGGCTGCTGCGTTCGGGGTCATCGGGATCCAGGGTAATCGTCTCGGCCTGACGGTCGTCGCGCAGCACGCTGATCCATGCCCGCGAACTGGCCTTCACCGTAATTTCTACGGGGCTGCCCTTGCTGTCCGCCGGGGCTGCCGGTTGCGTCACCGCCGGAGTTGTTGCCTTTGGGGCCGGGGCTACCGCAGCGGGAGCAGAGGCAGGCGTCGTGCCGCCAGCCGACGATGTCACACTGGCATCCGTCGCAGTTGGCACAGCGGAATTCGTCGTGTTCTCTGCCGTAGTTTGCGCCGCAGTGACCTCATGCAACTTGGCCAGCTCGGCAGCCTGTGCCGCTGCCTGTGCCGCAGATTCCCGCTGGTGTTGTGCATCGGCGGCCTCGCGAGCTTCTTTCCAATGCTCGCGTAGCCACAGTCCGCCCATGGTCACGGCCACCAGTATGGCCAACACTGCCACCACGGTTGCCGCTCCGGGCAGTCTGCTGCCGCGCCGGGGATGGCTGGCCTCCACCTGTGCTGCCAGGGCCTTCAGATCGGTTTCAGGAGCGGCGGCCTTGCTCGCCTCCAGGTAGGCGGCCACTGTTTCTTCCTCGTTCAGGCCGACGCAGCGCGCGTAGGCCTTCACGAATCCTTTATTGAAGATGCCGCCGGGGAGTTGTTCGAAGCGTTCCCACTCCAGTGCCTGCAACGCACGGGTGCTAATCTTGGTGACGTCGGAGATTTCAGCCAGCGTGATATTGCGCGCTTCCCGTGCCTGGCGCAGCTTTTGACCGAATGTTGCCACTCCCGCCCCCGTATGTTGGCTTCCTGAGCCACACGCATACCATCTGATGGGATGTGCCACGGTCTCTGGCTGTCCCTAGGGATGATGCCTGCGCGAGTGTTCATCATAGAAACCCATGGGCGGCTAAGTCAAACACTCTGCGACTTCTATCCCCATTGCCTCATTACGTTCGCTCAATTGCCGGTTTTTCCATTCGGTTACCAACGTGCTAACTTCGTTATTTCGGTGCGCCAATCGATCACGCTATAATGCAAAAAGTTTTCCCACATCCCGCGCAGCGTCGTCAGGATCGGTTTCCCGATGAATCAGCCGCAGGTACAGGCGGAACAGAGCCAGCACCGCAACGAACTCGCCATCTTGCACGACGTCGCCAAAGCTCTGACGTCTTCGCTGAACCTCG
>Ga0371490_1001364_pt1 | contig 12859 bp, 9 predicted proteins | sample MB2SIPfraction_FD_207959 | JGI IMG/M metagenome (GOLD analysis project Ga0371490, IMG submission 207959) | Lab enriched peat soil microbial communities from McLean, Ithaca, NY, United States - MB28FN SIP fraction | ecosystem: Environmental > Terrestrial > Soil > Wetlands > Peat | place: USA... | reverse complement strand
TATTTGCAGCGTACTGTCCCACCCTAGCGACAAAAACAAAGGCGTCGCGAGGGTGGGGCACCCTGAGTTGGTTCTGGTGCGAGGCGGATTCAATCCCAGGTCTCAATATCGAGACCTGGGGCACCCAGAGGACCTTCGGTTGGCTGGCGCGGGCATGCGGCCGGGCACATCGATCTGTAATCGTAATATAGTATCTCTGAGGTTGGACAGAAAGTTGTTGTCCGCGTGCGCGCCGGTTCCGTCTGGCTGCGCCGGCAAGCCCGCAAGCCCATCCATCCCCAGGAGACTCGAGCCATGGCCACACCTGTTTCCTCGCCCCACTCCGGTGGCGAGTCCGTCGTCCGCACCAGCCTTTCCGGCATCGAACTGCTGTTGAACGCAAGGCTCAACAAGGGCACCGCGTTTACCGCGGAGGAGCGCGACGCCTTCGATCTGCACGGGCTCCTGCCGCCGCACCTGGGCACGCTGGAAGACCAGCTGGAACGGCGCAAGAAGGCGCTGGACAACCGCCTGACGCCCTTCGGCAAGTACAACCTGATGCGCGAACTGCAGGACAACGACGAGACGCTGTTCTATGCCTTCATCGAGCAGCACATTGAAGAGCTGCTGCCGATTGTGTACACGCCCACGGTGGGCGAGGGCTGCCAGCGCTTCAGCGAGATCTGGCGCAAGCCGCGCGGGCTGTTCCTGAGCTATCCGAACAAGGACCGCATGGAGAAGATCCTGGCCGATGCGCGCTTTGACGACGTGCGCTGCATGGTGGTGAGCGACGGGGAGCGGATTCTGGGCCTAGGCGACCAGGGCGCGGGCGGCATGGGGATTCCCATTGGCAAGATGGCGCTGTACACGGCGCTGGGCGGCATTCCTCCGGAACACTGCCTGCCGGTGCTGCTGGACGTGGGCACCGACAACGAGCTGCTGCTGCACGACCCCATCTACATTGGCTGGCAGCACCAGCGCATCCGCGGCGCGGAGTACGACGCGTTTGTGGAGGCCTTTGTGACGGCCGTCAAGAAGCGCTGGCCGCACATTCTGCTGCAGTGGGAAGACTTTGCCGGCGTGAATGCCATGAGTCTGCTGGAGCGCTACCGCGACCAGCTGTGCACCTTCAACGACGACATTCAAGGCACGGCCGCGGTGACCACGGCCACCTTGCTGGCCGCCGTCCATGCCACCGGCGTGCCCTTGAGCCAGCAGCGGATCGCCATGTTCGGCGCGGGTTCGGCGGGCATTGGCATCGTCGGCCTGCTGGTGAGCGCGATGCAGGACGAGGGACTGACCGAAGCCGAAGCCCGCGACCGCATCTACGCCTTCAACCGCTATGGGTTGCTGGTGGAGGGCTGCAAAGGAATCAAGCAGGGGCAGGAAAAGCTGCTGCGCAAGCGTTCCGATGTGGCGCATTGGCGGCTGGAAGGCGGCGACTCGATCTCGCTGCTGGAGACGGTGCGCAACGCTGGCATTACGGTGCTGGCCGGGGTGAGCGCGCAGGCCGGAGCCTTCAACGAAGCGATGGTGCGCTCCATGGCCAGAAACTGCGAGCGGCCGGTGATCTTCCCGCTCTCCAATCCCACGTCGAAGGCCGAGGCCACGCCCGCCGACCTGCTGCGCTGGACCGAGGGCCGGGCGCTGGTGGGCACGGGCAGCCCGTTTGCGCCCGTCGAAGTGAATGGCAAGCCGCAGCGCATTGCGCAGGTGAACAACTCCTACATCTTCCCGGGGCTGGCGCTGGGGATTCTGGTGGCCAAGGCCGAGCGCGTTACCGACCGGATGATCATGGCCGCGGCCAGGATGCTGGCCTCGCTCTCTCCAGCGCGGCTGGATGCCTCCGCTCCCCTGCTCCCGCCCTTGAAGGACTCGCGCGCGGTGGGATTGAAGGTGGGCGAGGCCGTGGCACGGCAGGCGATTGCGGATGGGGTTTCGCAACTCGATCCAGCCCAGGTGCCGGCGGCGCTGGCTGCCTACGTGTGGGAGCCGGTGTATCTGCCGTACGAGCGCATCCGGCATTGCAAACAGCAAGCGGGAGAGTAGGGACCTCCCGCGCGCAGTTTGGGTGCGAATGGATACCGGTATTCCGGCAGGGGCTGAAGCCCACCATTCTTCTTGGCTGTTTGCGGCACGACTGAAGTCGTGCCCTGTTACAAAGCTCGAGCGGAGAGTTTTCCGCAGCCTGTGAAGCCCGGCATCTTCCTTGTGCTGTCTGTGGCACGACTGAAGTCGTGCCCTGACGCGGTGTTTCCGTTTGGCAGAACATTCTGGCCGCTGCGATTGGAGATCTAGGAGAAGCGCGTGCGCTTCCACAACAGCCATCCGCTCAGGAAGAGCGAGCAGAGCGTGAGCGCCAGAAGGACGATGGCCCAGCTCAGGTTGAGGGCAATGCTGGAGCGCTCCAGGGAGAGGCCGAGCCAGACCATGACGGCCAGCGAGCTGATGGGGAAGACGAGCTCCCAGGCGCGGCGTTTGGCGCCCTGGCGGGCCTGCTCGTCGTTGCCGGTGAGGGCCCGCTCCACGCGCACCGGGTCCAGGTTGTAGCGGGTGCACTCGCGCTGCATGGCGCTCCGCCAGGAGCTGCGCTCGGAGGCCGGCGCGGCGGCGGTGCCGATGAAGGCCGCACCCACGATCATGATGAGCGATCCGACCAGCACCAGCATGCGGGCATGGGCGCCGATGGTGGTGAGCTCGCCAAAGACCAGCGCACCCCAGGCCAGGCCCCAGAGCTGGTTGGTGTTGGAGAGGGGAATGCCACGACCGATGCCGATGTATTTGGCCGCGTACTGCTGGAAGAGGTCGCCGAAGACCCAGCAGATGCCGCCCAGAAAGAGCCAGAAGAGGAAGGGCCTGGCGGCCACAATCTGCTGGCCGAGATTGTGGAAGCTGCCGGCAAAGATCACGCTGAGCACCAAGGTGGAAACCAGCTCGCCAAAGGCGATCATGGTGACAAAGGAGAGCGGGGTCATGCCGCTGATGTAGGCCTTACGGTAGGGGATGTATTGCGTGCCCCAGAGCACGCCCGCGCCCAGCGCGGCGGCAATGCCCAACATGGGGTGCGCTCCGGCAATGGGGGTGCGCTCGGCCGTGGCCCAGGCCAGTATGGCTGCGCCGATAACCAGGGCCAGCGATCCGCCGAAGACCTGCGCCCAGCCCTTCCAGCCCGCGCCGCGCAGCTCGTTGAAGAAGAGCCAGCCCCAGAAGAGGCCGATGAGGCAGTTGCTGTTCCAGAGCGGAAAGGCGATGGAGAGGCCGACATTGCGAATGGCGAAGACGGTGAGGGTGTTGGCCACAACCCACAGTGCGCCGGCCAGAAGGGCCCAGACGATGAGGTGCACGTTCTGGCGCAGATCGCGCACCACAAAATCCGCACCCTTGAGCAGCACGGGGATGGTCCAGCGGGCCATGAAGACGCCCAGCACCATGCCCAGGGTGACAATAAGCGGCGGCGCCTGGCCGGCAGCCAGCTTGACCGGGGCTTCCGCAGTGCCCAGCCACGCAGCGGCGGCCAGGCCGCAGACTACCCCGACAATGTGGAGGGCGCGGACGCGATTCTCGACTTCAGGCTTCAGCCCAGTGCTCACTTGCTCACCTCAGCACCACCAGCAGACAGATTCCGCCCAGCAGCACGCACACCGGAACCCACAGGTGCACATCGCTGAAGATGGCAGCAACGATGGATCGTTTCATCTGATTATTTTCCCATTGCAGGGTGTGGATGCGTAAGGGCCGCGGCATTGCAGCATTGCATGCAGCGGGCGCTGGAGCATCTCAATCCCTGGTCCCCAAATGCGAGGGACCCGGGGCACCCGCCACCTGCGGTGGGGCAGAGGCGCTTCGCGCAGGGTTATGGTGGGACAAACATCCAACAAAAAACAACCGCAGATCCTTCGCTCACCACCCCCAGCCTGATGAGAACGGCTGGGGCCCCGTTCGCTCAGGATGACAGGCATTGCATGCAGCAGACGCGCTGCGCGCAGGGTTACTGGAGACTGGCGCTACTTCTTGGTCCCTTGTTGCCTTGGTCCCTCGTTCCCTTCGTCTCACGCCAGCCACATCTGCGGATTGGAGGTGGAGATGGCGCTCAAGCCCTGCTGGAGCAGGTCTTCCACTTCCTTCATGGTCTGGATCAGGCCGCCGCCGACGACGGGGAGCTCCTGGCTGATGGCGCGCACGCGGTCCAGCATCTTGGGAGCGACGGGCGCGGGCAGGATCTCCAGGGCGCTGACCGAGCTGTTGCGGAGCTGGTTGGTGATGGCGTCCATGGCGCCGGAGTCCAGCAGGAAGGTGCGCTGAATGCCGTAGAGGCCGATGGAAAGCGCGTGGCGCAGCGGATCGAGATGGGTGGAGATGATGCCCTGGGCGCCGGAACGCTTCAGGTAGTTGACGGCATAGCGATCGCGGGAGAAGCCGTTGAGCAGGTCGAGATTGACCACCGGAACCTTGCCGGCATCGAGCACCTGGTGGATCATGGCTTCGCAGTTTTCCGGGTCGCCGGTGAGCAGGTAGACGATTTTGCCGTGGGCGGCGATGGCCTGCGGCACCAACTCCGGCTTGCGCACGGCGGGGATGATCAGGGTTTGCTCGCAGAGGCTGCGGAAGGTTGGCAGGGAGCCCGGCGGGGCGTTGCTGGAAGTGGGTTGCGGGGAAGCGGATTCGGGGATGCGTTGGGTCATGGGTTGTACCGGCCGAGGAGGCCGGGAAAAGGCCTTCTGCGGAAGCGTGCGGCCCGGGCAGTCCGCCGCGGGCATGTGGATCAGTATAGCGCCTGAAACCAATGATTTGAGAAATGCCTGCGCCACCGGATGGTGGGCGAAATCTTGACAGGGCAGGCATTTGAGCCGATAGTGGAGGTAGTCAGACGCCGTTTCGTGAAGAGTATCCCAGAGAGCGCGAACGGGCGACTCCATGTTGCTGAAGAGCTCCGGATGTGCGTTGTACGCATGGCCGGGATTCTGTTCAGGTTCGGGTGTCTGATGGTTTTCGTTGCGAGGCACATGCCTCATCCACTCCTCCTGAATCTGTTTTCGGCGAGCGTCTGAACTGCGCGTACCCGGCGTGTCTTTGGCCGCGGAACTGCGCGGTCAGTCCCCTGCTCTTCTCTCCATCGAGTTTGCCCGCTTCCTGAGCGGCCTCCGCCAGCCACCGCGCACTGCGCGCGGGCCGCCCGGAGGCACGCGGCGTTGTTGGGAGGAAATCATGGACTCGACACAGGTGGTCATCATCGGAGGCGGCGCCACCGGCGCAGGCGTTCTGTGGGACCTGACACTGCGCGGCATTCCCGCCATTCTGCTGGAGCAGGCCGACATGACCCACGGCGCCACCGGGCGCTGCCACGGGCTGTTGCACTCCGGCGGCCGCTACGCGGTGAAGGACGTGGAAACGGCGCGCGATTGTTTGCGCGAAAACCGCATTATCAAAGAGATTGCGCCGCACTGCGTGGAAGCGACGGGCGGGCTATTTGTGCAGCTAGCCGAGGACGACCCGGCCTTCTTCGAACGCTGGTGGCGAGCGGCCAACGAGGCCGGAATTCCCACCCAGCGGCTGACGGCTGAGGAAGCGCGGGCGCTGGAGCCGGAGCTGGCCGAAGAGATTCTGGGAGCTTTCACCTGTCCGGACGCGCATGTGGACGTTTTCCGGCTGGTGCTGGCCAATCTTGAGGCCGCCATGGCGCGGGGAGCGGACTTCCGCAGCTATGCGCAGGTAACGGCGATGGAGCAGCAAGACGGACGCGTGGCGGCCGTGCGCTATCGCGATATGCGCAGTGGCGAGGAGCATCGCATTGCGTGCGAGATGGTAGTGAACGCCGCGGGCGGCTGGGCCGGGCAGGTGGCCGCGCTGGCCGGAGCGCACGTTCCCGTGACCTGCGACAAGGGCACGCTGCTGGTGCTGAATCACCGCATGAGCCGGCGCGTGATCAATCGCTGCCGGGTGCCGGGCGATGCCGACATTCTGGTGCCGGCCGGGCCGGTGTGTTTGCTGGGCACCAGTTCCATGGTGGTGGCGGGGCCGGATGGACTGACGGCCTCCAAAGACGAGATCGACGCGCTGGTGCGGCAGGGTGGAAGGATGGTGCCGGAGCTCGCGGAAGCGCGGATTCTGCGCAGCTTTAGCGGGGTGCGCGCGCTCTACACGCCGCCTGAGGCGGCCGCCGGCGGGCGCGGCGCCAGCCGCAGCTTTGCCCTGCTCGACCATGAACAACTGGAGGGCGTAGCCGGACTGGTTTCCATTGTGGGCGGCAAGCTGACCACCTACCGGCACATGGCGGAAGCGGTTTCCGATTGCGTGGCCGCAAAACTGGGCGTGCAGGCGGAATGCGCCACAGCCACCACGCCGCTGCGCGCCGCGCACAGCCAGCACTTGCAGCAGCGGGCGGAGCGCAGCGTGGAGCGGCCGGTGGCGGCCAAGCTGATCGAGCGGCGCGGAGCCGAAGCCGAGCTGATTGTGGCCGCGATGGAGCAGCGGCCGGAGCTGGCCGAGCTGGTGTGCGAATGCGAGATGGTGACCCGCGCGGAGATCGAGTTTGTGCTGGGCGGGCCGGTCCTGAATGAGCCAGTCCTGAACGGGCCAGTATTGACCGGGGCGGCGCTGGCCGAGGCCCGCACCATTGCCGACATCGGGCGGCGCACGCGGCTGGGCTTTGGCCCCTGCCAGGGAACCTACTGCGGCTACAAAGCCATGCTCGCAGGTTTTGCGACCAAGCGCTGGAACGCGGAGGAAGCAGTCAACGAGTTCACGCGCTACCTGAACGAGCGCTGGAAGGGGCAGTCGTTTGTGCAGGAGGGGAAACAGGCGGAGCAACTGGAGCTGAGCAGAAGCCTCTACGGCGATGAAGCGCTGACCGCAACGGCAGCAGGAGGCGGCGATGCGCACGGAACGCTTTGACGTGGTGGTGGTGGGCTCCGGCATTGCGGGGCTGACAGCGGCAGCGCTGGCCGCCGAGCAGGGCGAGCGCGTGGAGCTGGTCTCCGTAGGGGCAGGAGCCTTTGTGCTGGGCGCGGGCGGCGTGGAAGAACGCGAAGTGAAGGCGCTGGCGCAGGAACCGGGATTTGCGCCGGCCATGGAGTTCTTTTTGACCCTGGCCGAGGCAGCGGGCGTGGCCTTGGCTGGCGATACACGAGACACGCTGCTGCTGCCCACGCTGCTGGGCAGCTTCCAGCCCATGCAACTGGCCCCGCGGACGGTAGCCAACGCCGCGCTGGAGGATGGAACGGCAACGCGCATTGTGGGGCTGCACGGATTGTCGGGCTTCGATGCCGGGTTTCTGGCCGAGCGCTTCCAATCTGCAGCCGCGGCGCGCGGCCTGCATGCGAAGTATGAAGCGGCAACCATCGAAATCCCTTCTCCGCTGGGCATGCCGGTGACCACCTTGCGCGTGGCCCAGGCCTTCGATCGCGATGCGGGCTTCCGCACGCGGCTGGCCGCGGCGTTGCGTGCCGCGAAAGGCGCTGCGGCGCGGATGCTTCTGCCTGCGGTGCTGGGTCTGGACTCCAGCGACGAACTGCGCGCGGAGTTCATCGAGCAGGTTGGTTGCATAGTGGGCGAGCTGCCCACGCTGCCGCCCTCGATTCCCGGGCTGCGGCTGGCGCACCGCTTGCAGGCGCATCTGCGCGCGCGCGGCGTGACCTTTCTGGAAGGCTATCCGGTGGAGCGCATCGAGATGGCCAATGGCATGTGCACGGGGTTGCAGATTGCCGCGCCAGGACGCGGCTTCCGCGTGGCAGGCCAGAGCGTGGTGCTGGCCACTTCCACCGGATTGCGCGCGCTGCTCCCGGGTGCAGATGCGCTCGACGCGCAACGGAGGCCGCTGGATGCGAATGGCACGCCCATCGCGGAAAATCTGTTTGCGGCCTGCAGGCCGGGCGAACACATCAGCGAGCTGCGCGGACTGGCCGGACGCATTCTGGCTGGACACAGTGCGGCCGTGAGCGCGATGGCAGAAAGGAGAGCGTATGCCGCAGGATAGCTTCGATCTCGACAACTGCCTGAAGTGTTCGGTGTGCAACACGGTTTGCCCAGTGTATGCGGCGCATCCCGAGTATCCGGGACCCAAGCATCTGGGGCCGGAGCTGGAACGTTTACGCATGGAAGGGCTGGATGCGGACACCGGCGCAGTGGAGTACTGCCTGGGCTGCCACCGCTGCGATCTGGCGTGTCCGCACCAGGTGGGGGTGAGCGAGATGATTGCCCGCGCCAAGGGCACGCACCGGAAGCCCGCAGTGCGCGCGCTGCGCGACTGGTGGTTTGCTCGACCGGGGCTGCTGGGCGAGTTGCTCTCGATTTTGCCCGCGGTGACCAACTTCTTTCTCCAGCTCAGCCCGGTGCGCTTGCTGATGGAGCGGCTGATGCGGATTACCGCGCGGCACAGCTTCCCTGCGTATACGCATCCTTACCGGGCCAGGGCACAGAAGCGCGTGGGCGAGCGGGTGCTGTTCTTCCCCGGCTGCTACTTGACTTACAACCGGCCGGATCTGCTGGAGAAGGTTGTGGCGCTGCTGGCCTGCAACGGACTGGCGGCGGAGGTGGTGAAGTCGGGCTGCTGCGGCGTTCCTGCAGCCGCCAATGGCGATCTGCATGAGGCGCGGCGCCGTACAGAGAAGAGCCTGGCCGCGATGCGGACCGCGGTAGAAGCAGGCGTTCCCGTGGTGGCTGCCTGCGCCAGTTGCTGCCACCAGTTGAAGAGCGGCTTTGGCGGGGTACTGGCAGAGGAGGGCGCGCATGCAGTACAGGCCGCGAAGCTGGCCGCGCAGTCGTGGGATCTGGCCGAGTTTCTGCTGGCGCGGGCCAACGACGGATTGCTGAACACCCACTTCCACACGCTCCGGCATCGCGTGGCCTACCACGCACCTTGCCATCTGGAGTCGCAGGGCATTGGCCGGCCATGGGTCGAGCTGCTGCGGCAGATTCCCGGGGTGACGGTGGAGGACGTGAACGCCGGCTGCTGCGGCATGTCGGGAACGTACGGCTTCAAGCAGGAGAAGTACCAAGTGTCGATGGGGATTGGCGCGGGACTGTTTGCGCGCATTGGCGAACTGCAGCCGGAACTGGTGGCCACCGAGTGCGCCACCTGCCAGATGCAGATTGAGCACGGCACGCAAGCGCGCGCGGTGAATCCGGTGGAGATTCTGCTGGAAGCGTACGACGGAAAGGCGTTCTAGCATTGCATGCAGCAGACGCGCTGCGCGCGGACACATGGATGACAGCGTTGTTCTGTTGCGTGCTTCTGACGCTTCACTGCGCGTTTCTGACTTAGGACACGAGGTCTCTGACCAGATGAATTTGCACTTTGGCATCTCTGCTTCCCAGGTCTCAAAATCGAGACCTGGGGCACCCAGGAATGATTCGAAATCATGCGGTCAGAGACCTAGCAGCGCACCTTGGCGGTGGAGGCGCGGACGACCATCTCGGCGGGGATGTGGACCTGGGGCACGGATTGCTGGCCGTTCATCAGCTTGACCAGGCTCTCCATGGCCAGCTGGCCCATGCGGCGCATGGGTTGGCGGATGGTGGTGAGCGGCGGGGTGGTGTAGCTGGCCAGGAAGAGATCGTCGAAGCCGACCACCGAGATATCCTCGGGCACGCGCAGACCGCGGGTGTGGATAGCGTGCAGAGCGCCCAGCGCGGTCATGTCGTTGTAGCAGCAGACGGCGGTGGGCGGCGCGCTGAGATCGAGCAGGCTGTTCATGACGCAGAGCGCAGGTTCGGGCTTGCCGTTGCCGTGCACGATGAGGGCGTTGTCGCGCGCGATGCCGGCCGCTTCCAGAGCCTTCAGGTAGCCACTCATGCGCTCGGTATCGGACTGGTAGCCGTTCTCGTCGCCGATGAAGGCGATGCGGCGATGGCCCAGTTCGATCAGATGCCGAGTGAGCATGCGCGTACCTTCCTCGTTCTGGATGAGCACGGAATGGGCCACCATGCCGGGATGCTGATCGTTGACCAGCACGATGGGCACCATCATCTCCGTGAGCAGGGGCAGGTGCAGCGCGCCCACGCGGGAGCTGGTGACGATGATGCCGTCCACGCGCTGCTCGGCAAAGGCTTGAACGACTTTCTTTTCGCGCGTGGGGTCGGCCAGCGAGTCGGCCAGGAAGACGCAGTAGCCGTTGTCGCTGGCGGCCTGCTCGATGCCGGAGGCCACCTCGCTGGTGAAAGGATCGGCGATGGTGGTGACCACCAGACCGATGGTGCGGGTGCGGCGGGTGACCAGGCCGCGAGCCACGGCGCTGGGCCGATAGCCGGACTCGCGAGCGATCTTGCGGATCTTCTCCGCGGTCTTGGGATTGACCAGCGGGCTGTTCTGCAACGCGCGCGAGACGGTGGGATGCGAGACCTTGGCCAGCCGGGCAATGTCTTTGATGGAGGGTTTGCGCTGCGGATTGCGGGTAGCGCCGGGCTGTTCGTTTGCAAGAGGCTGATGGTCGTCGTGGCCGCTCATGGCTGCTGGTCCGCTCCCGGTATCTCCGCCCCAGTCTGGAGGAAGGATGAGGTTACGTCAATGGTAACGTGCAGCTTCAGGCAGGTGGGAAACAATTTCACCCCTCCGCGGTACTCAGGGTGCGGCGGTTCCACACCCTGGACCGCAGCGGGTCCTCAGCTCTGGTGCTTCAGGCCACGGTGAGGCGAGAGGCTCCAGGTGAGCGAAAGCAGCAGGATATCGGCCACGATGCAGGCCATGATGACCACGATGGCGGTGTTCCAGCGATGCGCATCGGCCAGCACGCCGATGGCTTTGCCTTCCGCTACGCGGCCCAGATAGCCGAACATGCCGATGAAGCCGGCAGCGGTGCCCACGGCCTTCTTGGAGGTGTAGTCGAGAGCGCTGACCACCAGCAGCAGCACGGTGGGATAGACAAAAAAGCCGATGGCGCCGAAGAGCACCATCTCCACCCACATGTGGCTGCCGCGATAGAGGAAGATGCCCAGGTAGGCAGCGAAGACCGGGATCATGCAGAGCAGGCTGATCATGCCGCGGCGTCCGCCCAACCGGTCGCTGAGCCAGCCCACCAGGATGCTGCTGAAGATGGCGGAGAACTCGATGGCCGCGGTGCTCAGGCCGCCATCGCCGAGCGAGCCGTGGCGGACCTCCTTGATGTAGGTCGGGCCCCAGTCGAGCATGCTGTAGCGGGCGATGTAGGTGAAGAAGTTGGCCCCGGCAAAGAGCCATACGTAACGGTTCTTGAGGACGTAGTTGACGAGCAGATCGCGGGTGCCGAGCTCGGTTTCGTGATCCTCGGTGGCCGCGGCGCCCTGAGGATAATCGTGGCGGTACTCCTCGATGGGCGGCAGGCCCTCGGACTGCGGGGTGTCGCGCAGACGCAGGACCAGATAGATGGCGCAGATGACGGCGAGAATGCCGGGCACATAGAAGGCCGAGCGCCAGCCCAGCAACTGGGTGCTGTAGGCCACCACCAGGCCGGTGATGCCGCCGCCCACATTCTGCGCCACATTCCAGAAAGCGAACTTGGTGCCGCGCTCGCCAATCGAGTACCAGTGACCCAGGGAACGGCCGCAAGGCGCCCAGCCCATGCTCTGCGCCAGCCCGTTCAGGCCCCACAGAAACAGGTGCATGGGATAGCTGGAGGCGCCGGCAAAGGCGAAGTTGCAGAGAGCGGTGAAGAGCAGGCCCAGAGGCATGAAGTAACGCGGGTTGGAGCGATCGCTCCAGGCGCCCATGAAGAACTTGCCAATGCCGTAGGTGATGGCGGTGATGGCCAGAATGTCGCCGATCTGGCCCTTGGTGTAATGCAGGTTCTCGGCGATCTCCTTGGAGACCACGGGCAGATTGTTGCGCACCAGATAGAAGATGGCGTAGCCGATGAAGGTGGATTCCATGATCTGCCAGCGCAGACGCGGATAGCGCTTTTTGATTTCGGCTTCCGGCAGACGGGGAACGTGCGGGGCAGGCTTTAGAAAAGCAAGATTCCAGGACACAAGTTTCCTCACAGAACAGCAGGGTTCAGATGAATGGAGCAACCCGCAGCGCGGCGATCTCTCTGCTGGATTCTCTGCCGCAATCTGCCGGTTGGTAGGCCTACTTAGTCTTGTTGGTAGAGGTAGGTTTTGGCAAGTGCCGTAAAGGATGCGAGGTCCTCGGCGGCCCATTGCGGCGTGCGGCCCAGCTCCTGCGCCAGCAGCTGGCTGACGGCCGGCGCAGCTTCGATCGCAGCGCGGGCGTTGAGGAAGAGCGCGCGGGTACGGCGAGCCAGAACGTCCTCCGTGGTGCGCGCCATCTCATAGCGCGCGGCCCACACCACTTCGCGCATGCGGAAGGGAAGGCGCGGATGGAGCAGCCGATCGAGCTCCGGCCGTTCGGCGCTGAGGGCGTGCAGAGCAGCAACATCGGAACCATAGACGCGCTCCCACTCGCTGCTGGGCTCCTTGGTCCGAGCATCGGCGCCGTGCAACTTCATCTCCACGGTGCGGGATTTGGTGGCAGCTAGGCCGGCGGACCGGATGGCGCGGTCGATCACGTCCTGCCCCATGCGGCGATAGGTGGTCCACTTGCCGCCGGTGACGGTGATCAGGCCGGAAGGCGCAACCAGAATGGTGTGATCGCGGGAGAGCTTGCTGGTGGCCTGGCCCTCGTGACGCACCAGAGGACGCAGACCCGACCAGATGCTCAGAATCTCTTCGGGCGCGGGACGGCGGCCCAGATAACGCTCGATGTGGTCGAGCAGGAATTTTTTTTCTTCTGTCAGCGCGCGCGGTTCCGTGACGGGGCGGTCGACGGCCACGTCGGTGGTGCCCACCAGGGTGGCGCCGTGCCAGGGAATGGCGAAGAGAACGCGGCCGTCGGCGGTTTTGGGCACCATGAGCGCGTACTGGCCGGGCAGATAGCTGGCGGGCAACACCAGGTGTGTGCCCTGGCTGACGG
>Ga0371490_1001363_pt1 | contig 12859 bp, 7 predicted proteins | sample MB2SIPfraction_FD_207959 | JGI IMG/M metagenome (GOLD analysis project Ga0371490, IMG submission 207959) | Lab enriched peat soil microbial communities from McLean, Ithaca, NY, United States - MB28FN SIP fraction | ecosystem: Environmental > Terrestrial > Soil > Wetlands > Peat | place: USA... | reverse complement strand
CGGCACACGATCCTCCGGCGACAAATAGCTGAACATCGGTTTCTGACTGAGATCATCTCCGCGCATACAACATAGACGCACAGAAATGTTCCAGGTAACCAAAAACTTACTTTTTCAGCAAGCTCTTTAGCTTGCCGCCTTTGTCTTCCCGAACCATCCCCACGCCACTCGTGGAGCGCACTTCCCGAAATCGCGGGATGATAATGGAAGATGGCAACCAGCCCGCCGCCCGCGCGGCCCTTGCCGCCCGCCGCGGCGCAGACTTCTTCCTCCACCCGCACAGCCGCGGTGATGTTCGCGGGCTTCTGCGCCTTCCTCACGCTCTATGCGCCGCAGCCGCTGCTGCCCATGCTGGCCCGCGGGTTTCACGCCTCGGCCGGCGCGGTGAGCCTGGTGCTGACCGCCTCCACCGCGGCCGTGGCCCTGGCCGCGCCCTTCGCCGGCGTAGTGGCGGACCGCTTGGGACGCAAGCGCGTGATCGTCCTTTCGGCGCTTTTGCTCGCCGTGCCGACGGCTGGCGCGGCGGCTTCCTCCAGCCTGGCGCAGATGCTGGCCTGGCGTTTCTGGCAGGGTGTCTTCACGCCCGGCATCTTCGCCGTCACCATTGCCTACGTGAACGACGAATGGGAGCGAGGGGTGGGCGCGGCCATGTCCTCCTACGTCGCCGGTACGGTGCTGGGCGGCTTCAGCGGCAGAATGATCTCGGCCCTGGTGGCGGCGAATTCCTCCTGGCGCTGGTCGTTTATCGCGCTGGCCGCGCTCGATGCGTTGTGCGCCGCCGCCATGTGGGCCTGGCTGCCGCCGGACCGCCATTTCACGCGCTCCCGCCGTGGGGCTTCCGCCGCGCGCACCATGCTCGGCCATCTCCGCAATCCGCCGCTGGCGGCGACTTATGCGGTCGGCTTCTGCGTCTTGTTCACCCTCATCGCCACCTTCACCTACGTGAATTTTTATTTGGCCGCGCCGCCCTTCCGCCTGGGCACCACCGCGTTGGGACTGATCTTCGTGGTGTATTTGATCGGCGCCGTGGTAACGCCGGTGGCCGGCCGCGCCATCGACCGCATCGGGCATCGCTTCACCCTGGTGGCCGCTTTCCTCGGAGGCGTGGGCGGCATCTCGCTCACCCTGGTGCCGCATCTGCCCGCCGTGCTGCTGGGCCTGGCGCTGACTTCGACCGGCGTCTTCATCGCCCAGTCCGCCGCTTCCAGCTATGTCGGCAGGCTGGCCGAGGGCGCGCGCGGCGCCGCCGTCGGGCTCTACGTCATGTTCTATTATACCGGCGGCAGCTTCGGCGCGGCCGTGCCGGGCGCCTTCTGGAACCGCGGCGGATGGCCCGCCACGGTAGCCCTCATCGCCGCCGTGCAGGTCCTCACCATCGCGCTCTGCTTGCTGTTCTGGAAGCCGGCCGCACCCGCACCGGATAGCGAACCCTACGCCGCCGGCCAGGTGGGGTAGAGGGCCAGTTGGCAGGCGGAAGCGCCTGCCCCACTTTGCCGCGAAATCCATGGACCAGCAAAAAGGTGGGGCAGGCGCTTTCGCCTGCCAACTGCCTGCCCATCATTCCTCGCGGCCGCCCGTTGCCCCATGCGAAAATCGAACCGTGAACCTTCGACCAGCCGATGAGACTCCGCACCTGCGCATCGTCAATGTTGACGGCCTCGATCTCGCTCTTTGGGAATGGCCGGGCGCGGATCCGCCGCTGATTTTCACCCACGCCACCGGGTTCCACGGCCGGCTGTGGGACTACATCATTCGCCGTCTGCCGGGGCGGCGCTGCCTGGCGGTCGAAACGCGCGGCCACGGCCGCAGCGCGCGGCCCGATCCGCCCTATCGCTGGCGCTACCTGGGCCGCGACCTGGCCGGCATTCTGCGCAGCCTCGGCGTGCGCGGCGCTTTCGGCATCGGCCACTCCTCGGGCGGCCACTCCATGGTGCAGGCAGCGGCGCTCGACCCGGCAGCCTTCGCCGCCATGCTTCTGATCGATCCCACCATTTTCCCCGCGATCCGCTACGGCGGCGCGCCGCTCGATTTCGCCTTCACCCTGCGCCGCAAGAACATCTGGCGCTCGCCCGAGGAAATGATCGAGCGCTTCTCGAATCGCCCTCCGTTCGTCACCTGGCTGCCGGAGATTCTGCGCGACTATTGCCAGTTCGGACTGCTGCCCAGCGGCGATCATCTGGAGCTGGCCTGCCCGCCGGCCGCCGAAGCTTCCATCTACGAGGAATCCATTGCCCCGGAATCGAACATCTACGCCGAGGTCGCCCAGGTCACCGCGCCGGCCACCATCCTGCGCGCCGGAATCGCCCGCCAGCCCGGCCAGCTCGACCTGGCCGCGTCGCCCACCGCCCCGGACCTGGCCGCCCGTTTCGCCCGCGGCCGCGATGTGGTGCTGGAAGGCGTGTCACACTTCATCCCCATGGAATTCCCCGGCCGGGTGATTGAGGAAGTGGGTAGCATGTGTGGGGCAGGTTGATGACCCGCCGTGGGGCAGGTTGATTAACCTGCGCGACGATTGTCAATCGTCGCAGCCGGGCGCAAGCCCGGCAGTTTTTGCCCACAACCGAGCTCACCACTTCCAGTCCGAACCAATCCTTCGCGCCATCCGGGCAACTCTCGGCTGACACATCTGCCGGTGATTCGTAGTGTCCCAGCAGGCGGCTGCGCCGATTGCCAATCGGCGCGCAGGATACCATCCCAGCCCACAAAACGGGCGAGAATTCCTCTCCCGCCGGCCACTACATCCAGGGTGGTATGCGAGCGGCGATTCTAATGGCGGCGTGCGCTCTGGCAGCGGCGCAGACGTCCGACCCCGCCTACTCGCCGCTGGCGCGCGCCTACGCCGCGTTGCAGGGGCACGATTATGACGCTGCCGTGGCCGGCTTCACCCGCGCCATCGAGCTCGCGCCGCAGCGCGCCTCCATCCGCAAAGACCTCGCCTACACGTATCTCAAAATCGGCGAAAACGATTTGGCGCGCGACCAGTTTCGTGCGGCCATGACGATGGATTCGGCCGACATTCAGGTGGCCATGGAGTACGCCTTCCTTTGCTACGAGAGCAAGCGGGAAGCCGAAGCGCGGCGCATCTTCGACCGCATCCGCAAGACCGGCAACGCGGTGGCGGAACAGGCGTTTCAGAGTATCGACCGGCCGCTCGACGCCGCGATCGAGCGGTGGAAAAGCGCGCTGGCCGCGGGCCCGGACAATTTCAGCGCGCACTTCGAGCTCGCCCACTTGGCCGAAGAACGCGACGAGCTGCCGCTGGCGGCCGAACACTTCGAGAAGGCCTGGCGCTTGCTCCCCGACCGGCGCACCGTGCTGGTGGACTTGGGCCGCGTGTGGAAAGCCCTCGGCCGCACCGATGACGCCATCGCCGCGCTGCTGGCCGCTTCCCGCGGCGGCGAGCCGCGCGCCGCCGAGCAGGCGCGTGAGCTGCTGCCCGACCGCTATCCCTTCGTCGCCGAATTCCGCGGCGCGCTCGCGCTCGATCCCCGCAACGCCGAGCTGCGCCGTGAGCTCGCCTATCTGCTGCTGCGCATGGAGCGCGCGCCCGAAGCCGAACAGGAGTTCCGCACGCTTACCGAAACCGCGCCGGATGACATGCTGGCCGCCACTCAGCTCGCCTTCCTGCTCCACGCGCGCGGCGATGACGCGGCTGCCCAGCCGCTGTTCGATCGCGTGCTGGCCGGCCCGGACGAGGACCTCGCCAACCGCGTGCGCGCCGTGCTGCACATGCCGCAGGTGCTCAGCCGCCGCCCGCAGCAGGCGCCCGATTCCATCGACGCCAAAGTCATGGCCGAGCGCAGCATTAAGGCCGGCTACATGAAGGACGCGCTCAAATACCTGCAAGTGGCCCACGAAGACGACCCTGGCGATTTCGAGGCCATGCTCAAGCTCGGCTGGACCTACAACATCCTGCATCAGGACCCGGCCGCGGCCCGCTGGTTCGACCTGGCGCGTCACAGCCCCGACCCGAAGATCGCCGCCGAGGGCCGCCAGGCGTGGCGCAACCTGAGCGGCGTGTTGCGGAAGTTCCGCACCACCTTTTGGATCTACCCGATTTACTCCACGCGCTGGCGCGACTTCTTCGCTTACGCGCAGGTTAAAACCGAACTGCGCAACAAGACGCGCCTGCAGCCTTACCTGAGCGTGCGCTTCGTCGGCGACACGCGGGTCACGGTGGGCACCGTGACGCCGCTTTATCTTTCGGAAAGCTCGTTCATCGTGGCCGGCGGTGTGCGCATGTTGCCGTGGCACGGCCTCGGGGCCTGGTTCGAAGCCGGCAGCGCCATGGGCTACGCCACCGGCCATATTCTGCCCGACTACCGCGGCGGATTGAATTATGCGCACTCGATTGGCCGGGCGCTCGGCTCCGAATCCTCCGGCTGGTTTGCCGACACTGCCGTGGACGCGGTCTTCATCAGCCGGTTCGGCAACGATTTCCTGGTGTACGATCAGTCGCGCCTCGGCTACTCGCTCGGGCCGGCCGCGTTTCGTACCCAGTTCTTTTGGAACGGGAATCTCAATTTCGACGCCCAGGGGCAGCTCTGGGCCAACTTTTTCGAAACCGGGCCGGGCGTGCGCATCCGCGCGGCGTGGATGCCGCCCTCGATGTACGTCACGACCAGCCTGTTGCGCGGCACCTACCTGATGAACAGGTTTGGCGCCAGCCCGGCCACCTTCGGCGACTTCCGTTCGGGAATCTGGTATGCGTTTACACATTAGGACCTGTCTCACAACCTCGCAACGTGATTCCGGAGCTTTGTATCAGGGCACGGCTTCAGCCGTGCCGGCATGGCATCAACCCGATGTGGCCTTTAGGCCCTGCACCAAACGGAGCCGCGACCGTAAGGGAGCGGTTGCCAGGACCGCGACGCCCGCCACACGATTCCTCATCGCGCTCCTCTTTGCCGCCGTCGCCTCGGCCGCTTCCCTGCCCTATTACTGCGTGCTGAACGCGGACGCCGGCGCCTGGCCGGAGATCCTCTCTTCGATTGGCCTGGTGCGCCAGCCGGCGAACCTGGCGCACGTTTTCGTGGCGCGCACCGGTACGCCCGCTTCGAACGAGTGGAACCAGCGTGTCGAGCAAGGCGCCATTTTGATCCTCGAGGGCGAATCTTCGCTGGCCGAGATGTTCGGCTTCCGGCGTGGCGCAGGATCCACCAAGGTTGGCAGCCTCATCGACATTCACCGCCCAAGCTTGCCCATCATTTGGGAAAAGGGGCTCGAACTACCGGTCTTCGATTTGCCCGCCGGCGCCACCGTGTTCGCCCGCGAGCGCTGGACCGGCGCGCCCATGATGGCGGGAATGCGGCGCGGCGCCGGCATTCTGTTGTGGGTGGCCGTCCCGCCCGGCGACCGTGGCTATGAGCGCCTCCCCTACCTCTTGCAGGCCTTGACCGATCTCGGCATGGAGCGGCCGTTTTCCTCCGCGCGCCTGTGGGCGTTTTTCGATTCCGCCTACCGATCGCGCGTGGACCTGGATTACTTCGCTGCGCGCTGGCGCTCGAGCGGCGTGGCCGCGTTGCACGTGGCCGCCTGGCATTTCTGGGAAGCCGACCCCGAGCAGGACGCGTACCTCGCCAGGCTGATCGCCGCCTGTCACCGCGAGGGTATCCTGGTGTACGCCTGGCTGGAGCTGCCCCACGTCAGCGAGATATTCTGGGCCAGCCACCCGGAGTGGCGGGAGAAGACGGCCATTCTGCAAGATGCCCAGCTTGACTGGCGCAAGCTGATGAACCTGACCAATCGCGACTGCTTCCGCGCCGCGGCGGAGGGCGCGGCAACGCTGGTGAAACGATTCGACTGGGACGGAGTGAACCTGGCCGAGCTGTATTTCGAATCGCTCGAGGGCATCGGCAACCCGGCGCGCTTCACGCCTATGAACGACGATGTGCGCCGCGAGTTTCGCGCTCGCTCGGGCTTCGATCCGATCGATCTCTTCGCCGCCCGCCGCGACCAGGCGTCGCAAAAGCAATTCCTGGATTTCCGCGCCGAGCTGGCCCGGCGGATGGAAGAGGAATGGCTGGGCGTGATGGAAAGCCTGCGCCGCGAAAAGCCGGATCTGGACCTGGTGCTCACCCACGTGGACGACCGCTTCGACGCCGGCATGCGCGAAGCCATCGGCGCCGACGCCGCGCGCGTGCTGCCCATGCTCGACTCGCACAGCTTCACCTTCCTGATCGAAGATCCGGCCACGGTCTGGAACCTGGGGCCGCAACGGTACCAGGCCATCGCCGAGCGTTACCGCGCCATCACCAGTCATGGCGACAAACTCGCCATCGACCTGAACATCGTCGACCGCTATCAGAACGTCTATCCGACCAAGCAGCAGACCGGCACCGAGCTGTTCGAGCTGGTCCACAACGCGGCGCGCAACTTCGAGCGCGTCACGCTGTATTTCGAGAACTCGCTGCTGGCGCCGGACCTGGGGCTGCTGCCCTCGGCTGCGGCCGCCGTCAGACGCGTGGAGCGGATCGGTCCCAAGCTGGTGGTGGAATCGCCTCACGGGGTGGGCGTTCCCTGGCGCGGCCCGGTCGTGGTGGATGGCCAGCCCTGGCCGGTGCGCGATGCGGAAATCGTGTGGCTGCCGGCCGGCGCGCACAGCATCGAGGCGTCACCGGCCGATGCCGGCCCGCACCTCGTGCGGCTCAACGGCGAGCTGAAAGCCGCCCGCAGCCTCGATGCGCACTCCATCGAGTTCACTTATCAAAGCTCCGCCCGCGCCATCGCCGTGCTGGATCGCACACCGCGCGCGGTCGAAATCGACTCCATCCCCGCCACCGCGAAAAGTGCTGGTCCCAACACCCTGCTGCTTCCGCGCGGCCAGCACATCGTGACATTGACCATCGAGTGAGTTAGGATTACGAATGATCGATGACCGACGTGGCGATACAGTCCGGACCGCCGGACATCCCGGATAAGCTGTACTTCAAGATCGGCGAAGTGAGCGATCTGCTGGGTGTCGAGCCCTATGTGCTGCGCTTTTGGGAGGGCGAGTTCCCGGTGCTGCAACCGAAGAAATCCGGCACCGGCCACCGCCTGTACCGCCGCAAGGACGTCGAACTGCTGCTGCGCATCAAGCATCTGCTTTACGAAAAGCGGTACACCATCGAAGGCGCGCGGCAGTCGTTGCAATCCGAAGGCCGCCGCGTCAAGGCCAGGCGCTCCACCAGCGTCCAGCAGGAATTGTTCGCCACCGACCCCTGGCCCGAAGTCCGCCGCCAGCTCACCGAGATTCTGAACCTGCTGAAGTAACTCGTGGCGTAGGCTGTCCAGCCTGCTGAGCCGAGAGTCGTCTCGGCTTTTCTTGGTTGTGGGGCAGGCGCTTCCGCCGGCCAACCGGGCGTAGCCCGGCAGTTGCCCGCCACAACCTTGAGTCACCACCCATCTTCCCAACTAACTCAATCACTTACCTCTCAAACACCTTGACATACCCTGCATACTGATATTGGGACTGTGGCGCCAGGCTCCGCTGCTAGTCCTTACTTCGTGGCCACGAAGCGTTGCACTCAGGTGGTACTGAACTTCCGGCGCCCCTTAAAGGCATGCGGGGTCCCCCTCGGGCTGGACTCTCGACGGAAGACTTTGGATTCCGGAATCGATAACCGCCGGCGGAATACGGATAGCTGTCATCGCCGCCCGCCGGATATCAGAGAGCAAGGAACGAATCGGCAAGGATGTGTCCGCCATCCAGCGGGCCTAAATCATCGAAGTTCCCGCTCGAATCATCGGGTGGCCGATACGCACGGCGGGGTACCCTCTGGGTCCGTCCGCTTTAGCCCGGCCACCCGCAACGCACTCCTATCTTCTTCTCCCATTTCTCAAGGCCGCACTGCGCCCAAAAACTCCCGCGCTCCTTATGGGGCAGGACGATATCCTGCGCGCGACCCAAAGGGTACCCCGGTCAATCGGCGCAGTCGGGCGCCAGCCCGGCCGGCTAGCTTTCTCATTTTGCGCTGATGAGATTGGCGAACAGGCGGTAAGCGCCGGGGACGCCAGCGGGCAACTGCCGGAACCAGGCGTACGCGGTGAAAATGTAGACGCCCTTGCCGTAGCGGGTCCAGAGCTCGCCGCCTTCCAAGGGCTTTTCGCCTGGGTCTCCGGAAGCCAGCACGGTCTGATAGCGCTTGTCCCAATCGGAGGCGAAATACAAACCGCGCTCCTGCACCCAGCCTTCGAAATCGCGCGCCGTGATTACATTAGGCTCATACAGCAGCGGGCTGTCGGCGTGAATCAACGCGACCGGCGCTTCCTCCACCGTGACGCGGTAGCGCGAGCCGGGTGGCACCGTCATCGGATAGGGACCAAGGTTGAGCGTGAGGTCTCCGGTGTTGTATTGAACGATGTAAGTGCCGCCGCCCGAGACGTAATCGAGCAGCCGATGCTGATTGGCGCGGACATCGGCGCGCACGTTGTAGGCGCGAACGCCGGCCACGATGGCGTCGAAGCGGGCGAGATCGCCCTGCTCGAGATCGGAGGGCGCAAGCAGCGTGACCTCCAGCCCCAACTGGCGCAGGGCGTCCGGCATTTCGTCGCCGGCTCCCATGATGTAGCCGATGCGGTGCGCGGTAACGCGGATATCGGCCCGCACCAGCTTGATATCGGCCGGCGGAAACAGCGTCTGCGGCGGGAAGTGCGGATAGGAAATCACCTGGATGCCGTTGGAGATTTCACGTCCGCCGACCGTCGCCACGGCGCGGAGCGAAGCGGTCGCCTCACCGGCCGGCGGAGTCACCGTGAACGCCAGGTCCCTCGAGTCGCCACGCGCAGCGAGTTCGAAATTGCGCATGGCTGGTTCCACTTTCCACCCTGGCGGCGCATCCAGGCGCAAGTCTCCCACGGCCTTCTCCACGCGCGCCTCGACAACCACATGGACGCCGCGCGGAGCGGAGGACGCAAACACGGCGATCGCCTGCGGCAGGTTGACCGCCACGGCCGGCACCACCACCAGCGGACGCGTCCGCTCGCCCTCGGCGCGGCTGGCATAGCGATACTGGACGGGCCGCACCAGTTCGATCGGCGTTCCGTCCACCAGCAATCGCACGCGCACACGCGCGATTGGCGGCGTATCGGCCAGGCCCACCAGTCGCTGGTCTTCCACCGCGTATACATCGCCCGAAGGCGGCTTCCGCAACCAATAGGGCTGCGAATATGGCTGCGCGAGCGGCACGTCGCGGCTGAACTCGATTGCGACCGGTTGGTTATAGGCAAGCGGCGCGGGCTCGATCGGCTTCACGGGCGGGATCTGTTCCTGGTCCCACATGCCTTCCATGCGTGCCTCTGCGAGTTCCACGGGCTCGGTCGTTCGATTGAGGACGGTGGTGGTGACCGCAAGCGGCCTTCCCGGCACCGCTTCGGGTTCATGGGCCTGGGCTTCGATCCAGATGCCGGCGCAACCGGCGATGGCTTCGTCGAGGTCCTTCAGTTTTTCGCGGGCCAGTGGATCGTCGATGGCGGCTACTAGCGGCCTGGCTTTCTCGAGCAGCGGGACGATCTTCTCCGGGTGCTCCGGTTCGAAGCCTCTGATGGCCTCCGCCAGAATGGGCGCGATCGGCGCGCCGCCGGCCAAGCGGCTCCATCCGGTATCGATGCCATCGAACAAATCGGTGGACGCCGGCTGGCCGGCCAGCAAACCGAATTCGGTGGTGGAAGCGCCGGGCCGCCGCATGGCGCCGGTGCCCTGGCTGTGATGCATGCTGCGGCTCAGCACCGCCAGCTCCTCATAGGAATAACCGAGCACCGGGTTGAAGGCGCCGGTTTCCACTTTCCCCGCAGGCGGCAATTTCGGCAACTGAGGCGGCCTCTCGCCTGGCGGCAATTGCGGGCCGCGGCCGCCCTGCGGTCCGAAATTCCACAAGGCATGCACGATGCGCGTGGCTTGCCACGGCTTCACATATTGGAGTTGCTCGGGGAAGCGCGCCGGATCGGCGGCGGCGGCGAAGGCTTCCTTTCCCAGAATCGCCGAGACCTGGTGATGGCCGTGGCCATCCGAGGGTGTGCCGGTGAAAACCAGAACGATGACGTCGGGGCGGTAGCTGCGAATCACCCACACGATGTCGCTGAGGATGCGGTCGTGGCCCCATTTTTGCATGGTTTCGGCGGCGGTTTTGCTGAAGCCGAAATCGATGGCGCGGGTGAAGAACTGCTCGGCGCCATCGATCTGGCGCGCGGCCAGCAGCTCCTGCGTGCGAATCACGCCGAGCGCGGCGCCCTGTTCGGAGCCAATCAGGTTCTGGCCGCCCTCCCCGCGCGTGACGGAAAGGTAGGCCGTGCGCATGTGGCGGCCGCGCGCGAAATAGGCCAGCACGCCGGTGCGCTCGTCATCCGGGTGCGCGGCGATCATCAGGACGCTGCCGAGCTGGTTGAGGCGCTCGACCGATTCGAGCAGGTCGGGAGTGCCGGAGAAAGGCCGCTGCTGAGCGGCCAGCGGAGCCAGCGCCGCGAGAAAAAGAGCGGCGCCTAGAACGGGTTTGTGGAGCGTCATTAGTAGTTTATTCTACGATGGCGGGACGCGGAAATCAGTGGCGGGTCGGCTCGGACGTCCACTTCCGCGGCAGGGGCGTTTTTCGCATGAGTGGCGTGAAGGAGACCCGCGGGGCTAATCCGGCGCCGCGCCACCTCAGGCTGCGGGATTGAAGATTCGATACCGGGTGGGCTAGCATCGGGAGGAAGTGCCCAAGGTCCAGAAGCCCGCCGCTAAAACCCCGAAGCCGGTTGTCAAGCCGCGCCCACGCGCCGACCTGTGGATCTGCCTGCTGCTGCTGGCAGCCATCTTCGGCGTCTACGCGCAGTCGCGCCAGTTCGCGTTCGTCAACTACGACGATCCGGATTACGTGACCAACAACCCGCACGTGCGGCAAGGCATCACCGCGGATGGCGCGCTCTGGGCTCTTACTTCCACCGAAGCCGCCAATTGGTTTCCGGTCACCCGCCTCTCGCATATGCTCGACGTGCAGCTTTTCGGCATGGACGCCGGCTGGCACCATCTCGTCAGCGTACTGATTCATGCCGCAGCTTCGTTGCTGCTGTTCCTGTTCCTGGCGCGCGCGACTGGCGCTCGAGCCCCCAGCGCTTTCGTGGCCTTCGTCTTCGCGCTGCACCCCCTGCACGTGGAATCGGTGGCGTGGGTGTCGGAGCGGAAGGACGTGCTGTGCACGCTCTTTTGGTTCCTGGCGTTATGGGCGTACGTCCGCGGAATGCGGGCCCTGGTGATTGTGGCGTTCGTGCTGGGGCTGATGTCGAAACCGATGATCGTGACGCTGCCGCTCACGCTGCTGCTGCTCGATGTGTGGCCGCTCAAGCGCGGCTTGCGCGTGCGCGAGAAGCTTCCGTTGTTTGCCATCGCCGCGGCGGGAGCGGTGGTGACCTTCGTTGCGCAGAAGGCCGGCGGAGCGGTGAATCCGGCGGCCCTGTTCGGACTCGGCAACGCGCTGGTTTCGTACCTGGTGTACGTCGCCAAGACCTTCTGGCCGGCCGGTCTGGCCGTATTCTATCCGTATCCGGAGCAACTGGCGTTGTGGCGCGTCGCGCTGGCCGTGGCGGCGCTGGCCGCGATTAGCTGGCAGGCGATCCGCCTGCGCGGGGTGCGTCCCTACCTGGCCGTCGGCTGGTTCTGGTTTCTGGCGACTCTGCTCCCGGTGATTGGAATTGTGCGCGCGGGCGAACAGGCCAGAGCTGATCGATACATGTACGTGCCCATGGTCGGCCTGGCAGTGATGATTGGGTGGGGCGGAGCGGACCTGTTGCGCAGATGGCCTCGTCTTCGCGCGGCCCTGGCGATCGGAGCGTGCGCGGCCTGCGCAGGCGCAGCTTGGGCGCAGGCCGGCTATTGGCGGAACAGCGAAACGCTGTTTGCTCACGCGCTGGAAGTCACGGCTGACAACTACATCGCCGAGCACAACCTGGGCACCTATCTGACGGACCAGCCGGGACGGCTGCCGGAGGCGGTCGCGCATCTGGAGCGGGCCGTGCAGCTCCGGCCGGAATCGGGCCAGGCGCATTCCGACCTTGGCATCGCGCTGGCCGGGACAACGGGGCGCCTCGAGGACGCGATCGCGGAATTCCGCACGGCGATGCGCCTGCGGCCGGATTCCGAGGTTCCGCATATCAACATGGCCAATGCGCTGGCGCAAGCCGGCCGGCTGAAAGAAGCGGAGGCCGAGTATGAAACCGCGCTGCGGATGCAGCCGGAAGCCGCCGGCGTCAAAGATCACCTGGCCCGCGTGACGGCGGAGATGCATTTCCAGGCAGGGGTTGGTCTGGCAAAGGCGGGTCACCCGCGCGAAGCCGCGGCCGAGCTCGATACGGCCGTGCAAATCGACCCGGCTTACAAGGAGGCGCACAACACCAGCGCGACGCTGTCACAGACGCACTACCAGGCAGGAATCGCTCTGGCGCAGGCGGGCCACTCGAGCGAAGCCGCGGCCGAGTTCGAAACCGCCCTGCGATTCGACTCGACTTACGCGGAGGCACACAACAATCTCGGCGTGGTCCTGTCCGAGATCCCGGGCAGAGAGGAAGAGGCCATCGCCCAATTCCGCGAAGCCCTGCGCATCCGCCCCGACTACGACGATGCCCGCAACAACCTGCAGTCGCTGGAGGAGAGGCGGCCACCGGGGCGGTGAGGGGGCCCACGCCTACGGGCGCTGGCTAATTGTGCGATTGGTTGCCGTCCCCGGTAACCCCGGGATCCAAAATGGGAATTCCGGCTTAAAAGTCTGATGCGAAGCTTTGGAGCTTGCTGAAAAAGTAAGTTTTTGGTTACCTGGAACATTTCTGTGCGTCTATGTTGTATGCGCGGAGATGATCTCAGTCAGAAACCGATGTTCAGCTATTTGTCGCCGGAGGATCGTGTGCCGGC
>Ga0371490_1001362_pt1 | contig 12860 bp, 6 predicted proteins | sample MB2SIPfraction_FD_207959 | JGI IMG/M metagenome (GOLD analysis project Ga0371490, IMG submission 207959) | Lab enriched peat soil microbial communities from McLean, Ithaca, NY, United States - MB28FN SIP fraction | ecosystem: Environmental > Terrestrial > Soil > Wetlands > Peat | place: USA... | reverse complement strand
TTGGGTATCGCTCTGGCACAAGGCAAAAGGAGCCAATAACAGAGCGAGTGAGAAAGCGAGAAGAATCCTTCGGAATGGCATAGTTTTCGAAGCCAGCTCCAATTATGCGGGCATAATTGTAGTCTACGGTTAAAGCCAAGAGTCGTCAAGCAACGCGCCGAAGCTGCTGACGGAGCCGAGGCCACGCGTACGCCTTGCCCGCTGTAGCGGGGCGTCGCTTCGCTCCGCTTAGGGCACGCTCTGCCTGCGCCCCCGCGCAACTCCCTCTCAATTGTGACGTGTCTTGTGTCCCTTTCGTTACGGCTAACCGGAGGCGCGAAAACAGACAGCCCCCTCCCCAAGAAGGTGTGAAAAAATCACGCTTCGGTGAGATGTTGTAGGGGCAACCCTTGTGGTTGCCCGCCGGGCGGCCACAGGGGCCGCCCCTACGTCGTGATTCTTTCACACCTTCCAAGGGAGAGGGCTGATAACTCGGTCATGGACCCGGTGTGCAGCCGAAGATATGGGACATTCCCGGCCCCTTTGCAGGGAGCAAGGCCCAATTCCCAAATATAATTTGCAAAAATCAGTGACCTCTGGTATCAGGAGGTACTTCCGTGTGCCGAAAGGGGTCGGGGCGCCAACCCGTAGCTGATCTGGTCCCTCGAAAGGCTGGAACCGACGATGGGTTACCCGCGTGTTATGGCCGCCGGGGTACTGCAAGGCGCCTTCGTCCTAGCGATGAAATCTATCAAGCCGGAGGGAATTATGAAACGCCTGTCTGTTTTGCTTGCAATGCTGTTATTGGCAGCGAGCGCGGTTGACGCGCAAGAGGCGAAAAAGCCGCTGACCATCGAGTTGGTTACCCGGCCGCAAGGGTTGGTCGAGCCGGGCCTCGCTCGCCTGGAATGGCGTCCGGGGAGGATGGAGATCAGCTACCTCAAGCGCCAAGGCTTCGGCAAGGGCGCTAGCGGCACCATTTATCTCTATGACATCGCGAGCGGCAAGGAGCGCATTCTTCTTGGACCTCCCGGCGACAAGAAGGAAGGCGAGCGGCCCAACCTCTCTTCATACCAGTGGTCTCCAGATGGCGACGCGTTGCTCATTCAAGGTGAAAAGGAGATCTGGCTTTACAACCTGGCGACGCGCCGGATGAAATCACTTGTTAAGGAGACCGCTCCCATCGAGGACGTGACGTTTTCTCCCACTGGCGACCGCGTGGCATTTGTGGAGCAGGACAACCTCTTCGCGCTCGACCTCACCACCGGACTTTGTGGAAAGCTCACGAACGATCTCAACGAAAACGTGATGAACGGCAAGTTCGATTGGGTTTATGAAGAAGAGCTTTCCAATCGCGCCACCGGTCGGGCCTACGAGTGGTCGCCGGACGGGAAAAAGATTGCCTACCTTCGCCTTGACGATGCCCCTGTCCCCCAATACCCCCTTACACATTATCTGGCTGACCACGTGAGCCTTACCCAGGAGCGCTTCCCTCAGTCAGGTGATCCCAATCCCGTGCCTTCTTTCCACGTCGTTTCTATGGAAGGCCGCGAGCCCCAGACCTGGACTTCGAGCGTATCGAAATCCGACCGGGTGGAATACTTCGGCCCCATGTTTTCCTGGACACCTGACTCGAAGGCGGTGGCTTTCCTCACCCTCGACCGCGCCCAGGATGAGCTGACGGTCCATCTTTGGGACGTTGCGGGAGGCGCCGATCACCTTCTGCTCACGGAAAAGGACCCGTACTGGATCAATTCCCTCGAGCCCCCGCGCTTCCTCGGCGACAACCAGCGGTTCCTCTGGCTCTCGGAACGGGATGGCTGGTTGCATCTCTATCTCTACGGCAACGATGGAAAGCTACAGAGGCAGCTTACTTCGGGCAACTGGATGATCGATCGTCCGGTTTTTTCAAACACTCCCATCATCGCCGTGGACGAGAAGGGCGGCTGGGTCTACTTTGCCGCTACGACTCCCGATCCACGCGAGCGTCACCTCTACCGCGTAAGACTCGAGGGCGGCGGTTTGCAGCCTCTCGCGCCACAGCCCGGGGCGCACGGACTCGACCTCTCGCCGGATGGGCAATTTCTCCTCGACCAGTTTTCCTCCCTCAATGATCCGCCGGAAACCCGGCTGCTCAAGGCGGACGGGTCGCCCCTGGCCACGCTCAGCAAACAAACCGGGCATCTCGATGAATACGCGCTGGGCAAGACAGAACTGGTTGAAGTGAAAGCCGCAGACGGCACCACACTCTACGCGCGCCTGGTGAAGCCTCCGGACTTTGACCCGGCGAAGAAATATCCGGTCATTATCGAAGTCTACGGCGGCCCTCGCATGCAACTCATCCAGAACCGTTGGGGCTTGACTTCCGTGCACGACCATTTCATGGCCGAACAGGGCTATATCCTTTGGTCGCTCGATAACCGCGGGTCCTGGGGGCGAGGACACGCTTTTGAGTCAAAGGTATTCAAGAACCTTGGACACTACGAGCTCGAGGACCAGCTTGCAGGCGTCGCCTACTTGAAATCTCTGCCTTACGTCGATGCCGCGCGGATCGGCATAACGGGTTGGTCGTACGGCGGTTTCATGACGCTCTACGCGCTGACTCACGCGCCCGAGGTGTTCAAGTGCGGCGCGGCAGGCGGCCCCGTCACGGCCTGGATCTTCTACGACAGCATTTACACGGAGCGCTACATGCGCACCCCAAAGGAGAATCCGGACGGTTACAAAACCGCGTCGCCGCTGGAAACCGCCGATAAGCTGAAGGCCAAAGTGCTGCTCATGCACGGCACCGACGACGACAACGTGCACATGCAGAACACTCTGAACTTCGTGGAAGGGCTCGTCAAGGCGCGCACGCCCTTCGAGCTCTACGTCCAGCCGGGAGAAGAGCACGGATTCGCCAGCGAGCCAGCGAGGTTCTATCTCACCCAACGCATGCTGGAATTCTTCAAGCAAAACCTCTAATGGTTTTGGATTTTAGATTTTGGATTGGCGCAAGTCAGCTCTCTCAACGTGGATAAACAGCCCTCTCCCTTGGGCCCTGTGTGATAACTCAGCCTAAGCTGTCATTCCGAGCGAAGCGAGGAATCTCGCTCTGAGTATTTTCAAGGCAGTGCGAGATTCCTCGTCGTCCCACGCCTGCGGGACTCCTCGGAATGACACGCAAACTGGGGTTATCACACAGACTCACTTGGGAAGAGGGTGTCACGCGACGGTGCTTTCACCAGCCGCCGCGTGACGGGTGAGGGGGCTTCCCCGCTCCCATGCCATGCTATCGTTCTCATGGTTGCGACGGGCCACCCTGTAAGCTTTGGCGCAAAAACTCGAGCACTTTTGGGATCGCGTCCAGTGAGGATTGCGCATCCCCCTCTGGGCTCCCACCCAAGTTCTGTTCTCTCCCCGAAGTGGGATTCACGACCTTGCCATGCCAGGTAGGGACCACTTCCGGTCTGCCTGCCCGGTGCCCGGCATGAGGGTATTTCAGATGTTCGACGGCATAAGGGAAGTGGGATTGTTTCAGGCGGGCCACAACCGCATTCGCCATCATCTGTGACGGCCACACCCCATCGTCGACTCCCGAGATCAAGAGCACCGGTCCGCGCGTTTGCTCGACCGGGATGGAGGCTTGCATCATGGCCGTAGGGTTCCCCAGGAAGCGCGGCAACACATACGATAGTGGTTGTCCCCTCCACGTCCAGGCATAGGGGACGGCGGTATTGCCACAGCAGGCCGGAAAGCGCACGCTCGCCGGCACATAAGCCACCACGGCCCGGATCTGCGGGTACATCGATCCCAATTGCAGTGCAAGTTCGCCGCCCCGAGAAGTTCCCATCACGGCGACCCGGTCTGACACAATCTCCGGTCGCTGCATCATCCAGGCGAGCGCATTGCCGAAATACTCCAACGGAATCCCTTGCAGGAGAGGCGGAAGATCGTCATATCGAAAATAAGCCAGCGCGAGCGCCGCATATCCCCGCGAGGCCAACCAAGCAGCTTTGCCCTGTGGTCGTCCTCCTTCTGACCCTCCCAGGACTAGCACCGCGGGACGGGGCCCGTTGGTGTTGGGCAGAAAAAGTACGCCGTGAATTTGCCCCTCCAACTTTATGCGTTCCACCCCGCTTGCCACCATCAACTGCTCCAGTCGGGCGTTCGCCACTTGCCGGCCATCTCTCACCAGCCGGAATTCGATGATCTGCGGGCCCAACTCCCGGGGAGGTTGATACGATGACACATGTTTCTCCGTCGGCCTCATTGACCAGACCAGGCCCGCTGCGGACACTCCACTGTACGAGCCTTTCACAGGAGCTTGATTGGAGGTATCAACCACACCTTGTGCGTCGGCCGCGAATTCCGCCTGCGAGGCCCAAGTATGGCTTTCGCCATCGACCAATTCGGCCTGAATAGAAATGTGTTCATTGGGCTGCAATCCAGTGGCCCGGACCGCCGCCGCTTCGTCCACCAAAACCTGGGTGGGAATGACCTGCAACGTCTGAGCGGAAGCAATGGTGAGTGCGCTCGCCCAAAGGTAAACTGCAAGAGCGAGTTTTCGCTTCATAAATCCCCTGAGCCAAGACCTACGCCCCATAGACGTTAATCTAAGCGAGTGGTCGCGCGTCGAGCCGAGGGTGGGAGGATGTGCTTCAGCGCGCGGTGCGAGCCGGGGAGATGGGATAAGGCCCTTTATTTTCAACAACATTCCCGCTGTTCGAGAATAACTCCTTTGTTATCAATAACATTCCTGTTTCAGTCCTCTGCCAAGAAACGCGGTGCTTTGTTTTCAACGACATTCGTGCATCCTTCGCTGCCCTTTTAATCCCCATCATTCCCGCGAAGGCGGGAACAAGAAGCGCTACCAAGCATTCTAGCCTACTTTTCGGGGTTGTCAAGGGACAGGGAGTCCGCAAGGGCCACCTCCCCGGCATCGCCGTTCAGGGAGATATGCTGTCCGCTGCGGATGCGCTCCGTCGCCACGCCCGTCCCCAGCACCGCCGGGATGTGATACTCGCGCGCCACAATGGAACTATGACTGAGTGGACCGCCGACATCGGTGACCACACCGGAAGCGAGCGCGAAGAGCGCAGTCCAGGCCGGGGTGGTGATTTTGGCAACGAGGATATCACCCGGTTGCATCTGGTCGAACTCCTCGGGGCCGTGAATCACCCGCGCAACTCCCGTCACGCGGCCCGGACTCGCGCCAACCCCTTTGATGACCTTACCGGCACGCTGGCCGGTGCGCGCCGGCATCCAGTGGCTGAAGTCGATGCCAAGGAATCGGGCGCCGCCCTTGATGGGCAGGGCAACGGGCGGCGTCACCCTACGCTCGATATCCTGCGTAGCCCGGCGCTTGGCCACTGCGCCAGCGTAATCTCGCGGGGGCTGGCCTAAGTCGAGGGCGCGTGCCGCTGCTTCCGCTTCTTCATACGTCAAGCAAAACACGTCGTCGGGTTGCGCGATCGCGCCCGCCACGGCCAGCCGCCGTCCGACTTCGCGCAACATGCGGCGCAGTTGCGGCCAGCCCAGCCCGACGTCGGCGAGCGCGTCCTCGCGCAGCGGCGCGTACCGCTGGGCTGTGCGAACCAGAGGCCGGGTGAATCGCAATCGGAGGCCTTTCAGCCGGGCAAGAAGGGATTCGGTGGCTTGCTCCCGCGCCGCGGCCGCCGCTGCCTGACGCTCATAAGGGCTGCGCGCCTCCCCCGAGAGAAAGTATTTGAGTGTTTTTAGCAGCGGCTCGGGGTCGTCCGCGGGGGCGCTCGATGCAAAATCCAGGTCGTAGACGGCGTGACCGAAGCAATCAAGATGCTGTGCGAAGCGGCCAGTGAACTGCCGCCAGCTCTCAACATCGGCAATGGGCGCGGTCTGGGAGGCGTATGCCACCGCAATGTGCTCGCTCGAGGCGTGTGCAAGATAGCTGGCGAGTTCCGGCTGCGTGCGTGTCCAGGAGGCCAGGTCATAAAGTGATTTCTCGGCCCGGATGGGCTCGCTATCGAAACCAAGCAAAAATGCTAGCGCGGGCGGCCCGCCCTTACGCTTGAGGAAGCGGTTGTAGACCTGCGTGAACGTCGCCTCGCTTAGAGTCGAAACCGGAATGATACCGGTCTGGATGTCCACGTAATGGTTTGCCGCCGCCTTCACAATCTCGCCCGCGCCGGCGAGCAATTCCGCTGCGGGGGTATTATCCAAGTCGCGCACAGCCCACGCCCTGACGACGTTTGCATAGTGTGGCCGCGCTTGCTCGGCCCAGCGCGCCTGCGCCGAACGCAGCAGCCGGACCATCCTGGGGAGGAGCGTGGGCAAGGCGACGAGCAGCCGGGTCGTTTGCCACGCACCTAGCCCGATTTCGGCGTAGGCGTACTCATGGATGGTCACCAGAAGGAAATTACCACCGGCCATCAGGCGCCCGAATCCCAGCGATTGCAGCAAAGCCCGCAGCGTTTCGTTCCACAGCGGCAGAGCGAGCGTCGCGAAGAGCGGCGAGAGCGGATCGGGCAGCAGTTCGGCTACGCCGCTTCGCGCGTAGCGCCCCCCCGCCTGCGGCAGCTTCCATTCCAACGTCGGGCGCGGCTCAGGCAGGGCGGTAATAGGACGCGCCTGGAGGATGAAGATGCGCTGGTGGCACATCGCCCATTCGATGTCCATCGGCTGTCCATAAAGCTGCTCGATCTTGGCGCCGAGACGGACCAGTTCAGCGACTTGCGCCGGTTGCAGGGCAGGCCGAGTGCGCTTTTCCGCAGGCACCGGCTCTTCGCGTGTTCCTCCAGAAACGAGTACCGTCATCACCTCTTTACGCGCGATGTCCTGCGACACCAGCGCGCCCGTTTGCTTGGCGACGACAATCGTGTCGGGTGTAACTTGTCCGCCGACGATCGCCTCGCCCAATCCCCACGCCGCGTTAAGCATCATCTGGTCACGCGCGCCCGTCATTGGATTCGCCGTGAAGAGGACGCCGGCTACATCAGCCGGAACCAGTTGCTGCACCACCACGGCGATGCTGACATCTTCGGGACGGATGCCATGTTGCGCGCGGTAGCTGAGCGCGCGCGCCGTCCACAACGAGCCCCAGCAGCGCTTGACGGCATCCAGCACATTCACTCCCCCGCACACGTTCAGATAGGTTTCCATTTGGCCCGCGAACGACATCTCCGGCAAGTCTTCCGCAGTGGCGGAGGAGCGCACCGCGACAGGCGGATCGCCTTTGCCCAGTTCGTTATAGGACTGCTCAATCAGCGCAGCGACATCCTCGGGGATCGTACTCTGGGCGAACAGGGACTGGATTTGCGCCGAAGCGCGCTCCAATGTGGCTGGATCGTCCGGGCTGGCTTGCGCCGCGGCGGAAAGCAGCGCGTCGGCTAATCGGTTCTCGCTCACAAACCGGCGATAGGCGTGGGTGGTGATATGAAAACCGGGCGGCACGGGCAGATCGTGCGCCGCCATGCGCGCCAGTGACAAACCCTTTCCGCCCACCAGTTCGAGCGTCGCTTCAGGGCTATCCAGTTTGAGAATTAAAGGGCCGGCTTGAATTGGACTCATTGCGCCACCGCCTAACAGCAGAGCACGATCGAGCGCAGTCTACCATACTTCTCGCGCCGCGAGTTATCTGCGCTATCATCAAGGGCTGGAAGTGTATGAACAGCCCTCTCCCCAAGAGAGTTTGTGTGATAATCCCAGCATGTCATTCCGAGGTGTCCCGATCTGATCGGGACGACGAGGAATCTCGCATTGCCTTGAAAATACTCAGAGCGAGATTCCTCGCTCCGCTCGGAATGACAGCTTGGACAGGGTTATCACACAGACTCCAAGGGAAAGGGCTATTATTGTCGAGGCTGGACTGCGGCGGTTCTACGATGAAAACCGTCTGGCGGAATCTGCGATATACCCTGCGCGTGCTGGGCAAGCATCCCGGCTTCACGTGCGTGGCGATCCTCTCGCTGGCGCTGGGAATCGGCGCCAACACCGCCATCTTCTCCCTGCTCGATGCTCTGCTCCTTCGTGACCTTCCGGTGCGGCAGCCGGAGCGCCTTGTGGAGCTTTCCGTAGTCCGCCGAGGCAACAGAATCATGTTCTCGTATCCTATGTTTCGTGAGATCGAACGAGGGCAAAAGTTTTTTTCAGGCTTAATTGGCTGGAGCTTTGGCGGGATGACCAATGTCGAGATCAACGGAGTACTCTCGCAAGCCAATGTGCGCTCGGTGACCGGGAATTACTATTCCGAGTTGGGCGCGACGCCTCTTCTGGGACGATTACTTGCGCCGGAAGATGTGAATCTCGCGGGGAACGGAACCTCGCCGGTGGCCGTTCTTAGCTTCGAGTTCTGGCAACGCCGCTTCGGTGGGGCTTCGGACGTTGTCGGAAAACAGATAGCGATCGACGGACAGCCCTTCACCATCATCGGCGTGTCGCGGAAGTGGTTCACGGGCATGACGACCGGCGTGTCGCCGGACGTCACGATTCCGATGAAAGGTACCGACAACCGGGCGATGCTTTGGGTGTTTATTACAGGCCGGCTTAAGGACGGCGTCAGTGTTGCGCAGGCTCGAGCCCAACTGCAATCATTCTGGCCTGAGGTGCTGCGAGCCACGGCTTCCACCGAGACTCCCGGACTTCGGCGACAAACCTTCTTTTCGATGGGCTTGGACGTAGCGCCCGCCGCGACGGGCGTCAACGCCGCGCTGCGCTCCACCTTTACGCGGCCGCTCTACGTGCTGATGGGCATTGTGGGGATGATCCTCCTAGTCGCCTGCGTGAACTTGGCGAGCCTGATGCTGGCGCGCGCAGCCGCGCGAAGCCACGAGATGAGCGTACGTGTGGCGCTGGGGGCGAATCGCTGGACACTGGCCCGCCAAGTATTGACCGAGAGTCTTTTCCTTTCTGGCTCTGGCGCGGTGCTGGGAATCGCCTTTGCCTACTGGGGAAGCCGCCTGCTCGTGGGTCTCCTGACGGAGGGAGATCTGACTCCGGTCATCCTCGATCTGAGCCCTGATCGGCGTGTACTGTCGCTGACTGCGTCCGCCGCCATCGTGGCCGGAATCCTCTTTGGTCTGGCTCCTGCCTGGCGCGCGTCGCGCGAAGATCCCGCTTCAGCCCTCCAGGCCGCTCGCAGCTTGGCGGGTGGCACTGGAAAGCCCGGCAAGGCGCTCATCGTCACCCAGGTCGCCCTTTCCCTTACGGTGCTGTTGGCAGCCGGACTCCTGGTGCGAAGCTTTCGGAAGTTATGTTCCGCCAACCTCGGCTTCGAGCAAGAAAGCGTCCTTCAAGTTGACCTTTATCCCAGGCCGGGCGGTTACCAGAACCTGGACATCAGCAGTTATCACAAACAACTCATTGAGCGGACCTCCAGCCTCCCGGGCGTACGTTCTCTTGCCTTCTCGGATGTCTCCCTCAGTGACGACCGGAGCTGGCAGGACACGGTCTCAAGGATGTCAGATGCCTCCGGGCCAAGCGCTGGCGTTGCGACGGCAGCGGTGATGGTCTCGCCAAGTTTCTTCCGCACGCTCGGCATCGGTCTGCTTCGCGGCCGCGACTTCGGCTGGAGCGATGACGAGCACCACCCCCACGTCGCCATTGTCAGCAGTGGTCTTGCCGGGAGGCTATTCCCCTCAGGCAATGCCCTCGGCCAGCGCATTCGCTTTGGCTTCATGCCCGAGTTCCAGAACCTCGAAGTTGTAGGCATCGCAAACAATACGCGGCTTTTCGATCTCCGCAATGCAGCTGCTCCGGTTGTTTACGTTTCCTGTCTTCAATATCCGCAATGGACGCAAGAGGGCCATCTCTTTGTGCGCACCAGGGAGGCGCCGGAAGCGCTGGCTCAGGCCGTGGGGAATGAGATTCAGTCCCTCGGACATGAATATCCCCTGAGCACGAAGACAGTTGCGCAAGAGGTCGATCAGGCGCTGGTGGAGGAGCATGTTATCGCCCTGCTCTCGTGCTTTTTCGCGGCGCTGGCGCTTTTATTGGCTTCGGTCGGGTTGTACGGATTGATGTCCTACGCCGTTACCCGACGTACGCGCGAAATCGGAATTCGCATGACGCTGGGCGCGCCGCCGCGGAGAGTGCTTTGGGCGGTCCTGCGGGAAGCGCTGGCGCTGGCTCTTCTGGGATTAGCGCTCGGAATTCCTTGCGCGCTGGCCTCGAGCCGCCTGCTTGCCAGCATGCTTTTTGGGCTTTCAGCGCATGACTTACCCACCCTCGCCATGGTGTCGCTACTGCTCCTCGTGGTGGCGCTGTTCGCCGCCTACTTGCCGGCCCGCCGAGCCTCGCGCATCGACCCCATGACCGCGGTCCGCATGGAATGACATTGGGATGGGTGTCGAGTGAGCCCTACCCCTACAACTCGTAGGGGGACGGCTTGCCGTCCCCTGGCTCGCACCGCTTCCAGAGCGAGCCTGTTTCGTGTACACTCACGGCGGCCGGAGTTTCCAAAACGCACGTCCCAGATGGGCGGGAGACAACTATGGAAGGCCTGCAAGGTGTGTTGGAAGGTTTGCTGCAACCCACTCACTTTATCTTCATCTTCGTTTATGTTCTCTTGTTTCACCTCGCCCTGAGCGTTGTTGTGATTCTCCTGGTCTATACGGATTTTCAGAGGGTTCCGAGCGCCTTCAGGAAGCTCGAGCCCAGCCTGGTTTGGCTGCTGCTGATCCCGTGCTTTAACCTGGTTTGGAACTTTTATGTTTTTCCCGGGCTCGCCGACTCATTCAAAGCGTATTTCAACTCGGTTGGAGACAGTTCCGTGGGAAACTGCGGGCGGGACCTGGGGCTTGGATATGCCGTCTGTAGCGCGGCTTCAGTAGTTCCCGTTGTCGGCTGCCTTACTGGAGCCGCAACGCTGGCTCTGCTGATCCTATTCTTAGTGAAGGCGAACGAGCTCAAGAATCGGATACCCATTACTGCGGCAGACTGAGTGTTTCAAATGATGGAGTCGATCAAACTTTTGCAGCGTGCGGCCGGCGTAGCCCTGGCGGCAAGTATCCTCATACCAGCCTCGAAACTGCCCGTTGTGCCCCTCTGCCCCTTTAAAATGCTGACGGGATTTCCTTGCCCAGGTTGTGGCCTGACTCACGCCTTCTGTAGTATTTCACACGGTCATTTCAAGACGGCCTGGCAGGCGAATCCCTTCGGGTTCGTCTTTTACATAGGGGCACTTGCTTGCCTGGCCTGGCCATGGCTGCGCGCGAGATTCCCAGGAGTTGAAGTCGCCCTGAGACGCACTCGGGCGCTCGTGTGGGCTCCTGCTCTGCTGATGGCAGGAATGTGGCTCTATGATTTGGTGCGGATCGCACGATTCTAGGAGGGATGCCCACATCAAGGCCGGCGCTACGTTGCGTTCGAGACGCTGCGGCAGTCCAAAGAGGAAAAAGGATCATGCCTTATCAAAAGCGAAGCCCATATATCGTCTTAGCGGTTGTACTCTCTCTGTTTCCATGCTCGATCTCCACCTCGCAGACGATGGGGAACGATCTCATTAACCATCTCTGGAAAGCCTGGTGGATTACGCATCCCGAAGGCCCGCAGCGGGAGTTCGGGGTATTTCATTTCCGCAAGACTTTCACACTGGCCTCAGTTCCTCAGCGCTTCGTTATCCACGTGAGCGGCGACAACCGCTATGAGCTGTTCGTGAATGGCAAGCGGGTGGTGGCCGGCCCTGCGCGCGGCGATCTGTATCATTGGCGCTACGAGACGCTGGATATTGCTCCGCACCTTGTGCCCGGCCAAAATGCGCTTGCGGCCGTTGTTTGGAACTTCGCCGAACTGGCTCCCATCGCCCAGATGACCAACGAAACCGGCTTGATCGTTCAAGGCGACGGCAAAGCCGAAGAGATCGTGAACACAGGTCCATCCTGGAAGGTCCTCAAGAGCCAGGCCGTGCGCTTGATCTGCCCGGATGAAGAGAAGCTCGGCGGATATCTGGCGTCCGGCCCAGGCGAGGACGTGGACGGCGCGAAGTATCCGTGGGGATGGGAAGCAGGAGATTTCGACGATTCCGGTTGGAGGGCTGCAAAACCCATCACCCGGGGCGGCCCGCGCGGAATTAGAGACAGTCCATCAAGATGGATGCTGATTCCGCGAACCATTCCCTTGATGGAAGATAAGCTGGAAAGGTTCTCCCGCGTAGCCCGCGCGAGTGGCATCGAGCCCCCCTCAGGATTCGTTCAGGGCGATCAACCCATCACCCTGCCGGCCAATTCACGGGCCTCGCTGCTTTTCGATCAAAGCTACCTGACCACCGGTTATCCGGAGCTCGTCACCAGCGGTGGCCGAGGCGCCAGCATCACCCTGACCTACGCGGAGGCGCTTTACAAGGGGCGCGAGAAAGGCAATCGCAACCAAATCGGAGGGAAGGAAATCCGCGGCATCGAGGATCGCTTCCAGCCGGAGGGCGGTCGGCACCGCATGTTCCGGCCACTCTGGTGGCGCACTTTTCGATACTTGCAACTGGATGTCGAGACCGGCAAGGAGCCGCTGACCGTGGAAGATCTGAGGTCGCGCTTTACCGCTTACCCATTCGAGATGCGGGCCAGCTTTGAGAGCGACGATGCAGAGCTTGCGAAAATCTTTCAGGTGGGCTGGCGCACAGCCCGGCTCTGCGCTCATGAGACCTACATGGATTGCCCGTATTGGGAACAACTCCAATATGGCGGCGACACGCGCATCCAGGGACTGATTTCTCTCTACATGACCGGGGACGATCGCTTGGTTAAAAATGCCATCGAATCGCTGGACGAATCCCGCACCCCGGAAGGCTTGATCCAGAGCCGCTATGCATCATTCTTGCCGCAATACATCCCGCCGTTCGCACTCTTTTGGATCGGCATGATGCACGACCTCTGGTGGTACCGCGGCGATGTCGATTTCCTGCGAGGTTACCTGCCGGGCGTCCGCGACGT
>Ga0371490_1001361_pt1 | contig 12866 bp, 9 predicted proteins | sample MB2SIPfraction_FD_207959 | JGI IMG/M metagenome (GOLD analysis project Ga0371490, IMG submission 207959) | Lab enriched peat soil microbial communities from McLean, Ithaca, NY, United States - MB28FN SIP fraction | ecosystem: Environmental > Terrestrial > Soil > Wetlands > Peat | place: USA... | reverse complement strand
GGTGTAGGTGCCCAGCGTGGCTTCCGTGGAACTCCACTTCAGGTCGTTGCCCGGCGTCATACTGTCAAAGTGCTTCGCCAGTAGTTGGGCATTGGCGCCAGAAAGATCGGTTTGATCCACCGCGGCGCCGATGGGGAAGTACGACGAAAGCGACTGGAAGATCGACGGAATGCCGGTCTGGATGGTCGCCGGCGGCACATAGCTCAACTGGAAGTCGTCTATGTAGAACGAGACCAGGTCGGTGCCTGACGCGGGCATGGTCTGCAGATAGAGCGAGGCCTGTCCGGTGTCATAGGGGCTGGCCATGTTGTAGCCCATCACGCTGATCTGGTGCCAGTTGCCATCGGCGAGAACCGTGACGCCCGGATAGCCGCTCACGCCGGGATAGCTGGTGGTTCCGCTCTTGGTCGTCTGCAGGCTCACGTTGATCACGTGCGACGAGCTATCGGCCGGCGTGAGCAGCACCCACACGCTTATGTTATACGTCGAACCGACATACATCTTGTTGCTTACACTAATCGACGGCCCATCCCAGTTGCCGATGCGCCCCGTGGTCAGCAGGCTGTGAGTGCCACTGTGCGCCGCTGCGGTCGAGTTAGTGACCGAGGAGCTGCCGGAGCGCGAACTCCAGCCGTCCAACCCGCCATCTTCAAAAGTGCTGGTAATGCCGGTGTTGTCCTGCTGGCTCGGGTTGATAGGCGCCGGCGACAGCTCGCCGATCGTCACATCGCTGACGTAGAAGGAATCCGTCGCGCTGCTCGATTGCAGATAGAGGTCCAGTTGCGTGGGCGGTCCCGGCAGATTGCTGTAGCTGAAGGTGCCCTGCACCTTGGTCCATGCCGTACTCGATAAGACCGCCGAGGTGGCGATCGTCCCATACGCTCCGCTGGTGGCGCAGTCGGCCGTCACGGTCGATAGCGAGACCGTCGGATTGTCCGCTTCCGGCGCCGCCAGCATCACATACGCGGTGATCTGATAGGTCGCGCCGGCAACCATATTATTCACGCTCAAAAGGTTCAGGGCTGGGCCCATCCAAGTTGCGGTCCGATTCGAGACCAGCAGGCTGGTCGAATTTCCATTCGGGTCAGCCAGCGGCGAGGTCGATGGCGTCAGCGTCGGCGATCCGAAGGGGAACCAGCCGTCCGTGCTGCCGCTGAAGAGATAGGTCGCAATCGTCGATCCACTCGGCGGAGGCGCGGTCTCAGTAATCACCACATCGTCCAGATAGAAGCCTTCACTGGTTGCTCCGCCTATCAACTGCGCATACAACGTCAGGCTTGTCGTGGTCGTGGTCGGCGTGTAGGTGCCGCCGATCTGCGCCCATCCGGAGTCGGTCACTGCCACTTCGTAGTTGCCGATGGTGATATAGTTGGTGCCGGACGAATCGACCTGAACCATCGAAAAATTCGCATTGCCGCTGGAGTTGCCAGCAGCCAGTTGGACCCAGCCCGTAATCGTATACGTCGCCCCAGGCAGTAATACACTGCTCAGGTTAATTGACGGCCCGCCGTGTGCGTTTCCGTTGGAGTCGGTGGTCGGGGCGGTCGCCGTCAAAAGGCTGTAAGAACCGGTATATGCAGCCGCCTCCGTTGCCACCGGCGTGCTCGCGTTGTAAAACGAGCTCCAGCCTTCGGCGGTCCCGTCTTCAAAGTCGTAGGTTGCCACGGTCTGCGCTCTCAGGTACCCGCTTCCCAGCATGGCAAACGTTACAGCCAGCAACGCGGCGCGAGCGATCAAGCCAACTGACAGACCCTTAATCGGACACAGATGGGAGGGATTCATCTCGTATCTCCTATTCAGAATTGTGTTGTTGAAACGGACTCGTACAGTTCCTCGTTCGCCCCAATATTTAGGGCTACCAAGTACTGTGATTTACTTGGGCACGAGAAGTATATGTACGTCACGAGAACAATGTCAAGGAAAACTCGGCCTGAGCCCAGGGCCGATGCATATCATTAACTATATGAAGCAGATGCCGATTTCACCGGCAATAAAATCGGCTTTACCCGCGACGGCGCCCCTGAACGCGATTGTCGTTCGGGTCGTCGGGAATTCAGCCGGGCGCCCAGGTCCCACATCGAGACCTGGGATTCCGGCCACTGACCACTGAAAATCTTACCGGCTGAAGCTCACATACTTGCGCTGGACGTAGAGGCGGAAACCGCCGGCCGGGTTGGCTGTCACTTGCAGCGGCATGGGGCGCTTCTGTGCGGCATCCTCACCCGCGGCCAACATACTATATGCTGGCCGGGGCGGTCCGATTTGAACGGACTACCATCTGCTCCCAAGACAGGTTATAAGGTTTATGGAAACCTGTTGAAATTGAGTAAAGTTAAGTGTTTTTGATTGAATTGTTTACCATGTAACTGCCAAACCCTATTGATCCTTGTGGTTGTTGGGTGCTTGACAGTTACAAAATCGATTACAGCTATGAATCTGCCCGGCGTTTTGTGCAGAGGACAAACCAGAAAAGTGCGTCAGTCGCCGTTGGCTGGGTCCTCGTGCTCCGCGCTGTTGAAGTGACAATACTCTCATATCGACGTTCCTTCAAGCGAGAACACGGCCGCCTTCTGTCCCCTGATGGAATTATGGCGAGGCACAGCCTGTCAACCTCTGCCGTGACAGAAGTGTTCACTTTGCCAGTTATTGATCAGACCTGGTTTTCAGCAAGAGCCACCGAGCGAGGATCAAGCTGCCAGATGCGCTTGGCGCCGGGGTCGGATAAGGGGCCCGGAGCTCTGGTTTCTCCGGTGACCATGCCGAGCATATCGTTGTTAATATGATTGAATACACTCACCTTTGGGAACGGCTGGCTGCTGCTTATCGTCAACTCCAGGCGGTCAGGATCAAAGTCTACCTGCATGTCGCCCAAAGCTCCGTTTTTGTCCCAGCCGTGCGTCTCTCGCCAAGCCGGCAAGTCGAGGTACTGCTTCGAGTCGGATGTGAAAAATCCCAGAAACTCGTGCGGCATGGAAACATAGAGGTTACCGTCGGCCTCGTTGTGTTGGTTGAGGAACACGATGGCTGACTTGCCGCAACTGGTGAAGATGTTGTTATAGATATTGTTCTCCTGGGCGGTACCGCTGCCCGCACGATCCTCGCGTACGATCGCAAAAACGCCCGAGTTGTCGCAGCGGCCGATCAGATTTTGGGCAACAGTCAGACGATCGCTGGCATTGATGAAGACGCCGGATCCCGCGCATCCTCTCTGGCCGGGCGTGCCCGGCTCGGCGTTGCGGACATTCCAAATGACATTGTTGTCGATCTGGTTCAGTTGGAGGTTCATCTCCATATGAACGGCGGCGCTTACGGTGAGGACGTCGGCAAACACGTTGCTGGTGATGCGGCAGTTGACGTCGCCGCTGTCGAACCAGACCGCGTTGGCGTGGCGGATATGGCGGACCACGTTGCGGCGGAAAAGCATGTTTTGGGCACGGTGGAACTTTGCTGCGGCGGCTTCCCATTCGCGTTCGGCGTCGGCCCAGCCGCACCACTCGATAAGATTGTCCTCGATGAGGGTATTCTGGGTACCCATGCCGGCTAGACCTTCGACGCCGCAGTAGCGAATCGTGTTACCGCGGATGATCTGAGATACCCCGGCTTGCGGCGTGGGACCGCCATTCCAGTCGCCGTTGCCGATATCGAGGCCGGTACCGTTGGCCCATTCGATGGTGTTGCCCTCGATGATCCAGTGATTGCCGCCGCCGGTGGAAACGATGCCGCGCTGCGGAACCGGGTAACCGTTGCCGGCGTGCTGGAAGGCGATTCCCTTGACGCGGATGTAGGCAAGACCTTTTTGCGCGGGGACGAAGGCTTGCTCGCGGGTGGTGACTTCGATCATATGCTCAGCGGGAGTGCCGGAGGACATACGGATGTGAATGGCGTTTCCCGAGTTTTCGACACAGAACCTTGCATCAGGCGAGCCGCCGATCTCCTGCATGATGGGACCTCCGCGGGTGCGAGCAGGCAGGCCGGTGAGAGGCACCGGTGCACCTGGAGGCGGAGGGCCGGGCAGCCGCGCGCTTGCCATTTCGCGAAGCTGCTCCATCGGCTCCAGGGGTTTGCCGTCCACAAAGACCAATCCACGGCGGCGGAAATAGGGACCCATGTCGACCGATTTGGTATCCAGCCAAGACCGATCACCCGGCGCGCTGTCCAGGCCGAAGGGGTTATAGGCGCCGGGGAACATCGAGCCGGTGAGCTCGTGTTGCCAGGCTATCTGGCTTTCACCCTGGCCGGCTGGGCCTCCGCCGCCGAAACGACGGATCGGGATCGACTCCTGCTGCCAGCCGTCTTTGAGGATTTCAGAGCCTCTGACGAAAACTTTTGCACCTGGGGCTGCCTCGTAGCTGATCATCTTAGCCGGACCTGTACCGCCGCGCACCGGGCGGACGCACTCGCGGTAGGTGCCGGAGGCGATGACCACGCGTTCGCCGGGCTGGAGGACCTGGGCGGCCTTGTTGATGGTGCGGAAGGGCCGCTCACGGGTGCCCGGTCCGTTGTCGTTGGCCTTGGCGGAGTTATTGTCCACGTAGTAGGTCCTCGAAAATGTCAGAGGCTGTTCCCAAGAGGCATACTCGGTGCCGTCGGGCAGGCGAGAGTCCGACGACGCAGCCTTGTGATTGGGTTGGGCTGCATCTGTGGCGACATCTTGCTGAGTTTGGCCGAAGGCGCTGCCACCGAGACCAACCATTGCCCCCACGCCTGCCGCATACAGGAGAAAGCGCCGGCGATCTATTGGTTGGCTGGGAATTCCATTCTTTGACGCATCAGGATTTGAGAGGAATTGCTTTTGCCCTGATTTCATACTAGACACATTAAGCTAAGATGCTTGCAAAAGTAAAGAAATCAAGGCTAAATCAAACTTTTTCGCACACCCCGGGCCCCGGAAGCGGGAGCCGCCGAGGGCGGTCAGCACGGATTGGCACGCCATCCAAGTAGCAAAATATGTAGACACAGAATCGTCAGCGCTGGCCTCAATCGGAACAACCTGTTGGGACTCCACATCCCGGCTCCGTTGAACAGGGTCGCTACGGGATTTGATTGCCACGCGTAGCTGTCCTCTTTGGGGCTGGGCACCAAGGGGGAAGGGACAATCATTGTTTTGTCCTTGATTTGTGCATCGGCACAATACCACTTCCGGTCTTCTGGTATCAAGAAGAAATCTTGAAGGGAAAGTTACTTTTTACTGCCAATTTATCGATTTATTAGATGTATTATCGAGTCATGAACACCACCCTTGATGAATGGGAAGTCCTGCATGCCATCGTGCAGCTAGGGGGCTTCGCGCAAGCGGCGGAACAACTCAATCGCTCTCAATCGACGATCAGCTACGCTATCGCGCGACTGCAGGATCAGCTTGGGATAACGCTCTTTGAGCAAAAGGGCAGAAAAGCACACCTAACCGAAGCAGGACGCGTGCTGCTGGCCGACGCCGAACCCCATCTGACTGGATTTCACCAGCTTGAGCAGCGGGCTCGCTCACTTGCCTCAGGTGGACAATCCGAGATTCGAGTGTCGGTAGATACTATTTATCCCAACGAGCGGCTCTTCGCTGCACTGGCGGAGTTTGCCCGGAGCTTTCCCTATGTCCACCTGAAGCTTCGCCAAGCTACCTTCCTTTCTGCGGATTCCGAGTTCACCGCGCACAATGCTCATCTCTGTGTCGCAGGCCTGATGTCGCGCGAGTATTTCGTCAAACCGATCCTGGATATCCGGATGCTCGCCGTTGCCCGCCGGGATCATCCACTCCATTCACTGAAAAGGGAGGTCTCCCGGATCGATATGATACAGCACATGCTCGTGATAGTCGAAAGACCAGAAGCTGGCGGCACGACGCACCAACCGCGCAGCCCCGCTCAACGTTTTCTGGCTGCCACCACGATTGAGGCTGCGATTGATGCCATTCGGAGCGGGTTCTGTTTCGGTTGGCTGCCGGTGTACCGTATTCAGCCCTACCTGGATAGTGCTGAATTCTCCCCGATTCGTATGCCGGTTGGCGGCATGAGGGAGGTTCGCCTCAGTCTCGTTTGCAAGGATTCGAATTTGGGCAGCAAGGAATTGGATGCCCTTGCTGAATTGCTCGGCAGGAATCGGGAATTGGAAGTCATCTAGGCGCGTTACGGCTGCGTTTCTTCCATTGCCCGTGTGTTGCTGTTTGAATCATCAATTCTGAAATCCTCCATAGCTGTTGCCGCGTTCGAATCTTCTCAAGATCGCCTGGAGAACGGAAAGCAACGCCCTTTCTGGTGCAAGCTGGATCACTGCCCATTCACTTGCGGTCATCCCGGAAGAGCCTGGGAGCAAAGTTGTTCAGATCGCGCCGCCACGTGAGCCACTCGTGGGCCGTGCCAGGCGAAGAAAAGTAGACGTATTTGATTCCGGCCTTCTCCAGCATCGCGCGGAAGGCGCCAATGGCTGCGGGGAAGGGATTGGGTTCCTGCGTGCCCATGCCGAGCCAGAGCAGCTTCACTTTCGCGTTGAATGCCACACCGTCCTTGAAGACGCCATTGAAAGCCGTCGCGGGATCGAGCGCCTCGGTGCTCAGGCCGTTCATCGTGCCGCTGAATCCAGCCATGTAGGCGAAGGTGTCCAGATGGCCCGTCGCCAGGTGCAACGCCTGGTTGGCTCCCATGGAGAGACCGGCCATTGCCCGGTGCTCGCGGTCGGGAATGGTGCGGAAGGTCGAGTCGATCATCGGGATGACATCCTGAATTATCACGTCCTCGAAGGCGCCAATTTCTCCGGGGCGCCCTGAGGCGGGCGGCCCAAACGGCCCGGCGGGACGTGACGCATAGCCGTTGTCCATGACGATGATCATGGGCACGGCCTTCTTCTCCGCAATCAGGTTATCCAGGATCAGGTTGGCGTGGCCCTGGAAGATCCATCCGGTCTCGTCCTCGCCCATGCCGTGCTGGAGATAAAGCACCGGATAGCGCGCGCCGGGGTTGGCATCGTAATCCGGCGGTGTGTAGATAAAGCAGCGCCGCCATTGGCCTGTGATCTTCGAGTGGTAGATGCGGATGCGGACATCCCCATGCGGCACATCGTTCGCCAGATAGTAGTTGACGCCATCCTCGGGTACTTCGATGCCGCTCGCGTCCATTCCCATGCCGAAGTATGTATGGCTGCCCGGATCGTTCATGCGGACCCCATCGGCGTCGAGCGCGTAATAGTGGAAGCCTACGACGATCGGGGGCGTGGTCGCGCTCCACAGGCCGTCATTGCCGCGCGTCATGGGGAACTTTTTCCCGGTAATATCCACGTCCACCGACTGAGCCGAGGGCGCCTTGAACTGGAAGGCCACGCTATGATCCGGCAGAACGCGCGGATACGGCGCGCCCATTACATTCGTCGTAGCGGGTTTGGCGTCCTCGACCGCTGAGGCGCGCATGCCCTCCGGTGAGCGGCGCCAGGCAAAGTAGGCGTCCAGCGTCTTCAGCCCTGCTTCGTTGGGAACGGGTCCGGTGTGCGGCGTTCCGGCAAAGTACATCAGTTCGGGATGTGCGTCGCTGAAGGCCGGCCACTTGGGTATTTTCTTGCCGTTCGGATCGCCGTACTTGGCAAAGTTGGTCCAGTAGGTCGCCATGGCGTCGGAGATCACATGATCCGTCGCGCTGGGAACTTCGTTCGGCAGGTCATTCAGATGGCCGAAGACATATGGAACCTCTCTGCCGTGCCATGCGCCAAAGCCTTCATGCTCCGAGCCAGCGGGAAAGTCCGGATGCTGATCGAAGTAGTAATAGAAGACCTTGGAACTGCCCCGTTGCGATTGCAGCCGCGCCCAGATCCAGGTATGCCATCCGAAGGCCGCATCGCGGGAGAGATCGCGCGCCGTCTTGGGCACGGACTTGTCGCCGGCTGGATAGGCTTTCAGCAGGCTGTCGGCAAAAGCGCCATAGCGCTTGCGCACACCGTCGATATAATCCTTCGGCGTGCGGTCATGGGAAAAGCTCGCGCCCTCATCCGAGTTGTATCCAATGAGGACAGGAATATCATTGAATTTTCCGGCGTCGTAGAGCCTGTACTGATCGGAAGGGATCACCCAGCCGTCGGTATTCGGCCAAGCCAGGCCGCGCGTGGCTGCCAGCAGCTTCTCCGCTGGCAGCTTGCGAAGCTCGGCGAGCGATGCGGTTCCCGCGTTGCCGGCGAAGGCTTGACCGTCCTTCTCGGCAATGGCAAGAGGCCGCATGTTCTCACCCGGCATTCCCGCCGCGCGTAGGGGGCCGAAGGAGCCGCCGCTCTCAGAGACTGCACCCTCAAAGAGGCCCTTGGCCAGGGGCGAAGCGCACAGCTGACTCACGGCGATGCCTCCGGCCGACTCGCCGAAGATCGTGACTTTGTTGGGATCGCCGCCAAATGCGCCAATATTCTTTTTGATCCACTGCAGAGCGGCAATCATATCGAGCAAGCCGTAGTTGCCCGAGACATGCTGGGGCGACTCCGCGCTCAGTTCCGGGTGCGCCAGAAAGCCGAGGGTTCCTACGCGGTATGCGATGCTGACCAGCACCACGCCTTTCTTCGCCAGAACCTCGCCGCTGTAATCTGGGATCGATGTGGCGCCGCCGGCAAAGCCGCCGCCGTAGATCCAGACCAGCACAGGGACTCTTGCGGATGCAGACTTTGCCGGGCTCCAGACATTCAGATAAAGGCAGTCCTCGCTCATTGCGGGAGCCTTGCCGCCAGCGGGGCCGAAGCTGCCCTGCACACACCGCGGCGCGAACTTGTCCGCGGGGCGCACACCCTCCCACTTGGCCGCCGGTTGCGGAGCGCGCCAGCGCAGATCGCCGACCGGCGGAGCCGCGAACGGAATGCCCCGGTAGACAGTGAGACCATCTTCCTTTGTGCCCTGCAACAGGCCCTGTTCAACTTTTGCGGTAGGAGCCGCGGCCCAGCTCATCCAGGAGACTGCCGTGATGGCGATTGCCAGCAAAACCGTTCTCATTGTCAAATTCCTTTCCTATTCTTAACCTGAATGCGCTTCACGGAGAGTTTACACAACCGTACACGAATGTAAACGCCGCGATATTTGCACTCGTAATAGGAGTAGATCGCCTAGCCCGTTGTGAGGCCTCCATCGACAGGAAACGCAACCCCATTGATGAACGAGGCCTCGTCGCTCGCGAGGTAGACAAGCGCGTTCGCGACGTCGGTCGCGCTAGCGAGCCTTCCCAAAGGCACTTCGCCGAGTCTCTCTGCCCGGCGCTCGGGATCTTTGAGCATGACCTGCACTAAGGGGGTTTCCACCGTGCTGGGATGGATGGAGTTGCAGCGGATATTGTCCTTCGCGTATCGCACGGCCACCGATTTCGTGAGCAGGGTCAGGGCGCCTTTGGTCGTCGTATAGGCCTCGTTCGTGTATTTGTGACCGACAAGACCGCATATCGAGGACATGTTGAGGATGACACCACTGCCCGCGGCCCTCATGATCGGGAGGCAGTGCTTAATGCCGAGAAACGGCCCCTTTATGTTCACCGCCATCATGGCATCGAAAGACTCCACCGGCATTTCCTCTATGTTCTTCCTGACGTTGATGCCCGCGTTGTTCACGAGGATGTCGAGACGCCCAGTCCTCTTGATCACAGCGGAAAGTGTGGCCTTCCAGCTTTCCTCCGAAGTGACGTCGAGTGTTAGGAAGACCGCTCCCATGGATGCGGCCGTCTTTTCCCCTTCCGCGCGGTTCACGTCGCACACGAACACCGAGGCGCCTTCCTCCTGAAACCGTCGGGCGATCTCCGCGCCGATCCCTCCCGCTGCGCCCGTGATCAGGGCAGTCTTGCCCGAAAGACGCATCGCGCTCACTTCACGCCTCCTTTGCGGACCTTGACTCCGGCGAGCTTTTCATAGAACTGGATGAGGCCTCCATGGTCTTCAGCCTGCTTCCCGTCAACCTTGAGGGCCTGCATCATCTCCATGACCTGGCTGGTGAGCGGGATCGGAACGCCGGTCTCGTGCGCCGTATCGAGCGCGTTCTGCAGATCCTTGATGTGCAGTTCGATCCTAAAGCCGGGCTTGTAATTTCCTTGGAGGACCATGGGGGCCTTGGCGTTGAGGACGGTGCTTCCCGCGAGGCCTCCCTTGATGGCATTGAAGACCCGCTCGGGATCTACTCCAGCCTTGGTCGCGAGGACGAAGGCCTCCGACATCGCGGCGATGTTCAGCGCGACGATGATCTGGTTGGCGAGCTTGGTCACGTTGCCCGCGCCGATCTCTCCGCAGAGAACGGCGCTCGCGCCCATCTTCAGCAACACGTCCTTCACCTTCTCGAAAACGGCGTCCTTGCCGCCCACCATGATGGCCAGCGTCCCGTCGATGGCCTTGGGCTCGCCGCCGGAAACCGGGGCGTCGAGCATCTCGATTCCCTTCCCAGCGAGCGCGGCGGCCACCTCGCGGCTCACTAGGGGCGCTATGGAGCTCATATCGACGAGAATGCTTCCCGGCTTTGCCCCTTCGATCACGCCGTTCTTCCCCAATACCGCCTGCTTCACGTGAGGCGAGTTGGGCAGCATCGTGATGATAAGCTCGTTCCGCGCGGCCACGTCTCTGGGAGACTCACCCGCCGTTGCGCCGGCTTGAACCAGCTCCTTCACCGGCGCTTCTTGAATGTCGTATACGACGAGCTTGTGGCCCGCCTTGAGGAGGTTTTTCGCCATGGGCTTGCCCATGATGCCCAGTCCGATGAAGCCGATGTTCATTTCTTCCTCCCTTTCAGTAGCGTTCTTACAGCTTTGGAGATGGCGTCCGAAGTGAGCCCGAAATGCGCGAGCAGATTGTCATAGCTCTCCGCCGAGATGCCGAAGCTGTCAGGGATGCCCACGAACTCCACGGGCGCGTGTGCAACTCCCCGCAGCGCCTCTACCACAGCGGAACCGATCCCTCCGATCACGGAATGCTCCTCGGCCGTTACGATGGCGTCCACTCCGCCCGAATAGCGGATGATCGCGTCGCGGTCCAGGGGCTTGAGCGTGCCGACGTCGAGCACCCTCGCCGAGATCCCTTCCGATGCCAGGGCCGTCGCGGCCTCCAGAGCCTTGGACACCATGATCCCCGAGGCGAATATCGCCGCATGGCTCCCCTCCCGGAGCATGGTCACCTTGCCGATGGAGTAAGTCTCTTCGGGCGGATACACGAAGGGAAGATCGTTCCTGTTGATCCTGATGTACACCGGCCCCTTCCAATCCAGGAGGCAGTCCATCATTTTCTCAACCTCAATGGAATCCGCGGGGCAGAGCACGGTCATGTTCGGAAGGGCGCGCATGAGGGCGGCGTCCTCTACGCCCTGGTGGGTCTTTCCATCACCGAAGTCGGAAAGCCCGGCGCTGGATCCGCAGATGCGGACGGGGAGGTTGGGAATGCAGATGGAATTGCGGAGCTGATCGTAGATCCTCCCAGTGGCGAACACGGCAAAGGAATGGATGAAGGGGATCATTCCGGCAAGGGCGAATCCCGCTGCGGTGGAGGCCATGTTCTGTTCCGCGATTCCCATTTGGAAGTAGCGGTCGGGAAACTCCGCCTGGAACAGGACGGATTGCGTGGATTTCCCCAGGTCCGCTTCCAGGGCCACGACGCGGCTGTCCTTTTTCCCCAGCCGGACCAGGCTGGCCCCATACGCACTTCTCAGGTTCGGCGAAGTCATTGCAACCTCCTCCCAGCTTCTTCGATTTCAGCGAGCGCCTTGTCGTATAGCTCCTGGGTCATGGCAGCGTTGTGGAAGGCCGCGAGATTCTCGGCGAAAGAAACCCCTTTGCCTTTGATCGTTTCCGCCACGACCAAGGTGGGAGCACCTTTTTTCGCAGCCGCCTCATCCAGGACATCGAGTATCGCACCCACGTCGTGACCGTCCACGCTCAATACGTTCCATCCAAACGCCCGCCATTTCTCCGGTATGTCGGGAATGTCGAAGATCTCCTTCGTCGGGCCCGTGGCCTGGATCATATTTCGATCCAGAATGGCGGTAATGGAATCCAGCCCGTAGCGTGCGGCGGCCATTGCAGCTTCCCAGAGCTGGCCTTCGGCAAGCTCGCCGTCCCCCATGATGACGTACACACGGGAAGAGCTTTTCGCGAGCCGCAGAGCGAGCGCCATGCCCACGCCGATGGAAAGTCCCTGTCCGAGAGAGCCCGTGACCGCCTCCATCCCGGGGGTCATCATGTCGGGATGGCCTTGCAGTTTGCCCGCGAGGGTCTTCACCTTCCCCATCTCTTCTCTCGGTATGACACCCAGCTCGACCAAGGCCGCGTATTGGATGAGAACGGAATGTCCCTTGCTGAGTAGAAAACGGTCTCGGCATGGATCCCCCAGCGCTTTGGGATTGAAGCGCATCTTCGCGAAGTACAGGGCCGCCACAATCTCAGCGAGCGAGCATGAACCGCCAAGATGTCCCGCCTTGCCGACACCGATCATTCTCACGACGTCGGCTCTGAGGTCCCATGCGATCCTTTCAAGCCTCCGAATCTTGTCTGGTTTGGTCATTCGTTTTCCTTCCTGCGCTGGATTCCCGATTCTTGCCACGTTTGCGTTTCAACCTCTGGATCGTACGCTCGACGTGCTCCTCCATGAGGGATTCCGCAAGGGGCCCGTCCTGGGCTTTGATTGCATCCAGGATCCTCCGGTGATAGTAAAGACCGTCCCTCGTGCCGAGCGAGCCCACAATGCCGTACATCGAGACCTTAAGGATGTCCGTGATGACGGCGTTCACCTTGATGACGACAGGATTACCCGTCGCTTTTGCCAAAGCCAGATGGAAGCTCAGATCCGCCTGGGCAAAAGCATGCTCGTCGTCCCTCTGTTCCTCCATGGTCTGGTAGGAACTTTCCAGCTCCTCTATCTCCGCTTTTCCTGCGCGCTTTACCACAAGGGACACGATT